>Ga0194111_10010269_pt1 | contig 10075 bp, 10 predicted proteins | sample TA2KigC300mmetaG_FD_146194 | JGI IMG/M metagenome (GOLD analysis project Ga0194111, IMG submission 146194) | Freshwater microbial communities from Lake Tanganyika, Tanzania - TA2015033 Kigoma Deep Cast 300m | ecosystem: Environmental > Aquatic > Freshwater > Lake | place: Tanzania: Lake... | reverse complement strand
GGGGGCGAAGGTGCGACGCAGGGTGCCGCTGTGGATCACCGCGCTGGTCGGGGTGATCTTCGTCGTCCAGTTCTTCGTGCCCCACCGTCCCTTCTCCGGGCTGCAGGGGCTGCTGACCGACTGGGGCCAGGTGATCGTCGCCTTCGCCATCTGGCTCGGCGCGCTCAACCTGATGAAGGTCTCGGCCGACAGCGTCCATCGCCGCGAGAAGGGCTGGCCCTACGCGACGATCATCATCGCCTGCTTCGTCGCCACCGTGGCGGTCGGCCTGCTCTTCAGCGGCGGCCCCCGCTTCCAGGATCCGGGCACGCCCTTCGACTGGATCTACCAGAACGTCTACAACCCCCTGTCGGCGACCATGTTCGCCATGCTCGCCTTCTATGTGGCCAGCGCCTCCTTCCGCGCCTTCCGCGCCCGCAACCGCGAGGCGACGCTGCTGCTCCTGGCGGCTTTCCTGGTCATGCTCGGTCGCGTGCCGGTCGGCGACTCGCTGACCGCCTTCCTGCCCGAGGGCTACCGGCTCTCCAATCTGGCCGACTGGGTGATGAACGTGCCCAACAAGGCGGGGCAGCGCGCGATCATGATCGGCATCGCGCTGGGGATCGTCTCGACGAGCCTCAGGCTGATCCTCGGCATCGAGCGCTCGCACCTGGGAGGCGAGGGATGAGTCTCCTCGATCGGGTGCTCAAGCTCGACCGGCGCTGGATCTTCCTGCTGGTCGCCCTGGCGGTGACCGTTCCGCTGTTCCTGCGCATCGAGCAGAAGATCGAGGTCACGCCCGAGTCGCGCGGGATCGTCCGGGCCCTCGAGGCCCTGCCCCCCGGCGCCCGCGTGCTGCTCGCCTGCGACTACGATCCCGGCTCGGCCGCCGAGCTGCAGCCGATGACCGCCGCCTTCCTCAAGTACGCGCTCAGCCGCGGGCTGCGCGTGGTCGTCATGGGTCTCTGGCCGCAGGGCCCGATGCAGGCCGACCTGGCGCTGCAGGAGGCGCTGGCCCATCCGGCCGTGGCGGCGCTCGCCCCGCGGTACGGCGTCGACTACATCAACCTGGGGTTCCAGTCGGGCAACGAGATCGTCATCCAGCGCATGGGCTCGAGCGTGCCCGCCGCCTTCCCCCGCGACGCCCGCGGGCGGCCGATCGACGAGTTCCCGATCATGGCCGGCGTGCGCGACTTCGGCGCCTTCGGCTACGTGTTCAGCATCTCCGCGGGCTACCCGGGCACCGTCGAGTGGGTGCAGTTCGCGGGCGACCGCTTCCACGCCGCCATCGGCTCGGGCACGACCGCGGTGAGCGCCCCGCTCTACTACACCTACTTCCCCAGGCAGGTGACCGGCGTCCTGGGAGGCATGAAGGGCGCCGCCGAGTTCGAAACGTTGACCGGCTTCGCGGGCAAGGGCACCGCGTTCATGCTCTCGCAGTCTTTCGCCCACATCGTCGTCGTGCTCTTCGTCGTCGCCGGCAACGCGGCCTTCTTCCTGGCCCGCCGTCGCCGCGCGGCCACTCCGCCGGAGGTGACGCCGTGAGCCTCGATCCGGGCATCTGGCTGGCGGCACTCCTGACGCTGGGAATCTTCTCCTTCCTCTACCGCGACAACCCGGCCTACAAGGTGTGCGAGGCGATCTTCGTCGGCGTCTCGGCGGGCTACTGGTTCGTCAGCCTCTTCTGGCAGAACATCTGGCCCAAGCTGGTGCTCAACCTGCGCGACGCCGCGGGCCTGCTCTTCGGCCACGGCGTCTGGGATCCGCGCTGGCTCTACCTCTTCGCCGGGATCCTCGGCCTGATGATGCTGATGCGGCTGCTGCCCAAGGGGGGCTGGATCTCGCGCTGGCCGCTCGCCTTCATCGTCGGCACGACCGCCGGGCTCTACATGATCACCTATCTCCAGTCGAACGCGATCAGCCAGGTGCACGACACGCTGGTGCCGCTGGCCGGCCCCGGCAGCGGGCGCCTGCTCTTTCTCCCGTTGCCCTTCGCCGTCCACTGGAACGCGCTCTTCGTCTTCGCCGGGACCTTCACCGGGCTCGTCTACTTCTTCTTCTCGGTCGAGCACAAGCGCCTCGCCGGAGGCACGGCGCGCGTCGGGATCCTCTTCCTGATGGTCACCTTCGGGGCCTCGTTCGGCTACACGGTGATGAGCCGCATGTCGCTGCTGATCGGGCGGATGGACTTCCTCTTCGGCCAGTGGCTGGGGCTGGCGCGCTAGCCGGCACGGCGCGCGCCCCGGCGCACGGCCCGACACGCGGTCCGCCGCGCAGGCCCAATGCATGGCCCGGCGCACAGATCGGCGCGCCGGCCGCACTTCCTCGGCGGCGGCGATTCCGGTATACTTGATGGGATGGTCGCCGCCGGGCACCCCCTCGCCTCGCGGCGGCGTTGCGGGCGCGACCGGCAATCAAGGGAGGAACCATGCGACACGCCTTGGCTTCAGGGGGGCCCTTGCTGGGGCTGGCCCTGCTGCTGGCGACGGCCGCCCCCGGCCTCGCCGCCGAGCTTTCCCTGACGACGCTCATCGCGGGAGACGAGGATCTGCTCCAGGTCGTCCCCCGCCCCGACGGCGGCCTCGGCGTCCTGCGCCAGGCGGGCGTCGGACGGCTCGCGCCGAACGGCGCCTGGCTGGCCGCGGAGACGGCCGAGCCGGGACAGACGCTCCACCTGGGCGACGACGGGGACCTCGTCGGCGTCGTCACCCATCGCGCCGGCGCGGCCGACTTCGCGCCGACGGCCCGCTTCGAGCTGAGGGACGCGCGCGGGCGCCTGCTCTGGAGCCTGGGCGAGACCGAAGACGTCGGCTACAGCATCTCGGTCCGGGGAGCGGTGGTCGGCAAGAGCCTGAACATCAACGCGCCCGAGCGCAACGCGCTCCACTTCTACGGCCGGGGAGGGACGCTGGCCGCCGAGGCCGTCGTCCCCCACCTGCTCGGTGGTCGCTTCTCGGCCGACGGCGGCCTCTACTTCGCGCAGAGCGCCTCCACGGGCCTGATCGCCTTCGACGCCGGCGGCGCCGAGCTCTGGCGCCGCGACGGGGTGCGGCTCTTCGACGCGACGCCCGACGGACGCCTGACGGTGGCGGTTCACGGCGAGCGGCTCGAGCTTCTGGACTCCGGCCGGCCGGTGGCGCGGGCCGACCTGACGGGCCTGCTCGTCCGTCGCGTCGCGATCGCGCCCGACGGGGCGCGGATCGCCGTCGCCGGACGCGAGGAGCTGCGCGTCTACGACGGGAACCTGCGGCCCCTCTGGCGCGACTCGCTTCGCGATCAGGGTCTCGCCTTCACTTCGGTCGACCTCGCCGCCGGCGACGGCTGGCTGCTGGCGGGCCTCGCCCGCGATCTCGGCCCGCGCGTGGCGGTCGAGGAGCGCCACCCCGACGGAGTGGTGCGCGCCTACGACGCTCGCGGCGCACTGCGCCACGAGGCGCGCCTCGCCTTCGACGCCTGGAACATCTTCACCCCGACGGCGATCCTCGACGACACGGGGAAGACGCTCACGATCACCACCAGGCGCGCGGTCTACCGCACGACCCTGCCCTAACGAGGAGGTATCGACGATGCAGCGCAGCCACGCACACTCGATCGGCCGTCGCGCCGCCCTGCTGCCGGTCCTCCTGGCCGTCGCCGGCCTGGCCGCGGGCGCCCCGCCGGCGGGAGCGGAGCCCTGGCCCTACATGCCCTTCGACCAGCCGCACGGCCTGGGCAACCACTACGGCGAGTACCAGAACTACGGGGGCGGCGGCTACTACCACGACGGGATCGATCTGGTCACCCCTTCCGGCCCGGTGGCCACCTACTCGGTCTCCCGGGGCACGCTGACGCACCTGACCTACAACGAACCCTACTACAGCGGTCTGATGATCGGCCAGCCGATCGCCAACGGCGAGGGCTGGCTCTACTGGCACATCAGTTCGGCGACGATGCAGTTCGACATCGGCGACTTCGTCGAGGTCAACGACTACATCGGCATGACCGCCTACTGGCCCGTGGCCAACTTCCACCACGTGCACTTCAACCAGGTGCGCGGCACGGGGGGCTATCCCTGGAGCTGGTACATCTCGATCGGCAATCCCCTCGAGTACATGGACCCCCGCCCCGACCTCGATCCCCCCGTCTTCGAGGCCGCCTACCAGGGCCGGCGCTTCGGCTTCGCCGCGCAGGGCTCGGGAACGGTGCTCAATCCGGACGCCCTGAGCGGCAACGTCGACATCATCGCCAAGGTCGGCGACATCGTCGGCATGCCCCAGTGGCGGCTCAACCCCTGGAAGATCGAGTACTGGATCGACGGCGCCCTGCAGTCGGTGCCGGTGACGAACTCGGTGACCTTCACCGGCCTGATCCCCAACGCCGGCACGGAGAGCACGATCTACCGCACGATCAGCCCGATGCAGACCCGGGCCAACTACGACTACCGCGACTTCTTCTTCATCGTCACCAACACCGACGGCGACGGCTATGTGGAGAGCACCGACGGCGCCTACTACTGGGACACGGCCGCCTTCGGCCGCGGGGACTACTGGGTCTTCGTCCGCGCTCACGACCTGGGCGGGAACGCCGTCACCGACAGCATGCGCTGCACGGTGGCCGGAGCGGTGGCCCCCGACATCTTCCTGCCGGCGATGAGCCACGACTACGGCTTCGTGCCCCCCAACTCGACCGTCACCTGGCCGATGGAGGTGCGCAACCTGGGACCCGATCCGCTCTCGGTACGCACGCTGGCGATCAACAATCCGCGCTTCACCGCTAACCGCTCCCGCTTCTTTGTCCTGCCCGGCGCCACGGAGACGGTGCTCGTCTCCTTCACGCCGCTCGACTCGCAGGGCTACACCGCCACGCTGGAGATGACGACCAACGATCCCGACGAGCCGCTCGTCCAGGTCGCGCTGCAGGGCGAGGGCGCGGACCCCTCGGCGCTGCCGGCCCCGGCGACGGGAGGGAGCGGGCCCTGCGTCCATGCCGTGCGCACGCTGCCGGGAGCGGGCCTCGAGGTCCGCTTCGCCCTGCCGCGCGCCGCCTCCCCGACCGCGGAGGTCCACGACATCGCCGGGCGGCGCCTGCGCGCGGCTCGGCTGGGAACGCTTGCCGCCGGCGAACAGAGCTGGATCTGGGACGGCAGGGACGAGGCGGGATCGCCGCAGCCGAGCGGCGTCTACTTCATCCGCATGTCGGCCGAGGGGACGGAAGTCCGCCGCGCGGGCGTGCTGCTGCGGTAACGCGGAGCGGCCCACTCAAGGACAAACGAGGGCGGTTCACCTCCCCCCGCGGGGGGGAGGGACCGCCCTCGTTTCTCGCGGGCCCGCCGCGGACCGTCGATCCCCAGGCGGCCAGATCTTAGAGCGGGATCTCCTCCGTCCAGCCGAAGCGGTCGGGCGCGTCTCCGAACTGGATCGCGGTCAGCGCCTGGTAGAGCTTCGTGCAGTGCGGCCCCGGCTTGCCGTCCGCGAGGTAGACGATCTCCTCGCCGCCGTGGGTGATGCTCTCGATCGGCGTGATCACGGCCGCCGTGCCGCAGGCGCCCGCCTCGACCAGCTCGCGCAGCTCCGCCAGAGGCATGGGCCGCTCCTCGACGCCGTAGCCGACGTCGGGCGCCATCTCGCGCAGCGACAGGTTGGTGATCGAGCGCAGGATCGAGGGGGACTTGGGCGTGACGTAGACGTTCCGCCGGGTGATGCCGAAGAAGTTCGCCGCTCCCAGCTCGTCGATGTATCTGTGCTCCCTGGCGTCGAGGTAGAGGGCCTCGCCGTAGCCGGCCTGCTTGGCCTTGACCGTGGCCCGCATGCCCGCGGCGTAGTTGCCGCCGGCCTTGGCCGTGCCCACGCCCAGGGGGGCGGCGCGGTCGATCTCGGTCTCGATGATCAGCTTGGTCGGCGAGAAGCCCTGCTTGAAGTAGGGCCCGACCGGCGTGACGAGCACCATGAAGGTGTACTCGTCGGCCGGGCGCACGCCGATGCGGTGTCCGGTGCCGAAGAGCAGGGGGCGGATGTAGAGGGAGGCGCCGCAGCCGTGGGGCGGGATGAAGCGCTGGTTGAGCTGCACGACGCGGTGGACGGCGCGCTTGAAGAGGTCGACCGGCACGGGCTGCATCATCAGCGTCTCGGCCGAGTGCTGCATGCGCTTGGCGTTCTCCTCGACCCGGAAGCTGAGCACGCGGCCGTCGCGGGCCTCGTAGACCTTGAGCCCCTCGAAGGCCGCCTGCCCATAGTGCAGGGAGGTCGCGGCGATGTGGATGGGAAAGATCTCCGCATCCGTCTCGACGCCGTCGTCCCAACGGCCGTCGCGCCAAGTGTAGCGGATGTTGTAGTCGGTCTTCAGATACCCGAAGGGCAGACTACCGAAATCGAGTTGGGCTCTGTCCTTGACTGGCATGCCGGCTCCCCCCGGTGTTCGGAGTCCAGATCCGCATGGGAACGGAGGAGCCTAGCATGTCACTCGTGTCCGCGCCACCCCCGCGAGCCGGAATCCAGCAGGCCCGCTTCCCGCAGCTGCGCGAGGAAGACCTCCAGGTCGGCAGCGAGTCGTCCGCGCGGCACGGAGGGAAAGGCCTCGGCGAGCAGCGCCTCCAGTTCGGCTCGCCCCGCGCCCGGGGCGAGCGCCTCCCAGAGGGCGACGCTCGCGCGATTGCGCAGCCGCAGGGCCGCTCCCCCCGCCCCCAGGAGCGTCCAGCCGCCCGCCTTGTCCCGGTAGGCGCGCAGCCGTGGCGCCGGGCGGTAGATGGTGTCCTTGGCGAGCGGCATGTCGATCCCCTCCGGCCGCCCTGGCCATCCCCGGCCGGCGGCTCCCGCTCAGCCCGGCGGCAGTCCGCCCGACTCCAGCCGGATGCACTCGGCCAGCGCGCGCTCGCCATGTGTCCGGACATCCAGCGGGCAGGGCTCGCAATCGAGGTAGTGGGAGCACTCGCGGCAGCGCCGCAGCCGGGCGTAGGTCTCGGCCGAGTGGGCGAAGTTGAAGAAGCCGACGAAATAGGGGCTGCGCAGGAAGTCGGCCCCTCCCGCCCCCCCCGCGATGGGAGGGTCGATCGCGTACCATGGCTCCCCCCGGGCGTCGCGGGGGACCGGGCAGTCGAGCACGTGGCGGCAGGGGTGCAGCCGGCCGTCGACGCCCAGAACGGCCGCCTCGAGCCCGCCCGGACAGCGACGCCCGACGGCGGCGGGGAACCCGTGACGGCGGCGCAGCAGGTCCCTCAGCCGAGCGGCGCCGTAGTTGAGGACGATGCGGCCGGGTTCCCCCACCCCGGCCGCGGCCCGAGCGACGCGCACCGCGCCGAGAATCCACTCCCCCGGGTCGGGCGCGAGCGCCCGCGCGCCCGGCGTCTGCCAGGCGTAGGCGCGCATGCGATCGACGAGCACGCCGTCGACGCCCAGGTCGTGCATCCGCAGGAGCGACTCCTCGAGGCGGCCCAGGTTGACCCGGGTCAGCGTCGCCTGGATCGTGACGCGCATCGGCGCGGCCAGGGCGCGGCGCTCGGACAGGAGGGCGCGCAAGTGCCCCAGCGCGCGATCCAGGCAGCCCGAGCCGCGCACCCGGTCGTTCTCCTCGGAGAAGATGCTGTCGATGCTGAAGTTCAGGCTGATCGGGCCGATCGCCAGGAGATCCCGGCGCAGGCGCTTCCCGAGCGCCAGGCCGTTGGTCGCGACGCCGACCTCCAGGCCCCGCCCGCGAGCCTCGCGCACAAGGGCCGGCAGGTCGGGACGCAGCGTCGGCTCCCCGCCCAGCAGCACCAGGGAGGCGACGCCGGAGGCGCACAGGTCGTCGAGAGCGTGAGACGCGGGAAACGGAGAGGCCCGGGCGCCCGCGAGGGCGCGAGACCGCGCGGCGGAGCAGTAGACGCAGCGCGCGTTGCAGGCCGCCGTGACGTCCCAGTAGACGGTCGTCATCGCCGGGCCCCTCCGGCCCCGCGGGGCCGCTAGTGCCCGCCGCTCGAGCACTCGTTGCAGACGATGTTCCACGAAGACAGGGGCGGCGTGCCGTCGAGGCGCCGCAGCGGGGCGCGCACGGCTCCGCTCGGCTCGAGGCGCGGGGGCTCGTAGACCTCCGCGGCGCAGTCCAGGATCCGGCTCGGCTTCGACATGGTCGTTCCTCCTCTCGCAGCGTGGTACCGGGTCGTCATGCCGGGCGCCCGACGGCGGCCCGACGCCAGCACGCAAGCCGTAGCGCGAGGGGGGCCGCTCGAGGGCTAGATGGACGGGGGAAGGACCGCGCACCCCGGGGCAGGGCCGGATGGGGCGGGTGGAATCGGCGGCGGGGGGGGCGATGGAGCGGCTGGGAGCGGAGGAGGCTCGGCGCGGGGCGGAGAAGAACAGGCTGACGCCGCCGAATAATCCGTCTTGCCGAGTGTATATCTTTGTGATAGCATTGCGATATCAGTCCACCACCAAAGGAGGTTCCCATGATCCAGGAGCACAAGGTCCCCACGGCGCCCGGGATCCCGCTGCTGTTCGTCTTCCTCGTCCTGCTGGTCGGATCGCCGCTGCTGGCGATCCTCTCCGCGGTCGCCGCGAACTTCGTCGGCTTCGCCGTCTGGATGTTCCTGTTGCTCGTCGACATCTTCCTGCTCACCGGGCTCTTCGTCGTCAACCCGAACGAGGGCGTGGTCGCCCAGCTCTTCGGCCGCTACGTCGGCACCGCCCGCAAGCCGGGGCTGCAGTGGGTCAGCCCCTTCTGCTCGCGCCGGCGCGTCTCGCTGCGGGTGCGCAACTTCGAGAGCGGCAAGCTGAAGGTCAACGACCACGCCGGCAACCCGATCGAGATCGCCGCCGTGGTCGTCTGGCGCGTCGTCGACACCGCCGAGGCCATCTTCGAGGTCGATAACTACGAGCACTTCGTGCAGGTGCAGAGCGAGGCGGCGGTGCGCAACCTGGCCACCAGCCACCCCTACGACGCGCACGAGGAGGGCCAGGTCTCGCTGCGCAGCCACACCAACGAGGTGGCCGAGCAGCTCAAAGGAGAGGTCCAGCAGCGTCTCGGCAAGGCGGGCGTCGAGGTGATCGAGTCGCGCATCAGCCACCTCGCCTACGCGCCCGAGATCGCCAGCGCCATGCTCCAACGGCAGCAGGCGAGCGCGATCATCGCCGCCAGGCAGAAGATCGTCGAGGGCGCGGTCGGGATGGTCGAGATGGCGCTCGACATGCTCTCGAGCAAGGCGGTCGTCTCGCTCGACGAGGAGCGCAAGGCGGCCATGGTGAGCAACCTGCTCGTCGTGCTCTGCAGCGACCGCCACACGCAGCCGGTGGTCAACACCGGCACCATCTACCAGTAGGCGGGCCGTCGTGGCGGCGCGCAAGTCGTACCTGCTGCGGCTCGACCCGCGGACCCTGGAGGCCCTGCGGCGCTGGGCCGCCGACGACCTGCGCAGCCTGAACGGGCAGATCGAGTTCCTCCTGCAGCGCTGCCTGAGGGAGGCGGGAAGGCATGGGCGCGAGCCGCCCGCCCCGCCCCCGGAGGATCCTCGAGAGGAGCGAGCGGACGATTGACACCCCGGAGGGGCGGGCCGCACCATGGAGGCCGCCCAGGGCGCCGCGGGGCGCCCGTGACCCAAGGAGGTACGCCATGCACTTGAGAGCTCTCCCTTTCCACCGGGCCGCCACGGCCGCTCTCCTGCTCCTTCTCGCCGCCGCGGGAGGCGCCCACGCCGCCACCTACATGAGACAGCTCTCGACCACGGGGGCCTTCGAGATCATGGGCCAGAAGCAGCCGGCCGAATCCGACACGACCGTCATCTGGCTCTCCGCGCAGGCGGCCTACATGGAGACGGGCAAGGGCGTGGCGACGATCCTGCGCGCCGACCAGGACAAGATCTACTTCGTCAAGCCCGCCGAGCGGGTCTACGCCGAGATGCCCCTCTCCAGCCTGGGGGACATCGGCGCGATGATGGGCGCGGAGGGCGATGACGCCGCCGGCGCCGATCAGATGGCCGCCATCGCCGGCGCCATGCTCGGCTCGGTCAAGGTCGACGTGCGCCCGACCGGGGCGAGCAAGCGCATCCGCGACTGGAACGCGAGCCAGTACATGGTCGACATGAGCATCGCCGGCATGACCAGCAAGGCGGAGATCTGGGCCAGCACCGACCTGAAGGCCGACTACGGTCTCT
>Ga0194111_10010268_pt1 | contig 10076 bp, 7 predicted proteins | sample TA2KigC300mmetaG_FD_146194 | JGI IMG/M metagenome (GOLD analysis project Ga0194111, IMG submission 146194) | Freshwater microbial communities from Lake Tanganyika, Tanzania - TA2015033 Kigoma Deep Cast 300m | ecosystem: Environmental > Aquatic > Freshwater > Lake | place: Tanzania: Lake... | reverse complement strand
CTGCATTGATTTTCGCTATATTTATTTTCAATTTTTAAACTTCTATTTAATTCTATCAGTCTATCCCGAAGACCCATTTTTAAGTATCCCTGCAAGCTGTTTATAAATTTTTGTAACAAATACCTTCCTGAAATTTGACATAAACAACATCTTATTAAATTTGGAATCATATGAAATAAAACCCTCTATTGGCATATCCGTTACTTTAGAAAAATCCCAGACCCTGAAGAAATCAAGCAATCTTTTTTTGTTAAAAATCAGCTTAATTGCTGTATTTTTAATCAGAAACTTTTTTGTCAATATCTCAAAAAGATTTAATATTCTTGTCATACTTTCAAGGGAGCAGTCGCTTACAAGTAAAATTGTTTTTGAAATTACCAGTACATCAAGGGTCAGACTGTTTAGCACAGTCTGGGTATCAAAAATAATATTTTTGTATTCACTGCACAGATTATTAATAAGATTGTAAAGATTTTCCCTCCCAACACCCTCCGCTGCTATCGGATCTGATAAGCCCTTCATAACATCAAGATTTTCTTTTAAATTTTTTTTATAATTTTTAAAACTTTCAGGGAATTTCAATGCCATCTCAAGAGAGACTGAAGGTTCTATATCAAAAATAGGACCAAAATCTCCAGGAGAGCTGTCCAGCTCAAGCACAAGGGTTTTTGCATCAGACCACACTGAATAATAGAATCCTGCACAAACAGCAAGGGAAGTTTTGCCCACCCCGCCCTTATTTGAAATTACCGAGATAATGTTTGTATCTGAATTATTTACATTACTGGATGAAATAACAGGTAAGAATTTTTCGGATTCAAGACAGTTATTAATATCATTCATACAATAAGTATTCCTTCAGTTTAATTCATTAAATTGCTAAATTTTTTCCATAATAATTTTATAATTATTCTCCTTTGTAACCCGTGAAATTACAGGAGCTTCACTTATGGAACATTTTAGAAAGATATAATATGAGCTCTTTTTGCTGCTTATAAGAATATTTGACTGTTCAGATGCCTGCTCTTCAATGGCAATAATTTCAAGGTTTCTGATTACTATCTGACTGTCCACCACAACTATATTTTCAGATAGATCTTTATATACTGCTGTATTTATTCCTGTGTTTGTATACGGGTTATACGGGTTTGCACCTGTATTTATATTTGTATTTGAGTTTGGGTTTATCCCCTGGGCTGTCCCCTGATCTACACTCTGGTCTTTTTCCTTTATAGTTGAAATAATTGAGATGATGCTTCCAGCTTTTAATTCTTTCACAAGTGGCTCCTGATATTCAATGCTGATAGCAAGTAAAACTTCCCCGGTTGAAATCTTATCCAGAAAACTTTGTTTTGAATCCGCTTCAAAAACTTCTGAAGTTATCGGGTCGCCTGTACGTCTTTCAACTTTCAAAATTTTACCGACAGCATTATTTTTGTTTCTGATAATTCCTTCCGGAAGAGAATTTTTATAATACTGTTTAAATGTCAAATCCTTCTCTTCAAGCTTTTTACCCTCTTCAAGCACTGCACCTGCAACCAGAACATCAACCCTTTCAAAGTAGCTTGTTAAAAATAAATATGTACCCACACCAATAATAAGTGCTCCAATTACAGCAAGCAGGAAATATTTTTTAGTTGAAAATACCACTGACACCTTCCATAACTTAATTGTTGATTTAAACTATTTAAGAGTTGTATTTACAACTCAAGTTTTAATAGCTCTTTGAAAAACAAATAAAAATTACCTGAAAAATAAAATTAACTATCAAAAAAATTAAATTAAAAATTGTTTTTGAAATTAAATTTTAAAAACCTGAATTGCATCAATTAAAAATTAAAAGAACACCAGTAAAATTTCTAAAATTGACAATATAAAAAACAAAAAAAATAAAAATCAATATGTATAGTATGTTTAATTTCAGTCGCATGTGAGCAGTTCCAGTACCTTTGTTGTAAGACTTGAAAAATCCTTTAAATTTGAAAATTTAAGGTCTGTAAAATCAGTCCTTCCTGACAGGATTTCATCCTCATTTAAAATTATAAGTTCATCTAAATTAAAGAATTCTTTAAGCTGTCTTCCTGTAAATTTAAAACCATTGCCATTTCTTGCCCTGTTCATAACCAGTATTTTTTCCAGGTCATTATAAATAAATCTGTTATTTATACTTGCAAGCCTTCCGACACTGCCAAGGGTAAAATCTGAAATCATTAAAACAAGGTCTGCCATATCAAGGACACCAAGATAAATATCATTGATTAGGTTTGGAAGATCAAAAATTATCAGATGATATTTTTTCTTTGCAATATCTACCAGGCTATATATATCCTGCAGATCCAGCTTTTTAGAAAGCTCATAACTTGGTGGTGATTGAATTATATCAAAGCTGTCTTTTATATTTATAACAGAATTATCCATGGCAGCGCGGTTATAACCTTCAGTAAAGATAATTATATTCGGGACTTTCGGTATATTTAGGTAATAACCCAGATCACTGCCACCCTCTGAAAAATTAAGGTCAACTAAAAGAGTCTTAAGTTTTCTGAACTCATATCCTAAAAACAAACTTAAAAGGGTGCTTCCAACTCCACCTTTTGCTTTAATAAAAACAATTATTTTCTGCTTTAGCGCAACTGTATTTTTTAAAGCTATATTTTCACTTAAGTTCTTATAACCCTTATTCTGAAATAAATTCCTGTCCTGTCTTTCTGTACCTGCTGTATATTCCGATTCCATCTTATCATTGCCCCAGAAATCCTCTTCACTGCCTTTGCCGGACTCAAGAAAACTGTAATTTTTTAAATAATCCAAATCTTTTAGGCCCGGTTTGCTTTCAGGCAAATCACTGCCTGATCCATATAAACCATCTTCAGTAAAGTCTTTTTCATTATCCTTATTTTCAAATATATCCTTTCCTGAAACTTTTTCTGAAGGCTTAAAGAGAGTTTCATCATAATCACTTCTTTCAGGCTTAATTAAATCCTTATTATAAACTGCTCTTCCGGGCTCATCTAAATCTCCACCATGAACCCTTCTTTCGGACCCATCTAAATCCTTACCATAAAAAATTTTTTCAGTTTCAATCAAATCATCCCCGGGAGTACTTTCTTCATGCTGAACTGAATTTTTGCCTGCAACCCTGTCCCAGTAATCATCGTTTTCGTCAATCCCGGTATCAGGCATTAAAAATTTCTTAAAATATTTCCTTAAACCCCTATCCTGTCTGGATTTATAAACCTTATTTTTAGCTGCTTTTTCTTCTTCCAAAACACCCTTTATCTGCTCCACATCAACAGGATATTTTAAGTCCTTTCCAAGAATATAGAGGTTCGCTTTTCTTTTTCTTGCCTTTTTTAATATTGCATCATGACCCGGTATTTTTTTACTTAATATGACAACATCAACTTTTTCATAATCCAGTATGAAATTTACAGCAAAATCACTGCTCAGATTAATAAAATTGAACTGCTTGCCCAATTCTGAAAGTATCTCAAATGTCTGCCAGTCAGAATCAGCTATAATTACATTTAATTCTTGACTGCTTTTTTCCATTTTTTCCATTTAGCCGAACCCGAAAAAAAATTTGGACTTTTAAAGTTTTTTGTGTATTTGTTAATTGCTGCTTTAAATTCTGCCACCGTCATATAAAGTTTAGGTTTTACATGTAACTGTAAATAAATATTTAGCTGCGATTATACCTGGGCTGTAGCTATGAGCATTGCCATGACTATGTCTGCGAGCTGACTGCGAGCTGACTGCGACCCTGACCGCGAGCCGACTGTGACCTGGACTACGACCCTGATTATAAGCATTGCCATGACCACAACTGTGATAGTGATTTATAATTCTGACTTTAGCTATGATTGTCCTTTGATTGCATCTGCAACTTCGGCTGCAATTTCAACTACAACTATGAATACGATTATTACTGCGGTTATGATTGCAAATAAAACTTCAAATTATTATTTTAGGTTATTCAGTTGACTACAGTAGACCCAAGATTTTGTATATTATGTGTAGATAATTATCCCGAATAACACAAATGTAGTACTAACTGTAGCAAACTGAATACCTCCATTTTATTATTTTTAATTCTACTGCTAATTAATATTATCTCAGAATATTATACGGAAATATTAAATATCCATAATTTATTTAACAAGAATAAATCAAAAATTATTATATGTCAAGATTTTAGTACCAAATTTTAATATTATTTTTTAGTAAACTATTTTATAAAGATTTTTATACAGGAATTTTAAAAAAGAATGTTATAAGAATTGACACCAATGGTAACGAGTGGAGCTACCTCCTGTCAGTTTATTCTTTGGCAGCTTTTAATGACCTTTAACAACTCTTGTAATTTCTTTCAAGTTTTCAACCGGGGTTGTAAGAGGCACAGCACATTCAGGTCCAATTATATTTATGCCGCAATCAATTGCATACCGCACTTCTTTTCTTACCTCAGCAGGTCCTTTAAAAAGTAGTGTTGAAGGATTGTTTATATTTCCTGCAAGAGCAATTCTTCCATTATTAATCCTTGCTGCATCTGCTGCATCAACCTTTGATTCAAAATGAAATGCTGCAACTTTTGTGGTGCATATATAGTCCAGCCTGTCTATAGTATTTCCGCATATGTGAAGAATGACCGGGGCCTCTATCTCGGCTGCAAGCCTTGAGTGCACCGGGATTAAGAAATCCCTGTAAGAATCGGGGCTGCACAAATCCCTGGTTGCATGGTCAGCAACTGTAATTGCATCTGCTCCAGCCCTGACCTGAGCATTCGCAAATTTTATTGTAACATTAATTAATTTATTTAATATATCTTTAACTTCCTGAGGACTATCAATAGTTTTAAGTAAAAAATCTGAAACTCCAAAAAAGTGATAGCTTAAAGTCCAGGGACCAAAAGCTTTTCCAATTACAGTTACATCAGAATATCTGTTTTTAAGCCTTGCAATACAGTCAAGCACTGCTTTTGCAGCATGGTTTGAAAGAAAATTTTTTTTAATTTCTATATCATCATAGCTTTTCCACAGTTTTCCCAAAATCTGCGGCATCATTTCAGGTCTTCCCCAGTCAACCCTGCACCCGAGGGCGTAGGATTCCACCACCACTGAAAAGACTGGCATAATCATATCAAAATCTAAAACTTCATAATTTGCCCGTGCAAGTTCATACATCTTTTCTGAAACATAATGAGCTTCCGGAAAAAAGGAATTCATAATTTCCATCTGCTCAACTGTTGTGGATGATACGGGATTTCCAACACCAGGGCGCGGTGTATGTTTTTTTGCAAGGTGGTTTAATATAATAGTTCTTGGACTTATATCAGACATAAGATTAATTCTATAAAAATTTAACTCATATCTAAAAATCAGGCAAACAACTTGGAAAGTTCATAAAGGCTCAGGTCAACCGGTTTTCTTTCTGTTAAGGCATTCTCAACAGGAACTGCAGTTATCTCACCCTTGTACATGGTAACAAGATTACCAAACTTACCCTGATGGACAAGATCAACTGCGTAAGCACCAAGTCTTGTTGCTAAAACCCTGTCAAAAGCTGTGGGTCTTCCACCTCTCTGAAGATGCCCTAAAACCATGGTCCTGCACTCAATACCCGTTCTTCTTTCAATCTCTTCAGCAATTGTTTTTGCAATTCCGCCTAACTGGACATGCCCGAAACTGTCAACCATTCCGCTTGCAACGACCTGCCTGTCTATTCCTGCCGGTTTTGCTCCTTCAGCAACAGCGATCACGCTGTAATTTGCCCCGTTCTTCTTTCTCTCTTCCAGAACGTTAACTATTTCATCATAACTGAACTCAACTTCAGGAATGAGAATTATATCTGCACCCCCTGCAAGTCCGCCATACATAGCAAGCCAGCCGGAATCCCTTCCCATAATCTCAACAATCATTACTCTGTTGTGAGAACAGGCTGTTGTGTGAAGCCTGTCAATTGCTTCTGTAACAATCTCAAGAGACGATTCAAAACCAATTGAAAAATCAGAGTATGCAATATCATTATCTATTGTCTGCGGTATTCCAACACCTTTAAAACCATACTGGGTATAAAGCTTATACATTACTCCGTTTGTATCATCACCACCAATTGTAATTATTGCATCAAGCTCGAAATTCTTTATATTCTGCAAAACCTTTTCCACGCCACCCTCAATTTTAAAAGGATTTGTTCTGGAAGTTCCTATGATTGTGCCGCCAATTGCGAGAGTACCCGCAACATCAATTCTCTGAATTTCAAAAGCATTACCCTTGACCATTCCTTCCCAGCCATTCCGTATACCAATGACCTTATAGCCATAATTATTTGCCTTAACAAATATTGCTCGTATTGCTGCATTAATTGCAGGGGAATCTCCCCCACCCGTTAAAACACCTATCCTGTTAATCATCTTGAGAATACTCCTTTCCTGTCGTGTTAATATAATAATAGATATATTTCTGATAAGTATTTATATGAAAAAATACTAAATCCAATTCCAGTAAATAAAAATATAATAAAAATTGCAGTTAAATTATATTAGCAAAATAGATTAAATAATAAAATAATAAAATAAATTACGTTAGCATCTAAAATTCCGTGATAAAAAATAAATTACTGACTTTTTAACTGTCTATTTATGATTTCATTTACAAGTCCTGGATTTGCCTTGCCTTTTGTCCTTGCCATTACCTGACCAACTAAAAATCCAATAGCTTTTTCTTTCCCGCTTTTAAACTGCTCAACAGGCCCCGGGTTATCCTCAATAACCTTTTCCACAATATCCTCAAGAAGTTTTTCATCACTTATCTGTTCAAGGCTCTTTGCTGAAATTATTTTTTCAGGCTCTGCTCCACTGTAAAACATTTCTTCAAAAACTGATTTTGCAATTTTTAAACTGATTTTTCCATTTTCTATCATCTCGAGAAGCCTGCAGAGACTTTCCGGTTTAACTTTGCTGCTTTTTATACTGACAGCTTCCCTGTTCAGAAGCGCACTGAAATCCCCCATTATCCAGTTGCTCACTGCCTTCGGGTTATTATAAATCAAGATGCACTTCTCAAAATAATCTGCAATTTCTCTATCAGATGTTAAAAATTTACAGTCGTAATCTGGGAGGCAGTATTGACTTGCATATAGCTTTGCCCTCTCATACGGAAGCTTGGGTATTGTAGATTCAATTTCTTGTGTAATATTTTCATCAATTAAAATTGGAACAAGGTCAGGTTCAGGAAAATAACGGTAATCATGGGCTTCTTCCTTTGTACGAAGAGGTTTTGTACTGTCAGTGAGATGGTCATAATGCCTTGTCTGCTGAATAACCCTTTCGCCTGATTCTATAATATCAATCTGCCTTGCAGCCTCATATTCAAGCCCCCTCTGAAGAAATTTGAATGAGTTTAAATTCTTTATTTCAGTTTTTGTTCCTAATTTAGAACCCCCTGCAGACTTTCCTTCAGCTTTTCTGACTGAAATATTGGCATCACAGCGAAGACTGCCCTCCTCCATGCTGCAGTCACTTACCCCGAGATAAAGAATTAAATTCCTCAGTGATATCAGGTATTCCTTGGCTTCTGCAGACGTTCTTATATCGGGCTCTGTAACAATTTCTACAAGAGGTGTTCCGGCTCTGTTAAAATCAACTATACTTGCACCCGATTCACTTATACGTCCCGTTGCACCCGTGTGAATCAGCTTGCCAGTATCTTCTTCTATATGAACCCTTGTTATCCCGACACGGCGTGTATAGCTGCCCATATCCACATCCAGATAGCCCCAGCTGCCTACAGGCTGGTCATACTGGGAAATCTGGTAATTTTTTGGCATGTCGGGATAAAAATAATTCTTTCTGTGGAATATTGTATACTCATTTATCCTGCAGTTTAAGGCAAGGGCAATTTTTATAGTATAATCAATTGCCCGTCTGTTTATCACAGGAAGTGAACCAGGTAGCCCAAGACAGACAGGGCAAGTGTAAGAGTTTGGTTCCGCACCAAAAGAAAGCCTGCATCCGCAGAACATTTTTGTGGCAGTTGACAGTTCAACATGCGTTTCAAGCCCTATAATAATCTCATATTTTTCGCCTGCAGCATTTATTTTATTTTCAGTTTCCATGACCATTTTTATTCATAAAGGTGCTCAGGGACTCTGTTAAATCCAACAGCTTTTTCAAGAGTGTATGCAGCCCTGAACAAAATATCTTCCCTCAATGTATTTGCTATAATTTGAAGACCAATCGGCAGTTTTTCCTTTGACAGCCCCACCGGGATGGAAATGGCAGGAAGCCCAACAAGATTTACAGGAATTGTGCAGATATCAGATAGATACATACTTAAGGGGTCTTCAATTTTTTCACCAATCTTAAATGCAGTTGTGGGTGAAGTCGGTGAAATTAAAATATCATATTTTTCAAACGCTTTGTCAAAATCATTTATAATTAAAGTTCTCACTCTCTGCGCCTTCTCATAATAAGCATCATAGTAGCCCGCTGAAAGACAGTAAGTTCCAATCATAATCCTTCTTTTAACTTCCTGTCCAAAACCCTCGGACCTGGTTTTTCTGTACATCTCCCTGAGTGCTGCGGCTTCTTTATTTCTGTAGCCATACCTCACACCATCAAAACGTGACAGATTGGATGAAGCTTCTGACGGTGAAATTATATAATAAACATCCAGGGCATATTTAAGTGAAGGCAGGGAAGTTTCTTCAATTTCTGCCCCCATCTGCTCTGCCATAAGTAAGACATTATTTACAGTTTCTTTTACTTCAGTGTCCACTTCCTTAACCATCAGCTCTTCAGGAACACCAATTCTCAACCCTTTTATGTCTTCCTTTAAAAACTGTCTGTAATCAGGAATTTCAGCATTGATTGAGGTAGAATCATTTTCATCCCAACCGCAAATTGCATTTAATAGAATTGCAGAATCTCTGACATCACGGGTTATGGGCCCTATCTGGTCAAGAGATGAAGCAAATGCTACAAGCCCGTATCTTGAAACAAGCCCGTATGTTGGTTTTAATCCAACTACTCCACAGAGTGAAGCAGGCTGCCTTATTGAGCCACCAGTATCCGAACCAAGCGAGCATATAGCTGTCCCGGCCGATACTGCAGCGGCGGGACCACCGCTTGAGCCCCCTGGAACTCTATCAAGATCCCAGGGATTTCTTACAGGACCAAAATATGAATTCTCATTTGATGAACCCATGGCAAATTCATCCATATTGGCTTTTCCTGCCAGGATGAACTGGTGGGTATTTAGCCTTTCAATAACAGTGGCATTGTAAACAGGAAGATAATTTGAAAGTATCTTTGAAGCACATGTTGTGGTAATTCCTTTTGTACAGATGTTATCTTTAATGGCTATAGGAATTCCTGTAAAATCTTTTATTGAAATCTTACAAGAACTGCCATTCTTTTTTTCTTTTAAGCTTCCGCTTAACTCTTCAGCAGCTGAACTCCTGGTATTGGTGCTCATAATATAGCTGTCAACTTTTTCTGCCTTTTTTAAAATTCCATCTTTTTCTACTCTTATATAGGCATTAATCCTGTCATCAACTTTTTCAATTGCAGAAAGAATTGACTTTGCAATATCAGTTGATGATATCTCCTTGTTTTTAAGCATCTTATTAAGCCTGTGTGCCGGAAGAAGATTTAAATTCAAGCTCATTTTTTAAATATCTATTTTTGACTTAATTTTACCTAAAATAATAAATTTAAACATAATATCCAATTTAGATACCCACGCACGAAAGTGCATGGAACTCTGCCCTAACGGGTTTTTTAGATATTTATTCCAAATCCAGCAAAAATATGATAATAAATTTTAATTAACCTAATCTATTTTCGGAACCAGAAAGCTCCCGTCTTTTTCTTCAGGTGCATTTGAGAGCACTTCCTCTTTTGAGAGAGGTTTTTTTACATTATCTTCCCTGAACACATTTTTTATCTTTAATGTGTGAGAAGTCGGCGGGATTTCTGATGTGTCAACCTCACTTATTTTTGCAACATGTGCAAGAATTTTATCAAGCTGAGCAGTTATTTTATTCAGTTCGTCATCACCAAACTCAAGCTCGGC
>Ga0194111_10010264_pt1 | contig 10078 bp, 8 predicted proteins | sample TA2KigC300mmetaG_FD_146194 | JGI IMG/M metagenome (GOLD analysis project Ga0194111, IMG submission 146194) | Freshwater microbial communities from Lake Tanganyika, Tanzania - TA2015033 Kigoma Deep Cast 300m | ecosystem: Environmental > Aquatic > Freshwater > Lake | place: Tanzania: Lake... | reverse complement strand
CCCCTACTTTCTTGGATATAACTTTGCGGGAGGCATTGACCTCTATCATGAAAACCGCGAATTTGACACATACTCTTACAAGATCACCGGAGGGGCTCTCCGGTTCGGAAAAGAGTTGACAGAAACCTTCCGGGCTGATGCCATGTATAAATTAGAGAAGATCAATGTCTTCGATGTTGTTACAGATGCATCCCGGTTTATTAAAGAACAGGAGGGCGAAAAAGTTACGAGCGCCCTCTCTTTTTCCCTCTCCATGGACACCCGCAATGATTTCTACAATCCGACCAAGGGGGCACGGCACAGCCTCTCCCTTCAGAATGCGGGAGGGATCCTGGGAGGAGACAACTATTATGTGAAGGGAATGTTGGAAACCAGTTGGTTCTTTCCCCTCCCTTTGAAAACAGTGCTCAACCTCAGGGGAAAGGTGGGATTCGTTGAACCTTATAGTGGCAGAGAGGTTCCCATCTATGAGAAGTTTTATGTCGGCGGACTCCATACCCTCAGGGGATTTGAATACGGCATGGCCGGCCCTTTCGATGTGAACAGAGAACCCCTGGGCGCAAAGAAGATGGTATCCTTCCAATCTGAACTGATCTTTCCCCTTGCCTCTGAAATCGGTCTGAAGGCAGCGATCTTCTGGGACGTGGGTAAGGGATTCGATAAATTCAAAGATATCACGCCATTGAAGACAGGGGTGGGAGCTGGAATTCGCTGGTTCTCTCCTTTTGGACCTATCCACATTGATCTCGGGTTCAATCCCAATCCTAAGCCCGGAGAGAAAGGGAAGGTCTTTGACTTTACAGCAGGAACGGTTTATTAGGGTTTGGGGTGTCAGAACGAAGAAATCTAAAAAGAAAAGGAGCAGGAGCAATGAGAAGTAAAAAAATGGTGGTAGTAATTGGAATCCTCATTCTACTGGGAGGTTTCGGACTGGCTTTCGGACAAGCTCAGGCCCCCGGCCTCAAAATTGGCTTCGTCGATATCCAGAAGGCTGTCAATGAATGCAACGCTGGCAAAGAGGCCAAAAAGACGATCGTGAAAGAAGTCGAAAAAGTTCAGCGTCAATTTGCGGACAAGCAGAAAGAACTTCAGGCCCTGAAGGAGGCTCTCGACAAGCAGGCGCCGATGCTCAACCCGGATGTCCGGGCAACTAAAGAGAAGGATTTACAGAACAAAGTCCGGGAATTTCAGCGCTGGCAGGAGGATTCTCAGAACGAGGTGAATCAAAAAAGGGTGGAGATGGAGCGGAATATCTCGATGGGGCTTCAGAAGGTGATCCAGAAATTAGGAGCGGACGAGGGATATACCTTCATCATGGAGTTGAATGAGAACATTGTACTCTTCGCCTCGAAGGCCGTTGACCTCACGGACCGGGTGATCAAACTACATGATACGCAGAAAAAATAAAATTCTAAATTCGAAGCACGAAATCCGAAGTTCGAAACAATCTCAAATGACCAAATTTCAAATGTTCGAAACAAAAAAAGTTTAAGACATTTGAATTTTGAAAATTCGGATTTGTTTCGGATTGATCCCTTCGGGAAGCTTCGCCCGATATTCGCCTGCCTGCCGGTAGGCAGGGATTTCGGATTTATTGATAACCTTAAAGCAGGGATTGAGATAAGGATGAAAAAAAAGCTCAAGGAGTTGGCCGAGTTTGTCGGCGGAACCGTCGTCGGGGATGGTGAGGTCGAAATCACCGGCGTGGCCTCTATCGATGAGGCAGAGGCCGGCCAGATCACGTTCATCGCCAATCCCAAATATCTTCGGAAACTGGGCGAAACCAGAGCATCGGCGATCATCGTCTCAGACAAAGTGACAACCGCGGACAAACCTCTGATCTGTGCAGCCAACCCTCATCTTGCTTTTGTAAAGATTCTCACCCTCTTCTTTCCCAAACCGTATCAATCCAAGGGAATCGCTCCCGATGCCCAGGTTAGCCCCACTGCCCAGTTGGGCAAAGACCTCACCATCTACCCTTATGTCTATATCGGAGACCGATGCCGGATCGAAGACTGCGTCACCCTCTACCCGGGCGTCTATGTGGGTGAGGACACTGTCATCGGAGAGGATTCCATTCTCCATCCCAATGTCTCCGTCTATTCGGGCTCGGTCATTGGAAAGAGGGTCATCCTTCACAGCGGCGTGGTGATAGGAGCTGACGGATTCGGATTTGTTAAGGATGGGAAGACGAATGTGAAGATTCCTCAGGTGGGAAAGGTGATCATTGAAGACGATGTTGAGATCGGCGCCAACTCAACGATTGACCGCGCTGCACTGGGCCAGACAATCATCCGGAGGGGAGTGAAGATCGATAACCTCGTCCAGGTGGCTCATAATGTGGAGATCGGCGAGGATTCGATCATCATCGCCCATGTCGGCATTGCCGGTTCGACCAAGATCGGGAAAAATGTGATCCTTGCCGGACAGGTGGGAGTGGTTGGTCACATTGAGATCGGAGACAATGTCATGGTGGGCGCGCAATCCGGAGTGGGCCAGAATCTGCCTTCCGGTCAGGCGTTTTCGGGATCTCCTGCCTTCCCCCACCGTGAATGGCTTCGCGCGGTCAACATTTTTCAGAAATTACCCGAGATGAAAAAGACCCTCACCGATATCGAAGCCCGATTAAAGAAGGTCGAACAAGCAATCTCTGAAAAAGGGAAGGAGACATAGATGATTGAAGCCAAGGAGATTATGAACATCCTCCCCCACGCTTTTCCTTTTCTGCTCGTTGACCGAATCCTTGAGGTCGAGCCGGGGAAAAGGATCGTGGGCATCAAGAATGTCACCTATAATGAACCTTTCTTTCCCGGCCATTTCCCGGGTCAGCCCATTATGCCCGGAGTCCTGGTCTTGGAGGCCATGGCCCAGACCGCCGGGATCCTCGTCTTCAAATCAATGCCAGAGGGGGTTCAAGAAAAAGTCGAGGAGTATCGAAAGAGACCCGTCTTTTTCCTGGGAATCGATAATGCTCGTTTTAGAAAACCGGTCATTCCGGGAGATCAGCTCCGGTTTGAAGTAGAGGTCACCCGTCAGCGCCCGTCCATTTGGGGATTCAAGGGGAAGGCCTTGGTGGACGGGAAACTGGTCGCCGAGGCGGACCTTCTGGCCATGATGGGGGAAGAGAAATGATCCATTCCACAGCGATCATCGATCCAAAGGCCGAAATCAATGAGGGAGTTGAGATCGGTCCTTACACCATCATCGAAAAGGATGTCCTCATTGGAGAGGGAACCTGGATCGGCCCCCATGTCGTCATTCGAGAAGGGACGACGATTGGAAAACGATGCCGGATCTTTCAATTCTCCTCCATTGGAGAGGCCCCCCAGGCCGTTGCCTATAGGGGAGAGAAGACCTCTCTCATCCTTGGGGATGACAATATCATAAGGGAATTCGTCACGCTCCACCGTGGCACGGTCAAGGGAGGGGGAAAGACGGTCATCGGCGACCGTAATTTCTTCATGGCTTACTCTCATGTGGCCCACGACTGTCAGATCGGCCATCAGGTTGTCATGGCAAATGGAGCCACCCTTGCAGGACATATCGTGATTGAAGACCATGCCGTCATCGGCGGTCTTGCAGCCATCCATCAATTTTGCAGGGTGGGCGCCCATGCTTTTATCAGCGGTCTCACCGGTGTGGTGCTTGATATTCCTCCTTACATGCTGGCCGCGGGAAGCCGGGCAAAACTGTTCGGCCTTAACACCGTGGGCATTAAACGCCAAAACTTTCCTGAAGAAACCATCAGGGCATTGAAGACAGCCTACCGTATCATCTTTCGATCCGGTCTGACACTGGAGAAGGCTATTATTAAGGTTGGGGATTCTGAAATCTCCCGGATACCGGAGATCGATCACCTCCTCCGCTTCATCCAGCAGACCAAGAGGGGGATCTGCCGATAAGTGGAAAAGATCAGGGTGGGCGTGGTCGGTGGGGGTTACTTCGGCCAATTCCATTTAGAAAAATATTTGAAAATGGAAGGGGTGGAATGGGTGGGGGTGGTCGATATCGATCCTTCCCGTTGCAGGGAGATTGCAAAACGATACCCGGTCCAAACCTTCTCTCATCATTCGGATCTCTTCGGTAAAGTCCAATCCGTTAGCATTGCCGTCCCCACTCCCTTTCACCATACCATCGCCAGAGATTTCTTCCTTCGGGGGACGGATGTCCTTCTTGAAAAACCCATCGCCAGCACTCTTGAGGAGGCCGATGAGCTGATTGCCCTGGCCGAGGCTAATCGCCTTATCTTGCAGATAGGCCATCTGGAGCGATTTAACGGAGCCCTCCTCGCCGCAGAAGGAATGATCCGGAATCCTTTCTTAATCGAATCTCAACGGCTGGCCCCTTTCTCAGGGAGAGGAGCCGATGTGGATGTGGTCCTCGATCTCATGGTCCACGATATCGATATCGTTTTGAACCTGGTCAGCTCAAGAGTAAAGCGCCTTGATGCCATCGGCCTCCCCATCCTCACCCCATACTTTGATGTCGCCCATGCGCACATCGAATTCGAAAATGGGTGCAGGGCCAATCTGACCGCCAGCCGGGTATCAAAGGAGAAGGTTCGTAAAACAAGAATCTTTCAGCCCGATGGAGCATTGACGATCGACTACTTCTCCCAGGCAGCATCCTTTTCTAAAAAGGTGAGCCAGCCTGAAAAGGGACGCTCTTTTGAAATGGTGGCCGATGAGATCCCGGTCATAAAAAACGATCTCCTTGAGGCGGAGATTCGCTCCTTTCTTCAGAGCGTAACGGATCGTAAAGGAGTGAAGGTCTCCGGCCAGGACGGAAGGCAGGTCCTCGAGGTCGCCCTCTCGATCATCCAAAAGATGGAAGAAGGGGTGAATCGTAACGCATGAGGATTAATAAAAATTGAAAAAGATCATGCTGGTTGCCGGAGAAGTTTCGGGAGATCTTCATGGAGCCCATCTCGTCGAGGCCATCCAGAAGATCGATCCGGACATTGAATTCTTTGGTGTCGGTGGAGAGGGTCTGGAAAAGAGAGGAATGAGGCTTCTCCATCATGTCCGCTCTCTTTCTGTTGTCGGGATCTCCGAAGCCTTCCGAAAGCTGAGGGTAGCCCTCAAAACGCTTCGGGAGTTAAAAGGAGCAATGGAGCAGGAGAGACCGGACCTGGTTATTCTGATTGACTACCCGGAATTTAACCTCCGGCTTGCCCGAATCGCCCGTCAGAAGAGAATACCCGTTCTCTACTATATCAGCCCCCAGATATGGGCCTGGAGGCCCGGAAGGGTCAAATCGATTGCGAAGCGGGTAAGGAAGATGGTCGTCCTCTTCCCTTTCGAGGTTCCCCTCTATCAGGCCGCAGGAGTCGATGTGGAGTGGGTGGGACATCCCCTCCTCGATATCGTCAGGCCCTCGCTCCCAAGAGAAGAGGCTCTTGAGCAATTCGGCATCGACCCTGAACAAAAGACCGTTGCCCTCCTTCCCGGAAGCCGGAGCGAGGAGGTGATAAGACTTCTTCCGCCCATGCTGACCTCGGCTGCCCTTCTCCAGGGGGCGATTCCAAGACTTCAGTTCATTCTCCCTCTTGCTCCGGGCATCTTAGAAACCAACCTTTATCCCATTCTGAAGGATGTCCCTGTTCCAATCAAGATCGTCAATGGGTTTAATTATGATGTGATGGCTCTCTCGGATTTGATCATCACCGCCTCCGGAACAGCAACCCTTGAGGCCGCCATCCTCGGAAAACCGATGGTCATCGTCTACAAGGTTTCTTCACTCACCTACTGGGTTGCCAGGGCGCTGACCCGCGTGAAATATATCGGTTTGGTCAACCTCATCGCCGGCAAGGAGATCGCCAGAGAGCTTCTCCAGGAGGAGGTCAACCCCGAGAGGATTGCTGAAGAAGCCCTTCGCCTTCTGAGAAATCCAGTTCTTTACGGGAAGACCGTCGAATCGTTGGCAGAAGTGCGCCATAACCTTGGGGAACCTGGCGCGGCCAGCCGCGCCGCCCGCATCGTTACCTCCTTGCTGTATGACCGGCAATTATGATAACATTCTTTGTATAAATTATTTCGTCATTCGTCATTGGTCATTGATGATTGATCATTGACAATTGAGAATTGAAATGGTTCTCTATCGCCGCCTCCTCCAACTCGTTAAGCCCTACTGGATCAAGTTGGGCCTCGCTATGGTCTTTATGGTTCTCGTTTCCCTTCTGACCGCAAGCCAGGCCCTCCTGGTCAAGCCGGCCATGGATGGCGTCTTCTTCAAGAAGGAGGGAATTCCGCCCGTCGTAAAGAATATCATTATCCAGCTCGGCCTCGGAGACCTGTTGCTCAAGAAGGATATGGAGATGCTCCTTCTGCTCCCCATTGCCATCATTCTCCTCTTTCTTCTGAAAGGCGCTTTTGATTACGGTCAGGCCTATCTGATGAATTTCGTCGGCTTAAGAGTGGTGGCGGATATCCGGCAGCGACTTTACGACCATCTTCAGAATCTCTCCCTCTCCTTCTTCACACGAACGCCCACCGGTATTCTCATCTCACGGATCACCAATGATGTCAATCTTGTCCAGGGATCCGTCTCCAATGCGATCACCGGTCTCATTAAAGATGCCGTGACCATTTTAGGGCTGACCGCTGTCGTCTTCTATCGGGACTGGAAACTGGGATTGATCGCTTTCATCATCTTTCCTATTGCCATCATCCCCATCAAAGAATTCGGAAAGAGGCTCCGGAAATTTAGCAAAAAAGGCCTCCAGAGGATGGGGTCTCTCACCACGTTTCTTCACGAGACGATCACCGGCAACCGGATTGTCAAGGCATTCAATATGGAAGAGTATGAGAAGCGACGGTTCGCTGAAGAGAATGAACGATACTTCAAAATCTTCCTCAAACGGGTGAAGATCAGAGCTCTCTCCCATCCCCTGATGGAATTATTGGGAGGAATCGGGATCGCCGTGATCATCTGGGTGGGCGGTTACAGTGTGGTCCGGGGAGAGGTCAGCCCCGGAACCTTCTTCTCCTTTATGACCGCACTTCTGATGCTTTATGCGCCGGTCCGCAATCTGAACAAAGTAAACCTTGAGGTGCAGGAAGGTCTGGCTGCCGCGGCAAGGATCTTTGAACTCCTCGATACAGTGGCCGAGGTCAGAGAGGAGAAAGACGCCCTTTTGCTTTCTCCGATTTCAAACGGGATTGAGTTTAAAGAGGTCGCCTTCAAATATGACTCAGCGCCGGTGCTCAAATCGATCTCCCTCCAGGTCAGGGCCGGTGAGATCATTGCCATTGTTGGGATGAGCGGAGCGGGAAAGACCTCTCTGGTCAATCTCCTGCCCCGCTTTTACGATGTGGAACAGGGCCGGATTCTGATTGATGGGCTGGATATTCGAAAAGTGACCCTGAGATCATTGAGGGAACAGATCGGGTTGGTCACCCAGCAGACCATCCTCTTCAATGATACGGTTAGAAACAACATCGCTTACGGGAGCCTTCAGCGATCGGAGCAGGAGATCATCGAGGCCGCGAAAGCGGCCAATGCCCATGGCTTCATCCAGAGGTTTCCTCAGGGATATGACACCGTGATCGGAGAAGGGGGGGTGAAGCTCTCAGGCGGAGAACGCCAGCGAATCTCCATTGCAAGGGCCATTTTAAAAAATGCTCCCATCCTGATCCTCGATGAGGCCACTTCCTCCCTCGACTCCGACTCAGAGACCGAGGTTCAGATGGCCATGGACAGTTTGATGAAAGGACGAACGGTCTTTGTCATCGCCCACAGGCTCTCCACCATCCGGAATGCCCATCGCATCATCGTTCTCTCCGATGGAGAGATCGTGGAACAGGGAACTCATGAAGAGTTGATGGCTTTCAACGGAGAATACCGGCGGCTTTATGACCTTCAATTCAGAGACGACGGGATGAGGGGCTGGAAGTCAGCCAAGGCGAAGAAAATCTATTGAGTCGTCGTATAGTCAAATAGTCTCATAGTCTTATGGTCTTTCACTATCCGACTAATGGACTATGCGACGATATGACGAATGACTCAGAACGATTGATCATGACGGGAATGAAATTGATTAAGAAGAAATTGGTAAGTTGGTTCGGTCCCGGGCTGGCTTACCGGGTCATCAAGCTCCTGGGCCGGACCATGCGGTTCGCAGTGGTCAATCCGCACATCCAGAAATCCTTCGTGGAGAAAGGCATCCCATACATTGCCGCCTTCTGGCATGATAGGCTTTTGATGATGCCCCTTGCCTATCAAGGGAAAAAGTCGAGCTTCCTCGTCTCGCCTCATCGGGATGGCCTGATCGTCGGAAGGGCTTTGAAACGATTCGGGTTCAATCCGATCTTCGGCTCCTCATCCAGGGGAGGCGCTTCCGCAATCAAAGAAATGGTGAAGGCGATTCAGAATGGATCGGATATGGGCATTGTCCCGGATGGCCCCAGGGGGCCTCGCCACCGCCTCCAGCTCGGTGTGATCGAATTAGCCAGGCGGACAGGAAACCCAATTCTTCCGCTCACCTTCAGCGCTTCGAAAAAGAAAATCTTTAAAACCTGGGACCGTTTTCTCCTCCCCTATCCCTTTTCAAAAGGGGTCTTCATCTGGGGAGAACCCATCTATGTGGATCACAATGCAGACCGGGGCTATCTTGAGGAAATGAGGCTTCTTGTGGAGAAACGATTGAACGAATTGACTGAGGAGGCAGACCGCTACTTCAACAAAAGTAAAAAAGTGTCTAAAGTTGATAATCTCGTAAAAAGTCCCGATCTGTCACCCTGAACTTGTTTCAGGGTCTCATAAGTTCTTGAAACTGTTAGATGCTGAAATAAATTCAGCATGACATTTTTTTCATTTTTTGACTTTTTACGAGGCCATCAAAGTTGATTTTTGTAAGCTTTAGTTCACTTTAGTCACTTTAGCTCACTTAAAACTTTTATTCCCATGATCCACTTCCTTTATAATGTCATTCTGACCTGTTTTTTAATCCTCCATATCCCCTATCTTTTTCTACAAAGCCTCCTCGGGAAACAACCTCAAAAACTTTTGAAGGAGCGATTGGGTGGCTTTCCGGATCTCTCCTCAAAAAACCCGGTCTGGATCCATGCCGCTTCCGTCGGAGAGGTTCTCTGTTCTATCTCTCTCCTGAAGAAGATCAAGAAGGAAGTCCCTGACTGTGAGATCGTCCTGACCACCATGACTTCGACAGGCAACGAGACAGCGAAGAAACTCATCCCTGAGGCCGACTGGATCCTCTTTTTCCCCGTTGACCATCCTTTCACCATACGAAGGGCCGTTCAAAAAATCAGACCCCGCCTCCTCCTCATTGCAGAGACAGAACTCTGGCCCAATCTTCTCCGTTTATGCGGCAGAAAGAAAATCCCCGTCGTCCTCTTCAATGGCAGGATTTCCGAGAAGTCATTCAGGGGATACCTCCTATTCAAATCTTTTTTTAAAAGATGTTTGAATAACATCTTCCTTTTTCTGATGCAGACGGAGGAGGACCGGAACCGGATCATCGAGATCGGGGCTCCACCGGACAGGACAGAGGTGGCAGGCAACATAAAATTTGATCAGGTCTTTCCATCCATCGACCTCGATGCAACGGTTGAACTGTCCGCATCCCTTGGCCTTCGTGGAAACGAAACCGTCCTCATCGCAGGTTCGACCCATCAGGGGGAGGAAGAGATCTTCATCCAGCTCTTTAAAAACTTGAGAGAAACCGATCCCCATCTCATCCTCATCCTTGCCCCGCGCCATCTCGATCGCCTCGAGGAGGTGGAAAAGATTTTAAAAAGCGAAGGCGTTTCATGGAAGAGAAGGTCATCCCTTTCCGGTCAGGGCAGAAACGAGATCTCCGGTGTGATTCTCCTTGACACCATGGGCGAATTGATGAGGCTTTACAGCCTCGGAACCATTGTCTTCATCGGCGGAAGTCTTGTTTCAATCGGTGGCCACAATCCCCTCGAACCTCTCTTCTTCAAAAAATGTGTCCTCTTCGGGCCGTATATGTTTAACTTCCTCGAAATCTCCCGACGTCTGATAGCAGAAGGAGGAGCCATTCTGGTAAATGACAGGGAGGGACTCTCTTCTCAATTGAGGCGACTCCTCTCGGATG
>Ga0194111_10010258_pt1 | contig 10080 bp, 7 predicted proteins | sample TA2KigC300mmetaG_FD_146194 | JGI IMG/M metagenome (GOLD analysis project Ga0194111, IMG submission 146194) | Freshwater microbial communities from Lake Tanganyika, Tanzania - TA2015033 Kigoma Deep Cast 300m | ecosystem: Environmental > Aquatic > Freshwater > Lake | place: Tanzania: Lake... | reverse complement strand
GATCAGTTTATACGGCCCGGTTCCGATTGATTCGCCATCCCACAGGAGCGGATCTTCATTCCAGCCATCATACACGCCTTCGCCTTCCGGTCCGAAAACGTGTTCGGGCACTATCGGGTCGTACATCCACCAGCCCGGAATATAGTCCTCCGGCTGGTGCCAGCCGTCAATATAGGTCATTTTGACCGTGTAGGAATCAACAGCTTCTGCGAGTACGTGCTCTGGCCAGACTTCTTCCCATTCGGTATCTTCATCAACCGCGTCCCAGTCGATTGGCTTGGTGACATCGTACCTGTTCTGGACATACATCACCGAGTATACGACATCATCTGCGGTGAAATCTTCGCCGTCATGCCAAGTTACGCCTTCGCGCAACTTTATAGTCCATAACTGGTCGGTTCCATCATAGGTCACTGTGTAGTCTGTTGCCAGCTTGGGAATAAAGTCATAGCTAGACTGCGGTGGATCTCCATCAAGCATTGGATAGGCGGCCAGGTTCTCATAGTTAAACATCAAGTAAAGGCAGCCTACGTTAGTGTACATTAAAACCTCGGGTGACATGTTCAGGCTGTCCATCATTGTCAGTCCGCCAACCCGGTATTCGGTTGCCACCTCATCATCAACACCATTATCATCGGAACCGGAAGGGGCACAGGCGGGAAGGGCTAAAGCCATCGCCATCAGGAACACCAAGCCCGGGCTAATTAGCCATTTTTTAGGTATCACTAGCAATTACCTCCTCTTTCAATTTACTTTAGTTTTCTTCGACCGCCACTCCAATTACTGTCAGCCTTTACTACCCAGGGATCACCTCCCGGTTTTAAAAACAAGAGGCAGTGCGCTCCTGATTTCGATAACGCACAATAATGTTTAGATTAGGCCCACGGTGAACAGTTATTTAAAAACGAATTGATCCCATAAAATCTTTTTTTCCTACGCCGTTTTATTTATTTAGATAAGCAATAATCATACCAAAGTAGATTGATCAACTCTCAAGCCGGTTTGGATCTAAGGCAATGAATTTAGCTCCGTGAGCTCAACGGGAAAAACAAAAGGACTCCATCGCCGGCCCTTCTTAACAATATATTGGTGTTTGATGCTTTACTGGCATTATCTCTTCGTAGCAGGTGGAGTCTGGTCTCTCCACGGAATAGTAGCTTGAAATCTGTGACTTACTTCAATTGGAAAAATTATATCAATATTGCCGCGATGGTGTCAAACGTGCCGTAAAAAATTACTCTAATTATTGTCAGGTATCGTTTGTGCTTATATCCCATACAGAAGCAGGCTCATTGAGGAAGGTTCCAAACCTGCCGGTTCAATTACAGTAAATTTTCAACTTGTTTGCTGGGTCATTGATTTGGCATCTGTTTTGCATTGCGTATATGCAGGATTATACAATATTATAAAGAGCGGCGCCCCTGTAGATGATTTTAAAAAACGCCCAAAGGTTAGAAGAGAATTCGGTGGATGGTTAATCCATATTCTTCAAATCAATAACTATTCGTAAGTAAGGGCTTGGAACAATTGAACACTTTAATCATATCGGAACGGTGAAAAAATGAAGAATCCGCTTGCCCGGAAAATAACCTACGGCTCCCTGATTGGATATGCTCTGCCAACTGTCGCCATGATGTTTTTTATGGCTGTCTACACCATCGTCGATTCTCTATTTGTCTCGATCCTAATCGGCACCGATGCCCTGGCAGCGGTCAACATAGTATACCCTTTCTATTGTGTCATACTGGCTACCGGGGCGATGCTGGCCGCAGGCGGCAGCGCCATTGTTGCCAGGGAAATGGGCAAAGGTGAAAATGTTTTGGCCCGCAAGATCTTTACTTTCATTCTCTTAATCGGCTTTGCCGTCAGCCTCATTTTCGCAGTGGCGGGCTTTATTTTTGCCGATCAAATCTTAGTACTGCTTGGCGCCAGGGGTGTCCTGGAGCAATACTCCTACGATTATTATATCCCCCTGCTAATCTTTTTGCCTTCAATTATGCTTCAAATACTATTCGAAATGTTTTTTATCACCGCCGGGCACCCGAAGCGGGGCCTGGTGCTAATTGCTTCTGCCGGTATAACCAACGTGGTCCTCGACTATTACTTCATCGCCGTTCTCGAAGCGGGTATCAGCGGTGCTGCCCTGGCAACAGGTATAGGTTCCACCATACCAGCCTTTTTTGGCCTGATCTTTTTTTTGAAAAAAGATAAATCGCTTTATTATGACAAACCCCTGTTCAGCTTGAAAGTTCTATTACAAGCCTCTTTCAATGGCGCTTCCGAGATGGTTATTTATCTGGCGACAGGTTTTAGCACATTGCTTTTAAACTGGATGGCTCTGAGTCTTATCGGTGTTAACGGGGTGGCTGCCGTCGCAATCCTGCTCTATTCCGAATTTCTGCTCAATGCTGTGTTCTATGGTTTTGCCCATGGGTTAGCCCCGATTATCAGCTATAATTTCGGCCGTGCTGACTCCTTCAGGCTGCGCAAAATAATTCGGATTTGCATCACCTTGATCGGCGGTTGCTCTTTATTTGTTTTTCTGCTGGCGAATGCAGGGGCAGGCCATCTTGTTGGCCTGTTTGCCAGTGGCAACCCGGATGTTTTTGAAATTGCCTATAATGGTTTTTTACTTTTTTCGTTCTGTTTTTTGTTCATGGGCTTTAATATATATGCCTCCGCATTATTTACGGCGTTGTCAAACGGTAAGCTCTCTGCAATAATTGCTTTTTTGCGCACTTTCTTCTTTATGGGACTGGGTATTATGTTGCTGCCCCGTGTTATTGGAGCCAACGGCTTATGGCTGGCCCTGCCTGTGGCAGAGGCTTTGACTCTGATCATCGCCACCGGCCTGGTAGCCCGGGAATACCGAAGTCATCTTCCCTCAAAAATAGAACATTGATTATTTGTTTAAAGGAGACAAATATAAAAGATCCGGGTTGTTTTGTTCAACTGACCGAACTTCATGGCCTGAAAGGCCTAATCTGTTGCCTTTTAAGCGGTGGCATGATATTTGCTTGTATAGTAGAAAAGGAATCCACTGCAAATAGAAAATTATGGTTATTATTAGGGAGGATTGGGATAAATAAAATATCTGCTTTAAGAAAACCGGCCGGTTTTAGTTAGCAGGATCGGAAATAAGTTAAATTAGATTCGCAAATTTACTGATCAATTGAAAGAAGGGTCAAAATGAAAGTATTAATCATAGGAGCCGGAGCTCAGGGGCTAGTGATCAGCTGGGTTCTGGCCGAAGCTGACGATGTTTCAGAGATTGTCCTGGTGGATATAAGCCAGAAAAGAATGAAAGATATTACTGAAACAAATCCGAGCAAAAAGCTTAAAACACAAAGAGTGGACGCCAGTGATACGTATGGCTTGACAAAACTGATGAGAGAAGGAAAATTTGACCTGGCTGTAAACGCCACCCTGACCGAATTTAACGACAGTATTATGGAAGCTTGCTACGAAGTAAAAGTAAATTATTTGGATATGGCCAGCAACGGCAACTTTCCGGGTGGAGATAAAAATATTCCGGTTAAGGAGTTGACTAACTCCGGAAAATGGAAAGAAGCTTCGCTAAAAGGTCTAATCTTGGCCGGTGCCGATGCCGGTACGGTAAATGTAATGGCCAAAGAGGCAGCAGAGGAACTTGATGAAGTTGATAGCATTAAAATTAAAGATTACGCGATAACCGAATCTGAAGTGCCAATAGTATTATGGCAGCCTGCAACCTATTTGCGAGATCTGATCACGCCCCCTATTATCTGGGACAATGGCTTCAAAGAAGTACCTCCATTTTCTGGGGAAGAGGAATATGATTTCCCGCCCCCCATAGGCGGCAAAGCGAAAGTTTATTATCATAGTCATGAAGAGCCGTTAACTCTTGCAAAATATATCGGTAAGCCAGTGAAATATATCGATTTCAAAATGGGCGAACCCGAGCTTACGCTTTGGAAATCTATCTACGATCTCGGGGTGATGGATGATGAGCCCGTGGAAGTTGACGGTAATAAAATAGCACCCTGGGCTTTATTTAGTAGGCTGTTGCCGGATACGCCCTCGGCGAAGGAAATGATCGAGTTGGTTGAAAGTGGGAAGCTAAAAAGCAGGATGATGCTCGCGGTAGACGTTTATGGCAGGAAAGCAGACCAGGATATGCATTATCAAATGTGGACCGATGGCCCTGATCTAGTGAAAGCCTGCGAGAGAATTCCCGGTGCCAGTGATATATCTTATGCGGTTGCAGTATCTGCCGCAGTATTCTCTTTAATGTTGCTTAGAGGGCAGGTCAAACAGACGGGCATTTTCCCGCCGGAAGTCTTTGACCAGGAGGAGAGAAAGATCTACTTTGAAATGATGAGGGAGCAAGGAATCAAGATTCATATAAGAAAACATACCCTATTATAAGTCAAACAGGGATTGACTTGCTCACGGCGAATGGAATGAGTGTCAAGGTGCATATTCCCCTTGGCGGCAGGTCTTACCGGGTTAAAAAACCGGCAAAGCAGGTGAGTCGGCTTTAGCCGTTTATTAAAAGTTCAGCAGTTTCCGGAGAACTGTTGTCACGATATTTGCGGTTAAGTAATATTAATACCTCGTGAAATTGGGGGAGTTACTGTGGAAGGTCTTGAGTATTTTGTTTCCTTGGCCCGCGAAACAATAAAAGCAGTATCATTCGCCTTGCAAGCAGAGATTATTGTTATCGACAAGGATTTAAACTTCCTGGTGGGGTCGGAAAAGAGCCCTTCTGCAATGAATAAGATTGAAAAAGCAATTCTCGACAGTAAGGGACTCTGTAAGCTGGGTGATATCAGCAGCCCGGTCTCGATTGAAGGAGAAACTGTCGGTTGGATAGTAGCATACTTAAACGCTTCAGGAAAACAGCCTGACCACCAACAACAGCAAGCTTATCTTAACTGGGTTGGTAGTTTTTTATCGAAAGCCCTGGAAAGAAAACTTTCTATCGATAGAAGTGAGAGGTTTGCGGATATCCTTGATGCGGTTCATGAAGGGGTAATGGTTATTGATCGCTCTTCCCGGGTTATTTGCTGCAACATGAAGGCGGAACAGCTGATAAAATTTCCCAGTGCAAAAATCATTGGCCAATCGCTGGCCAGTATCTGGCCTAACGCACCCGCTCTACAGGCGATACAAAATGGCCTGGAATACACAGAGAAAGAAGAGATCTATCAGGTTGGTGGAAGGTGGATGCATTTTATAGTCAGCATTAGACTATTAAGCGGAACAGAAGATCATGAAGGTGTAGTAATATCCTTTCGTGACATTTCTGAAGCACGCCGGTTGATTTATAATCTCAGCCAGAGTAGCCCTGAGTATTCTTTCAAAGATATTATAGGCAACAGCCCGGTAATTAGGAAGGTAAAGGAACAGGCTTTAAGGGTAGCTAAAAGCAATTCTACGGTTTTGATTACCGGTGAAAGCGGTACTGGCAAAGAGATTCTTGCTCGTGCTATTCATTTTGCCAGCCTGCGTTCAAGGGGGCCATTTATAAATCTCAACTGTGGAGCAATTCCTGAAAACCTCTTAGAAAGCGAGCTCTTCGGTTATGAAGGTGGTGCATTTACCGGAGCTTTAAAAGAGGGTAGAACTGGTAAATTTGAATTGGCTGATCGTGGCACTATTTTTCTGGATGAAATTGGTGAAATGCCATTGCACTTGCAGGTTAAACTTCTTCATGTTTTGCAGAACCGGGAAGTGGAAAGAGTTGGTGGTTCTCAAAAAATACCTGTAGATATTAGGATTATTGCAGCGTCAAACCGTGATCTTGATGTAATGATGCAGGAGAGGAAATTTCGCAAAGATCTCTATTTTAGGTTAGGCGTGATTCCTTTGCACATGGCACCCCTGAGGGAGCGCAAGGAAGATATCCCTCAGTTGACGGAATTTTTTTTAGCCAGACTGGCGGGAAGAATGAATCGGCCAATTATGACAGTATCCTCTGCAGTCTTAGAGATGTTTTTAAGCTACCAGTGGCCGGGTAATATCAGGGAACTTGAAAACACTCTCGAGTATGCAGTGAACATGTGCAGCGGCAATATGCTTGTTCCCGCTAATATTCCCCAGCGAGTTAACAAACTGGTTCAGGAGCAGATTGAATGCAACTCATATTTAAAAACACTTTTAGTTAACTACGAGCAAAAGGTAATTGAAGAGCATTTGAGGCGTTTTGGATCCTCTTCTGACGATAAAAATCGGATAGCTAAAGTGCTTGGGGTGAGCAGATCCACGTTATATCGCCGCATTGCAGAGCTTAAAATAGACGTGAAGTGATCTGCACAGTTTTGTCCAAATAATGAGATAAAGCCTTGATCTGTGTCAAAGTTGACATGACTGTTTAATCGGGATGGCTGATAGCGATCATGCTTTCTTTATTTGTTAAGTATATCCAGAATATGAGACAGAAGTCATTATTCGTAATGTCCGATTTGGTGCCACAAAAACCCCTTCTAGATAAAGGTTTTAAATAGTATCAGCCCTTCTCTTCAGTAAACCAGTACTTGGCATACTAGTTGCAAAATTGTATCAATACACAATTTCAGTGCATCAGGATAGCGGTTTTGGCAATTTAATGCAGTACCTTTAAGAGCCCGGAATTATTTAGATTACATAGGGAAAGGAGGAAGAAGTGATGATGAACTATATCGAAGGGATTGGTCTTGAGCTGCTCTCCCGGCAAGACCTGGAAGCTATTCATGAGGCAACCTTAAAAATACTCGAGCAGTACGGGCTGAAAGTATTTGGCGAAGAAGCTCTTGAAATATACGGAGCTGCCGGCTGCCAAATAGATAGGAATACAAATATGGTTAAAATACCACGTCACCTGGTAAATGATGCTATAGTCTCGTCGCCCGGCAAAATACTGATGGCTGCACGTGACCCCCACTATGATGTGATCGTTGAAGGGAACAAGGTAGTATTTACAAATTTTGGTACAGGAACGATGATTGAAGATTTGGAAACAGGCGCTCTGAGGCCTTCTACTAAAGCTGATCTGGCCGATACAGCAAGACTTTGTGACGCCTTAGATGAAGTGGATATCTATACCATTGCCGTAACAGCCCAGGATGTTCCCGAAGCGACACGCGAGTTGCACGAGGCGGAAGCGGTTTTGAACAATACGGTTAAGCATTTCGGACATGATACCCAGGATACAGCAACGACAAGGCGGTTCATCGAAATGGGGGCTGCCGTTGCCGGCGGGATGGATAAGTTGAAAGAACGCCCGATAATCTCTATGGGAACATGCCCCAATAGTCCCCTCGAACTGCATACCAATAATACTGAAGTTATCATTGAAGTTGCCAGGGCGGGAATACCCTTAGATATTCTGTCAATGGCTATGGCTGGTGGAACTTCACCGGTAACGCTGGCAGGGACACTGGTGGTTACTAATGCAGAGATCCTTGGTGGAATTGTTTTAGCTCAGTTGGTTAATAAGGGGACGCCGGTTATTTACGGCAGCTCTACCACTATGTTAGATATGCTATACACCACAAGCCCTGTAGGGGCACCCGAACATGGAATGGTAAGTGCAGCGGTTGCCCAACTTGGCCACTTCTATGAAATACCTACCGACGTCGGAGGCACGTAGGGTGACAGTAAAATATCAGATGTCCAGGCAGGCCACGAAAAGACCCTGACCGCAATCCTGCCTGCTCTGACCGGTGGCAATATCATCTATGGTCTCGGCATGCTTGAGTTAGGGATCACTTTCAGTTTTACGCAACTGCTTATTGATGCCGAGATAGTCAGAATGATTAAGAGAGTAATGCAGGGTATAGCGGTTAATGATGAGACATTGGCGTTAGAGGTAATCAAAGCGGTAGGTGCCGGTGGAAACTACCTCAATCAGAAGCATACCCGAAAATTTATGAAGCAAGAACAGTCAAGGGTCAATCTGATCGACCGCAGGATGCGGGATCGCTGGATGGAGAGGGGTGGCAAATCTATGGCCGACAGGGCTCGTGAAGAAGCTATGCAAATAAAACGAAACCATCAGCCACAGCCTCTAGATCCGGTAGTATCGAGCCGGCTGCGGGCTATTATCGAAGAAGCAGAAAATGATCGGTAAGCAGAAATAGCTCAGGAAGGAAGAGTCTGATGCGATCAGTTTTAAACCTATTATCAAATGATGAAATAGAGCGTATTCATGAAGCAAGCTTGCAGGTTTTAGAGAAAACAGGCATCGCTGTACATAGTGAAAAAGTATGCAATCTGCTTGCCCGCCACGGAGCTATCCATGAAAACGGCAGAGTAAAAATCCCCAGGAAGATGGTGGAAGAAAAGATTAACCTGGCCTGCCGGATTATTAACCTGGCAGCACGTGAGCCTCAGTTTAACCTGACTGTTCCGGGAGGGCCAATGCCTTATAATGCTACCAGTGGTTATTCGCCCTTTGTGAGAGATCTCGAATATGGTATAACCAGGTCATCTAACAGGCATGATTTAAAGCAATTTTCTATAATTGCCGATTATCTCGATGCGGTTGCATTTTTTTGGCCGATAGTCATGCCCTGTGATGAACCGGTTCAATTGGAAGAACTAAGTGCCCTTGATATATCATTTAGAAATCAGCGCAAGCATGTTCAATGTTCATGCTCCTCAGAAGCAACTGCCAGGTGGCAGGTGCGACTGGCTGCTATCCTCGCGGGTGGTGAGGATAAACTTCGCTCAAAACCGGTATTTTCAGGTGTTTCCTCCCCGGTTTCACCACTTACATTTGAGCATAACGCAGTTGATGCAATGGTTGTTCTGGCTGAAGCAGGTATCCCGGTAGTACCGATGACAATGGCTCTTTCGGGGACCACAGCGCCGGCAACCATGGCCGGAACCCTGTTAATGACTAATGTTGAAGAGCTGGCCACCTTGATCATAATCAAGTGTGCCAATCCTGAGGCTGCAATGTTTTATGCTTCAGATATTGCTCCATCCGACTTAAAAACAGGAGTTGTCAACTACTTAAGCCCTGAATATCCTTTACTGGCAGCAGGGTGTGCTCAAATGGCCCGGTTTTATAAATTGCCTAGCATGGTTTCTCACGGCTCCTCAGAGGAGCTGCCTCACGATCTCCCCTCACTGGAAAGAAACATTTTGAAGGTGGCAATGAGTATGATGACCAGGACAGATCTTTCTGCCTGGCTCGGATGCCTCGATAGTGCACTAAACGCTTCACTAATCAACCTGGTTATGGACGTGGAAATATGCGAGCAGGCATTTTCATATTTGCGGCAATTCGAAGTAAATGACGATACACTTGCTCCTGATGTTATTGATGCTGTCGGTCCTGGCGGGCACTACCTGGCCCAAAAACATACCCTCAAGCACTTCAGGCAAGAGCTCTGGACAAAGAGGCTTAAAGACACGATTATCCTTGATCGCTCAGGAACTGGTTCTTTTGCCGAAAGGGCAAAGCATAAAGTAAAGGAGATTTTAGCCAATCACCATGTCCCGTCCATTGAGGCTGAAACGCTTCAAGAAATGGATAAATTAATGCAGCAGGCCCGCAGGGAACTGCAGCAATAGATTACGCAGATAAGATATTAGATCTACCACACTGGCAGGAGGTAAAGAGATGTTCGAAGAGATTAAAAAAGCTATTCTTGAAGGTGAAGAAGAAATTACCCGTGATCTGGTCCAAAAGGCAATTGACGCTGGCATAGCCCCCTTGGATCTTTTAAACAAAGCCTGCATCCCGGGAGTAGAAAGAGCCGGTGAACTTTTTGAGGCCGAAGAATTCTATCTGCCAGAACTCATAACGGCAGGAGAAGCCACCAGGGCGGCCATGGACATCATTGTTCCGGCACTGCAGAGTTCAAACACGGAATGGAAAAGAGTTGGCAAAGTAGTAATCGGTACTGTTGAAGGCGATATGCATGACATCGGAAAGAGCATTGTTTCATCGATGCTCACGGCATCCGGTTTTGATGTTATCGATTTGGGTATTGATGTCTCCGCAGCCCGTTTTATTGAAGAAGTAAAAAAAGAAGTTCCCGGCATCCTTGGCTTAAGCGCTTTGCTCACAAGCACGATGAAACGGCAGCAGGATATTATTGAGGCCCT
>Ga0194111_10010256_pt1 | contig 10080 bp, 4 predicted proteins | sample TA2KigC300mmetaG_FD_146194 | JGI IMG/M metagenome (GOLD analysis project Ga0194111, IMG submission 146194) | Freshwater microbial communities from Lake Tanganyika, Tanzania - TA2015033 Kigoma Deep Cast 300m | ecosystem: Environmental > Aquatic > Freshwater > Lake | place: Tanzania: Lake... | reverse complement strand
GGATGCCCCTTGATAGCATTTGCCTCAGCGACGAAAACGCCTGAGGCCGTCCCAATCCTTCCAGTAGACAGGGAGAAAGATGCCTGATCGTTCCCACGTCGTTGGCAGGTGGGGGGCAAGGTGAGCCGCCCCCTCTGGCCTTGAGGAGGACGATGAAGTCGTGGTGATGGCCAGGGTGTACCAATATTCCGGCCCGCACCCGCCAAGAGAGGGATTAAAATGTGCTACCTTGGCGAAATAGGTCCCGGTAACAGGGAAGGTGTAAGTAATCCTGGAAAACGGTGGATTAGCCAAGTCATCATCGTTGTAACCGTCAGGCAACTGGGTAGTGCCGTCGGTACCGTAAAGGGTGATGGTTGTATCTACGTCAAAACCGAACTTTGTTGCAGTCCAGATGGTGTAGGTTAGAGGTTGGGCAACAAACTTCACGTAATCCACGTCGCCCGCAATGTGGAAGTTGTGGTCTTGGGGCGCACCAGGTGCAATTAGCTTGGATTGCAAGTAGGTGTCATCTGGCTCATACGCATCCGTACAAAGGGTCGGTGTAGGCGTCGGTGTTATGGTGGGCGTATTGGTTGGCGTGGGCGTGGATGTACGCGTGGGTGTGCTCGTCGGCGTAGCTGTGTTGGTTGGCGTCGGGGTGGGAGTAGCCGTGTTGGTGGGTGTCGAAGTGGGCGTGGCGGTATTTGTTGGAGTTGGCGTGACGGTGGGAGTCTCCCCCACCGGTCGGATAATCAGTTGGACGGGAACCGTGCGGGGGCGGCTGTTCTCACAGTAGGTAGGACAGCCAGGGGAATCATTCGGCCTGATGGAAATGGTAATGGTCGCTTCATAATAACCAGGCCATAAGTCATCAATGTCTTCCGCCCATACAGTCAAGACCGAGGGGGTCGTGTCTTGGGTAGGGCCTACGATTAACCAATCGGCGTCATCCTCAACCCTCCAGAGCAGGTTCCCGCCGCCAGGGACAGTGACGGTAATGGTCTGCGCTGGGGGGTAGGGGCAAGGAGGAAAAAGACACTTCTGCCATTCGAAACTGAGTGACTTGGGCTCGACTTCTATGAAGGGCTCTTCGACCACGGTGATGGTATATGACTTGGTTGGGCCGAATTGATCGAGATTGGTGATCTTAACTACCGGCACGCCATCGGAGGGAGCCTGGAAGCAGACAGTGGAGGCGAAGTTGCCGCCGCCTGGGTCATAATCATTGCACTCGCCCAACAGCGTGTCGTCCATCGTGACCTCGAGTTTGGTGTCCACGCTTTGGGCCAGGTTGGAGGTAAAGACACCGTACCAGCGACCTGTTTTGACCGGCCATTTCACGAAATCCTGGTCGCCATAGGGGTAGAAATTGTGTTCCTGCGGTTCCCTATCGTTAATGAACTTGGGCCTGATCTCGTCAGGCTCGTACTTGTCAACGTCCACGGAGAGAAGGGTGAGTTCCAGATCGTAGGTTTTGTCCGGGCCGTAGAAGCCACTTACGCCCTTGCTGATGGTCGCTATGGCTTTACCGTCCGCCTCCGGCACGAAGCGGACTTCTGAGGCAAAAAACTGCGGGTCAAGAATCCACTCTGGATCAGGCAGTCCCGTGTAGATGTCATCGTTCTCGCACCAGTAATAGTCCGTAGTCTCGCACACCTCGCCGTCAATGGCGACAGAGATCACGGTGTCCGTGCCGCTGCTCAAATTGGATGTGCCCAGGGCGTACAGGAGCCCCTTTTTGACGCCGAACCACACCTTGTCCACGTCACCCTCAGGGTAGAAGCTGTGCGTCTGCTTCTCGCCGACGGCAATAGGTTTCGCAGTCTCGTCAGTGTTATCAGGCTCGTAGATGTCCCCTATCCTGCCGCGAACCTCAAGGTCATAGGTCACATCGCACCCACCAATATTCGTACCAAAGGGCGCCGCCTTGACAAAGTAGGTGCCTGTTTTGGGACACAGCCAGGTTATCTTTGAAGCCGGGGAGTTGTCAAGATCATCGTCATTGTATTCCAACTGTGTAGTACCATCGGTATCGTAGAGGGTGAGAGTGGTATCATTACTCGCACTCAGGTTCAGTGTTCTGATGGTATAGGCATTGCCAACCTCTGCCACGAATTTTACGTAGTCCTGGTCATCGGCGACGTGGAAGTTGTGTGTCTGTGCCACCCCGTTAACCTCAATCCACTTGGCCTGCCGCCAGGTGTCGTCCGGCTCGTACTCGTCCCAACAAGGAGTTGGCGTGGGCGTGATCGTTGGCGTAGGCGTGATCGTTGGCGTCGGGGTGGGGGTGCTGGTTGGAGTGGCTGTGGGCGGGGGCCAGGTGAAGTCGAAGTAGTTGGCGGTACATGTCCAATCCACTACGGAGATGTCCTCGAAGTAGAGCCTGTCGTTGTAACAAACGTATCCCGCACAATTGGTGCCCCTGCAGTCAGAAGTGGCTGCGGCAGGAGTGCCCTCGGGCGGCGGAACGGAGACCCTGAGCTGTAAGTGCCATCTCCCGGTTCCGTCAGGGCCGACGGCCCACCAATCCTCGTTCGGATTCCATTCCACCCTGCCATCTGTCCCGGTTTGCGCCTGACCGTAGCGAATCCAACTGGTATCCCGGAAGTACCGAAGCTCAATTCCCACTCCCCTGATCGGAGCTTTGGTGTAAAAATCCCTGGCTATCGCTCCTATCTTCCAAAGCCCGGGTACAGGAACGGGCTCCTTCAGAATAAGGGGCAAAAAGACCTTGCCTGGGGGCACTGATGTCTGCGTTGGCGTCGGTGTGGGGGGAACGAACACGCCCGAAGTGCGCAGGCGAATGGCTACGTCAAAGCTGTCTGGTGCCCCATCCTCCCATGCGCTGCTATTGGGGCTGGTATACGTGCGCTGCGTCTCGTGAGGACCCACTACATCAATTGCGACAGGATACGGGAAATCAGCGTTGGTGAACTTCACCACCACCACGACGTCGTCGCCACCGGTCACCGCCAGGGGCGGGTCCACTATCACTCCGTGATAGCCGGCCTCATCGAAGCTGTGGTCCAGGCTGCTCCACCGCAGGTTGCTGAGCGTCGTGCCGTCGAAGTGGTCGTAGATGTACACGTCAACGTCAGTGGTGCGGTCGGTGGTCCAGAACTCCACGCGGGTGACGTAGGTGTTGCTGGTAGGGATAAACTTGCTCAGCCCCCAGGCGGTCGTGCCGCCGTAGCCCACCATACCCGTCCAGCCAGCCTCGTCGTAGTACATGATGTCACCATTGGGGTCATAGTCCTGCCAGTCGCCCATGAACGAGGAGTACTGGCCGATGCTGGCCGAGCCGTAGGCAATCGTGAAGTAGCCATTGTCCCCCCAACCCGTGCCCCAACTGTTCTTCACCATCCAACCGCCCGTGCCCCCCGCGTGAGGCAGAGCGTCGTCCCAGCCGACGATCAGCACGGCGTGGTTGGGCGCTTGTGTTCCCGGATAGTAGAGGGTATAGGAGCCATCGTAGCTTCCAAACTCTGTGGCCCAGGCATCGCCGTGGCCAGCATAGATGGACGTGTAGACCGGGCTGGCGGTGGCATAAACGTAGCTCTTCAGCACCTCCGTGTCGGGCAGCGCGTCGCCTGAAATGATCCTCCAGTCCAGCAGCGTCTTTACGTACGGGCAGGTCTCGTTGCATTCCACGTTGCTAGCCACGTATGGGTCGCACGATTCCAGCACCGTGCCTTTTTGGGAGAACCAACTGGCCAACTGCCAGTAGTCACCTCCATCGCAGCTCGTGTCGTACCAGTTACATTCCTTGGCGTTGTTCTCTGAGAAGTCGTAGCTGCCGGCCCCGTCAATCAACAGCCTGGACTCGATGTTGGCGATAGCAGCGAAGGCGTAGCACGCGCCGCACGCGCCCTGGTTTTTGACCGAGGTAACCGCGCCCTGGTCGCGCCAATCCCACCTGCTGGGCAGGGCCGCGGCGCGAATTCCGGCCGGCACTCTGTCTCCCCGCAAGTGAGACAGGTCCATCGGCGGCGGCACGAAACCAGTGCGCGGCGGTGGCGACTTCGGCGGCGGCACGGTCGGCGCCACCCGCCGCTCTGGCGATGGGGGCAGTGGCCCAACGGCGAAGACCCCGCCGCTGGCGTTCAGCATCAATAACAGGAACGCGCCGACCAGAATCGCCGCTCCCAGAGCAAATATCAGCTTAGATCCCGCCTCACTGCTTTTCATTCCTTTTCCTTACAGCCCACGCTACAGCTTTCAAGCTGTAGTGTCGCAATACAAACCACCCTCCGATTCCCGAATGACGCTTGCAACACTTCATAAACAGGCACTTTTGAGGTGCCGAGGCCCCTACAACCACTTTGCCCCATCGCCCTGCGGGGTCATGGTGACGCCGGTGACGCCGTCTTCAACTCCAACACAATCACGAACTCCACCGCCTCCGGGCTGAGGAGGCCTGAGGCCCTCCCGCCCCCTATGGTGGGGAGGATGCCCACCCACTCACCCACCGTCGGCAGGCGATAGGGGGAAGCAGCCATGGCCAAAACGGGCCCCAACGAGGCCAGGCCAGGGGGCCTCAGGTAGGACGACGCTGGCGTGGGCGTCGGAGCTACGATCTGCAAAGTTACTCTGACCGTTTGCAAACAGGGATCGGCACAGCACAACGACCTCGGATGTCTGCCATCTACGTCAATGTACCCTATGTAGGTCCCGGCTGGTAGGCCAACGATGTTCACGGACACATTCATGGTAGATGGGGCGGTCCCCGAGGATGGACTGATGCTCAACCAGGCGGCGTCCTTGACAGCCACCCAGTTCACCGCCCCCCCGCCTTTGTTGATGATATTAACCGGTTGTGTCGGGGGATTAACTCCCCCTTGCACGGCGGTGAAGAAAAGGCTCAGGGGACTGACTTGCATGATCGGGGCCTCGTTGACGCTGATCTCGTACGTCTTATCAACGCCGTATTGCTGCTGCAGATTGGTGATTATGGCCACCACTGTGCCATCTCTGGGGGCCTGGAAGCAGACCGCCGAGGCGAAGTTGCCCGTGCCCGGGGCGTAGTCGTCGTTCTCGCCCATCACCTGGTCTTCCAGCACCACCTTGAGGCTGGTATCCACCCCTACCGCCAGATTAGAGGTGTGAACGGCGTAATGCCGTCCCGCTTTGGCTATGAACTTGACTAAATCGCGGTCGCCTTCAGGGTAGAAATTGCGCTCCTGTGTCCCCTCAATGCCGATGGGCTTGGCAAAGGGATCATCGGGCTCATAATCATCAACCAGGATCGAAAGCAAGCTGAGAGTCAGGTTGTAGACCTTATCAGGGCCGTATTGGCTGTGCTTGACGTTGCTGATGGTAGCCACTGCCACGCCATCAATCGTTGGCACGAAGCGTACCTGAGATTCGTAGTAGCCGGGCGCAAGGTCGTCGTTCACGCAGGTTGGGCAGACATTTCCATTTAATTCCACCACGATTTTCGTGTCCACGCCTGGGGCCAAATCGGAGGTGGTGAGAGCATACAGGCGGCCGCTCTTAACCCCAAAGGTCACCTTGTCAATGTCACCAACAGGATAGAAGTTGCGCGTCTGGGTCTCTCCTACACCGATGGGTTTGGCAGTTTCGTTAGTATTGTCTGGTTCGTAGATGTCGCGCAGGTCCGGAGTGGGCGTGCGGGTGACAGTTGGAGTGCGCGTGGCCGTTGGCTCCGGCGTAGCGGTCGGGACCGGCGTAGCGGTGGGGACCGGTGTAGCGGTGGGGACTGGGGTAGCGGTCGGCGGCAGCGTAGCGGTGGGGATCGGGGTAGCGGTAGGGATGGGCGTGGGCGTCGGCGAAATCTCCTCCACGGTGATGCTGTACCACATCTCCGGGCCAAATTGCCCCCGGTTAGTTATCTTGACGGAGGCCTCCACGTCATAGCCAGTCCGGACCTGGAACTCCACACAGGAACTCAGATCACCTGTGCCGGGGTAGCAATCGTCGTTGGTATAACGGTCGCCGGCTACGCTCACTTCCAGGTAGGTGTCCACCGCCGGCGCCAGGTCTGAGGTGAACACCCGATAGTAGCGCCCCGCTTTGGCCAGGAACTTGACCCTGTCCACGTCGTAGATGGGGTAGAAGTTGTGTCGCTGCGTCTGGCCCAGGATGATATCCCTGGGCTGGAAGTCGTCTATTTCGTACTCATCGGGGCCAACGGGGGTAACGGCCTCGGTAGGCGTTATCGTCACCCCAGGCGTTATCGTCACCGTGGGCGTTATCGTCACCTCAGGCGGGGTGATCTCCGGGGTGCTCGTTGCCGGGATGAAGGGGGTAGCAGCGGCTCTTATGGACTGTACATTTACTGTGGAGAAGAGATCAGACGCCTGGAGAGCATCGGCGTAGGCAACCACGACCGAGCGGTCAATGGCTCGCCCTTCGAGAGTGATCTGGCTATCGGCCTGAGTGACGGAATCGAGAGCAAGCTGATCCGGGTCGTAGTTGCCAATGGCAGCCATTACCGCTGGCCAATCAACGTGCTCGGCGGCGATGGTGGAACGTGCTGCCTCGAGCTCACCGGCTAACCCCTCGGTCAGGGCCAGGGTGTTCATAAGCTCCTGGACCTCGGGTGCTGGGGTGCTCACCCTCGCCAGGTCATCTCGAACGGACAGTACCTCGGCTTCTAGAATGGCGATATCGCCGCCCATAGTGGCGGAGACGAGGTAGAGAGGCAGGATGAGGACAGCCAAAACCACCGCTACCAGTGACAAGATTATCGCGCTTCGGGGTAGTTGACGCGGTCGGTATTGCTCTGGCAAGATGTTGACGTCAATGAAATTAGCAGTATCAGGTGACATCGGAGCTACACCTCCCCTCCGTGAACGATCGGTTTGCAGCTAGCATATTCTTGCAGATTTGTCACGTCACTCTCGGACGATCACCTCCGTGCCGATCTCCGCCCAATCGTACAGTTGCCTGGCTGCCCGGGTGTCCAGGACGATGCAGCCGTAGGATACTCGCTGGCCCAGGTATCCCGCCCACAGGGTCTGGCCGCTGCTGAGAATGGGCAGGCCGTGAATACCGTTCTCGGTGCCGCCGGCCCAATAAATGCCCAGCCAGTAAGGCATCCTCAGGCCCCAGGCACTGCTGTAGGCCTCGGGAAGCTTGCTTATGACGCTGAATCTCCCGTACCTGGTGGGGGTTCCGGGCTTTCCCGTGGAGCAGACGAAGCTGTAGATCAGCTTCTCGCCATCCCAGGCGGTGAGTCTCTGCCTTGAGACGTCAACCTCAATGCGTTTCAGGCGAGCCGCCACTTCGTCCCGCCTGGTTCTGGCTTCTACCCCGTAGGGCTGGATGTCCAAGGCCCGTCGGTATTCGGCGAGAGCCTCGGTCAGTCGGCCACTTTCCTGGAGGACCACCCCTTGCCGCCAATGGGCCTCGTAGAGCAAAGGCCCTACGCGCTGGTAGCTATAATCCCTCAGGTAAACCTTCTCCAGATAGGCGATGACCTCCGCCCAGTTTCCCTGGCCGTGGCTTTCCAATCCCTTCAGGTAGGTCACCGCCAGCTCTCGTGCCTCCTGGGCCGGGAGATACTCAGGACGAAGCAGCAGCGCCTGGTCGAAGTGGGCCACGGCCTCTTCCAGTTGGCTGTCTTCCACGAGCTGCGTAGCGAAGTTGAAATGAGCGGCGAAGAGCTTCTCCTCGGCATCGGCGTTGGCAGGGTCAATGTCCCTGAGCTGATCCAGCAGCTCGATAGCGTAACTCCAGGCCTGGTTCTCCCAGGCGAGGTGCAATTTCGACCACAGGGGGGCCATCAACTGCTCTTTGGTGGGCGTAGGGGTGGGCACCGGCGTGGAGGTGGGCGTGGGGGTGGGGGTAGCGATCCACTGGTCCCAGGCTGCCTGGCCTAAGCCCGCGGCCCAGCCGCTCGCCACCACAACTAAAGCCAGCAAAGCCAGCCCGACCCATCCGAAGAGAAGGCGGTTGCTATCGAGAAAAGCAGAGAGGCTGGCGAAGGCCGACGAAATGACAGAGGCGGGCTCGGTGGCTGAGGGGGGAGGGGAAGGGCTGTCTTTTTCCGCCAACTTAGCTCTGACTGCGCTGAACCCGTCCCTGGCCTGTTGGTTCTGGGAATTGATGTCCAGCACCTGAGCGAAGTAGGCCAGGGCAGAGCGAGGGTCGGTAGCGATTCTGGCCAACCCAAGCCAGGCCTCTTCGTTAGAGGAATCCAGGGCCAAAACCTGCTGGAGACAGCGGCGAGCCTCCCCGCGCCGCTTCTCTCGCGCTGCTGCTATGCCCTGCTGGAGCAGGTCCTCTGCTGTTAGTGGAGCGCTAGACTCTGGCGACATCCTTTTCACCGCTCGTTTCGGTTAAGCGTTCAGGTGCCAGGCACTTTGATCGGCAAGTGCCTGGCACCTTGTTGGCTACTCCCCGCACCCGCCTGAGCGCTTGCCGTTTAGGTAAGTGGACGGTTCAATTATAACATAAAATGGCCCTCATAGCAAAACCTGGATCTTTGGGAATTCGCAGGGTAACAGTATCGGAGTCCTCAACTTGTTGAGGGGGCGGCGCAGCAAACCCCAACAAGTTGGGGACTCCGGCTCGCTATCCACGCGAACTCCTGAAGACCCCAAAACGTAACTACTCAGGCTGTCATTGCGAGTTTTCCATGGCGCATCGCGCCATCCGTAGGGGACAGAAACCACCGCCCATCCTGTCATTGCGAAGGCGCGGGGTTTGCGCCTGAAGCAATCTCCAGCTTGCGACGTAGGGGATTGCTTCGCTTCGCTCGCAATGACAGGTGGAAGTTTCTGAGTAGCGAAGCGAAGCAATCCCCAAGCTGCAAGGAGGAGATTGCTTCGTCGCAAAAAACGCTCCTCGCAATGACACGGGCTGAGCAGTTACCCCAAAACTTAAAGTTGCGGGCTACGGTGACTTCCCGGACCTGCGTAGGGCAGGTTGGCCGCGACTCTCGTCGAGTCGCTGGGGCATCGGTGGGCCATAGCAGACACTGGATCGGGTTGACGAAACCGAGAAAGCGGCCTGGCTGCCGTTTCGCAGGCGGCAGGTAGGCCGCTTTAGGGATCGCCCCTGCAACCGGATTTGAATAGACCCAGTAGATGGAAAATTACCAGCAGCGGCGGCTCCCACGCCGCCGATTCGCGGGCATGGGAGCCAAATGGCACTAACTTTTTCAGGGGCGCGGGGACGATAGATTTTGAGAGTTCATTCGGGTAACCGCAGGGTGATTCTTATTGCTGCACTACACCTTGGAAAGGAAATGGCACTAACTTTTTCAGGCGCGCGGGGATGATAGATTTTGAGAGTTCATTCGGGTAACCGCAGGGTGATTCTTATTGCTGCACTACACCTTGGAAAGGTGTAGATTGGGCCAGTCCGTATCGCCAAACAGGCTAGCTACGGCCCAGACTACATCATTCATGATGTAGTGCCACCTACCAGAGCGCTGTCTTATAACCTGACCTGATCATCTTCTGGAACTTCATCATCCCCGCGAGGTTCAGCTCAGGGCGATGCAACGCGAAATGTTAGTGCCATTTCCTTGGAAAGGTGTAGATTGGGCCAGTCCGTATCGCCAAACAGGCTAGCTACGGCCCAGACTACATCATCCATGATGTAGTGCCACCTACCAGAGCGCTGTCTTATAACCTGACCTGATCATCTTCTGGAACTTCATCATCCCCGCGAGGTTCAGCTCAGGGCGATGCAATGCGAAATGTTAGTGACCACAGAGCACGTCACCTAACAGGTATCCCCCCAACGGGCCGTCACCAGCATGATGTCTACGACGTCAATGTCGCAATCACCATCGAGGTCGTAGCGGGCGTCGTAACATTCGTCGCCACATCGGCACCTCCAGCGGCTGGCAACGAGCATGATGTCGTGAACATCCACGTCGCCGTCGCCGTCCAGGTCACCAAAGAGAACGCATGAGGTAGAGCCGTATTCATACGCGCCAATATCACAGCTTTCACCTGGAGGGTGTGGCCGATCGTAGCCCCGTTGGTCGGTGGTGTAGGTGGTGCCGCAGCCGTTGGTTGCGTAGGGGATACGGTCAATGGCCTGGCTGCCGTCTTGCAGAGCGTGGGTCCAGGTGGGGCCACCGTTGTCTTGCAGCGGGCCCAGGTTGGCGGTAGCACCCTG
>Ga0194111_10010248_pt1 | contig 10083 bp, 2 predicted proteins | sample TA2KigC300mmetaG_FD_146194 | JGI IMG/M metagenome (GOLD analysis project Ga0194111, IMG submission 146194) | Freshwater microbial communities from Lake Tanganyika, Tanzania - TA2015033 Kigoma Deep Cast 300m | ecosystem: Environmental > Aquatic > Freshwater > Lake | place: Tanzania: Lake... | reverse complement strand
GGATGCCGATACTCTGGAAATTTCTCTTTCCGGTACAGGAATAACGCTTCCTGTGGTTGTGGCAGATACGCTAACTTCCATTACTGCAACCTCGGCAAATGCTTCCGGTCACCTTGTTGATAACGGTTGGGGCACTATTACAGTCAATGGATTCTGCTGGGGAGTAAATACAGAGCCAACTTTAGCCGACAATTATTCGGAAGAAGCTGTTGCTGAAAATTTCTCCAGCACTTTGACGAACCTTAATCCGGGAACCACCTATTTTGTTCGCGCTTATGCAGTTAACGGCGCAGGCATTAACTACGGAAACGAATTATCCTTCATGACTGAGTCAGTGATTCTGGATACTCCATCAAATATTGTCATCTCAATTGCAGGAGAAGATGTATTATTGAACTGGGATGCTGTACCCGGTGCCGGTAGTTATTACCTTTATTGCTCCACTGAACCCTATCCTGCGGACTGGGGATACCCTATCGATATCACTACTGCAAATACTTACACAGATACCGGAGCAATTTCCGGCTCGATTCGCTTCTACAGGATTATAGCCCATTCCGAGTCTTTAGGTAGAAGGTAAACATCTATCCTGTCCGATAAGGGTTGCACTTTTTGTGCAACCCTATTTTTGTATTCTTGTATCTGGCTGAGATTGTTATCATCTACATTGAGAAAAGAATTAGAGAATAGAAATGCTCATATCTGTTTATAATTAAGCTGTTTGCTTCATCTTTCCTTGCTTACATCTCCCGAAGCCTCCCGAAGCCTCCCGAATAAAATTCGGGAGGCATCGGGGAAAACTCGTGGCATGTATGCAGGCAAATACAGATGAAAATGTGATTATTAGACGATGTAGCTGCATTCACCCCGAATGTAGAAAAAATGTGTCGCAAAACAGATATAACACAAAACTACAGACGAGGCGTCTGTAGCCACGGTAGACACCCGACCGAGCATTTGTCATTCCCGTGAAGACGGGAATCCATGCTGTTTTCAAAACCGCCTGAAGGCGGAACTACTAACCTGTCATTCCTGCGCAGGCAGGAATCTTAAAGATTGATTCACTACAGACGGTGCGTCTGTAGCTACAAAAAAAAGGATACCGCAGGCGACCGCCAAGCTGCAAGAAAAACCTTGCTGCAGTGCAGTTGTCCTTCGGTATCCCGAAAGGTTTATGGTATATTAACTATTGTATCTTTACTTCAAGAGTGTGCACAAAGCTCTTGTCGGTGTCAAGTTTCCAGCCGGCAAAAGTATTGGCCATTCCATCCAGATATTTATCTGAGAAGTTACCGGATACTACATAGAACTTAACAGTCTGAATTATGCCTCTGGCAACGAACATATCAACTTTGAGCTGTCCTTTCTGTCCTTCTGCCTTGGCAATCATCAAACGCTTAAATTCGCTTTCCTGAGCTGCAGATACCGGACCTTCAGCTGCTTTTACGGAAGCTCTTTCCGCCTTGATGGTCTTGGAAACTTTGGGCAAGGTGCCTGCTCTTTCAAAACCGGCTACCAGTTTTTCCGTTTCGTCTTCTTCAAACTCAATACCCAGAACCTTTAGTTCAGTGCGGCGGTTTTGAGCTCTGCCGGCATCGGTCTTGTTGTCGGCAACCGGTCTTTCCATACCGTAACCCTTGTAGGTGATTCTGTTTTTATCAATATCCTTACTGATAAGATAATCAGCCACAGCTTTGGCACGGGCTTCGGAAAGTTTCTGATTATAATCTTTTCCTCCCACGTTATCAGTATGACCGGAAAGTTCGATATTTAACGTAGGATTGGCTTTCATAGTTGCTGCAACGGGATCAAGAACATCATAGGAAACCGGTTTGAGAGTTGCCTTGTTGAAATCAAACAGAACATTGTCCAGACGGAAAGATTCAGCAATATCAAGCTTATACAGCATGAAGTCTTTGGTAAACTCACGCTTGGCAAGCGGTATATCCATTGAGCCGGTTACCTGCATATAGTTTTTCTTCTCCACTCTGTAATTGATTTTGTCATTTCTCTGAACAGCAACGGAATAGGTGCCGTCCGGTTTGGAAGTGACATGATACTCAACAGTCTGGTCGTTTTTGTTAAAGAACCAGTAGATATCCGCCACAATCGGTTCATCATTCTTGTCCGTAACCTTACCGCTGATTCTGATATCGTTGGACACGGAAATGACCTTGATAATCAAATCATAGGCGTTAATACCGGCAGGAATGGCAAGCATTTCTTCCTTGGGCGCAAAGCGCAGGTCTTTTACTATATACTTCAACTGGCTTATTTTGGGCACATAGAATGTAAATGCGCCATCATCATTGGATTCCACGATTACTTCATTCAGTTCTTCATTATCTACATAATACCAGTAGACGTCAGTAGCGACAGGTTTGTTCTGTTCATTGATAACTCTGCCGGAAATCCTGATATCAAACGGGTCATCTTTACCCAGTTTTCTGCAGGTAAGCTTGATAAAGACAACCGGAACTTCATCACCGATGGTCTCAATCTTGCTAAGGTCAACAGTGCCTTCCGCTTTTTCATAACCTTTGGGCTTGCTCATATAACCGAGTTTATCCAGAGTGCAGGTAAGCGGAACCTCAAATCTACCTTCTCCATCGGATGATACGACCTGAGTCTGCGGCTGTTCCTTTTGCCGGTAATCCAGAGTTACTTTGGCAGTCAGAGGATTGTCCTCTTCATCCACCACTATTCCCTTGACTATCAGGTTTATGGGCTCATCAGTTGGTTTTTGCTGCTTTTCTTTCTCTATTTCTTCTATCATTTTGTTCAGGTAGCCCAGATCGATGTAGTAGATATCTTCCAGACCTATTCCATTTTTACGGTTGGAAGAATAATAAGCAATGGAACTATCCTTGGTTTTAAAGAAATAGCGGTCATCGCCAACTGAGTTGATGATAGGACCCAGATTGACGGGTTTGGACCAGTCTGTCCACTCAGGACCTATTTTTTCCGCCTTAAAGATATCATCTTTGCCAAATCCTTTGTGTCCTCTGGATGAAAAATAAAGCGTTTTCCCATCATAATCAAAGAATGGGGCTTGTTCGTCGGATTTGGTATTGATTACCGGACCCAGATTGATGGGCGCGCTCCATCCCCCGTTTTTGTTTTCTGATACATAAATATCATAGTTATCGTTATTCCCGTGTCTGTTGCTGGCAAAGAACATCAGTTTGCCGTCATAGACATAGGGCTGCAGGTCATAGTATTTGCTGGAAACTTCGGATATCACCTGGGGTTTGGACCATTTACCCTTATTCAAGGTGGAAATAAAGATATCTCCGTTGGTTTTGGTGCCGTTGTAATATCCAAAAAGATACAGATGCATTCCATCTTCGGAGCTGGAACCCACGCATTCATTGAAATCGGTGCAGAGTTCCGGTACTTCTACCGGTTCCAGCCATGCTCCGTCTCTCCATCTGGAAATAAAGATGTTTTCCTTGCCAAAAGGACTTCTCTTTAGTGAGCTCAGGTACATTGTGTTACCTTCGCTGTTCAGGACGGGCGCATATTCCGAGTCAAAGCTGTTCAGCCGTCCTTTGGGAGAGCCCACTGCCATGGAAAGGTCGGTATATTTCTGCAATCTTGCAGCATCATGGATTAGTTCAATCAATTCCTCATCAATCAGCGGATCTGTACCCAGATAGCCCTTGCGGAATTTTTCCAGCCATTCATAGGATTCTTTGTATTCTCCCAGTGCCAGACAAATCTTACCCATCAGTAAAGCATATTGCGGAGCTTTGTGATAATCTGGCTCCATATTGACTAAGTTCAGCTTTGCCTGACGGAAGTTGCCTACCTGATAATTCTGTTCGGCGCTTACATACAGGCGGTGTTCAATGATAGCGAAAGCTGTTTGGCAAATCAGGAGAACCAATAACCATATTATGAGTCTTTTCATATTACTCTCCAGTTCAATATTCTCTGCCGGGGACCACTCCCGTGGGAGCAGTCCTCAGCAGAAACAGATTAATATGTATTGCGGAAAACTTATCTTGTTTTCTCATTTCATTACTTAAATCAGAATCTAAGTAAGAGCGAATACATATGGGTATCATTGGTTAGCAGTTCTTTTTTCGCTACCTGATAAGCATAATTCATTTCCAGCATCTTGAAGCGAAGCCCAAATCCGCAGGTAAATGCGCCGTCATTCACTCCGGCTCTGATGCCTGCCTGTGAATTGGACAATATACCCTGCCAGCTGGTGTTATCATTGATTCTGATTCCGGATAAACTGGAACCGATTTCTTTGTCATCACCGGCGCCGATCCAATATTCACCGCCAATTTTCAGACGGGATTCCTTAAAGTCATTCTCGCCTGTCATTTCGGCAGCCAATACCAGACCGGGAATCGGGAATGCTGCAATTGCCGGTACAAATTCACGAGGAACCTTGGTCTCTTCACCATCATAATCCGAGACAATATCACGAGCCATCAGCCCGATATTAAAGTAACGGTTGATGTGATACAAAGCTCCCGCGTCAAAGCCCCAGCCGGTCTTGCTTTCATTATCCACTTTGGACATATACAACTTGGGAGTAACTCCAAAGTTGAACTTGTGATATTTCATAGCAACACTCAGGGCAAAGTTATTATCAGCATTGTCAAAAGTCCCTGTGGGACTGCCGGTGGGACCATACCCTTCGATATCTTCAGTGAAAGCGTTCTGCCACGACAAAGCTACATAACCGAGCGGAATCTTGAAACCCAATGCAGCGGCATAGGTGTATCTGTCCAATCCCATGTTCTGCCTTGTGGAAGTGGCAAATTCTATTCTTTTGGCATCAGCCAGTGCCGCAGGATTTACATATACTGCGGTAACATTATCCATAAAGGCAACACCTGTTCCACCCATTCCGAGAGAATGAGCATCGGCACCCATTCTAATATAAGGAGCAGCGTCTGTATTCTCAGCGGCATAGACAGAAGACAGGGCAAGTATCATCAGGGCTATTACAATCAATATTTTCTTTATCATTTTTTCCTCCATATTTATTGGAAGGAGCGGAGGGGCGGTTAAACCCCTCCTCTCTCCATTTATTTAATAGCTACCTTTACTACTTTTTCAACTATCTTCTTGCTATCAAAGGCGATTATACGGGCAAAATAGGTGCCGCGTGCCAGCTTTGTTCCCTTTGCATTCTTACCATCCCAGACTATGTTTACCGGTACTTTGCCATCAGTCATCGTAGAACCGATAAGTTCCCGAACTTCTCTGCCGGCAAAGTCATATAACTTAACCTTGATAGTGGCAGCGCCATTTGTCTGAACGACAAAGACAGTATTCTCTCCACTACCCGCCGGGTTGGGATACATATGGGCATCAGAAATGCTCAGATCAACAGGAGGCGGAGGCGGCGGTGGTGCTGCCAACACTTCACAACTGACTGCGGCAGTTGCTGAGTTACCCGCCTTATCCCAGGCAGTAATTCTGATGTTATACACACCGAGCACCAGGTTAGAAACAAATGCTTCTACTTCTGTTGTATCAGCTCCGGTTGTCTTTCTGAGAATCACGTCTCCGGCAGGATTAGTTACAACCAGATTAGCTCTGGCAATGCCTGAGCCGCCGTTACGTTGTCCTTTCACCTTAGCCAGTATCACATCGCTATAAACAGCCCTGATATTAATCTTGGTATGTTCGTTTATCAATGTGACTTGTGATTCATTTTCAGGATAGACAAAGGTTATCACAGGAGCGCTTCTGTCTATATTATAAATCTGGCTGCTGATGATTTCTCCACCAAAGCTGTTCCTAACTTTGACAACCAGTTTTACTCCTGTTGCTGTTGCAGGAATGCTGGCTCCCAGTGTTACGTTGTAAATACCGCTGGCATTTACCGAAAGGTTCTGCGGACCCTGGATGATTACATCTTCGGGCATGGCATAGAATGTAGCGGTTACATTGCTTACCGGGATATTACCTGTAGCATTTATTGCGAAGCGGAAAGGTTCATTGTTAACCGGACTGTAGTTCCAACCGCTGGAGACGAAAGGCATGAAGCTTATTTCCGGTGCAGGAGCGGGAACCACAAAGTTAACGGTTGCTATATTCTGATTTCCAGCAAAGTCTGTCGCTCTCACGGTCATATAATAGGTGCCGTAAGTTGTGGCAGTCAGGTTTTCAGAGATAACCTGAGTATTGCCGGGATATACCTGGCTCAGCACCAGAGTGCCATAGGCATTGGTCACATTCAGAGAAACGCTTGCAATACCGGAGCCGGCTCTGTCATTAGCTGCATTGCTTCTGGAAACAGGAGCTTCCATTGCTGCGCCCTTGGACTTGGCTGTCGGATTCTGGTCACTGATTAGAGCAACTATATTCACTACACTGTTGAGCATGTACTGAGTTTCATTAACCGGTGACTGGATATTAATCTGCGGAGCCATGTTATCGATTCCGTAGACTTGGTTGGAAGTGGAACTGTTGCCCCAGACATTGGTTGCAATCACTTCCATTCTTACGCCTATCTGGTCGCTCGGAATTACTCCGCCCAGCAGATTGACGTTATAGATATTATCTGCTGCGGTCAGTGTCATCGGACCCTGAATCAGGACATTGGCAGGAACGGTATAGAGATTTGCCACTACTCCATGTTCTGCCAGCAGTGACATTGACTGAACTGTGAAGCTCAGAGTATTATTCTGAGTCGAATTCAGCCACCAACCTGCATTCGGTGTTAGGAATGTTACGGAAGGTGCGCCGCCGATAATGTCAAAGGTATAGGCTACTGATCCGGTATTGCCTGCATAATCCGCAACACTGGCTACAACGGTGTAATGACCGGCAGGAAGTACTCCCGCATTATATGTGAATGAACCGTTATTGGTGATGCCGGCAACAGCTTGACCGTTCAGGGTGACATTTACTGTAGTGGCATTGATTCCGCTTGCGCCGGTCCAGTACCATTCATCATAGGGTGCCAGGAAGTGATAGCCCGGAAGGTCGTTGTAACCGACAGCGACCACAACGTTGGTTCCATACTGCAGAACTGCAGGATTGAAGTCAATCGGGTCTTCGTCAATGATGGGCGGTTCCAGGATGCAACTGTTGCATTCGCCATAGTAGTAGTAATCCCAGATACCGTTGGCGTTGAGGTCATCCCAATCCTGGTCTTGGTTGATTCCATCGATTGGGTCTTCGTTAAAGAGACCGTCTCCATCATTATCAATCGGATCTCCCACAGGTGCCATTGCATACACGACAGGTGGCGCATAATCGATGCCATAAGTCTGTTCTGATTCATTCCAGATGTTATAGTTATCATATGCTTCCACATAGAGTCTTACTGCTCTGGTTTCGGGTGAGAGGAGCTGACCGACATTAAGTTGATAGCTGTAGACATTACCGTTCACGGATTGAGGTGCCAGCGTCATAAATTGGATTTCTCCGCCGTAGTATCCCTCATCATTGGTAATTTCAGCCACATAGACATAAACTCCATCCTGCGGGATGAATCTGCCATCTGCAGCTATTACGTTGAAGGTTAGCGGTGTATTATGGGTAGGATTCAGCCACCAGCCGTTGGCAAATCCGGTAAACACGATGGCAGGTCCTTCGATATTAACTGTATAGTTGATGTTTCCTGAACTGGAGCTCATGCTCAGGTTATTGGATGTTTCCCATCTGGCTATCATTGTCATTGTATAGTTGCAGTCATAGCCGAGGTTATACAGATCATCCAGACTCAGTTCATAGGAATAGACATCGCCCAGAACGTTCATGGAGGTCATTGGTACTGTCATTCCGTTGTAACCGTCGCAGAATGGATTAATGTAGAGGGTTACGTTACCGATACCGGTTTGCGGATCGGTTATGGTAGCGCGGAGAGTCCTGTTAATCGTATTGATTTGACCGGCTATCGGAACTATTACCGGGCTGGTATTCTCTACGTTTATTATTTGTTGGGCTAATGTTGTGAAGTCATTTTTATTAACGACTACGCGTACGGTATGTGGTCCGGCAGGCAGAGCGGATGCGGTGTAGCTGATGAATCCGTTTGCATAGGTAGCGGGTACCTGAATACCGTTGATATACATTGAGAAGGTAATTTCATCAGGAGTGGGTGATTCAAAACCGCCCTGATTGACTCCGTCATAGACAAAGAACTTGATTTGAGTATTTTCCAAAGTCCAGACATTGCCTTGGACGTCATTATATTGCGGAACTGTTCCAAAGAATGAGGCATTGATCGTAATGCCGTCATACTGGGCGATTTGATAGATGTAGCCACTTGGAGCGTTGAAGGTGACGCGGTTATTGACTGCATCATACAGTGCTTCGTGGTTCACCCAGTTGCTGCCGTCATAATGTCTGCCGACGATTGTTCCCATCTGGTTAACAGCGGCATTAAGCTGCATGGTGATAGAGATCATATTTCTGTCGCCACCGCTTTGATAATGAACTATGGCTGCCTTTTGGATGCTGAGAGCTCTGTACCCCTGTCCCGGGGCGATGGGAGTTTTCACATTTTCGAAGTAGACATAGCTGTTATGCGGCATTGGTACGGGCACGCTCATCACGTTATCGTTGGATACTGCAGTTCCGTTAGTGAAGGTTTGGATTGTTGTTTTGGATAGTTGGACGGTCCAGCCCTGAGTGCCGGAAGTCATAGAAGACGCCCAGAAGGTCCATAATCCATGATTATTGATATTGAATGTTGCTTCAAAATCACCGTCCACCACTTCGACAGTCGGCATATTGATATAGTTGCCGTTATACAACGTGGTGATATAGGGTTGTGTTACGCTATTAAAGACATTCACTCTGTCAAGGTAGTAGACTGCAGTCTGAGTTGAGGGAGAAGTGATTAAACTTCCGCCTTGTGCCTGACTGTAGGTGACAGGCATTTCGGGCTTGATTTCTGATACCAGAGTCTCGTTATACAGAGTTATGGCTCTTATTTTTTGGACATTATTCATCAGTTCGGCATTGAACATTGCCACCCAAAGACCTGCCGCCTGCTGTACAGGTTGCGCCTGAGTAAATTGCAGCCAGTTAATACCGTTGTAGTATTCAAAAGCTACACCGGTAATAGGCAGATTTTCCCAGCTATGTGTCATAGCATAGATGTAATCCTGGTTAGCATTAGCCGCATCGAAGCTCATGGCGGTGATCTGAGCATAGGGCTGCAGAATGATCGGAGCTACTATGCTGACCAACTTCTCAACCTGAACAACATTGCCGGCTCTGTCATAGGCCTTAACTATCAGGTTGTAATCTCCCAACTGATATCCCAGTGTGTTCCAGACAAAGGTGTAGTTCAAGGGAAGATTTCCACCCTGAGTATTGTTGTAAGAACTGATCAGAACCGTTGCGCCGCTAAACTGATAATACAGTTCCAGCTTACTGATGCCGGAAGCGAACTGCTGGATCTGACCACCTAAGATATCAAAGGCGGAGACATCAACATTGGCATTGGTTCCCAGCGGTATATTAACCGGCTGGGTCATATTTGTGACGTTGTTGATAGAAGTAAGGATAAGCTGAGGTACTGTCGTATCATACAGAATGTGGTTAGCAACGATAGCCGCCGCTTCATTGGGTTCCGGTATCGCTCTGTCTCTGACCAGCACTCTGAAGTTGTAATAACCGTCAAACAGGGTTTCGCCGTGTAAGATGGCTATATCATTCCATACAGCAGTATAGGTGGTGCCGTTAAGAGTAACTAAACCGGCAGCAGTTCCCAGACTCATCCATTCCGTCTGCAGATACGGATTCGGTAACGGATAAGCAAACTGCAGTTCCACCAGATTCTGAGCAATTTCATCATCGGAAACAACTGTAAAGGTAACGCTAAACTCATTACCGTTGAAGCTTCCGATATTAGCTGCAGGAACTGTAGAAGCATTTACTATACTAAGTATATTATCCACTGTAATCAGAACCGAATCAACCGGAGCAGCCAGCCAGCGATCCTGTAAAGCATCGTGAGGCGCTACACCAAGGTAATAGGTTCCGCTCAGCAGGTCATTAAGATTTAATACTGAGTTCACCGTTTGAGCATTTCCGGGAACAGGGAATACACCGGGAGATGCTAATACACGCCAGTCAGCATGAGTGCTGGAA
>Ga0194111_10010247_pt1 | contig 10083 bp, 8 predicted proteins | sample TA2KigC300mmetaG_FD_146194 | JGI IMG/M metagenome (GOLD analysis project Ga0194111, IMG submission 146194) | Freshwater microbial communities from Lake Tanganyika, Tanzania - TA2015033 Kigoma Deep Cast 300m | ecosystem: Environmental > Aquatic > Freshwater > Lake | place: Tanzania: Lake... | reverse complement strand
CCATGTCGCGCTTGCAGCCGTCGCCGGCGAAGTACTTGCCCGGCACCTGCGACCAGTAGGTCTCGACGAAGCGGTCGGGATCCTTGTACAGGGTCCGGAGAATCCCCGGCCAGGGGCGAGTCAGCACCAGGTAGCCGCCGCCGCCCAGCGGCACCGAGTTGCCCTGGTCGTCGACCACGTCGGCCCCCACTCCGGGGAAGGGCCGGGTGGCCGACCCCGGCTTGGTGGCCACGGCCCCCGGCAGCGGGGTGATCATGATCGACCCGGTCTCGGTCTGCCACCAGGTGTCGACGATGGGGCAGCGCTCCCCGCCGATGACGGTGTGGTACCACATCCAGGCTTCGGGGTTGATGGGCTCGCCCACCGATCCGAGCAGCTTCAGCGACGAGAGGTCACACCCCTGCGGGTAGTTGTCGCCCCACTTCATGAAGGAGCGGATGGCGGTCGGGGCCGTGTAGAACTTGGTGACCTTGTACTTCTCGATGATCCGCCAGAACCGGTCCTTGTCCGGGAAGTCGGGCGTGCCCTCGTAGAGCACTCCCGTGGTGTGGTTGGCCAGGGGCCCGAACACGATGTAGGTGTGCCCGGTTACCCAGCCGATGTCGGCGGCGCACCAGTAGATATCGTCGGGCTTGATGTCGAACACCAGGCTGTGGGTCGTCATCGCGTTGGTCAGGTAGCCGCCCGTGGTGTGCACCACACCCTTGGGCCGCGCCGTGGTGCCCGAGGTGTAGAGGATGAACAGCATGTCCTCGGCGTTGATCGGCGCCGCCTCGTGCTGCGGGGAAGCCGCCCCTACCAGGTCCTCGTACCAGAAGTCCCGGCCTTCGGTCCAGGCGATCTCGTTGTGGCAGCGCCTGACCACCACGACCTTCTCGATCGAGGGGCAGGTCTCCACGGCGGTGTCGGCGTTCTGCTTCAAGGGGAAGACGCTGCCGCGCCGGTAGGCGCCGTCGCCGGTGACCAGCACCTTGGCTTCCTGGTCCTGGATGCGCTGCGACAGGGCGTCGGCGGAGAACCCGCCGAACACGACGGAGTGGATCGCCCCGAGCCGGGCACAGGCCAGCATGGCCACGGGGAGTTCGGGCACCATGCCCAGGTAGATGGCCACCCGGTCGCCCTTCTCGACTCCCAGGCCGGCGAGGGCGTTGGCGAAGCGGCACACCTCCTCGTGCAACTGCTTGAAGGTGATGACCCGCTCGTCGCCTACCGGCTCGCCCTCCCAGTAGAAGGCCACCTTGTCGCCCCCGGTCGCCAGATGGCGATCGAGGCAGTTGTAGGCCAGGTTCAGTTCACCGTCGGAGAACCACTTGAAGAAGGGGGGGTTCGAGTCGTCGAGCACCTGGGTGGGTTCCGTGAACCAGGTGATGCGCTCCAGGGCCTGCTTCATCCAGAAGCCTTGCCAGTCGGCCTCGGCTTCGTCGTAGATGGAAGGGCGGGCATTCGCCTTCGCTACGAAGTCCTCGGACGGCGGGAACAGACGCTCCTCCCAGGAAAGGGCGGAGATCGCCTGCTGTTGCTCGTCGGTCACGCGTGTGCCTCCTGTTCGGCCACCGGGATGTCCGGGATATGTTAGATGGCGTTAACCCGCCTGCCGCCGCCGGAGGGCCTCAGCGCCGGGCCCGCGGCCGGATCCGGAAGTCCCGCGGGTTGCGCCAGCCCACTACCAGGGCTGCCGCTGCTCCGGCGATGGCGAGGAGTTCCAGCCAGTCGCCGGTCACCGTGTACAGGGTCCGCCGGCTCTCCTGCACCCGCACCGTTCCCTTCAGCACCTCGGCGGTGAAGAGCCCCGTCTGGGCTGGGCCGCGCGAGCCGTCGGCTCCGACGAAGGTGGAGTGCCCGGTGACCGCGGCGTGAACCACGTCGAGGCCCACCGCAGCGGCGTTCAACCGCACCAGTTCGATGAGCTGATCGGAGGCCGGGCCGTTTCCGAACGAGCCCTCGTTGGTGGCCACCACCAGCACCTGGGCGCCGGCCTTGGCGGCGCTGCGCAGGTACCGCGGGAAGGCGCCCTCGAAGGAGATCACCGAGCCGAGGCGAAACGACGACTCCCCCACCACCATGGGGAACGCCACCGGCCCTTCCCCGCGCCGCAGGTCGCGGGGCACCTGGGCCAACTGGGGGATGAACTTGAGCAGTTCGCGCAGCGGCACGAACTCCCCGAACGGCACGGGATGTCGCTTGAGGTACTCGCCGATGATGGCCCCGTTCGGGGCGAACAGGACGTTGTAGTTGTCCCACTGCGTGGCTCCCGCCGAGCGGCTGCCCCCGGCCATCAGGTAGGCGCCGAGCCGCAGGGCCTCGGCGCCCATCTGCGACGCCACCTCCGGGTTGAAAGTCGGGTTGAAGTTCCCGCCGAAAGAGTCCTCCGGCCAGACCACCAGGTCCACCGTGCCGGGGACGAGGGTGCGGGTGAGGCTCAGGTGCGACTCGTAGATGAGCTGCTTCTCGTCGGCGCAGTGCACCCGGGGGCACGGCGAGTTCCCCTGGACGATGGCGACCCGCACCGCCTGGCCGTCGGCGTGCGGGGAGAGCACCAGCCCGAGGGCCGACAGGATGACCATGACGGCGGCCACCAGTTCCAGAGGCCTCCGGTCGGGCTCCTCTTCGGCCAGCAGCACCAGGCCGGCGGCGAGAGCCACCACCAGCACCCCCCATCCCGTGGGGCCGATCCACTGGGCCGCGCCGCGCGCTCCCGGGATGGTCCCTACCGGGAAACCGACCGCTCCCCAGGGGAAGCCGCCCAGGGGCCAGCGCGACCGGGTGAACTCGAACAGGGCCCATCCCCCGACGGCGACCGCCCACCACAGCAGCGGCGACCAGAGACGCACCGCGTACATGAGCAGGGCGTAGGCGACCACGTACAGGGTCATCACCCCCACCAGCGGGAACCAGGCCACCGCCCCGATGGTGAAGATCCACCACAGCATCGCCCCGAAGAAGGCGGTGCCGTAGATGATCCCCACCAGCACCGCCTCCCGCTTGGTGGTCACCCGTCGCAGCGCCCAGAGCAGCGGGACCGGCGCCACGAACACGAAGAACCCCAGGTTCACCGGGGGGAAGGACAGCCACATGAGGACTGCCGAGACGAGGGCGCCGGCGGCCAGTTGCATGGCGCAGGAGGGTAGTGCCCCTCTCCCGGAGTGAGGCTCGCCGGGCCGGAGGACAGGAGCGGCGCGGCGGTCCTGCCGCCGGGCCGGTCGGCGTCCCTACAGTGCCGGCGGTGAACGACCTCGAAGTAGCCAGACGCGCCGCCCGCGCCGGGGCCGAAGCCCTGCGCGGCTACCTGGGGCGCTCCCTGACGCCCGAGTTCAAGGGCGTCGTCGACCCCGTAACCGCCGCCGACCGGGCCGCCGAGGCGGCGATCCTCGCCGTCCTCAGCCGCCACCGGCCCCACGACGCCGTCCTCAGCGAGGAGGCGGGGGCCCGGGCCGGGGCCGCCGCCGGCCGGAGATGGGTGGTCGACCCCCTCGACGGCACGGTGAACTTCGTGCACGGGGTGCCCCTGTGCGCCGTGTCGGTGGCCCTGGAGGACCCCGCCGGCCCCCTGGTTGCGGTCACCGAGACGGTCCACGGGCCCGCCGGGGAGACCTTCTGGGCCGGGCGCGCCGAGGGAGCATGGTCTGCTCCGCCCGACGGCTCCCGATTGTCGGTGTCGGCTACCGCCGATCTGGGCCGGGCCCTGCTCTCCACGGGGTTCCCCTACGACCGGCGTGAGGCGGGCACGGCCTACACCGACGTCGTGGCGGCGGTGCTGGGGGTCGCACAGGGGGTGCGCCGCTCCGGCTCCGCCTGCCTCGACCTGGCCTGGGTAGCCGCCGGCCGCTACGACGGCCACTGGGAGTTCGGGCTGAAGCCCTGGGACGTCACCGCCGGCATCCTCCTCGTGGTGGAAGCCGGCGGCCGGGTCACCGACTCCTACGGGGGCCCGCCCCGCCCCGAGGACATCGTCGCCAGCAACGGCCTCATCCACGACGCTCTGCTGGAAGTGATCGCCGCCTACCGGCCGCATCGGCCTCCCCCGGCCCCGACGCCGCCCGGACGCTGAGGGCCACCCCGCCTCCGCCCCAGCCGCGATTTGCCGGTCGTTCGCTCGGCTAGTGTCAGTATCGGAGCAAACGGGCCGGCGGGGCCGTTCGTCCCGGCGGCCGCGGTCATTGTCCCTATTGCCTGCCGAGGACCGAAGCCCAACCATGGCGCCCGGAGGAATCATGACCCCAGCACAAGTGCTCGACCGGGCCGGCCTCGACCGCCTGATCGAGGCCCTGTCGGCCCGCGGGTACCGGGTTCTCGGGCCCACCGTCAGCGACGGCGCCATCGTCTACGGAGACCTGGCCTCCACCTCCGACCTGCCCGTGGGCTGGACGGATCGCCAGGAACCCGCGCAGTACCGCCTGGAGCGCCGCGACGACGAAGCCCTGTTCGGCTACGTGGTGGGCCCGCAGTCCCCCAAGACTCGCCTCCACCCCGCCGAGGTGGTGGTCTGGTCCGGCGAGAAGACCGCCCAGGGCTTCGCCATGGCTCCCCCCGCCGAACCGCCCCGCTACGCCTTCGTCGGGGTTCGCCCCTGCGAACTGGCCGCCATCGCCGTGCAGGACCGGGTGTTCCTGGGGCACGAGCGCGACGCCGTCTACGGCAGGCGGCGCGAGGGCCTGTTCCTGGTGGCGGTGAACTGCACCGAGCCGGGGGGCACCTGCTTCTGCTCCTCAATGGGCACCGGTCCGGCCGCGGTCGACGGGTTCGACGTGGTGCTCACCGAGGTAGTCGACGGCAGGGACCACTACTTCACCGCCGCCGCCGGCTCCGAGCGCGGGGCCGAGCTCCTCGTCGAGGCGGGCGCCACCGAGGCCAAGAAGGGCCAGGCGAAGGCCGCCGCCGGCCTGCTGGAGGCCGCCGCCGGGCGCATGGGCCGCTCCCTCGACACCACCGGCCTGGCCGACCTGCTCCGGCAGGCCCTGGAGCACCCCCACTGGCAGGAAGTGGCCAAGCGCTGCCTCACCTGCGCCAACTGCACCCTGGTGTGCCCCACCTGCTTCTGTTCCAACGTGGAGGACACCACCGACCTCTCCGGCCGCCGCGCCGAACGCGTCCGTCGCTGGGACTCCTGCTTCAACTTCGAGTTCTCACTCATCCATGGGGGGCCCCACCGGGCCAGCCCGGCGGCCCGCTACCGCCAATGGATGACCCACAAGCTGGCCTGGTGGTTCGACCAGTTCGGCACGTCGGGTTGTGTGGGATGCGGCCGGTGCATCACCTGGTGCCCCGTCGGCATCGACATCACCGCCGAGGCCGCCGCCATCAGGGACAACCGGGAGGTGCTGTGATGGCCGGGTCCGATGCTCAGTCGCCCAACCCGGCGGCACTGCTGGCCGTCCACCCCTTCGTGGTGGGTATGGAGGAGGCCCAGCTGCGCCGCATGTCGGAGTGCGTCACCACGCTGACGCACTTCGACACCGATCAGGTGATCTTCCATGCCGGCGGGGTAGCCCGGGCGCTGTACCTGATTCGCGGCGGCGACGTGGCCCTCGAGGTGGCGGCTCCGGGCATGGGAACCCGCATCGTGGCCACCCTCCACGGCGGCGACGCCCTCGGCTGGTCCTGGCTGTTCCCCCCCTACCGCTGGGCCTTCGACGCCCGGGCCCTGGCGCCCACCGAGGCGATCGTCCTCGACGGGGAGGCCCTGCGCCGGTGCGCCACCGAAGACCGGGAACTCGGTTTCCACGTGGTGTGGCGGGTAGCGCGGGAGATGGCCGACCGTCTCCAGGCGACCCGGCTTCAGATGCTCGATGTCTACACAGAGCGGCGGTGACCCGGCGCCTCGGCACCCGGGCTCAAGCAGCGCCGCAGGAGGAAATGGGGTAGAGGTGCAGCCCAGGCAGAAGATCCTCGTCATAGACGACGAAGAAGTGGTGCTCGACTCCTGCCTTGCCATCCTGGCGAGCGGGGACTACGACACCACCACCGCCACCAGCGGCGAGGAGGGCCTTCGCCTGGCCGCCGAGCTCTCCCCCGACCTGATCTTCGTCGACGTCAAGATGCCCGGTGTCCCCGGCATGGAGGTGCTCGAGCGCCTGCGAGCCGCCGACCCCACCGCGGTCGCCGTCGTCATCACCGGCTACGCCACGGTGAGCCTCGCCGTCGAAGCCATGAAGCGGGGAGCCTTCGACTTCCTCCCCAAGCCGTTCACCCCCGACGAGTTCCGCGAGATGGTGCGCCGCGGCCTGGAGCGCCGGGTAGAGGTCCTGGCTCAGGCCCGGGAGCGCGCCGCCGCCGAGAGCCCCGGCCCTCACCCCGGCGCGGAGGCCGGGCCCATGGCCCCCATCCCCTGCCGGGTGCTGGGCCGCTGGGACGAGACCTACGACACGGTGAGCCTGGCGCTCGATCCGCCCCCGGGTTGGTCCGGCTTCCGGCCGGGCCAGTTCAACATGCTCTACTCGTTCGGCATCGGCGAGTCGGCCATCTCCATCAGCGGCGACCCCGCCGACTCCGGGCGCCTGCTCCACACCATCCGCAAGGTGGGCCGGGTCACCGAGTCGCTGGCCGGTCTCCAGCGCGGCGACGTGCTGGGGGTGCGCGGTCCCTTCGGGACGCCCTGGCCGCTGGGGTACTCGGCGGGACGGGACGTGGTGGTGGTGGCCGGCGGCATCGGCCTGGCCCCCCTCCGCCCGGCCATCCACGAACTCCTCGCCAACCGCGATCGCTACAACCGGGTGCTCATCCTCATCGGGGCCCGCTCCTCCGACGACCTCCTGTATCCCCAGGAGATCCAGGAGTGGCGGGGGCGCTTCGACGTCGACCTGCAGGTCACCCTCGACACCGCTACCGGCGGCTGGCGGGGCCGGGTGGGGGTGGTGACCACCCTGATCCCGCGCGCCGAGTTCGACGCCGATCAGGCGGTGGGCATGGTGGTGGGCCCCGAGATCATGATGCGCTTCGCCGCTTCGGAGTTGCTCAACCGGGGGATGTCGCCCAGCCGGCTCTTCGTTTCCATGGAGCGCAACATGAAGTGCGGCATCGGCCTGTGCGGCCACTGCCAGGCGGGAGCCAAGTTCGTCTGCCGTGACGGCGCCGTCCTGGGCTACGACGAAGCCGAGACGCTGTTCCAGGTCCGGGAGGTGTGATGGCCAAGCCCAAGCTCGGCGTGTTCAAGTTCGCATCCTGCGACGGCTGCCAGCTGAGCCTGCTCGACTGCGAGGACGAGCTCCTCGCCGTCGCCGACGCGGTGCACATCGCCTTCTTCCCCGAAGCCTCGCGGGAGTACATCGAAGGGCCCTACGACCTCACCCTGGTGGAGGGCTCCATCACCACGCCCCACGACCTCGAGGCCATCAAGAAGATCCGGGCCGACTCCAAGTTCCTGGTCACCATCGGGGCTTGCGCCACCGCCGGGGGCATCCAGGCGCTGCGCAACTGGAAGGACGTCACCGAGTTCACCTCGTACGTGTACGCCCACCCCGAGTACATCTCCACCCTGGAGACCTCCACCCCGGTCTCCGATCACATCCCGGTGGACTTCGAGTTGCGCGGCTGCCCCATCAACAAGTGGCAACTGGTGGAGTTGGTGAATGCCCTGCTCCATGCCCGCAAGCCGAACATCCCCACCTACAGCGTCTGCGTGGAATGCAAGCGCCGGGGCACTTCATGTGTGATGGTGGCCCAGGGCATCCCCTGCCTGGGCCCGGTGACCCAGGCCGGGTGCGACGCCATCTGCCCCGCTTACGACCGCGGCTGCTACGGCTGCTTCGGTCCCATGGAGTCGCCCAATGTGACGGCCCTGGCCGAGTGGTGGCGCTCCGTGGGGGTGGACGACCGCACCCTGGTCAACGCCTTGCGCGGTTTCAACGCTTATGCCGAGCCCTTCCGGGAGGCCAGTGATGTCTACGCCCAGCAAGCCTGAGACGCGGACCATCAGCGTCGACTACCTCGCCCGCGTCGAGGGCGAGGGGAGCCTGAAGGCCCGCGTCCGGGACGGCAAGGTGGAGATCACCGAGTTCGGCATATTCGAGCCGCCGCGCTTCTACGAGGCTTTCCTGCGCGGCCGCCGCTTCGGCGACGCCCCCGACATCACCGCCCGCATCTGCGGCATCTGCCCCATCGCCTACCAGATGTCTTCGGTGCATGCCATGGAGGACATCCTCGGGGTGAGGATGGACGGGGCGTTGCGGGAACTGCGCCGTCTCATCTACTGCGGAGAGTGGATCGAGAGCCACGTGCTCCACGCCTTCATGCTCCACCTCCCCGACTTCCTGGGCTACCAGAGCGCCATCCACATGGCGGCCGACCACCGCGACGCCGTGGAGAAGGCCCTGCGCCTCAAGAAGATCGGCAACGACATCGTCGCCCTGCTCGGGGGCCGGGAGATCCATCCGGTCAACGTCAAGGTGGGGGGCTGGTACAAGGTCCCCACCAAGAAGCAGTTGGAGGAGATGGTCCCCAACCTGGAGTGGGCCCTCGACGCCGCCACCTGGGCGGTGGAGTTCACCGCCGGCCTGCCCTTCCCCGAGGTCGAGCAGGACTACGAGTACGTCTCGGTGTGCCACCCCGACGAGTACCCCTACAACGAGGGGCGCCTGGTCTCCAACAAGGGCATCGACGTGCCCGCCTCCGAGTGGAACCAGGTGTTCGAAGAGGTGCACGTCGCCCGCTCCAACGCTCTGCAGTCGAAGGTGCGGGACCGCGGCTCGTACCACGTGGGGCCGCTGGCCCGCTACAGCCTCAACTTCGAGAAGCTGAGCCCTCGGGTGCAGCGCCTGGCGGCGGCGGTGGGCCTCGGCCCGACCTGCTTCAACCCGTTCAAGAGCATCGTGGTGCGCTGCCTGGAGACGGTCCATGCCGTCGAGGAAGCCCTGCGCCTCATCGACACCTACGAGAGGCCGACGCGTCCGGATGTGCCGCTCGTGGTGAAGGCGGGAGAGGGCCACGGCGCCACCGAAGCCCCCCGCGGGATGCTCTACCACCGCTACCGCCTCGACGACGAGGGCTACATCCTCGACGCCCAGATCGCCCCGCCCACCGCCCAGAGCCAGATGAGCATCGAGGACGACCTGCGGGTGGTGCTCGAGGCCTCCCTGGACCTGCCCGACGACGACCTGCAGTGGCGCCTGGAGCAGACGGTGCGCAACTACGACCCCTGCATCTCCTGCGCCACCCACTTCCTCAAGGTCGAGATCGATCGTGGGTGACGACGCCGTAGTCATCGGCGTCGGCAATTCAGATCGCGGGGACGACGGGGTGGGAGCCGAGGCTCTCGGCCGTCTCGAAGGCCGGGTTCCCCCCGGGGTCCGCCTGGTGCGCCTCAGCGGCGCCGACCCGGCCGAGGTCATGGAAGCCTGGGCCGGGGCGGCCCGGGCGATCGTGGTCGACGCCATGGTCTCGGGGGCCCCGCCGGGCACGGTGCGCCGCTTCGACGCCGCCGGCGCTCCCCTTCCCGCCGAGGTGCAACTGGTCTCCACCCATGCCCTCGGGGCCGGGGCCGCCATCGAGATGGCCCGGGTCCTGGGCCGGCTGCCGGACGCCCTGGCGGTCTACGGGGTGGAGGGCGATGTCTTCGCAGTGGGCGCCGGGTTGAGCGAGGCCGTCGCCGCCGGGGCGGCGGAGGCGGCGGCGCGCATCGCCGACGAGCTGGCCGCCCCATAGGGCCGGCCCGGCCTCCCCCGCCCCAACGGGGGAGGAGGCGGTGAGGCTCTGCGAGCCGCCGGAGGGGGAAGCCTTGTCTCCTCCCCCGTGGCAACGGGGGAGGTGGCGGTGAGGCTCTGCGAGCCGCCGGAGGGGGAAGCAGAACCAGCAGACCTACGCCGCGCCCTTAGCTCCCCTCCCCCCAACCCCCTCCCGCCGGAGCGGGAGGGGGAGCCGGGCTCTTCTCCTCCCCCGCCCCAGCGGGGGAGGTGGCCCGCCAGGGCCGCAGGGGGAAGCCCTACTCTCCTCCCCCGCCCCAGCGGGGGAGGTGGCCCGCCAGGGCCGGAGGGGGAAGCGAAGAGCGCGACTAACCCCCAGCCGCGCCCTCAGCTTCCCTCCCCCCGACCCCCTCCCGCCGGAGCGGGAGGGGGAGCCGGGCTCTTCGCCTCCCCCGCCCCCGCGGGGGAG
>Ga0194111_10010238_pt1 | contig 10091 bp, 10 predicted proteins | sample TA2KigC300mmetaG_FD_146194 | JGI IMG/M metagenome (GOLD analysis project Ga0194111, IMG submission 146194) | Freshwater microbial communities from Lake Tanganyika, Tanzania - TA2015033 Kigoma Deep Cast 300m | ecosystem: Environmental > Aquatic > Freshwater > Lake | place: Tanzania: Lake... | reverse complement strand
CAGCAACCTCGAATACAGCATCTTGTCATCCATGACCGGCTATCCTCCATCAGGCCTCTGCCCGTCAGGAGAGTAGCACCGGTCGCTTCACCCAATGGAGTCACCCACACGAAAGCCGGAAGAGCCCCGACCTCAAACCATGTCGCCTGCAGTAGTGATCCTGGAACAGCATCGCCTGGTTCGACCGATCGGAGGGCCATGTTCTACTTTGGCCAGGACTACTTCGATGGAGACGCCTCCTGCGACTGCAGTGAGAATCAGAAGACGGCAGGAAGTGTAGTTCTGGCGGGACTCTACGCGTACTCCCCGCCGGTCCGGATCAACTCCCGGGCCTACCAATCTGCGAGCAACCAGATTGTCACCGAACTGAAGAACCAGATCGACAGCCTTTACACGTTCTACAAGGACTCAGGGATTTCGGCCTTCGTTACGCATGGCAACCAGGACGGGGGCCTTGTGGTTGGGAACTTCTGGTCACCTGCTCTGGCTCAAACTGCGCGAACCAAACTGATCCAGCAGCATGGATACCAACCGGACGAGCTGGAAGCGCCGGGGAGCGTGGGCTTCGTCGAGTGCACGCACGGACAACAGGGCGGCGTCTTGATTATCACGGCAATAGGCATCGCGAATCGTTTCAATAGCGCGCCCGCCAACTCTGTGGCGCTGATCTTCGCATGCTACGGTGCGTCTGCTCCCTTCCCGAATTCCCCGCTACGCGGAGGCTATGGGCAGACTATTGCGATCATGACAGCATGCGCCGACTTTCACACGATCTTCTATGATGTGTTGGGGTGCATGGCATTCGACCGAGAATCGACGCTGAACACGATCCAGTGCGCTGTGGAGGCGGGGCCTGAGGCCAACGGGTTTCTCTTCGGGGATGGAGGGGACCTCTGGACGCCAAGCACAGAGCGCTCCTGTGGGGTGATCTCGCCGCTGTTCGCCCGTTACGGAGCATTCGGCGACACGGTCTGGTGCACCGGGGATCTAGGAGGGGGGAGAGAGCTGCGGATCCTAGGCTACCGGAGCAGATCGGAGTATCCAAAGAATGGAGAGCTTCTTGCGACCGTAGGCCTTGGACCTGAGCCGCAGTCATCGGTAGTAGAAGGAGGGCTCCCGTTGGATGGGTACGAAGTCCTAGGCCTGGTCGAGCTGGATCGTTCACTCCGGCAAACCTGGTCCGACCCCTTCGAACGAACTGCTAGGCCATCGGAGTCGGACTGGAACGCAATGCTGGCGGCGTCAGGGACGAACCGGCCATGGACTCCAATAGGGACTGACGGGAGCAGCTTGGAGGTCCCGGCCAGCGTTAGCGTGGAGGACTGGCCCACATGGGTCGAAGATCTTCAGGGAGGAGGCCGGTTGGGAGTGCCCTTAGAGGAACCGCCAGCCGACGGATGTGACGTCGCCGTCTACGCAGCGTCTGCCCACTATGACCTCGCCTTTCGTGAGAGAGATACCCTCGTGTCCCTTGGTTGGGACGTGCGCCTCTTTCTGGGAGATGGGTCGGTTGCGGAGGCCCAGGAAGTCGCGAGAACGATCGTCGACGACAATACAATCTGCAACGAGAGCTATCCAGATTGTAACGGCCGTCGCTACCCGGTCAAGCCTGTCCTTGCGCTGGTTGGTGACCCGGACGCGGGATTCATTGAAATAGGGGTTTTCGAGGATCCAGCTGATGGATGTTGGGGCTCGTCCTGCTACGACATCGGGATGAGTGGCAACATAGGTGGAGACGAGACGGAAGATGTCCCGGTCTACTTGGTTCCAGCAACATTGGCAGCAGAGGTGATCGCGCTTGGCCAATCGGCACAACGCTACGAGGCGCAGGAGGGGATGACACGACGGGTCCTTTTCCTCCACGGCGATGTTGGGGCGAATCCACCTTATCCTCCTTTTCCGCAAGCTGATGAAGCCCTTGAGGCCTTGGTCGCTTCTCACACCGCGACAGGCTACACGCTCGTGCACCTGAGGCAATCTGACTTCCCGGGCAGCACTTGTGCTGAAAGGGAAGAGGCATTCACCACCGCCGTGAACGCCGGCATCGATGTGGTGTGTGGCTACGGTTCAGTTACCTCGCCAAACACCTGGCCGGGTCGGTTCCTCTGCAGTAACGGATATGACTGGCAGTCGCGGCTGACACGGCAGCAGAGCTTGGTCGCCATTCTCCCAAGCTGCCAGACGGCTGGGTGGGATCGATTAGCGGAAACCTGGCATCTGCGTGCCGGTCTTTTCGCTCCTGTGTCTGGTACGAGGATAGCCTTTGCTACTGGTCACTCAGAAGGTGGCTACGACCAACACGAGCATCTCTGGACGGAGGTGCTGGGCGCGACACTGGGGGACGCGGAGACCGGAACGGAGTGGCCGAGAATAATCTGGAATGCGAAATTACGAGCGAAGACTCAGTACCCCTTCCTGAAGGACTTCCTGCGATCGGTCGCCGCGATGGGCACGATGGTCCGATATCGAGGCAGCGTAGCGACTTCAGTGGAGGACGCCGAGCCAGATGCTTCCGAGCCCCTTCAGTTGAGAGCAGCTGGTAACGCCGGGACCGCTCCACGCATCGGCTTCCGGCTCCGGGCGGCACAGCGTGTCGCGCTGAACATCTACGACGTGGCCGGGAGACGCGTCAGCACACTCTGGGATGGCGACTTACAAGCGGGCGACCACCAATTCACCTGGTTGGGAAGAACGGCAGCCGGGCGAAAGATGCACGGAGGTGTCTTCTTCGCACGCCTCTGGACTGCGCGCGATGGCTCGGCGACAACCCGCCTGGTCTTGGTTAATTAGTGAGACGGGCTGGACCGATGAGAGGAGAGAAAGCCATGAGAGCAAGTCTGAGGTCAATTCCCTGTACTATTCTTCTCCTTCTGGCTGGTCCCGTATTGACCAAGGGGGAGGAACTGGGAACATTCACGGACTCGATAACGATTCCGGAGAACAAACACCTGTGGATCGACGGTCTACGGATCTCCGGACCAGAGGTGCCTGTGCGCTGGGACGGCAGCGAGCTCTGGGTCGGCGACAGGTTCCGCTGCCGGATCGGTGGCCGTTGGGACGACTGCGGAGCCGCCTCGGACCTGGTCGATGAATTCGGACGTGTCGATCGAATACGTGAACTGATGGCGGGGTCGATGGACGTGCGAGAAGCGCTCGAGCATTGGTACCGGGAGTTACGAGAGTTGCGTTTCCGGACCTGCGATCTCTCTAGGAGCGGTGGTTCGGAGGAGGCGTTGGCGGTTCTCCATGCTTCACCATTGGTTGGCAGGGTATTGCGATTCATGTGGCCTGAAGAGAAGAACATCTGGTTGCCGACCGGCTTTGAGATCGCAAGCCTGCCGTCTGATGCGCGTCTGGGCTACTACGCCCGCGGCGATTCGACGAAACTCATCGCTTATGTGACTGTGTCAGATCCTTGCGACCACGGCAGGGAGAAGAAGCCTTACATGTACCCCGAGTATCCTACCGCGCTGGACAATGCCGGGGAGATCGTCGATCAGATAAGACACGCAATGGAGCCTTCCCACCTGGGGCTGGAACTCGTGTTCATGAGCAGTGGGTCACAGGAGACACCTCCCGAACTTAATGCTCTAACGAGTATGTCGATTTCCGGGCGTGTTGGCGATCCAGAGATTGTAAGGATCCTGCGGGATATCGAACATATCGAGCAGGGAGGCAACCCCGATGATTTGTCGGGTGGTCGAGGCGTGCCATGGCAGCAGATTCGGCGTGCGGCGAGGTCGTGGTAGATTCGGGAATCAGAGGCCAAGAAGTCGGGACACGCCGATCTCCAGCCGATCGATTTCGCGTAAGGCAAAGTGACCTTGCGGTAGTCATGACCAATACACGTCGTGGTCCGCGAAAACCTCATCTCGGGTAGAAGCAGCTGACCTTGGAGTTGAAGGAGTCGGGGTGAATAGGCGGGGGGGCGCTCGCGGGGTCTGATCCGGGTCAACGATCCGGGCGCGAAGCATCGGGAGCGCAAAGGCTGGGAGCAGGGCGGATAGCATTGTTCCCATAAGGCTGTCGAGCGTAGCATGGGATCGTCGTAGATGGGCGTGAGCAAACGGTTAGGGAGTTTTCGCGGACTACGGGTCTGTTACGGTACTACTACCGAGAGGCAGCGTGACGTGGGCTGGATTCTGGCAAAGTACGGCGACGCGAGGCCGGAAGAGATCTCGAACGGAGTTGAGTAGGCTTCTCGGCATTCCGGAAGCCTACGCCGCCTGCTCGGAGGGAAGGGTGGCGCACGGTGAGTCTGCTGCAGGACAATGGGATGGAGTTTCCGGGACGCACAGGAAGGAGGATGGAGAATCGGCCGCGCGGTCTTACACTTAGCAGAGTACTCCCCATTCCATGGTGGGGCCTTTGTTGCGCATCTGGAGGCTCTGGGCGAGGACTTGCGTGGGAGGAGATGGGAGACTTGGCTGGGCTTGCCTGTGTCCCAGCAGCCCCGAGACTGGCACACGCATCTTGTCAGAGCCGGATGGAATCTCAGACTTCTCCGGCGTCCTTGGGGTCTCCACGGAACCTTCGGATGGGATCTTGGAGCGCTCATTTGCCAGGTGCAACCAGGACTCATCCACATTCACTTCCATGCTGCCTCGGGGATGCTTGCGAGGTCCCTGGCTCCAAGAGTTGCGCTCGTTCTGCACTGGCATAACCCACCGAAGGCCGGACCGAGCGCTCTCCTGGGATTGCATCTGCTGACATCTCCTCATCACATTGCCGTATCTGATGGACTTGCTACTGAACTCAGGAGACAGCTTCCGAAGTGTAAGCGGTCAACCCTCGGAGCCTTGCGCCGGCAATCTGGCTTGTGCTACCGGCGGTCGATCGCCGACCTCAGCGGGTTCTCCGCGTAGCGTTCCTTCCACAGCCGCGGCGTGAGCCAGGCCACGTCCCTCGCCAGGTGCGTGTCGATCCGCTGCAGCACGTCTACCAGATACGTGTACGGATCCACCCCGTGCACCCGACACGTCGAGATCAGGCTCTGGATGATCCCCACGTACTTCGCTCCGATCTCGGTCCAACAGAACATCCAGTTCTTCCGCCCCACCGCGACCGGCCGAATCGCTCGCTCCAGATGGTTCGTGTCCATCGGGACGTCCGGATACTCCAGAAATACCCGCAGCGACTTCTCCCTTGAAAGCGCGTAACCCGCGGCCTTCGTGAACGGATTCGTCGGTAGCCAGATACCCTCCGCCATCTTCGTGCGCAACGACTCGAAGAACCGATCCACGATCGGCCGGACCGTCTCTGCTCGGTACGGCAAGATCTTCTCGGGCGGCAGGGACTTCTCCCGGATCACTGTCTCCGCGTCGTACAGCTCCCCGATGATGTCCAGGACCTCCCGGACTCGGGTCGGTTCCGCAGTTTCCGCCTTCACGAAGTGCCGCCTCGCATGCGACCAGCACTGCGCATGCACGATCCCATTGACCGCCTTCGCGTACCGGTCGTACACCTCGTAACCGTCGCTCAAGAGCACCCCCACGTAGCCCTTCAGCGCCTCCCGCACCACCTCGCTCCCTCGCGTCCTCGCAAAGGGAAAGGCGATCTCGTCCCGGTCCCCGTAGATCGGCCAGAAGTAGGCCGTCCTCATCTCCCCTCGATCGGGCGCAGGCCTCTGCTTCCTCCCCGCCTTGATCGGCGTCTCGTCCATCGCCAATACCTTGCTCGAAAGGATCGACCGCAACTGCGCCTCGTAGACGGGCTCCAGCAGATCCACCGCCCGATGCACCAGATTCGTCAGCGTCGAACGAGCCAGATGGACCCCGGCTACCCGAAGGCGCTGGTGCTGGCGGTACAAGGGTAGATGAAAAGCGAACTTGTCAATCAGTAGCCCGGCCAGGAAGCTCACATCCGCGCAGCTCTTCTCCAGAACAGCCGCCGGAGCCAGAGCAGACGAGAACACCCCGTCTCCCTTCCTCTTGCAGACCGGGCGGACGTAGCGCAGCACCACGTAGGATCCAGGCCGCTGCGCCAACCGGCAGGTGATCTTCTCCCCAACCACCTCGTAGAGATCCGGACTGGCCTCCACCTCGGGATCCGAGAGCCGGATCTCCTTGACCGGCACCGAGGGATCGAAGCGGAGACCCTCGTCATCGCCTCCCGCTGTGATCGGATCCACGCGCCGGCGGCCATGCGCCGCCACCTCGATCGCAGGCTTCGGGGAGGCCTCCGTCCTGCAGATCTCGCCCAGGGTGAGCTGCGAGGTGTCGAGATCGCGAATCCGTCTCTCCGACTTCGCTCCGAAGAGCTGACGCTTGAACCACTCCACCTGCCGCAACAACTCGTCGTGAAGTTCCTGCAGGTCTTGGTGGGAGCGCAGCAGCGCGACGATCTCCGCCTGTGTCATCGATGCCGCGCGTGATTCAAACGTCATGCTCCTCTTCTACATTAATCGCCCCCGCCTGCCAAGCACGATTCCATCGAGAAGCAAACGAAATGCCTGCTCGCTCATCTCAAACCTCTCCGCTTCACCCGGGAACACGAACCGCCCTCGCTCGAGCCTCTTCGCGAACAGGCAAAACCCCGTCCGGTCCCAGTAGACCGCCTTCACGTAGCTCCCTCGACGATTCGCGAAGACGTAGAGCGTGCCGGAGAGAGGATCCTCGACCAGGACATGCTTGACCAACCCCAGTAGACCATCAAAGGACTTCCTCATATCCACCGGGCGGCGGTACGCCAGGATCCGCGACACCTCTCCGGCCAGGCGCACCCCTCAACCCCGAAGCTCGAGCGTGACGCCGTTGGGAAGTGTCACCCCCAACATCCAGCTCGAGGTCCTCGTCTCCAAGGGCGGAATCGAGACAACGGGAGCGAAATCAGATTGAGCCGGAGATCCCTGCAGCCTCTGCTGCCATCTCAGGAAGCTGGAGAGCTGAACGGATTCCTTGCGGCAGAACTCGCGAGGTCCCACCCCGCTCTTCTTCCATCGCCCGAGGAGGGTGCGCCACTCCTCCTCCGTCCGACGGACCCGGCCATTGGCCATCACCTGCATCGAAACACCTCCTGCTGAAATGCCCCTCGTCGACGGCGGCGGATGCTGCCGTCCACAAAGGGTGTACCTCAGACCAGGAGGGAAGAGAATACTCCGAGGATTGATAGCTTACGAAGAGCCTGCATCCACAAGGGAAGTAGACGATGGTTCAGGGTCGGGGAGCCGAGAACCATTCTACCACGGAGGTCGCCATGCCCAGAATCGCTCTTGCTGGCATCGATGTCGGATCGCGCGAGCTGGTTATCTCGATGGAAAGCCCGGCGGGCAGAATCACGCCTCTCCGCTTCCCCAACACCCCCGCCGGTCACAAGCACCTCTGCGCCCGATTGACCCGCGGAGGTCGCCCCGCTCGGGCCTGCATGGAGGCAACCGGTGTCTACGGTTTCGAGCTCGCCCTCGCTCTGCACCAAGCGAAGGGAGTCCAGGTGATGGTCGCCAACCCAGCCGCGGTACGCGACTTCAGCAGGGCCTTCCTCAAGCGATCGAAGACCGATGCCGTCGACGCGGCGACCATCCTCGAGTTCCTCCGCCGCATGCCCTTCCTGCCTTGGCACCCCCCCGACCCGGAAGTCCTCGATTTGCAGGCTCTCGCGCGTCGGATCGCCGCCATCAAGATCACCCACACCCAAGAGACCAACCGCCTCCACGCCAGCGACCACTACGCCGACCTCACCCCCGCTATCGCCGAGGATATCGAAACCCACCTCGATCACCTCAAGCTCAGCATCCGTCACCTGACTCAGGAAGCCGTTCGAGTCATCCGCAGCCATTCCGGCCTCTCCCAGAAGTTCGACCGACTCGTCTCGGTCCGGGGCATCGCTGAGATCAGCGCCGTCCGGATACTGGCCGAGTTGGCAACCCTGCCCGAGGAGATGACCTCTCGCCAGTGGGTCGCCCATGCCGGGCTCGACCCCAGGCAGTTCGAGTCCGGCACCTCGATCCGAAAGCCCGGCCGGATCAGCAAGAAGGGCAATCGGCATCTGCGCGCCGCCTTGTACATGCCTGCACTTGTCGCCATCCAGAAGGAGCCCCACATCCAGGCCTTCTATGAGAAACTCCTCCACCGGGGCAAGAAACCGATGCAGGCCATCGTCGCTGTCATGCGCAAGCTCCTTCACGCGATCCACGGCATGCTCCATACCAACACCAACTTCAACGGAGAGAAGTTCTATGCACTCAACACTTGACATGCCAGAGAGTATCTAATGAAGTCGATGTGCTTGCGGGGGATTCGGGGGCGGCCAGGTTTCCCTGGGCTGGACCGGCGACGCCAGAAGAGTCTGAAGCCCTCCCGATGCCATGCGATCACGGTCTCGGGCTTGACGATGATCAGGGCGCGATCCCATCCCGACCAGAGTCGTCGCAGGAGGATCCAGAAGAGGCGATCTTGGTTGCTGAGCCGAGGCCGTCTCTCATTGCGTTGGTAGGTTGCGAGTTGCTGTCGCAGGGCGGCGTTCTCAAGGGAAGGGGTGGCATGGGGAAGGAACGCAGCCCGTAGGAGGTGGATTCAGCGGAGATGGGTGAGGAAGGTCGGCACGATCTGGAGAAAGCGCGGGTTCGGTGTGCGATAGAGACCCTTGGTCTCGAACTCGCGGAATCAGTAAGCGCACTCTCCCGACGGATCACAGTCATGCGGCTCGGCACCGGGACGCCGGAGCAACCCGCGAATACTAGCGTGACTCGTCGTCGAAGCGCCCGGCCTTCCTTGCCCACATGTCGAGGCTGTAGAACAAGGAGGCGATCCACTCTCTGGAAAGAAAGAAGACCGCCCCCATGAATCAGTGCTTTGACCTAGATCGCTTTGACTGGAATTGAGAAAGGGACGCCTATCTGTTATGAGCTTCAAGTGGTTAGCAGCCCTTGAACTCAAAGAACAGGAGGTGTCCCCGTGCCGAGAATACGCAAACCTCGTGGCCGTACAAGGGAGTTCGTCTACGGACGTATTGCTGCCTCGCGCAACCCGGCTGAGCGGCTTCGATTCCAATGCCTTGTGGCACTCTGGAAGGGCAAGAAGCCCAGGGAGATCGCAGAGACCCTGGATATCGGCCTCGCGACGGTCTACCGCATCACCCATCTCTATGCCAGGGGAGGCGTCGCTGCCCTGTGCGATCAGCGATCGCGATTGGGAGCTCGTAAAGTGACTGCCCGTTATGTTGCGGCGCTGATCCGTCTGGTCAGCGAACCCCCGGATTACGAGAAGTACGGTCGGTCGCGATGGACCGTCGGCCTTCTGACCCTCGTGCTGGCGGAGTTGACCGGCATCCTGTTGCACGTCACCTGGGTCTGGCAACTGATGCGACGCTGCGGGTATCGGCGCAAGAGAACCCGACCCATGGTGCGCACCTGCAACCCCAGCCGACGCTGGCAATGGGCGCGCCTGGTGCGGGTCTTGTGGCAGGTCCGGCCAGGCGAGGTCGTGCTCTTCGGTGACGAAGCCGACATCGACCACAACCCGAAGACCGGCTTCGTCTGGTGCCTCTCGGGAGTTCCCGCAGAGATCGAGACTCCTGGACGAAACGAGAAGCGCTTTGTGGCGGGTGCTTTGAACGTGGACACGGGTCGTTTCCTCTACGTCTGGGATGAGCACAAGCGCAGCGGGCTGTTCATCGCGTTGCTGAGCAAGATCAGCGGCGCCTACCGCTATGCCCGTCGCATCCACCTGCTCATCGACAACTACTCGATCCACGACAGCCGGGCGACACGGGCTGCCTTGGCGACGTTGGGTGGCCGGATTCGACTGCACTTCTTGCCTCGCTACAGCCCTGAATACAACCCCGTTGAGCTGATCTGGAGGAACTTGCACGAAACAGTCACCCGCAACCACATCTTCCGGACGATGGGCGCACTGATGGAAGCTGTCCTCAGCTACCTGGAGAGACTCGGCCGAGTGTTCCTCCAAAGCCCACTACCCTTTCGCGTTACCCGACAAGGTCTGATGTTCTCAGATGCAAAATAAACGATCTAGCGCATCACTTCACAAGCGTGATAACTGATCCCGCCGGCGAGCCGCCGAGACTCACGCGCGGCGCATCGACAGCCGGCGGCCGGAGGCGGCGACGCGCAGACCGCCATCCTCGATCGCCGTCGC
>Ga0194111_10010232_pt1 | contig 10099 bp, 9 predicted proteins | sample TA2KigC300mmetaG_FD_146194 | JGI IMG/M metagenome (GOLD analysis project Ga0194111, IMG submission 146194) | Freshwater microbial communities from Lake Tanganyika, Tanzania - TA2015033 Kigoma Deep Cast 300m | ecosystem: Environmental > Aquatic > Freshwater > Lake | place: Tanzania: Lake... | reverse complement strand
CAGTTCTGGGTTGGCAGATAATCTTATAAAAAGGCCCGTGTCAATATAGACCACGGGCCCCGCAAAATTTCTTTTGATTCGGCAACCCGGCTATCCCAAACAGTTGGGACCCGTGGCTTTCCGTCCCGCGATTGCTCGTGGTTTGGCTTTATCGGAAGATATAATGAAATAATTATAACCCTAATTTTTATTTAGCAATTTTAGTGCCATGAGGAATTAAGCCATTGAACCTGTTGATTTTTAAGGATTTGTTAAAAATGGAAATTTTAAAGAAGGATGGGAATAAGCCCTTTTTTGCTGCTGGAGCTAACTATTTATCGACCACCTGACCCCAGATGTTTTTTATACAAAGCCACGAAGTTTGAGGCGGAGGTCACTCGGACTATCAGCATGAGCCAATGCCTTCTCTTCCGATATGACACCTTTTTCTACAAGTTCCTTAAGGTGGAGATCAAAGGTTTGCATCCCTTCCTGCCTCCCTGACTCCATCGCCTTTTTGAGTTGTTCAAGCTCCCCCTTTTGGGTAATTTCTTGGACAAATGCAGTATTGATAAGAATTTCCAAGACCGGGATCTGAGATCACCAGGTCAATCTTCTCTTCTTTAAGTTTCGTCAGGGCTTCTTCGCCGTTTTCCAATTTAATGACTTCGTAACCTATTGGAATAAACGCGGCCTCAAGGAAGTTCAAAATCTCAGGCTCATCATCCACACAAAGCATCTTTGGTTTTGTCATCGGCATTGAGTCTCCTCGCTCCTAAACGTATGACGTAAAATTTATTCCTGCTTTAGAAAATGGCCGGCGACCGTAAATGAACTTGATCTCTTAGCAATTTTTGCGAAAAGATCGATTGTCTCAAGTATCTGATTCACCTCGAAAGGTTTTTCGATGATCAAGTCCACACCGGATTCTTTAATCTTTTCTTCATCCAGACCTGTTCCCCATCCAGTTACAAGAATGACCGGAAGTTGAGGGGTTTTCGCTTTTATCCATTTAGTCACCTCCCAACCATTTTTCAATGGCATCCCTAAATCGGTCAGGACCATGTCTACTGATTCCCCTTCTTCAAGGTATCTAATCCCCGAATCCCCATCTGAAGCTTCGATCACCCGGTGCCCTGCAAATTTGAGGATATTGCTTAGAAGGGTTCGGACTCGATCGTCATCATCAATTATTAGGATATACATGGACTGCCTGGATTCTTGCATCATCTTTCCCTTCCTTTATGGTAACTCTCCCATTTTAGCAATGGGAAGTTTGATCACAAAAGAGGTTCCAACTCCTTCTTGACTTTCTACCTGTATCTCTCCTTGATGCCGGTTAATAATCCCGTAAGAGATGCTTAACCCTAATCCTGAACGTTGGACTCCCTTGGTGGTAAAAAATGGATTGAAAATACGATTTCGAATAGGTTCTGGGACGCCAATTCCATCATCGCTCACTTCGATGAAAACATATCCATTTGCCCTCTTTGTCTTAAAGGTGATTGTACCTCCTTTAGGCATCGCCTCAACCGAATTAAGGACAATATTTAAAAGCACCTCTTGTAACTCATTTGAATTCCCCATCACCCAGCAAACCTCATCATTGATGATTTGAACCTGAATTGGGATCCCCTTCGCTTCGGTTTCGTCCTTAATTTTTGTTTTCGCAAATTTGATGGCCCCCTCCAGAAGCTCATTAACATTAAGAAGGGTGAAAAGGGGTTTATTTGTATTGGGCCGCGAAAATTCTTGGATCTTCCTTATCGTACTGGCTCCATCTTTGGCTGCCTGCTCGATGACCCTTAATTCTCTATGGATGGTTTCATCATCTATCCCACTGCAATCCCCCTTTCTTTTCATTAATCTCATTTGGATCAATTGGGCTCTGCCTAAGATAGCCCCTAAGACATTATTCAGATCATGCGCTATTCCTGCAGACATCTCCCCAAGAGCCCTGAGTTTCTCAGATTGAATCAGCCTTTCTTCCATCCGCTTCCTATCGGTGATGTCTTTCAGATAGAGGATCGTATGTATTCTCCCGGTCGATAGGGAGAATTGTGAAGCACTGACTTCCACCCTTCTTTTTTCTCCATCTTTTCGGAACACCTCGGTTTCATGGATGATGGGATTTCCCTCTAACTCTAAAGGGTGTTCGAGAATATGGGTTATTTCCCTTGCCGCCAATCCACTTCCAATCTTTGTTAATTCCGATCCGGTTAATTCCTCGTGGCTATATTGAGTCAATTGGAGAAAGCGTCTATTGAAGAATTTAATTCGGCTCTTCTCATCCCAAATGACTACTGCATCATGAGCACTCTCTACAATCTGTCGATATCTCTGCTCAGATTCCTCCACCTCCTTTAACTCCATTTTGATCCGCTTCGTCTTTTCTTCAAATGCCTGAATGAGGAATCCATAAAAAATATTCATAATAAAAATGAAGGGAACCCGTAACAGAATCCCCTCTTCTAATGACTTTAAATTCCATCCTTTTGTCCATAGGAGCCACCCATAGATCCCACAGATGACCAAGGCGTTGACCATTAGCAACTTGAAACTTCGAGCGATGGAAGCGAAGAGGATAATTAAAAAATAGACCAGATAGAAGTCGGTATCAAATTGAGAAGTGATATAGATCCCCATCGAAACCATGAAGGTATCGAAGAGGAGGATAATATAAAAAATGGAAGATTTTGCAAAATAGGATGTTGGAAGGAAGTATGCGACGAGGTTGGAAAGAAGATAAGCGCAGATGAACAAAGAGGGGATCAGTTGGGGTGAACTGATTCCCCGGCCGAATAAGATGAGATAAGAGGTGATGATGATGGTGACCCACCGGAGTCGAAGAACGATTTGTTTATGTCGTGTCGGGTCTTCTACATTCATTTCCATCCTCACAATAATTTGTTCAAAATTCCAATTGCACGCATCACTTTATTGGTCGGTCCAGTCGGTTTCATCATGGTTTTTTCGGCCCGTCAAGTTTCTCCAATTGAGGTTGTATATATTTCTTATTGCAGTCCGGACAGACGCCGTGGCTGAAAACCGCTTCCGAGTGCTCTGTGATGTAAGACTCGACCGATTGCCAGTAATTCTTGTCATCCCGAACTTTCCTGCAATAGGAACAAATAGGAAGTAGTCCCTTCAATTGTTTCACCTGTGAAAGGGCCCCTTCAAGCTCACGGATCAATTTCTTTTGCGCCTCTTCCGTCCGCTTAAGTTCAATGAAAAGCTGTGCATTGCCAACAGCCCCAGCAATTTGGGAGCCAATGTTTTCGGCGAGCCTTATTAAATTTTGGTCAGAGTAGGTATTCAGTTTGATTGAACGAAAATGTATGGCTCCTATTACTTTATCACCAGAAATTAAAGGAACGCCCATGATTGACCGAAATCCGGTATCAAAGGCTTTTAGAAGAGTGGGAAAACGGTCCTGTAACTCATTCCTATCTTCTGTTTGGACAACCGTGGTTGAACTTGTGCGCGCGACCTCTCCAGTCAAGGACCCAGCCAAGGGCAAGATATCTCCGGGTTGGCACCCTGGAACACCAATTCCAGAGACATAAGGAATGCTAATAGCCTTCTCTTTATAATTGATAATGTTAATTGCAATACCGTCTAGTGGGATGAGCTTACGTGCTTCTTCGGCGAAACGCTCGTATACTTCTTCGATGTTCAGTGATGAGCTGATAATCTCCCCAATTTCAGCAAGGCTTGCACTTTCTTGAACCAGCCGATTTGCGGCCATCTCGCTCTTTTGCAACGCCTCCTCTGCACGCTTGCGCTCGGCAATCTCAGCTAATAATTTATCCTGGTGTTCATGTAAATTCTCGGCCATTTTGTTGAAAGAATGAGCAAGTAGGCCTAACTCATCCTTAGACTTTATCCCGATTCGATAAGTCAGATTTCCCTTCCCTATTGACGTAGCGCCAAGGGAGAGTTCTTTAATCGGTTTTATAAGCCGTTTCATTGCAAAATAAAGAACGGCTCCAAATATGACCAGGGCTGAGAGAGAGACTGCCAGAGTCAAGAAAAAAATCTCTTTCTTTCTATTCGAAATTTCTTTCATGGAGCAACCGAACCAGAATGACCATTTTGTCTTCCCGGTCTCAAGACGGTGAACAAAAATACCATAGTTCTGCCTGCGATTCAGAAAGATCGCCTCTGTTCCTTCACCACCGGTGATGTCCGGAAAATAGTCTTTGGAATGAGTTCCAATAAAGGAGGCATTATCGGCCAAATGGATCGTCCCATCATCCCTCACGATCCACCAGAAAAGAAACCCATCATGCGTAGCCAATTGTTTTAAATTCTCAAAGGGCCACTTTGATTCGAAATAACCCACTTCTATTTCCTTCGATAGAAACCTGCTGATCGTTTTGTGCTCTTCTATCACATTCCTTTCCGCGTCAGAAATCTGTTTGATCGAGACGAAGTAGGAAACAAATGAAATGACGACAACAAAAGGAATAAGTACCGAAACAAATGTTTTCTGGAATAATTTCATCTTACCCTCTACCTTTTATCGGTGACCAAAAGAAAAGAGCTCAAGAGATTCCCGTGCTTGTTGCCAATTCCTCGGAAATAGCCCTGTTCACCCCAGGTGAAGTTGGCAATAAACGGGGCGTTATTGTTTGCATAGTTAATCAACGAAGGTAATTTTTCTCTTTCTGTTTCAGGAATGGTGCCCAATACTCCTGCACAGATATAGCCAATTCCAAAAATGGGTCGAATGGACGCATCAATCCCACCCTCACTCTTTGCAATCCGCGGAAGATTCCCTATCCGATTCATCAGGGTTCCCCATGTGCCGCGGCTGAGGTAGATCCTTTCCCCGGCCTTAATCTTTGTTGATGTCATCACAGACCTATCCTTCAACGTATCGTCCTTTGGCCATGGATGTGAAAATAAGGTGTATGTTTTGCCATCCGAAAGAGTATATTTCCTATAGATAGGATGAAGGACAAGCAGATCTCTTATGACATCGGATTTTCCCACTTCTTTGCTTAATCTTCGAATCTCGCCACCAAGCCATTCGTCATAGACATCGAGGGCAGGCCTCTTATCTATTTCAACAATCGCCTGTCCATCCACCTTCGTCACAATTCCTGTGCTTGGAACCTTCAAATCAAATCCGCCTTCGAATATCCAGCCCATCGTGAAATTCGTGTAAATCACGGCCAATGAAACGCCTTTTTCATAAACCTTGTTCTCTCCGAATACTGCGAACGTCGGCCCTCCGGTTGTTCCGCCCAGAACCGGAGTGTTTTGGCCGACGACCTTTTCGATCCCTTCGATTACTTCCTCCTCGACCCCGTGGGTAGGCGTAACCAGAACCGCCCTGGGCAGGTCATCAAGCGATTTGCCCGCATTTTTTATCGCATTGGAGATGGCAACCTCGGAGGCCTTCTGCACAGAAGGATAATCAGAGAAGCCGGCAGAACCCACGCCGAAGAGAATGTCTTTTGAAGTGATTGTCATAATGGCCAGACTTCTCTTTCCTTCCATCTTTGCATATTGATAAGCTCTCTGGGTCGCTTTTGCATACCCTTTGTTCGTTATCACTGCCCTTGAATCAGAGGTCCCGCCGTAAATTTTGGTCCTATTTTGAAACATCTTCTTTGCCGTGAAGAGGATGGACTTCATGTCACTGCCGGAGCTTGCAAAGAGGATGGCAAAGTCGGGGATCTTATGCTTTTTCCCCTCCAGGGCCATTTCGACCGCCTGTTTCACCGCTTCTTCAGGGTTCTCTTTCGTACTCCATCCCGTGCCAACTTCAGTGCCTGCCACCGCCTGGACATCGCTCACTGCTCTCTTTTTAGGAACCAGTTTAAGTTCTTCGGATTCACACCTGGAGAAGAAGGATAAAGAAAACCCCATCACAATCAGCAACGCTATTAAGAATTTTTTTGTTGACATCATCAGCCCCTTTCTCTTCTCCCTTTCCCACCCAAACCGTTAAGTCAGTCCCGGAGAAGGAGGTTTTGTACTTCGCCTGTCGTTCCTCGTCCTTCGTTTCATTTATCCAGCACTTCTCTGACAACCCGAAGCAGGTCATTTAAATTGTAAGGTTTCTGAATGAAGCAGTATCCCTTCTCTTTAATCACGGACCATTGCGATTTCTGATCCGTATAGCCGCTAGTGAGCAAGATTTTGAGTCCGGGTTTTCGGGAGAGAAGTTCTTCAACCAAATCAATACCACTTTTGTCCGGCAAAACCACATCGCTAAAAACAAGGGCCAAATCTCCGCTTTTTTTCTCGGAAATATCCAACGCTTCCTGCGTGTTGGATGTCTCCAGCACTTCATAGCCGTTACTTGTGAGCACTTTATTGGCAAATTCACGAATTCCAAGATCATCCTCCACTAAAAGAATCCTCTCCCCCTTGCCTTGAATATCCTTTATTGAAATAATTTCGGTTTTGGTTTCATGCTTCGCCTCTTCGGAAGAAACCGGCAGATAAACCTTAAATATTGAGCCCTGCCCTGGCTCACTATAAACATTGATCCAGCCTTCATGTTGCTTAACAATACCATAAACTACCGAGAGACCCAGTCCGGTTCCTTTCCCTAATCCCTTGGTAGTAAAAAAGGGCTCAAAGATATTCTGGAGAATCTCCTTGCTCATACCAATTCCTGTGTCCTCAACCGAGAGGCAGACAAATCTTCCAGGATAGGCATAACGGTAAATGTTACAATAATCTTTATCGATCTCTACATTCTCGGTTTTAATCGTGATTCGTCCTCCATTGGACATGGCATCTTTGGCATTCACCACCAGGTTCATGATTACCTGCTCTATATTCCCCGGATCTACTCTAACTGTCCATAGGTTGGGTTCGAGATGAGTATCGACGGCAATGTCCTCACCGATAAGTCGATTGAGCATCTTCATGAGATTATCCACTGTCTCGCTGAGATTGAGGGTAAAAAGTTCCATAGGTTGTTTTCTGCTGAAAAGAAGCAACTGGCGAGTCAGGTTAGCCGCTCGCCCGGAAGCTTGCTGAATTTCCTTTAAATTTTCATAAAGAGGATCATCTTCTTTCAGTGACATCATACCCAACTGGGCATATCCCTGGATGGTCGTTAATATGTTGTTAAAATCATGTGCCACCCCTCCAGCCAATGTCCCTATAGATTCCATTTTCTGGGCCTGAGTCAATTGAGCCTGCAACTTTTCCTTTTCCCCCTCCGCCCGCTTGCGCTCTTGCCTCAACGCCGCCTCCTTTAACTCGCGTTCAATGGCAGGAACAAGTCGCGTCAGATTGTCTTTCATGATGTAATCGTGAGCACCAGCCTTCATGGCGGCTACTGCCACATCCTCGCCAATAGTGCCTGAGACGATCATGAAGGGCAGGTCGAGCCCACTTTCCTTCAGTATTGCCAAAGCAGCGGGTGAACTAAAGTGAGGCATGGAGTGATCAGAAATGACAATGTCCCATATCTGGTTTAAAAGCGCTTTCCTCATGGTCTCAGGAGTTTCAACCCGTTCGAAAATCGGATCATAGCCACCGCGCTTCAGCTCTCGCTCTGTCAATAAGGCATCGTCCTCTGAATCCTCAACTATCAATACACGCAGCGGGATACCCATCTCTTCCTCTCCGTAAAAAGTCAGCAGGCAAAAAGCAGTACAAAGTTCTACCGCCTTTCTAATGACTGACTATTGGTTGTTTGGCGGTGGTTCGTTTAACACCAACCAATATAGTTTCAGTTGCTTAATGGCCTCCCTGAACTGGTCAAAGTCCACCGGCTTGCGAATATAGCTGTTTGCTCCAAGTTTGTAACCATTGATCAGATCCCGTTCCTCTTTTGAGGAGGTGAGAATAACAACAGGCAGAAGTTTCGTCCGTTCATCAGCACGGATACGACGCAACACCTCCATCCCTTCTATCTTGGGCAATTTCAAATCGAGCAAGATCACCTGCGGCATGTTATTCAAATCCCGGCCAGCATACTTTCCGGTACCAAAAAGATAATCCAATGCTTCTACTCCATCGCGGGCCACGATTACCTCGTTCAGAATGTTGTTTTTCTTGAGTGCCCGCAAAGTCAACGCCTCGTCGTCAGGATTGTCTTCAACCAGAAGAATAATTTTGTTAGACATTATTTGTCCTCCTTAATGGTAATGTGAAATAGAAAGTTGCACCTTGGCCGACCGAACCTTCAGCCCATACTTTGCCGCCGTGGCGGTGGATGATGCGCTGAACCGTTGCCAGGCCGATGCCCGTGCCCGGAAATTCCTTCATCCCATGAAGACGCTGGAAAGCGCCGAATAGTTTATCTGAATAAGCCATATCAAACCCAACGCCGTTGTCTCGCACAAAGTATGCTGCTTGTCCGTCATGTTGAATTATCCCAAATTCGATTATAGCTTGTCGCTGTTTACTTGTGAATTTCCAAGCATTTCCAAGTAAATTCTCTAACACCACTCTAATTAGCCGACCGTCCCCGTTGCCGATGACTCCTTCGGCAACTTTACACTCCACTCCGCGTTCGGGCTCCACTTGGAATTCTTCTACAATCTCCTTTGCCATTGCGCTCAGGTCCATGGTCTCCCGTTGCATCTCACCGCGAGTCACCCGTGAAAGCTTAAGCAAATCATCGATTAGCTGCGCCATGCGCTGGGCTCCGTTTCGGATGCGCTGGAGCGCCTCTCGCCCTTCTCCATCAAGCTTATTGCCGTAGTCTTCGAGCAAGATCTGGCTGAAACCATCGATATTCCTCAAAGGCCCTCGTAGATCATGAGAGACGGAATAGCTGAATGCCTCCAATTCTTTATTCACATCCTCGAGTTGAGCAGTCCGATCTCGCAGTGTCTCCTCCCTTTGCTTCAGGTTTCTGAAAAGAAGATCATAAGGCTTCGTTAGGCCCGTTTGTATGATAGCTTTATATATAAGGTAAAAGGATACAATTTTTAAAAAATGGCCGACCATATTAGAAAATCCATAGGCATGGATGTAAAATGTAAAAGACAATTCAGAAAAAATAGTGGTAATAATCGACCAAACCACCCATTGCAAAACCCTCTTGTCAAATTCCCTTCGATTCTTAAGGAGGAGGAACATCGAAGCTAAAAGGACCGTGGAGATGATGTATTCGCTCATCTTTTTAAACGGTGTCAAACCTGTCCCTTCTATGAAACATACAGGGAATATATTCCAGTAGAAGATCGAGACCAATAAAAGGAGGGTCGTAACGGCATACGCAAGAAATATTAGAGTTGGTTTTAATTTTCGTTTAAAAAAGAAGGGTGCAACAAAAAGTGAGAGGCTCTCCATATATCGGGCAACGATCCACAGCTGTGTTGGTAAATTGGTTTCGTATCCTCGAAAGATATTCATGCCTTTATAGGCCAGTGTGTGGATAAGGTCCAACCCGCCGACGAATAGATAAGCAATACCAATGAAAAGAAGGTAGTTGTTTTGGAGAAATTGTCTTGAATTCCAGGCAATCATAAAAATGGCGCATGCGACGATGATTGAGAATATTTCTGCAAGGGTATGAAAGAGAAGAAAATGGTAGAAGGTCGTTAGGTATAGGCCAAAAAGCACTAAACCACCCGCCAGGATGGGGACAAATCTGCCATTCTGAAATAGATGGCTCCTAAGAGACTTCACAAGTTGGTTTGTGTTCATTCCCGATTCCGAATTCCTAAGACAGAGTAAAATAGAACGATGCTCCCTTTCCCGTTTCTCCTTCAGCCCACACTTTGCCGCCGTGGCGGTGGATGATACGTTGAACCGTTGCCAGGCCAATGCCGGTGCCAGGGAATTCATTCGTCCCATGTAGGCGCTGGAAGGCACCAAACAATTTATCCGAGAAGGACATATCAAATCCAGCGCCGTTATCTCGAATGAAGTATATTTTTTGCCCATCCCCTTGAGTTGTTCCGAATTCGATTCTGCCTTGCGATCGTTTAACCGTAAATTTCCAGGCATTCCCCAGAAGATTTTCTAATACTACCCTTAACAACCGCCCGTCTCCATGAGTGACGACTCCTTCCGCGACAAAACACTCCACCTCGCGTTCGGGCTCCGACTTCTGAAATTCTGTCAAGGCCGCCTTTGCCATTGAACTCAGATCAACCAACTCTTGACGCATCTCACCACGGGTCACACGTGA
>Ga0194111_10010224_pt1 | contig 10103 bp, 10 predicted proteins | sample TA2KigC300mmetaG_FD_146194 | JGI IMG/M metagenome (GOLD analysis project Ga0194111, IMG submission 146194) | Freshwater microbial communities from Lake Tanganyika, Tanzania - TA2015033 Kigoma Deep Cast 300m | ecosystem: Environmental > Aquatic > Freshwater > Lake | place: Tanzania: Lake... | reverse complement strand
GTCCGCTGGCGGCGGACGGCGGCCCGCGGCCGGGACGAATCGGCCGCCAGCCTCGAGGAATTCCGGGCCAAGGAAGCCGAGGAGAGGGCCGGCGGCGTAACCGCCCAGCAGCTCGAGGCCTGCATGGCCGCGGCCGACCGCCTGATCGTCAACGACGGGACGATCGAAGACCTGCGCGGAAAACTGGAGGACCTCGCATGAAGCCGCAGAGACATTCCAAGGACCTCTACTATCTGGGGATCTCCCGGGAGGTCTCGACCCGGAGCACCTGCTTCCGTCGGGCGATCGGGGCCATCATCGTCCGGGACGATCAGATCGTGTCGACGGGCTACGTCGGCGCGCCGCGCAAAACAAAGGACAGCCTCCAGCACGGCTTCTGCCTCCGGGACAGGCTCGGCATCCCCCACGGCCAGCGCTACGAGCTGTGCCGGAGCGTGCACGCCGAACAGAACGCCCTCATCAACGCCGCCCGGGCCGGGGTCAGCCTGCTCGGCGGCGACATGTACATCTACGGGAGCGACCCGGACGGCGTAAAGCCGATCGACGCCTTCCCCTGCTTCATCTGCAAGAAGATGCTCATCAACGCCGGCCTGACGCGGGTCGTGTGCTCGACCGCGGACGGAGGGTCCCAGATCTTCCTCACCGAGGATTGGATCCGCGACTGGCGGGAGCGCGACATCGTGGACGACGAGCACCAGTACGGAAAGAAGTCATGAGGGTCGTCGCGGCGTCGGCGCTCTTGCTGGGAGCGATGGCCGCCGCGGGCCAGGAAGCGGCGCAGGGGACGGGCGCCGGGCTGCTCCGCCTCCTGGGCATCACGCCGTCGGCCGAGTCGGTCGACTACGTTCGCCACAAGACCCCGTTCCAGCTCCATTCGCTGCTGACCGAACAGCGCCATCAGAAGACATGGCATCTCGGCGAGCGCGTCCGCCAGGACACGCTGGCCGGGCTGCGGATGCTGTCGTCGGTCGACGAGGACATAAGGGCCAGGATCGAGGAGCTTCGGGCCGACCCGGCGGCGCTCGAGCAGGCCGCGGCGGCGGTCGAGTCCGCCATCCTGGGCGGAAGGAAGATCTATGTGTACGGCTGCGGGGCCACGGGGCGCCTCGCCAAGCAGATGGAGAGCGCGTTCTGGCGGCCTTTCTGGCGCAAGGTGCGGGCGGACAGGAAGCTGTGGGCCAAAGCGGGGCGGGTCGTCTCCCCGACGATCGAGGACGATCTCATCGGGGAGATGACGGGCGCGGACCGGGCCCTGATCAGCTCTCTCGAGGGGTTCGAGGACCTCCAGCTCATCGGCCGGCTTCAGCTGCGCGACCGGGGCGTCAACAAGGGCGACGTGGTCATCTGCGTCACGGAGGGAGGCGAGACCTCGTCGGTCATCGGGACCGTTCTGGCCGCGCACGAGGACTGGAGGAAGGCCCCGGGATACGATCCGGAGGAGAGCCGGAAGCATCTGTACTTCCTTTACAACAACCCGGACGACAGGCTCCTGCCGTTCGAGCGCAGCCGGAGCGTTCTCGAGGAGCCGGGGATCACCAAGATCAATCTGACGACCGGGCCGCAGGCCGTCACGGGATCGACCCGGATGCAGGCCACGACCATCGAGACGACCGTCGTGGCGGCCGTGCTCGAGACCGCGGCGGGGCGGGCGCTGGAGAGATGCCTGAGCGCGAAAGAGATGGCCCGCCTGGGATTCGAGGCGGGGGCGGGCGTGGCGGCCAGGCTGGAGCGGTTCGGGGGCGCCCTGAACGGGGCCCGTCAGGCGCTCGGGGCTCTGGCGACGCTGACGGACCTCGAGGCGGAGACGTATGCGAACGGGCGGCGCTCGACGTACTTCGCGGCCAAGGGCCTGATCACGGTCTTCATCGACAGCACCGAGCGCAGTCCGACCTTCCGGCTCGCGCCGCTCGATACCGTGAAGGAGCCGAAGCGCAGGGCCTGGATCCAGGTCTGGGCGGCGGCGGACACGGCGGGGGGGGCCTGGCAGGCCTTCCTGGGCCGGCCGTTCAGAGGATTGGCGCCGGAGACGTACGGGGGGCCGTTCGGGTCGGAGATCGAGGACCCCTATCTGCGGCGGGCCGCGTTGGAAAGCCTAAAAAGGGCCGGGAACGATCAGGGGGCTCTTTACGATCTCTCGTTCTCAGAGCGCAACGTGAAGGGGCGCGGTCCGGGGCCGGGCGACCTGGCGGTCATGGTCTGCCTGACGCCGGAGGAGGGCGAGGCCGGGCGCCAAGGGTCTTACTTCCGGAAGTTCGCGGAGACCGCCGCGGCGGGCGGCGCCGGGCTGGGCGTGCTGATGATCACGGACAGGACGCCGAAGGAGTTCGCGAAGCTGGAGCAAGCGATCCGGCGGGCGTTCGAGGGCGGGACGGGGCGGCTGGTGTTCGTGCCGGTCCATGTCCCCGAGGGCGGCGACCCTTTCGGCATCGGCCAGCAGATGGCCGCCAAGATGCTCCTCAACGCCCATTCGACGGCGGTCATGGCCAAGCTCGGCAAGGTCGTCGGGAACACGATGACCAACGTCAGCCCCAGCAACCTCAAGCTCATCGGCCGGGCGACGTACCTCATCCAGTCCCACGTCAACGACATCCTCGGGCAGCCGGCGTGGGTCAAGGCCCATGGGGCCAGGGGGCCGGTCTCCTACGGCGAGGCCAACGCGATCCTGTACGACGCGATCGAATATCTGCGCGACAAACAGGCCGATGGGGGGCAGACGGCCGAGGTGGCCTTTTCGATCGTCCGCATCCTGGAATCGTTGAAGCAGAAGCGCGGCGTCGGCCCCGACGAGGCGCTGGGCATCGTCAGGAGCGCCGGCCTCAGCGCCTACCTCGCCTCCCTCCGCTAAGAAGGGGTCAAATCTCCACTTATTAAATTTTCGTTAGGAATGAGACATCCCGTCATCTGAAGCGTCTCTCATATGTATGACTCTCTGAGCATTCGAGGACGCCATGGCCAGACAGCTTCGCATCGAGTTCCCGGGGGCTTTCTATCACGTTTATTCCCGTGGGAATCAGAAACAGCCGATATTTTTCTGTTCCGATGACCGCTATTTCTTCCTCAAGACCCTCGGGGACGCTCATGAAAAGCTCGGCTCTTTCGTCCATGTCTTTTGCCTGATGGATAACCATTATCATTTGATCCTACAAACGATGCTGACCAACCTTTCGAGGGTCATGCATTTCGTCAACACGAAGTACTCGGCTTACTTGAATGCCAAGCACGGCAGATGCGGCCATCTTTTCCAGGGGCGGTATAAGGCCATTCTGGTGCAGGTTGAAGCCTATGCCCAGGCCCTGTCCAAGTATATTCATGTGAATCCGGTGAAAAAAAAGATTGTCAAAACACCAGAACAGTATCAGTGGTCCAGCTGCCCGGAATACGCCGGGCTCCGCAAACCGCCTTCATGGCTGATAACAAGCGCCGTGCTCGAGCTTTTTGCCGATGACCCCGGTGTGGCTCGGACCCGTTATATGGACTACCTATTATCAGAGACCGATCCGCCCGATCGCGAGTTTTCAAGAGCGGCGCGTCTCGGGATCCTGGGGAGTCCTGAGTTTATCGAAGGAATTCGCAGCGCCATATTGAATAACGAGATGATCTCCGCGGATAGAGAAATCCCGCAGCTCAGACAGCTCAAGAAGAAACCGGAGCTTTCTTCGATCCATGACGCGGTCCTGGAGCGCCTGGGGGCAGAGAACAGGCTCGCAAGAAAAGCGACTATTTATATCGCCCACAAAAACACAGATTACAGGCTCCGGGAAATCGGCGCTTTTATGGGAATCGGTCCAACAGCCGTATCCCTGGCCTTCTCGAGGATGCGGGCGGAAATTTCGCCAGGTTCTCCTATAGAACGCGCCGTCAGGGAGATCGAGGCCAAGTTATTCGGGAGGACGTCACCCCGCCAGGATATTTAATAAGTGGAGATTTGACCCCTTCTTTAAACGGGGGCGTCGCAGTTGTAGCAGGGGGCGATCGCAGGCCGGGGCTTGCGCTTCGGCTTCTGTCGCACCTGGGGGTAGACGAACAGCTCGCCGGCGTAGTTCCTCAGCACGACCTGCTCGTCGTTGATCGACTGGAGGTACTTCGGCAAAACGGGGATCTTGCCGCCCCCCCCCGGCGCGTCGATGCAGTAGTACGGCACGGCCATCCCCGATGTCCAGCCCCGCAGCCCGTCCATGATCTCGAGCCCTTTCTCGACCGTCGTCCGCAGGTGCTCCGTCCCCGCGACGTAGTCCGCCTGGTAGATGTAGTAGGGCCGGACCCGGACCGTCAGGAGCTTCTGCATCAGCCGGCGCATGACCTGCGGGTCGTCGTTGACGCCCTTGAGCAGGACGGTCTGGTTGCCGAGCGGGATGCCCGCGTCCGCCAGGAGACCGAGGGCCCGGGCCGCCTCCGGCGTGATCTCGTCGGGATGGTTGAAGTGGACGTTGACGTAGAGCGGATGGTACTTGCGGAGCATGGCCACGAGCTTCTCGGTGATGCGCTGGGGCAGGAAGCAGGGCGTCCGGGTCCCGATGCGCAGGATCTCGACGTGGGGGATGGCCCGGACGGCCTTGAGGATGGCCTCGAGCTTGCGGTCGCTCAGCATCAGCGGGTCGCCGCCCGAAATGATGACGTCCCGGACCTCCGGGTGGTTCCGGATGTACTCGATCCCCTGCTCGATGTAGCGAGGGTGGATCTTCGACGGGTCGCCGACCTTCCGCTTCCGCGTGCAGAACCGGCAGTAGGAGGCGCAGCTGTGGGAGACGAGGAACAGCAACCGGTCGGGATACCGGTGGACAATGCCCGGGACCGGGGAATCCTCGTCCTCGAGGAGCGGGTCGGCGTCGCCGGTGTGCTCCCGGAGCTCGGCCGGGTCGGGCACGATCTGCTTCCAGATCGCGTCCCCCCGCTCCTTGATCAGGCCGGCATAGTATGGAGTGATCTGGGTCTTAAAGGCCCTGGCGATCCGCTTGACCTCCTCCTTGTCCAAGCCGAACTTTTGGGCGATCTCCTCGGGTTTCCGGAGACTGCCCTGAAGGATGCGCTGCCAGTCGTCCATCTCCCTCATGCTCCTTTTCAACGCAGATCTTTCGCGTAGATGACACGGTCGTCCCCGGGCTTGTAGAAATCGGGCACCCGGGCGACCTCCCTGTATTCCAGATTGACATAGAACCGCCGCGTGGGGGCGTACCTCGGCTGGGACGAGGTCTCGATGAGGATCATCCGGCCGCCCCGCCCGCGCAGCTCGTCCTCCAGCCACCGGACGAGCGCCGAGCCCCGCCCCTTCCCCTGCTCCGAGGGGGAGACGGCCATCCAGTAGATGTCGTAGGTGCCGTCCGTCATGGGCGTCGGGCCCCACGTCATGTATCCGACGGTTTCCTTCTCCTCGTTCTCGGCGACCTCGACCCGGTAGTCCTTCTGCTCCGGCCGCTCGAGATAGATGTCGATGAGCTCCTCGGCGACCTCGAACTCGTCGGGCGTGAACATGCCCGTGGCCCGGATGACCTCGAGAACGCGGGGCTTATCCCGCGGCTGCATCGGCCGGATCATGGCCTTCCTTCCTCCCCAGGGCGTTTTTGATCATCCGGGCCCAGAACGAAGCGTACGGGACCTCCGCCGCGCCCAGGGCCCGGGCGAACCCGGCGTTGAGACTGATGTCGGGGTTGGGGTTGACTTCGAGGATGAAGATCCGCCCGCGGCTGTCCATCCGGAAGTCCACGCGGGCGTAGTCCCGGCACTCCATGGCCCGGAACGCGTCGGCGGCCAGCCCCTGGAGCTTTTGGCGCAGGTCGTCGTCGATCGGCGCCGGGCATAGCGGGGGCGTTTTCTGATAGAGGGGATGGTCCTCGAACCACTTGGCCTCGTAGCTGCAGATGCGGGGCTCGCCCGCGGGCATCGCGGAAAAATCGATCTCCGAAACGGGCAGGGCCGTCGCCTTCCCGTCCTCCATGACGGAGACGTTGAATTCCCGGCCGTCGATGTAGGGCTCGACGAGCGCGGGCTGGCGGTAGTTCTCGAGGACCCTCTGCACCTGACGCCTGTAGCCCTGCTCGTCGCGGACGACGGACTCGGGGGTGATGCCGAGGCTGGCGTCCTCGGCGTTGGGTTTGACGATGACCGGGAACTTGAGGTCGACGGGCTCGTCGGCCGCGAACACCAGCCGGGCCGGGGCCGTCGGCAAGTCGCAGGACCGCAGGACGGCCTTGGCCTTGTGCTTGTTCTGGCAAAAGGCCAGGGTCTTCGAGGCGTTCCCGGTGAAGGTGAGGCCCAGGAGCTCGAAGATGCCGGCGACGTTGGCCTCCCACTGGGGACGGCCGTAAAAACCCTCGCAGAGGTTGACCAGGGCGTCGGGGTTGACCTCCCGGACCCGGCCCAGGAAATTGAGCAGGCTCCGCTGGAGGGGGATGACCGTCACGTCGTATCCCAGGCCCTGAATGGCCTCCTGAGCCTCCCGGGCCATGTCGGCGACGGACTCCTCCGACAGGCGCTCACCCGAACCCGCCGGCCTCGGTTCGTAAGCGTTGAAGACGATGGCGATGCGCGCGCCCGTGCTCATACCCGAACCGCGTGGACCGCCGGCCGCTCGCTCGCCGCGGGCCGGATCCGCGTCGTCCGGAGGCCATGCCGCTTGGCGGCTTCCTCCACCACTCTATGAATCAGGTCCGAATAGGAATACCCGGCGGTCCGGGCCGCCTTGGGAAGGCAGGAATTGTCCTCGGGGTCGGGCAGGATCCCCGGCAGGGGATTGACCTCGAGGATGTGAGGCTCGTTCTTTTCGTCGAGGCGCACGTCGATCCGGCACCAGTCCCGGATGCGCAGGACCGAACAGGTCCGGCTGACAATGGCCTCGATCTTCTTTTTCAGCTCGGGGGACACGGGGGCCGGGCACTTGAAGATGTCGAGGGGGGCTTCCGGCGTGTCCCAGATCCACTTGGCCTCGTACCCGTAGATCGGCGCGGCCCCGGCCGGGAGCCGGGAGTGGTCGATCTCGACGATGGGCAGGATCTCGTGGTCCGGGGCGTTCCCGAGGACCCCGACCGAGAACTCCCGGCCGCCGAGGAAGCGCTCGACGATGGCCGGCTGGTCGTACGTCTTCAGGATCTCGCCCACCCGCTCGTGAAGCTCGCCCGCGGAGCGGACGACGGAGTTGTTCTTGATGCCCTTGCTCGACCCCTCGTACAGGGGCTTGACGATGGCCGGCAGCTTGATGCCGGCCGGAACGCCCGCGAGGCAGTCGACGATCCAGAACGACGGGTTGGGGATCTTGTGATAGGAAAGGATCTCCTTGGCCCGCGATTTGTCGAGGCAGACGCCGAGGGTCAGGGGGTCGGACCCCGTGTAGGGGATGTTCAGCATCTCGCAGATGGTCGGGATGTGCGACTCGCGGTTCGGGCCGACGAGCCGCTCGGCGATGTTGAACACGAGGTGCGGCCGCAGCCGCTTCAGTCTCCCGTAGGCCTTCTCGTCGGACTCGATGAACAGGACCTGGTGCCGTTCCTGGAGGACGCGGCCGACGGCGGCGATCGTTTCGTCCGAGTCGCATTCCGCCAGCATGTCCGGCGGCAGGGGAGGCTCTTCGTCCTCCGCCGAACGTTCGTCGGGGCGATGGGAGAGGGCCGCCTCCATCCCGTCTTTCGAACTGTAGACCAACGCCACTTTCATCGCCCTATCCTTTTCTCATCATCTTTTTCATTTTTATTTAAGGGGCATTCTAACCAATTGTCAAGACATTTCTGCGCTTCGACCACTTTTTTTTGTGGCTCGGCCGCGCGGCCACACAACCCGTAGCGTCTTTCGACCCGGCCCCGATCTCGCCCCGAACGCGCGGCGCGAGCGGCGCGAACGGGAGCCAAAGCGCAGGAGCGGGGCTTCGAGGCGAGGGGGGACATGGCGGGGTCTGAGTGATTTTACCTGGAAGGTCCGGCAGCGCGACGGGAGCGCGCCCGCTCGATCGGCACGCGGACTTCGACGTCCGTCGCGGCGGCCGTTGCCGTCACGGCCGTGTCCCGCGAGATCGTCTGCCCGATGTCACGAGCGTTCATGATGATGTTATTGTAGCGGAACCTTTCTTGATTGCAAGCGAAATCGCGTCTTTCGCGAAATTTTTTTTGCGGGGCCTCGGCGATCACGGAAGAGTGACGCCGGGGAGATAAGCGGCGCGCGGCGGCGCCTTTCTTTTTCCGGCCTTGCGCTCGATCGCCGCGAGGGCCGACCGGCTCTCGGCCGGCGGGGTCAGGAACCGGAGGACGGCGCCCGCCGCCCACAGGCCCTCCAGGACGTCGGGGGCCAACGGGCGTTCGACCGTGACCACGGCCCTCGAATGTCCCGCGGAAGCGGCCCGGGCGATCGCGCAAGCCACGGCGACCGCGTCATCGTCCGCAAGGCCGCGGTCCGAGAGGTGGATCCAAGCCCCGAGCGAGGCCGGCTCGGCCAGCGCCGCGACGAGCGGCCCGTGGTGGTAACAGACGATAAAGCCGCGACTCGGGCCGGCTTGGCGCGCGAGATCCCCGAGAACGCCCGGATCGCGGTCCCGGTGGCGGTTGGAAACATGGAGGTCCATCCCGGACGCGACGAGGGCGCTCAAAGCCCGCGCGCTCCAGGGCCCGGCCTCGTCCCCGGCGGGCCAGTCCGCTTCGAGCAGGAAAGCCAGGAAGGACCGCGACGCCCGGCAGGCCCGGACGATGATCTCCATCTCCTCCGGCCGGGGCCGGGCCGAGTCGGACGTGCAGACCCGGACGCCTCTCCGGGCAAGGCTTTCGAGCTCGACGACGGAGAACCGGCCGGTATCGACCAGGCTCATGGGGATCCGCCGCCGGCGGGCATAGGCGGCGGCGTCGAGGAGCACCGCGTGCTCGAACTGGTCGTCGCGGATGGTCAGGTCCCGCCGTGTCCGGACCCGGTCGAGGAGCTCGTAGGTCCTGAGGACTCCTTCGACGCCGCTTTCGACGGGGTGCTTGTCCATGGTTCGCAGGCCAAGATATACCGGCCCGTCCGGACCTGTCAACCCGGCCGGGGGCCGGGGCCGTCTTGCAAACCGCGGACCGGTCATCTATCATCATGGCGGAAGACCTGGACATGAAGACCTGCGCGGTCATTTTTTCGGGCGGCCTCGATTCGACGACGGCCCTTTACTGGGCCCTGGCCCGCTACGACCGGGTCGCGGCCCTGACGTTCGATTACGGCCAGCGGCATCGGGTGGAAGTCGCCATGGCCCGCCGGACGGCCCGCCGGCTGGGGATCCCTCACGTCGTCCTCCGGGTCGACCCGAGGTCCGTCGGGGGCTCGGCTCTGACGGACCCGTCCTTGCCCCTCCCCCGCTCCGCCCGCGCCGGGCGGCCGGGCGCCGGGCCTCCCGCGACCTACGTCCCTTTCCGCAACGGCGTCTTTCTCGCCCTGGCCGCGGCCTGGGCCGAGTCGCGCGGCATCCGCGACCTCGTCTGCGGCTTCCACACCGCCGATTCCCCCGACTACCCCGACACGCGGCGGGAATTCGTCCGGGCCATGGAACGGGCCATCAACGCCGGGACCAGGGCCGCTTACGGCGGGCCGCGGATGCGCGTCCTCGCGCCCTTCGTCGGCAGGACCAAAGCCGACATCATCCGCCAAGGGCTGGCCCTCGGCGCCGACTACTCGACCGCGGTCTCCTGCTACGCCGGCCGGGAGGTCCCCTGCCGGGCCTGTTCCTCCTGCCGGCTCCGGGCCCGGGCCTGGAAGGAAGCGGGTCGCGAAGACCCCCTCCTGACACGTCTTCACGAGGAGAAAAAGCGATGAGCTGGACACTCAAGGTCCGGGACAAGTTCTCGGCCGCCCACTATCTTGAAGGATACCGGGGCAAATGCGAGCGGGTCCACGGTCACACGTTCCACGTCGAGATCGAGGTCGCCGTCCGCGAGCTCGACGGGACCGGGATCGGCATCGACTTCGCCGAGCTCAAAAAGAGCCTGGCCGCCGCCTTGCCCGACCACGCCCTCCTCAACGAGGTGTTCCCTTTCAACCCGTCCGCGGAGAACATCGCCCGCCACCTTTACGGCGAGCTCAAGAAGGCCTACCAGGTCCGGGCCGTGACGGTCTGGGAATCCGAAGATGCGTCCGCCACCTACGCTGAAGACGATTGAGATCTT
>Ga0194111_10010223_pt1 | contig 10103 bp, 13 predicted proteins | sample TA2KigC300mmetaG_FD_146194 | JGI IMG/M metagenome (GOLD analysis project Ga0194111, IMG submission 146194) | Freshwater microbial communities from Lake Tanganyika, Tanzania - TA2015033 Kigoma Deep Cast 300m | ecosystem: Environmental > Aquatic > Freshwater > Lake | place: Tanzania: Lake... | reverse complement strand
AACGGTCTGTGGTGGCCGGCAGAAAATCAGCATGGACCTCTCCGCGGATCCGGGCAACAATCTTTCCCGATTGCTCCAATCCAAAGAGCTCCCGTTTGACGGTAATCTGCTTCACTTTGACTTCGATCCCCAGATCAACCGGAGAAGCCGTGGAGGAAGGGAGAATGATAATTTCTCCATGGACAGGGCCGAATTCAGAACCCTCAAGGAAAGGAATCCGGTGACCACTCAAGCTCCTGGGTGTAATTCGCTCCCCGTTCAATCTGACGGTAAAATGGATGGCTTTTAAAGGAGTCCCTTCGACGATCTTTCGGACAACTTCCTCAGGTTTGAATTCCCTTGTTAATCTGAGGAGCGTTACGGAGGTGCCATCTCCTCTGGCCTGATCGGCAGGAAGGATTTGGAGCGGAAGATTCCATTGCTCCCCCTCTCTTTCCCACTCCTTCTTGTCAAAAGTCACCCTGGCTGCAAAATCATCCTTCTGGGTAAGGACCTCGAAACATTCGCAGGCTGAGAGACTCGCAAACTTTCCAATGCCGAACTGACCGATGCGATCTCGGTGAAACCGGGGAGACTTTGATTTTAAGATCTTCTCCGGGGAGCCGATATTAAAATATTGTCGCAGACCTTCCCTGTCCATTCCTGTGCCGTTATCTTTGACCTCGATCAACTCGTCGGTCATCTTGATCAACACCTCTGTGGCATCGGCATCGTAAGCATTATTGACCAGCTCCCGGATCAGCTCAATGCTCTCCGAGTAGAGCCTCTCTCCTATCGTGATCAAATGGCTTTTATCTACGGTAACTGGCAGGTATTCCATGCCCATCACCCTTCATCCCTCAAGCAACCCTAATCTACTTTAACCACTATCAAATTTTTGACAAGAGCGTTCAAAAGGCGCACAAAATATGTACTTTGTTAACCGTCATCGGTGAGATAAAAGACTCGCTATTATTAACTCGGATTATTTTGCAACTGCATCAAAATGAGAATCTGCATGCATATTCAACGCCATCCTATTTCTCAGACCTCTTTCTGTTTAATTCTTCCAGGGAGAGATCGACATCGAACGTGCCGAGTTCGCGTCTCAGAAGTTCCCGGGTTTTCATTCTTAGAAGCTCTTTGAGTCCCATCTCAATCACGCTTTTCTTTGTCTTCAGATTGGTCGCACGAAGGGCTTCTTTGACGAGAACCTCATCGATTAAAACAGTTGTCTTGCCCATGACCTAGATCTCCGTAATATGCCTTTGATAGACATATTACAACATAATTTACACTGTCAATACCTAAAAAAATAAACTTTTATGAATCAAATAAATTTTAAGATAATTTAATGTTGATTTAGGACACCCTATGGTAACCCGACATAAATAAGGGGTTAGGTAAATGTCACCCAACCCCTTGGAATTCTTTAATGGTCCCAACGGGATTCGAACCCGTGTTACCGACGTGAGAGTGCCTTCTGTAGCCTTTTTGCGGGTTTTCGCACTAACTCACATAGATTCATATACAATGATTAAGGCTTTGATGTCAAATGACTTTTTGAGAAAAAGACCTTCATAATCACTTTATACCAATTCACATCAATTTACATGGTTCGTTACGGTTTATAGTCATTTTTTAGTCAGTCAATTTTTGACAATTTGAGGTTCAAAGGTAATTTTTTTTTAAAATATTCCCCATCCTGAGTTTAATCCTTACAAAAGGTTCAAACGATGCTCGATTTTAGCCATTTTCAGCATCTTTTATGCTCATTGGTAGCCGTCTATTTTGATATCGATAAAGGTGACATTCTTCTGCTCCTCAACACCCTTAACGGGTTGAGCGCGGGAAAAAACCTCTTTAGCCGCTTCGAGCGCTGTTGAGTCTTTGATTTTTTCGATTTCTCCCCAGGTCTCCCCTTTCAGAATTCGTTCGATTGCCTTCGATGCCAAACGCAGGAATTTCCCGCTCGTCAGATTATGTTTCCCAAGTTTTGCTTCCAGGTAGGTTGTTTCGCCTTTGGATCGAAACCCACACATCTTTCCTGACTCAATCTGACCATATCCGAGAGAACGAATGAGAGCATAAGCCTTGTGCCGTGGACTCAAGTCCTTTAAGAAATCATCCGCCGCTTCTACTATTTCTGTCGGAGATTCCTCTGTTTCGACAGTCTCAACTTTTTTCTCTTCCATACATCCTCCTTAGTGTAGTTTCATTTTATATCTTAACCCCTATTCCTTCAGGGCGTCCCCGCCTTTTCTTTGAAGTAAAAGCGGACTGCCCTTTCATTGTTGCTTGGGCTTCATGGGGATCAGGCAACAACTCCCCGATCCTCGTCTCAATATCCAGAAGTAACCCATTTCCAAAAATATCACTTACCGCTTCATGGATCATTCGGCCCCTCGCATTCCATCGGATCAAGGCAAAGCTTACACCATTCATCGCCGGACGAATCACCCCATGACCACACACAACATAGGCATTGAGTCGGAAGTTTATTTACTCTATCCAAGAAGCCTCCCATTGAAATTTATCATTACAGGCAAACTCTAAGGTTCGGATAACCGCTCTTATCGTGCTGTCGATATGCTTAAACTGCTGCCGGTTCAGTTCGCCTTTCTGGAATCCCCACTGGCAATAGTTCAGGCCGTCCAGAAGCTCTTCTAAAAGCTCACGTCTAAAGCATCGTTTATCAGTCTTTGGCCGGATGGGCCCATACTTAGCCTCATGGTCAAGCTCTCTTTGCTTCCTTGCGCTATCAATCCAATTTTGCATGATCCTCACCTATGATTTTGTCCAGGCAATCCTTGCAGCATGGCTTTGTGATATGCCCTATCTGATCGGCGACCTCCGCAAGAATAAGTTTCCCTTCAAGGTGCCAGCTTTTGCAGAGATAGCGCTGATTAAGTCTTGGTATAGATAAAGGTCTCTCTTGACTCATTTTAAATCCTTCTGTGGGGCTAATGATGGGTACATCCGATCCTTTTCTTTTGGAACAGAAACCAGCTCATTTTCATCGTGTGATGGAGACCTGTCGTAAATCATGCCGGGAGGCTCTTCCTGCCCGGCCCCACGTAAAAATCCGCCTGAGTTGTCCTATTGCTTCTTAAACCTGATTTTTCGTATTCCATGTTTTTTTCTCCTTTTTGATTTAAAATGTGGTCACAAAAAAAACGTTACATTCACCTCCTTTTTCAGAATAAATTCCCCTGGGGAGACACAAAATTTTCTCCCATTCGTAAAAAGAAAGCCTTGTGTTTGTTTACGGCAGTCCTTAGTCTTTCTTCATCTTGATCTAAGGCGGCCTTATTAATTCCATCCTCCAATTCCAATAGCCTGGCCCATTGCCCTTGTCCCTTGATGAATTGAAGTAGTCCGGGTTTATATTCCATGCCAATCTCTTGGAGGGTTTTCTCGATAAGCTCCAAATCAATCACCTTGCCCCCCTGTGCCCGGATCATCTCAGTCGCCTTCTTTGCCAGCGCCCTCATTTTTTTTCTATACCCCCCTTCCTACGGGAATCTATGTGTAACATCTGTAACTTCTTAATAATTACAAAGGGTTAAGTCCATTTTCTATCTGTAACTTTAGCCTAAAAGTTACACTTGTTTTTTAAAGATAACTTATTGAAATTATTAAAGAGTTACACTTGTTACACTTGCATCCCTGGAATATAGGGAGGGAAGGAAATATTTTAGGCATATCGCTCCCTCAGATCATCAACCCATGCCCTTGTAATTCGGTATCCCCTCGTTGCTTTCCCTTCGACTTTTCGCGGCGGCATCCTGTGAAGGTCCAATTTTGAAAGAAAAAAAGCCATCCCTTTCTTGGATCCGATAAAACTCAAATCGTCATCGCTCTGAAATTTGGAAAACAGATCATCGCAAGAGATAAAGTTCTCATCTTTGCCGTTGATGAATTCCCCCAAAAGATTGACAACCGCCGGAATAGAACCATTTAACGCCTCCTGATTCTCGCGGCCCCGGCCCATGTCCCCTGCCAGTGAAACGAGTCCCTTCACCGTTGTCCTCTTTTCATCATCCCCCTGCGCGTCGATGATAGCGGCAATCGAAAGAAGGGGCTCCAGGATGTCCTTTAGCCTATCGTCAAGATTCTGCGTTCCCGCAAGCTCCGGCATCGAATCATAGAAATCTGAAATATCCCCGGCGTACCGTAAGGCCCAAATGAAGCAATCCTCCTTGATCTTTTCGATCTCGGAATCAAGGGTTCGAAGGTTAAACCGCTTAATATTTTCATCTTTCGTTTTTCGGATCATCGGAATCTTGAAGGAACGATCTTCAATCGTGTCCACAATGCCCCTGATCCCTGATAATATCTTTGGGCAATAAGAATTGAAGTAGGTGACAACAAACTCCTTATTTTTTGTCTCCACGCGAGAAGCCAGCGAACCCCGTTGAAAACCGGAATTGATAAGAGAAATCATTTCCGATTTTTCATTTTTCTCCCCATGAGAAAGGCTTTCGACTTCATCAATAATCAGTGTCGCGTCGTTAGAATCGACTTCCCGGAACACGGAGGCTTCAGAAGGATTGACGAGGCGCGGTGTGGCGTTGAAAGTAACAAGGGAGAGAATATCCAGGAGAAGCGATTTCCCGCATCTCTTAATAGGAGAATTAATCCAGAGATAACCAAAGAACCTAAAAGCCTTAAACAGATATGTTCCAAGAACCCAAATTCCAATAAGTAAGGCAAAACGGGTATCTTTGAAAATAACATGATCCGTCAAAAGTCTTTGGATTCGGTTTAGCAAATTTTTACCATCCACGTCTTCACCGGCCCTGAATCTTTTAATCGTCCCCACCGTCAATGTGGATCTTCTAAATCGGAAGGAATCACCCTTACTTCCATCGGCTAAAATAATTTCCCCATCCGACCTAACGAGAATGCGCTCACTTCCCAGGATCACCCCGTAAGAGAGAACACAGTCATTAAAATTTTGTGCTGAAAAATTCGATTTCGGGTTAGCTCCGGATTCAAGCAGCCTGCCAACGTCGGGTGTCTCGTCTTTTTTTCGGGAGAGTGCATCAATGTCTTTCTGAATAGACCGTTTCGATATGCTCAATTTTTTTGCAAGTGCATTGATATAAACGGCCTTCTCTGTCTCGGGAAGCGCTAACAATCGTTTTAAGATATCTCGGAGGTTTTCAAGGGAAGCCTCCTGGATCATCTCTTTGATAGTAAATTTTCTAATTCCCTTTTTCGGAAGCACTTTAAACTCATCAACAGAATGGTTGCAGAGGTAATCATCAAGGCCCACCTTCTCCGCCCCCTGGGGAAGTTCCACAATGGAAACCCTGGCCCCTCTGTCGATGAGATGATGGGCAAGCCCATAGACGGCTTGGCGGAGATTCCGTTCCTCTCCATGCCGATCCGGTAACTCCCAATCATTATCTGGGACAATGTAAACTGTCCGACCTTTCCATGAGATCAAATCAAAGTCAGGAATTAACTTTTTTTCTTCGCTACCGTCACTCCAGCACCATAAGCCTGTTAACCCTAAACACGGGAATCCCTCTTGACTCGCCTTTAAGGATTTAATTTCTCCTTCAGTGATGTAGATGGGAATCGTCGCGTTGTTGAGAACGGCCTGGCTTGCCGGGGTGAAATAAAGCAATGAAGGCGTTCCCTTTGGTTGGTAAAATTTCATCCGTCCTTGTGGCGGAAAAAGCCTGTATCGTTCATTTTTACCGCAAGGGATTGCTAATACCGATTCAACGTTTTGAAAGGGTCTTCCAAGTTTTTTCTGGATGTCACGCGGAGGAACAGAATAAAATTCAGCCTGATCAATTGTATCATCCGATAGCCCCCTTTCTTTGAGATATGCTAAATGTTTCGGGGCAAGGGAATGATAAGGGTTACTGTGATTTGACATTGTTTTTCTCCCTCTCCCTGAAATATTGATTTAGGATCGCTGCATCAACAGCGGCCCGGATCTCCTCAGGGAGGTCGATTATTGGATGGAATTCAATCCTTCCATCCTTCTTAAATGTGTTGTAGGGTGCTTGGATAAAGGGTTTCCCGTTTTTCTTAAAGATTCGAAAATCCCGGATGGTTACAGAATCAACCAAAACATCGGAAAACCCAGTCAGGCCCGATTCTTTGGGTTCGATTAATCGAAGAGACAAAACCTCGATTCTCACCTTTCGCTTGCCCCGATCACGCTTTTATTGACGAAATTCTCCAAGTCTTCTCGCTTCACCAAAACCCGCCTCCCCAATTTGACGATGGGCAAACGCTTTTGGTACGTCCAGCTTCGAAGTGTGTGAATAGAAATTTTGAGCTCTTTTGCCCCCTCTTCCAAACTCAGCAAACTCAACATATCTAAACCTCCTTTATTTGATTTATCCTAATGCTATCACAAAATATTAATCTCTGCAAGTATAAAACTATTGAGATTATTAAAAAATTCTTAGTATAAAAAATAATGCTTGACATATGGTTTCATTTAGAATAAGATAGAATCATCTCAAAAAAGGGGGAGTGTATGGAAAAGCAAAAAGCCCTTCAATGGTTTGTTGATTTTGCGAACCTCAATCTTGAAACGATTAGCCCTGGAGATAGGGCGAAGCTCCTTGTCGAATCAGGAGAATATCTTTTTCCTCAAGAAGAAGTCTCCGAATGGAATAATTCCGTCTTGCCATTATCCAGGAGAGAGAGGGAGGGTGTGGCCTGGGCTTTCAAGATTCCCGATAAAGAGTCTAATGAGTATTGGAGCATCATTCTACACCTGCACAAGGTAGTCCTGGCCCAATTCTTAGAACTCATTGTCTCTGCTCCCCACATTAAGAAAGACGGGTATGAAACAATGGCGGTTCGGATCGTATGGGGAAACAAAACCCCCTTTAGCCTTTCTTTTTTTCCTATCACGGAGAATCAAGAAGAGTATGTACGTTTCAAGATTTTTAGGCTCCTTGAGGGCTTCCCTGGCCATGCCATAAGAAAATGTCCAGGATGTGAAAGGTTCCTTTTTAACCCAACACGCAGAAAAAAAGCGTTTTGTTCCCCTCAGTGCATGTGGCGCGTGATTGCAGGAAAGAGGAGAAAGGAACTTAAAGAAAAGCATCCCAAAAAATACAAAGCATATCTGAAGAAGCAAAGTGAAATCATGAGGCAAAGGTATGAAAACAGTCAACATGCTAAAGGGTATAAGAAGGTTTCGCACTACAAAAGGAAGAGTGAATGAATTTAAAAAAAATGAAGCGTAGTTGCGAAGAGGTTCTATGTCAATCCCAACAAGGGGTCAAAAAGGCCCCCCCCGGGGGGTCATAATTTGAAAACGAAGACCCGGAAAGGAGAATGAAAATGGGAATCTCAATTCAGTGCCCGAAGTGTGAACATTGGCAAATCGACTTCTCCGACATCTGCAAGGGATGCCGTGAGAAAGGAAGAGAGAATGGACAGTCCGTTAGGTGTGACGGGTGTTTGACACCTCTCTGCAAGAAGTGTCAGTCCTCTCTTAAAGCCTCAAAGATACTCTATGGCATCGACTATTACGATGGGGACGGGAGAAGGCATAGGAAGAAGATCAGCACACAGCGGGGGGTTGCAGAGAAGGCCCTGGCCGACATTGACCTGAAGAAAGCAAGACAGGAACACCTGGGGATCCATGAGGATAAGAAAACTTCCTTCAAGGATTTCTCATTGACATACCTAAAGATGGTCAAACCGCTCCTATCTTCCACGTCCTATGATCGCTTTGAGGGAATCATCAATAACCATCTTCAACCGTCCTTTAACTGCTACCTTTACAAGATTTCAAAAAGGCAGATCACAGAATACATTGAGAAGAGGTCACAGGAGGTCAAGCCAGCCACTGTGAATCAAGAAATCAAACGTCTAAGGCATATGCTCAATAAGGCTATCGAATGGAAATATCTGAAAGAGAACCCTTGTAAGGGGATCAAGAATTTGAAAGAGCCTCCTGGGAGAATCCGCTATATCACCCCGGAGGAGTTAGAGCGCCTTCTTAGCAACTGTGATACAGCCTGCCTGTTAGAGAATCCCCATAATAAGGAAAGGAAATTCTCCAAACTCCTCTCAGTATTCCTTAAACCCGTCGTTTTGACTGCTCTCCATACCGGATTCAGAAGAGGGGAAATCCTCTCCCTGAAATGGAAGAACATTGATTACAAGGAAAGAAGAATCACTACCGAAGCGACAAAGAACAATGAGAGGAAAATGGTCCCCATCAATAACACCCTCTATGGAGTCTTAAAAGCCCTACCTGTTCACCTGGGAACTGATTTAGTATTCCCGGAAATATCGGGATTACAGCTAACGGTGGCCTTCCATCGTGCTTGCAATAGGGCTGGAATCAAAGATTTCCGCTTCCATGATCTCCGGCATACCTTTGCCAGCTACTTGACAATGGGAGGGGAGAATTTAAGGACCGTTCAGACCCTTCTCGGACATAAGGACCTAAGAATGACGATGAGATATTCCCACCTCTCCCCGGAACATCTCAGGGAAGCGGTTTCCAGGTTAGACAAGAGCCTGACTTCTCTCCCTGCTCAACCTCAGATTCAGGAGTCAAAATAGCCAACGGGACAAAGGAAAGTAGTCAGTTTTTAGTCAGTCGCCAAAAAGGGGTTACAAGCAATAGCCTGTAACCCCTTGATTTTATTTGGTGGTCCCAACGGGATTCGAACCCGTGTTACCGACGTGAGAGGCCGGTGTCCTAGGCCACTAGACGATGGGACCCTTTAAAAAATCAATTAGCAATGGTCAATTAACAACTAGCAATTGTCAATAAAATCCAACTGATCATTACTGGAAACAACTGCTTCACTATCGAGTTCAAATTAACCCACGGCCCCTTAAAAATCAAGAGATTTCTGAGAAAGTTCAGAAATCTCTGATTACACCGATTAACACAAATTACCCAGATTAGAAATGAATTGATAGGTAAAGGGAAATCCGTGAAATCATTTTTAAAATCCCTGCCTACCGGCAGGCAGGTGCGTCATCAGAGAGCGAAATATAATATTTCATAGCTCTCATCAAGCAAAAATTGAAAAGGGTTCGATTTTTTCTTATAATCGCAGTGGAGAATAACCCCTATGATACCCATCCGAGATGCCATTCCATCCAAAACCTTTCCGATCATAAATATCTTCATCATTGTAGCGAATGTCCTTGCCTTTATCTGGCAACTCTCCCTGGGCCCCCAACTGAAAGAAGCCTTTCTCCTCTACGGAATTGTCCCCGTACGGTATTCCGATCCAAGCCTCTCTGCCCAATTTACAATCTTTGCACAGGCCTTACCCTTCATCACCTCGATGTTTCTGCATGGTGGTTTCCTCCATATTCTGGGGAATATGTGGTTCCTCTACATCTTCGGAGACAACATCGAAGACAAACTCGGCCATATTCGTTATCTCTTCTTCTATTTTCTCTGCGGGATCGCTGCAGGATTAATCCACCTTTATACCAACTGGGGATCGCAACTTCCCACTATTGGGGCAAGTGGAGCCATCTCCGGTATGATGGGAGCCTATCTCCTCCTCTATCCACGCTCGCGGATCCTGACCCTCATTCCGATCTTCTTCTTTTTCCAATTCGTTGAGATCCCCGCTTTCATCTTCCTTGGATACTGGCTTCTCATCCAATTATTCTCCGCAGGCCTCACCCCAAAAAATGTCGGAGGTATTGCCTTTTGGGCTCACATCGGGGGATTTGTCACTGGACTCATCTTCGTTAAAATCTTTGACCTGATTCCAAGGATGGGGATCGGGAAGGACCTCCGCCAATATACTGAGAGAAGGACTACGCCACGCCTTCAGACGATCTTGCCCCAGTCATTCGCAGAAGAATGGGATCTTTACGGAGAGATCAGAATCACGCCAAAAGAAGCTTTTCAGGGAGCCAAGAAGTTGATCGCCATCCCTCAGGGATTGAAAAAGAGGAACCTGTGGGTGACAATTCCGCCGGACGTCCGGGAAGGAACGCGACTGCGTCTGAAGGGTTTGGGTCGAGTGGACAGAGATGGTAATCGGGGCGATCTGTTCCTCGAAGTCCACATCTTAAACTAACTGCTATTCAATGGCACCCTTTCAGGCATCCTCCTGATCTTCCGGGGAGCTGCTTTCCATATATTCAGA
>Ga0194111_10010222_pt1 | contig 10103 bp, 8 predicted proteins | sample TA2KigC300mmetaG_FD_146194 | JGI IMG/M metagenome (GOLD analysis project Ga0194111, IMG submission 146194) | Freshwater microbial communities from Lake Tanganyika, Tanzania - TA2015033 Kigoma Deep Cast 300m | ecosystem: Environmental > Aquatic > Freshwater > Lake | place: Tanzania: Lake... | reverse complement strand
ATCTACAATTATCAGGTCAGGGGCATTCTGTAGAAAAGGCTCCCGGTGGCGACCGGCCTTAATGAAATCTATGCTCACCACCTGGTATGGATAATATTGATAAATGCTCAGGTCTTGCCTGGGCAGTCTCCGTTCCAGGCGAGCGATCCTGGATGGCTGGATCACTGCTGGGTCCAGCACGAATTTTTCCCGCAGTTCCATCTCCCACTGGTCACAGAGATGGGCCGGGCATATTACGGCTAATCGCCTGGCCAAGCCGCGATCCAAAAGTTCACGGGCAATCATGGCGGCCTCAATGGTCTTGCCCACCCCCACATCATCAGCGATGAGGAGACGCACAGGGTCTAGCCGTAAGGCCATGATCAACGGCACAAATTGATATGGACGGGGGGTTACCGAAAGTCGCCCCAGAGAGCGGAAAGGCGTGGCCCCGGAACGAAGACTCAGGCGGGCGGCATCAAAGAGTATGAGACTGCCGATGGCGTCGCTAGTGTACCTGCTATCCGGAGGGGCAAACGAGGCCGTGCTTATTGATTCAGGTTCTACTGGCAGGAAGATTCCAATTTCTTCCCCTTCCCCGCCGGTTAAGGGCCTGAGTTTGAGCACCTCTGGTTCAATGGAGGGTAGGACGATCCAGTCACGCCCCCTGGCCTTCACCAGGGCTCCGGGAGCATAGGCATTATGTCCCACTTCTGGCTCCCTCCTGCAGACCGGATTTCTAAGGCTTGATGGCGAAGCCATTATAGCTCAAGAGAAGACAACATGGTAGGAATGATTGGAAAAAACCATTGCTGAGGATCATAGTTGGATGAACCGACAACGATTTAAGGGGGGTATTAAAGTGGGTGGGATCGGCTTTATAGGGCAGAGGAGGTGTTCCCTGATATGATTCGGCCTTCTTACTCTGGCTATGCTTGATGTCGTCAGGCGGGCGAAGGGAAAATTGTCAAAATTTCATATGCTGGACTAACGCCAGCATTATGAAATTTGGAGCGGTTACAAAATGCCTGGTTATTCGACATGGACACCCACTTTCCCGTTGACCTGTGATTTTATGTCGAGGTGTTCAGAGCTTGGGCCAGGCGCTTGGCCATATCCTTGCCGATGGGTGCCTGCCCTTCTCCATCTCCGAGATGTGGCTGGGCTTGACGCCGATCCCGGCCGCCAGTTGCGCCTGGGTCAGCCCCTCCCGATGCCTGGCCTCCCGGAGAGTGGTCCCCGGGTTAAATAATAAATAGTTTTATCAGTATCTTATGTTAAAATGAGCAGGAAATACGCCATAAATTCCTTAATGATTTAGGAAAAAACATGGGCGGGCCTGGAAGCGGTAGCTGGATTAGGTGGGACAAGAAAGCCACAGTAGAAGATCATCAATGTCTTGCTATACGGGACTTGAACAGAGAGCATGGGATAAGCCCCGGAGGTTGGATAACTGTTCATTACGATTGCCATGGGGAGCAAGTGGCCCAGGAAGTCCACTTCGCTTGGACCCCATGCAACTATGGCGGGCTGCGGCCATGGTTCATTTGCATGACTTGCGGGCGGAGGGTGGCGAAAATATATTTTGGGGGCAAGAATTTTGCGTGTCGGCATTGTCTTGGTCTGACTTACCGGAGCTGCCAAGAATCAGATAGCCGGTTCAGCAAGTTTTTACAAAATTATGATGGCTCTGGTTCTATCAAGGCCGAGGACCTGCCCCTTTATGCCTTAAAAGGATTGTCTGGCCGGATAGGAAAAGAAAAGGGTCGGCTTCAAAAGGCCATGAACAGAAGGCGGCGGGGGCGGCCAGCCAAAGGGGGAGCATGACCCACCCAAGGAGACGTTAATCCTCATGAATAACGCAAAAAAAAATTGAATAACATCATCATTAAAACAGCCTCGGCGTAGCCTTGAAGAGTCTGGCTGAGCCTGGCAAGAAGGCTACGGTCCCATACCCTACTCTCCTCATCATGTAAACCTGCTTCTCTAGTAGTCTGAAAATATTTCTTGACACCTCATAGTCGCCCATATTAAGATTCGACTGCAATGAAAAAGCTGACCAATAGGGAGTTAGCACGATCCTTTGGGGTTTCGTTGACCCAGATTAAGCGCTGGGCGGTAACTTGCTTAGGGCGAGACCCTGAAGCGGATCAATCCGGAGGGGTTCGAAGGGAATACACTATTGATGACGCTTTCATGATTTATTTATTTGGCGAGATTTTAGTTAGGCAACTTCGCATGGGTCTAAAAGAAGCCAAGGCCCACATAGACCACATAAGGCCACAACTTATAGCAGAAAAATTACTTCCTTCTAACGTAAGTATTGAATTACCACTTAATACAATACATCTTATTCCAAAGGAGTTACTTGAAAAAGCTAAAAATAGAAGAACACAATATAAAGATATGATGATGCAAGGACCATTTATTAATCTTACTATTTTTAAAGAAAATGATTATTTAATAGAATGGGGAATTTTCTCATACTTGAGAAGTATTAATGGCAAGATAGAAGTAGAAACAGATTCAATTAAAAAGTTTTTTTCAGGAGGGTTAATATTTCCTTTTCGACCTGGTCCTCAACATGTCATTTTCCTTAATATTACAAAAGAAATATTTATGAGTTTAATTTTTAATTATATAAAAGGAAATAAGTAGTATTTTTTTTTCATTATAGTCGCATCTTGATGCGGGCGACTCAAATGGAGGGTTTCCAGCATGACGAATTTGGCCCTTAAATTCGCAATTCTAAAAAAATACCCCTCGCAATCTGCCTGTGCAAGGGACATTGGATGGAGTAAAAGCCTTCTATCCAAGTTTGTCCGTGGATGGCGGAAACCAAACTCCGATCAAAAAGAGGCACTTTCAAGAAAATTAGGAACGAAGGTCCATGAAATTTTCCCCGATTAATAAGGGGAGGCAGGGCTGGCACCAAGGGATTTGGTGATGCTATGACATCAGCTGTTCCGCATCACAGCAGATGGGGGGAGCCATTCGACCCGGAAGAGGCGGCCAGACTTGCTGAGATGACCAAGAAGCGGGCCATAGAATTGCAGGAGGAGTTCGAGTTGGATGATTTCAAACCTCTGGACCCCGCCGAACTAACCTCGACATCCGAACGGTTCAGGAACCCACCGCCGCCCCGCGATTACCTGATTAAGGGCGTCCTCCCCTCTAAGGTCGTGGCTGCCGTGATAGCCATCGGAGGCGTGGGCAAGGGCTACCTCATGATCATGCTGGGGCTGGCCCTGGCCACCATCAAAAAGATCGGGCCCTTGGAACCGACCCGAAAATTTAAGGTGATTTACCTGAGCGTCGAGGATGACCAGGATGAATTGGACCGACGGATGACCTATACGGTTGGCGCGATATGGCCGGAGGAGCCACCTAAGGAGATCGATAATTATATCGGCATATCCATCAGGGGGAAAAATTTGGGGCCGCTAATGATGCTCGACCAAGCCAAGAACCCGGTCATCGCCCCCGCCTACGACTGGCTCTGCAAGACCTTGGAGAAATTCCAGGATGTTGATGTCCTCATACTGGACCCAAAGTCCAAGTTCTATGGCCTGGATGAAAATAACAACACCCATTGCGCTGCCTGGGTTAACTGCCTGGAGTCCCTGGTGGCCCGGTTCAAGATTACCGTTCTTTTCTTACATCATGAGTCTAAAGCCCTGGCCGGGAGCATGAGTCAGGCTAGCAGTAGGGGTGGCTCCGCCCTGACCGATGGTTGCCGGTGGGTGGCCAACATCAAAACGATGGACAGGGAAACCGCGAAAAATTTTCAGATCGCTGATCCTCGGAACTATGTGGTGATGGATGTGACCAAATCCAATTATGCCCCTAAACTTCCAGAGCCGATCTATTTCCGGCGGGGTGCGGGTGGAGCGCTCACCCATGTGGACCTGGCCGCCGAGCGGATCCGGATAATCGCTGAGGGGCTTCTGGACGGTCTAGCCGCAGAGTCGGCGAAAGGCCGCCATTTCTCACGGCGGGACCTGCTTTACATGGATGAGCCAAAGCATATCATCGACTCCATCAAGAAGACGGTAACGGGCTTCAACCGGGTGCGTGACATTGGCTGGGCGGTGGATCAGTTGCTGGAGCACGGCTGGCTGAAAGAGGCGCCGGCAAGAAAAGCGAAAACCGGTCCCGAAAAACTGATCTTGCAGGTGGTCGGGACAGCAGATTGACACGGACCTAATATGCAAATTCGCTAATTCGCCTTAATCCGCTATTTTTCTAAAAAGCAGATTTAAGTGCATGAAATCATTAAAAAACAAAAGACAGCTAATTTGCTTTTTTAAAACCAAGAACAGCATATTGCTTAATAGGCTTAATTTCTTGAAATCATTGGGTAATAAATCTGCTAGTTTTTCACCCCTAAAGGGGGGAATATTCCGCCAGCAGATTAGCCTGGCGGGAATATCCCCATCCCATTTTAGGGGCCGTCAGATCATCAATTTTTATCCTTTCGAGGGAAGATGAACATCCTCGAGCTTTATCAGCGGGACGGCCATCAGGGCAAACGGGAAGCCAGCACCAACGGCGGCACCTGGGGTGGACACTGTCCCCATTGCGGTGGACGGGACCGCTTCCGAATCCAGCCCTTTTTCTCCGGTAGCAACTGGCATGAGGGTGGCCGATGGTCATGTAATCGATGTTACCCCAGGTGGTCCGACGCCCCCGGTTATCTGATGGTCTTCCATCGGATGACCTACCCTGACGCTTGCCGGGAACTAGGGATCGAACCAAAGAGGCGACAGGAGTTCCAGGCGGCACCCCTGGCCCCCAGACCGGCTTGGAAACCCGAGGATGCCGCGCCCCCGCCGTCAACTTGGCAGAAGAAAGCCACCGATTTTGTGGCCTGCGGTGAGAAGAACCTTTGGTCGGAGGCTGGGGCCGAAGCCAAGGCCTACCTGAAAAGCCGGGGCCTATCGCGCAACTTTATAAAGTTTGCTAGGCTGGGGTGGAATCCAGAGACACAGTTCGATGACTATTCCGTTTGGGGGCTGCCGCCAGAGCGCAACGAGAAGGGCAACCCAAGAAAGGTATGGCTGGCCCCAGGTATTGTCATTCCGGTCTTCGGAGGCGACGGCCAGTTGCTTCGAGTCAAGATTAGACGCAGCGAGCCAGATAGCAAACCGAAATATATAGCCATCGCCGGCGGCGCCGCAACTTCCTTTATGGTCCTGGGTGACGCCGCCGCCGTGGTCGTGGTGGAGGCTGAACTGGATGCCCTGCTGCTCTATCAGGAGGCGGGCGATCTTGCCACAATGATAGCGACGGGGTCGGCCCAATTCAAGCCGAGCGCTGAGGCGTTCGCAAGGCTGAAGAAAGCCCCCGCAGTACTGGTCGCCTTGGATGCTGAGCAATCGGGTTACGAAGCCTGGAAGTGGTGGCGGGACAACCTGTCGAATACCCGTTTCTGCCCTGTACCCGTTGGGAAAGACCCGACTGAGGCCCACCAAAAGGGGATAGATCTGCGGGCTTGGGTTGGCGCCTGTGTCCTTTGATTAAAAGGGCCTGCATAAGAGACCAACACCACTGGGCCCTAATGATGATCAATAAGAAACGATAATTATGGGCGATATGCCGGGATTGTGTTGTTAATGGCAAACCCTGCACCAAACCAAACCAGGCGGCCAAGCCTAAAAGAACTGCTTTCCAGTGGCGATTTGATTTCCCCGGAAGAACTGGCGGCGGCGCTGAAGATTGGCCGAGTTACGATTTACGCCTGGGTAAGGCGGGGCACTATTCCCTGCCTGAGACTCGAATCTCTGATTAGATTCGATCCGGCGGAAATTCGAGAATGGCTTGAGTGCAAGCGTCAGGCGGCCCGGAAAGCACCGGGGGGCGGCCCGGCCACCTGATTTGTATATCAGAAGATGTGGCAAATAACCTAATGATTAAAGCAAATTACAGATTCAGTTTACCTATATTACTGAGGCCAATTAATAGTTCCTATTCCATCGGATCGCAAAATTAATTTTTTTGAGGCTTCGGTTCTGATGATGGGAACAATTTTATGGCCTGAGTAATAATTTACCATTAGGACACGAGGAATCATTTATGAGTGGTGGACTTCTGGCGGAATTTTTCGCCATCGCCAAAAAGCATTGCGCCAATTATGGCGCGGTCGGACCTTATGGCAAGACAGACTATTGCTTTCCAGGCCCCAACGCCTGCGTCCTGAAGGAAGATAAATTATGCCCGTACTTCGACCCGGCGGTCATCGGTTACAAGACCTTCCGGGAAGCAGGGCTGCAACAGAAGTGGCAGGAACTATGGCAAGGTGTGCCGGAGAAGATCATCAATAAAATCTGCGGGATTTGCGGTGAAGAATTCCGGCCCACGTCTCCCCGGCAAAAATTCTGTTCCAAATGCCAGGGGAAAAGCCGCCGCGAAAGAACCCGGTTACGGGTCCGAAAGCATAGGCAGGAACAAAATTCGAGCAAGGCTCTAATGTAACGCTTTTAGCCTCCTGAGGGCCAGTATCCATGCGGGTTTCGGAAGGCGATTTTTGGCCCCCCTGTATGTTAAATCAAACCCGGAGTGAAAAGCGTTACATCGAGATTTTAATGGATCGAAAAATTGACTTTAGCCTCTTGACAAAATGATACCAATGGTTAATAATAAGGCCATGACAGGGCAGGAATTGAAAGGATGGCGGCGAAAGTGGGGGCTATCCCAAGATGAATTGGGCAGGCTTTTGGGGGTTGCCCGGTTCAGCGTAAGCCGATGGGAGATAGGAACCCGCGCCATTCCGTCTTTCCTGCCCTTGGCTCTTGAAGCCTTGGAAAATCGTATGAGAAAAGGAGGTTAGAATCATGGCTAAAAACGATTCTACCATCATAAAACCCTCATTGGAACCCGCAAAGCGCTGGGAACTTCACGATTTGCTGGCGGAGGCCAAAGGAGCGTTTATGGAGGTGGCGGCGATTTCTTGCTTGCGTCTCCGGGCCAATAACGGGGGGAACTTTACTAATGAATTCTGGCAAGTGTTATACAAAGACACGCCCTGGGACCCTGGCCATGAGTATTTTCTTCCCCCAGGGGAGTCGCTGGAAAAACTTTATTACGAACTACCTTCGGCCCTGGAAGAAAGTTTAAACATCCTCATACACCGCCTGGCTGCTACTGGCTGGAGAAAATTGGATAAGGCCGATGAGCTGGTTAGAAATTCTCAGCCCTTTGCCCACGACCCCAAAGCCCTGTGGAAGCAGCTGGAGGCCCTTGTCGCTGTGGCGGACGACCCGCTAAAGGTGAAGGAATGGGCCGGTAAGATTCACGATGAACTTGGGAAATGTGAGGTCTGTTAACATTATAATAATGACATTTGGAGGTGCGGCGATGGCCAAAATCAGGAAGCGAACTAACAAGAAGGGGGTCAGCTGGCAAATTGATTATTATGATCCCCAGGGCAAGCGGGTGATGAAGTGCTTTCCCAGAAAGGCGGACGCTGAGGCTTACCTGGGGAAGGTCCAGGCGGCCAAACGGGAGGGGCGCTATCACGATGTGTTTGACGTGAAAAAAGAGAGCCAAACTACCTTTAATGAACTGGTCCGCTTATATGCGGAAAACTTTGGAACCCAGAGGGCTTTTACCACAAGTAAGCGGTATCTTCTGGCCGTTGTGCATGACTACTTCGGGCATCTGCGCCTAGCCGAGATATCCTATCTCGCCTTAGAAAGCTATCGGAATAAACGCAAGGCGACTCCGGCAAGAGGCGGGAAGCTCCGGACCGATGCAAGCGTTAACCGGGAAATGGCCCTTATTTCTCATATTCTGAGCAAGGCCGTGGAGTGGGGGCTACTGGAAAGTTCTCCCTTCAAAAAGGGCAAAAGGCTTATCATCAAGGAAAATAACCAAAGGTTAAGGTTCCTTTCTAAGGCGGAAATTGAGGTCCTGTTAAAAGAGTGTCTTCCCCACCTAAGACCCATTGTGGAAACTGCCTTGCTAACAGGAATGAGAAGAGGAGAACTTCTTTCCCTTAAATGGGAGCAAGTCAGGAACGGTTTTATATACTTGACGGAAACCAAAAGCGGCAAGGCCCGGCAAATCCCCATCAATGACCGGCTGGCCGAAGTGTTCCGGGAAATACGCCGGGGGAATCAGTTAAAGTCCGAATTTGTATTTTGCGATTCCCAGGGGCGGCGGTTTTTGGAAGTGAAGCGGTCCTTTGCCTCAGCTTGCAAGAGGGCCGGGGTAGAAGATTTTCGCTTCCACGATCTGAGACACACTTTTGCTTCCCGGCTGGTTATGAAGGGGGCAAGTTTGAAAGCGGTGCAAGAACTCTTAGGCCACGCCGATTTGACCATGACCATGCGCTATGCTCACTTATCCCAGGAGCACTTGCGGGACTCGGTAAATCTGCTAAATGATTTGCCCTGTGGTAAAGAAGTGGTAAACATCGGCCCCAGAGGAAAAGGGGCTGACAATCTCCGCATTGCCAACCCCTTCTAATCTTTGCCAATTTTTGGTGGAGCTGAGGGGAGTTGAACCCCTGACCTCTTGAATGCCATTCAAGCGCTCTTCCAACTGAGCTACAGCCCCGTTAACCAAATATTGATTAACAAAAATGCCGGGGGCTGTCAACACCCTTGGAAGCGGCAAATTAATGGCCCCGCAGATTTATGCAAAGGGCTCTGGATAATTTGAGACTGTTGCAATTACACGAATAATCCCTGATTGTCACCCTGAGCGAAGCGGAGGGTCTAGATTCTTCGCCACCTACGGTGGGTCAGAATGACAAATAATAATCTCCTATTCCCACTAGGCGAACTTTTGCAACAGTCTCAATTTATCAAACTTCGGAGTTCCTCTGCGGTTCCATGCATCTTCAGGCCGCCCACCGGACAAACCCGGTCCTTTCTCTCCGGATTTTGCTATAATAGCACCTCAAGGGGGAAAACTGGGAACTTGTCCGGCCGACGTATTAATATCCTGCATACGGTGGTGAATCCGCCAGGGGGAGGCTCCCCTTGACCCCCCCCTCCCCTTCCCGCCCCTGGGCTATTTTGCACACCGAATCCTCCTTGGGCTGGGGCGGCCAGGAACTGCGCATCTTGGCCGAAGCCGCGGCCATGCGGAGCCGGGGGCATCACCTGATGGTGGCCTGCGATTCCCGGAGCCAGCTTTACCCCCGGGTCAAACAGGCGGGATTCGAGGCTCTTCCTCTCATCTTCGGGGGCTGGCGCAACCTCGGCGCCTTCCTGGCCCTGCGCCGCATCCTGAAGGCCCGGCGGGTGGACGTCCTTAACACTCATAGCTCCCTGGACTCCTGGGTGGGCCTGCTGGCGTGGCGGACCTTAAGAAAGCGGCCGATACTCGTGCGCACCCGGCACCTGTCCACCCCGGTCAGGGATAACTGGCCCACCCGACGTCTTTATCACACCCCCCAGGCCATCATCACCACCGGGAACCACATCCGGGAGCTGCTGGCCCGCCGTCTGGAGGTCCCCCGGGAACGCATCTTTTCCATTCCCACGGGAATTTCTTTGGAGGAGTTTACCCCCCGGGAGCCGGACCAGGAACTGCGCCGTCAGCTGGACATCCCCGCCGCGGCCTGGATCATCGGCTGCGTGGCGGTGCTGCGCTCCTGGAAAGGGCACGTTTATCTTTTGGAGACCTTGAAAGAGTTGCGCCAAGAGGGCTTGCCGGTCTACCTGGTGTTGGTGGGTGAAGGACCCTGGCGACGTGTTATTGAAGAGAAGATAGCCGAATTGGCCCTGGCTCCCTGGACGCGTCTGGTGGGCCACCAGGAGGAGGTGGCCCCCTGGCTGGCTCTCATGGACGCGGTGGTCCTGGCCTCCTATGGCAACGAAGGGGTGCCCCAGGCGCTGCTCCAGGCCCTGGCCATGGAGAAGCCGGTGGTAGGGGCCGCGGTGGGCGGCATCCCGGAAGTGGTTATTCCCGAAAAGACGGGGCTGCTGGTTTCGCCCCAAGACCCCCGGGCGTTGGCCCAGGCCCTGGGCCGCTTCCTGGCAGACCCAGCATACGGCCGGCAATTAGGCAGGGAAGGACGGCAAATGGTGAAGGAAAAGTTTTCCCTGGAGGGAATGGCCCGGGCTGTGGAGGAGGTTTATTGGTCAGTGAGCAGCGAGCAGTGAGCAGTTGCG
>Ga0194111_10010213_pt1 | contig 10106 bp, 11 predicted proteins | sample TA2KigC300mmetaG_FD_146194 | JGI IMG/M metagenome (GOLD analysis project Ga0194111, IMG submission 146194) | Freshwater microbial communities from Lake Tanganyika, Tanzania - TA2015033 Kigoma Deep Cast 300m | ecosystem: Environmental > Aquatic > Freshwater > Lake | place: Tanzania: Lake... | reverse complement strand
TGTTTGTGCGAACTTACCCAGTACTAATTTTACGCAACGCTTAAAACTATCTCGTAGGGGCTACGTTGAAACCAACCCATAAGAGATAGAGATAAGGGTTTATAAAAATTAGTGCTGGGTTAAATTCAGACATACAACTTACGTCCATTTGCCGCACAAGCGGCACACCGGCTGTTCCGATACAGCCGGGTGCCCATTCCGTAAGTTGTGTCTTCATTTAATACGGCCTTCAATCAAAAAATCTTCTCCGATACGCTTTAACTTGACTTCTTTAAGTTTAATCGCCTTATCTATGCGCGGAATGCCCCTGCCCATCACCGCGCTGATGGCGTCTTTTCCTCCGATAATCTTGGGGCTGATAAAAAATAATACCTTATCCACAAGGCCTTCGTCAAATAACGAGCCGATAAGCATGCCTCCGCCCTCCACCAGGATACTGGTAATCCCCGCTTGGGCTAATTTCTTCATCGCGTCCTTAAGATTTATCTGGCCCGCCTTCTCTCTTACCTCTAATATTTTGGCCTTCTTGTCCAGAATCTTCCTGTTCTCCGTCTCCTGGCCCGGCGCGCTCGGCAAGGTCACGATAATCACCTGGCTGTTTTTAGAAAAAATATTGGCGCCGGCAGGGATGCTCAGCTGGCTGTCCACCACCACTTTTACCGGCTGTCTTTTGGAAAACCAGGCATCTAATTTCGGGTTATCTCTTAATACGGTATTGACCCCCACCATAACCGCGTCGTAGTCCTGGCGGATGCGGTGGGCGTAGCCGCGCGATTTATCGGAAGTTATCCATTTGGAATCTCCGCTATAAGTGGCAATCTTGCCGTCCACGGATTCGGCTACCTTAACCGTGACATATGGCGTCCTTTTGGTGATATATTTAATGAAAGGTTCGTTCAACTTCTTTAACTCATCTTCCAAAAATCCCGCCTGCACCTTTATTTTCTGCTGCCTGAGTATCCTGATGCCCCGGCCGTTATTAAGCGGATTAGGGTCAACCATCCCCACAATAACTTCCTTAACCTGGCTTTTAATAATCCTGTCCACGCAAGGCGGGGTCTTGCCGAAATGCGCGCAGGGCTCCAGCGTGACATAAAGAGTGGCGCCCTTTGCCTTTACCCCTGCCTCATCCAAGGCGATAACTTCCGCGTGGGCCAGGCCTGCTTTTTGATGATAGCCCCTGCCCGCTATCCGACCGTCTTTTACCACCAGCGCCCCCACCATCGGATTAGGGCTGGTTTTACCCTTTGCCTTCATTGCCAATTTCATGGCCAGGCGCATATAATATTCGTGGTCTTTCATTTAGCCTCTTTCAACTTTTCCACTAACTCATACGGTATCTTAACCGAGCCGATCTTTACTTCGGGCTTGGCATCGCCGTGGCAGTCAGAGCCTCCGGTAACCAATAAATTATACTCCCTGGCTAAGCCAAGATAATTATTAGTCCGGCGCCGGGTATGCTCGGGATAATATGCCTCCAGGCCCATAACGCCATACTGGATAAGCTCGCGAATCAGCTCATCGCGGTTCAGGGTATAAGGATGCGCTAAAACAGGCACGCCGCCCGCCTCTTTAATCAACTTTATGGCCTGTTGCGGCGATAAGCGGAAACCTAAAACATAGGCCGGGCACCTGTCTCCAATGTATCTGGTAAATGCCTCCGCGACAGAAGACACCAGCCCCTCTTTTACCATTGCCCGGGCAATATGCAGCCTGCCTACTGTGCCAAGCTGTCCTAATGCAAAAACTTTCTCCGCATTTAAAGTCAGGCCGATACTCCCCAGTTTATCTATTATTTTATAGATGCGCTCAACGCGGTTCTTCTTCAGCGCTTCCAATTCCCTTATCAGGCTTTTATTTTTGTAATCAATTAAATATCCCAAGAGGTGTATCTCTAAGCCCAAGTATTCACTGGTCAGCTCTATGGCGGGCAATATTTCTATATCTTTTGATTTTGCCGCCTCTAAAACAGGGACAATCCCGGAAACCGTATCGTGGTCCGCGACGGCAATGCACGCTAATCCGGCTTTCTGGCTGGCTTTTATCAGCGCTTCGGGGGTATAGGTGCCGTCGGAATATACGGTGTGCAAATGCAGGTCGGCAAACTTCACTTCTTCATCTCTTGTTTTATCTTATCCAGAATCGCGTTCACAAATTTACCTGCCTCCCTGCCGGAATACCGCTTGGCAAGCTCTACCGCTTCGTTGATAGAGACTTTGGCGGGGATGTCGTCGCGGAACATCAGCTCGCAACAGCCCAGGCGCAGGATATTCCTGTCCACTACCGCCATGCGCTTTAGCTGCCAATTAGTGGCAAATTGGGCGATTTTGGCGTCAATTACCGCCAGGTTCTGCGCAACGGCCTTCACCAGTTCGGCGGTAAAATCCTTCACGCTTTGCTCGGCATCTTCCTGGCTGAGCTCCTGCCAAAAACCGGCTAAGGCGGCGTCTTCCTTGTCGCGGGTAATATCCAGTTGATAGAGAACTTGCAAAGCAAATTCTCGCGAGAGGCTGCGTTTACGCATAAATGACCCCCGCCGCTTTGTTTCGCTTTGCGAACCAAAGCGAAACAGCGGGGGAAATTTATCCCGCCGAGTATGGTAAAATTATCGAAGAGAATTTTACCATATCTTACGAGTCGGGATTAAACTATGTTATTTCAACTGTGTTAATAAATTACTCATTTCAATAGCGGATAAAGCCGCGTCGCGGCCCTTGTTGCCCTCCTTGGTTCCGGCGCGCTCTATTGCCTGTTCAATAGTATCGGCGGTAATAATCCCAAATACCACCGGCAGGCCGCTATCCTGGGAAACCTTGGCTATACCCTTGGCTACCTCCGCGGCAATATAATCAAAATGCGGGGTCGCGCCGCGGATTACCGTGCCTAAACAAATGACCGCGTCATATGACCTGGTTTTGGCCAGCTTCAACGCGGCCAAAGGAATCTCAAACGCGCCCGGCACCCAGGCCACGGCCAAATCCTTATCATCGGCGCCGTGCCTGACCAGGGTATCCGCACAGCCGGAGATTAATTCCCTGGTGATAAACTCATTAAAGCGCGAAGCCACAATCCCAAACTTCTTACCTTTGGCAATCAAATTGCCCTCCATTGTCTTTACCATTTCCTTCACCTCCTCATTTTCTAAATCTCAAGTTGATGCCCTAATTTTTCTTTCTTGGTCTTTAGATAACGATAATTTAAAGGGTTAGGCTCAATCTCCAGCGGAACACGCTCCACCACCTTCAAATTATAACCCTCCAGGCCCACAATCTTACGGGGGTTATTCGTCAGCAGCCGGATATTTTTTAAACCCAGGTCCGCCAGGATTTGCGCGCCAATCCCGTAGTCTCTCAGGTCCGGCTTATGGCCGAGGGCCTCATTTGCCTCCACTGTATCCAGGCCCTGGTCCTGAAGTTTATAGGCCTTGATTTTATCGGTGAGCCCGATACCGCGGCCCTCCTGGTTCATATAAAGGATAACGCCTTTACCTTGCCGCTCAATCATCTGCATGGCCTTTTTTAACTGCCTGCCGCAGTCGCAGCGCAAAGACCCGAAAACATCGCCGGTAAGGCACTCGGAATGCACGCGCACTAACACGGGTTCATTTTGAAATTCCCCCATTGTCAGCGCGACGTGGACTTTGCGGCTGACTAAATCCCGGTATAAGATTAACGTGTAGCTGCCAAATTCGCTAGGCAAGGCCGCCTCGGTAAGGCGTTCAATCAATTTTTCCGAACGCCGGCGGTATTCAATGAGGTCGGCGATAGAACAAATCTTTAAAATATGCTCCCTGGCGAATTCCAGCAGCTGCGGCAGCCTGCTCATTGTGCCGTCGTCATTCATAATCTCGCAGATGACGCCCGCGGGATACAGGCCGGCCAGCTTCATCAAATCTATGGTTGCCTCCGTATGCCCTGCCCTGACTAACACCCCGCCATTTTGCGCCTTCAGGGGAAAGATATGGCCGGGACGGATCAGGTCGTCAACTTTTGCCTGCGGATTAATCAGGACTTCTATTGTGCGGCTGCGGTCAAAGCAGGAAATGCCGGTAGTAATACCCCTGGCAGCATCCACTGAAACCATCCAGGCAGTGGAAAAAGGGTCTTTTTTATTAGATAAATCCTCTTTCCTGCCGCCCAGCATCGGCTGCAGGCATAACTGCTGCAACCTTTGCTCTTCCATAGGTACGCAAATCAGGCCCCGGCCGAACCTGGCCATAAAATTCAGCTGCTCCGGCCTGGCAAAAGAGGCGGCTATAACCAGGTCGCCTTCATTCTCGCGGTCATGGTCATCAACCACAATAACCAGCTTGCCCTTTTTTAAATCTTCTAAAATTTCCGGGATTGAATTAAACATAAGCGATGCCATAACTTAGCGAACGGTAGTGAAGCTAAGTTATCAGGCCGAGCTTACCCAGCACTAATTTTTAAAAAGCCTTATCTCTATCTCATAGGGGCTGATGCCAACGCAACCCTTATGAGATAACTTTAAGCGTTGTATAAAATTAGTGCTGGGTTAATTCGCGCAAATAACTTATGTCGCTGCCTGTAAAAACGAACGCTCCATAAGTTATGCGCTCATTAAAAAACCCGAAGATACTCTTCGGGTAATAATAGATTAACCTTCTCCTATCTTGACTTTACAATCGGTACTGGATTTACACCAGTTCGTGTCCCCGCTGATTCGTTTTCCATTCGCAAAAGCGAATCAAAACGGCGGGGACTCGCGGACTTTTCCACCCGGCGCTTTATGGAAGCGCCGGTGTGCGCTTTTTGCGCATATACCTTGCCATATATGATTGGCAAGTATGCGCCTTCTGCGCTAACCGCCGGTCAGGAATTCCTGCCCCTTAAGTAGGCAGGTCACCTTGCCCCGAAGATTAATTGAATATTAGTATAACATAAATTTCCTGCTTGTCAATAGTTATAAAAGCTCTTATAATAAGTATATGGCGCAACACGTTATAAACCAAGTACATAAGTTCCTGCTCAAAAAAGGGCTTACTGTCGCAATTGCTGAGTCCTGCACCGGAGGCCTCCTTTCCAGCCTGCTCACCCAAATCTCCGGCAGTTCAAAATACTTTATCTTGGGCGCAGTAACTTACAGTAATAAAGCCAAAAAGTCCCTTCTTGGCGTCCCGCGCCGCCTGATTGCCCAAGAGGGCGCGGTTTCTCAGCAAGTCGCGCAGCAAATGGCTGAATCTATCAGGAAAATAGCCAAGACTGATATCGGCATAGCCACGACCGGCATTGCCGGCCCAACCGGCGGCTCAAAGCAAAAACCCGTAGGCACGGTATTTATCGCGTTAAATGGCATTAATAAAAAAATCTGCGAGAGATTCCATTTTACGGGCAGCCGGAGTGTTATCCGGAAAAAAACCGCCCTGGCAGCATTGGAATTATTGAGGAATATCCTCTTGTCCCGATGAGAACATTTATCGCTATTGAATTACCCACGGAAATCAAAAATTCCCTGGCCGGCCTGCAGGAGGAATTAAAAAAATGCGGGATAGACGCGAAGTGGGTCCAGCCGCAAAATATCCATCTCACCCTGAAATTCCTGGGCAAACGGGACGCTAAATTAACCGAAAACGTTACGCGGGTTTTATCGGACGTGGCTTTCGGAAAGAAAACTTTTCAGATAAACATTACTTCTCTGGGCGCGTTCCCGAAAATAACTTCTCCCCGGGTAATTTGGGTGGGGATTGAGGAAGGTGACCGTCAAACCAGGGAAATTGCTCAAGAATTAGAAGAAAAAATCGCCCGGCTCGGCATCCCCAAAGAAGACCGGCCATTTTCCAGCCATATCACTATCGCCAGGATACGCTCAGGGCTAAACCGGGATAAACTAATTTCCAGCCTAAACAGCCTGCAGGATAAATTCAAATCCGCGCCCCTTTCTTTTACGGCGCGAAAAATCACCTTATTTAAAAGCACGCTTAAACCCAGCGGCCCGGTCTATGAAGTTTTAAAAGAGGCGGATCTTAAATAAAAACACGGATTTACACGGACAATGCTTTTCATCCGTGTGTATCCGTTCTTTTATCCGTGCCTATCCGTGTTAAATAGTTTTCCCGAGAACCATGGAAACTACCTGAAGAATAAAATTGGTATATAAGCCGGCGACAATATCATCGCTCATTACCCCGGGGCTGCCTTTAAGGTTTTGCAGCGCCCAGGCCGGGTACGGCTTTAGGGCGTCAAGGACGCGAAAGAGCACAAAGGCAAAAACCACCAGTTTTATATCGTAAGGCAAAAACGCCAAACTCAAAAGCATACCCGCGACTTCATCTATCACTATGCGCCTGTCATCTTTCTGATGAAATACCTCTTCGGCGCCGCCTGCCGTCAAAAATCCCGCCGCTAAGGCCGCCAGCGTGGTTAATGAATATACAAAGCTGCTATCCTTAACCAGGTAATACAGGCCAATGCCGGCTATGCTGGCAAATGTACCCGGCACCAGGGGCAGGTACCCCACATAAAAAAAGGTGCTGATAATTTTTACTATAAATTTACGCATTTTAAAGAAGAGATACTATAATCTGGCGATGACTTTGCGGTTTTCCCAAAGGTAAGAAAGGCCTGAATAAAGGGTAAGCCCTACCGTAAGCAGCATCAGGATAAATATGCCCTGGCGGAAAATCTTTTCCCAGGCGGGGTTCCAGGTAAAGAAGGACAGCATTACTTCCTTTGAAACAATAAATCCCAGTATTGAGAATATCGCCGCCATCTGCGATACGGTCTTGTGTTTGCCGGCCCTGGCCGCGGAGAGCACCTTTCCCTTATTCAAGGCAAAGAGCCTCAGCGAGGTAATCAGTATCTCGCGCGAGACAATAATCACAAACATCCAGGCCTCAATCAGCTGCATCTGGACAAAAGCCGCAAACGCCGCCAGCACCAGGATTTTGTCGGCAATGGGGTCCATCAGCCTGCCGAAATCCGTAACCATATTTTTCTTCTGCGCGATCATCCCGTCAAAAAAGTCGGACAGGGCGGCAAATAAAAATATGGTCAGGCTTAAAATCTTGGCCCAAAGCCCGTCGCGGAATAAAAAGAACATAAAAACAAAGGTAAGTAAAATCCTGGCCATGGTTAGGCGGTTGGCAATATTCATAGACTTTCTCCCACTAAGTCATACTCCAGGGTATCGGTAATTTTAACCTTTACCAAATCTCCCGGCTTTAGTTTATTTTTTGAATTTACCCCGTTAGAAAACTTCGCCTCTTTACAATCGTCTTTTCTAACGGGGTGAACATAAACCAGGCCGTCAACCTCCGGGGCGTCGTATTGGCTGCGGCCCAGGTACGTCCCGTTTTCACAAGCGTCAATCAGGACTTCCAGGGTCTTGCCCAGGAAATTTTTATTAATCGCCCGGGAAATCTCCTGTTGCGCCGACATCACCGCGCCAAAGCGCTCCGCCTTTACTTTATCCGGCAGCTGTTGCTTAAAGCTAAACGCCTCTGTCCCCTCTTCGCGGGAATAAATAAAGGCGCCCAATCTCTCAAGCCTGGCGTCCCGGATGAATCCGAGCAATTCCCGGAATTCCGCCTCGGTCTCCGAAGGAAACCCTACGATAAAAGCAGTCCTGATGGCAACCGCGGGTATTTTTTTTCTGATTTTATCCACCAGCTTTAAGATATCTTTTTTAGCGCTGCTGCGGCGCATTAATTTCAGGATGCGGTCATTAATGTGCTGCAGGGGCAGGTCAATATACCTGCAAATCCTGGGCTCATCCTTAATCAGCTCTATTAATTCATCGCTAACGCGGCTGGGATACAAGTAAAGCAGCCTGATCCAGGGGACATTATCAGCCACTTTGACTATTTTTCTTAACAGCTCGGTTAACCTGGGTTTTTTATATAAGTCCAGGCCGTAACCGCTGATGTCCTGGCCGATAATATTGATTTCCGAAACCTTATCCCGGTTAAATTTTTCTGCCTTTTCCAGCACTGAATCCATCTCCAGGCTGGCGAACCTCCCCTTTATCCTGGGTATCACGCAATAGCTGCAATGGTTCACGCAGCCTTCGCAGATTTTCAGGTAGGTAAAATGGCTGGGCGTCAGGGGAAATCTCCCATTATGATTTTCCCGCCAATCTATCTTAGATAGCAGGCGGGATCCCGCCTGCATTGTAGATACGCTGGCGGGAAAGGAAACCTTGCCGATAAAGGCGTCAATTTCCGGAAATTCCCTGGCTAAAGTATACTTATAGCGCTGGGCCAGGCACCCGTAAACAATAATTTTTTTCAGCCTGCCTTCTTTTTTTAAGGCGATTAAATCCAATAGCGCGCCAATGGATTCCTTCTTGGCATCCTCTATAAAAGCGCAGGTATTGACTATGGCCACATCCGCCTGCTCCAAATCCACAATGGGATAACCCTTAAGATTAAGCCTGCCCAAAATGCTCTCTGAATCCACCAGGTTGCGCGGGCAGCCTAAACTCAATATGCCTACTTTACATAATTTTTGAGAAATCATTTTTTGCTATCTTAATAATTTAATCTGTTATGTGCGAATATCAGAATAACAGAGTATCAGAGCTAGAATACCAGATTATCAGAGTATCGGAAACATAAAAAAACTTCCTTACCTAACTACCACCAAACCTTCCTTTTTATTAATCACTATATTCTTGAGCACCTGGCCCCTGCGGCCTAAGGGCGGGATAATCTTACCGTTTAATTCCAGCTCTATCACTCCGGCATTGCCCAGGGAAAGCTCCATCTTATCCTTGGCCTGCCAGGTCTCAAACTTGCCCCTTCTTAGGATGCTGTGAAAGACTACCTTGCCGTCAACTGCCAGGTGCACCCAGCAATCTTCTTTGGCGCGCAGGCTTAACACTATCTGAGCTAACGCCGCGGTTTTAACCTTAGGCTGAGCCGGTTCAGCGTGCTGCTCCTTAACGGCAACAGTTTTAGCCTTTTCTATTTTAACTGCCGGCACCCTTACTCTTCTTATTCTCTTTGAAGCAATAATCCTGCCTAATTTAAACAGGCCGAGGAACAAAAATAAAACGACTATAATAACCAGAATAGCCTTTATATTTATGCGCCGCAAAAAACTTAATTTTTCCAAAACAGCCTGAAAAAACGGCGGGCCTTGTTTCGGGGCGGAGGAAAACTCTTTCATTATCTTTGCCGTGCCCTGCGGCTCCTGGTAACCGGCGATATAGTCTTTGGCATCCACGCCCAGGAACCGGCAATAAATTTTTAAGAACCCTTTTATATATATAGGATTAAGCCCGATAAAATTATCCTCTTCTATGGCCTTGAGGATATTCAGGTGAATCTTGGTCTTTTTATGCGCCTCTTCTAGGCTTAAGCCTTTTTCCAGGCGTATTTTTTTTAACCTTGCTCCGGACGATTCCATCTATTGCTTTTCCTTTTCTGTCAGCGTTTCTTCAAGCCAGGCCCCCCTGTCCGCCAGTATCCTGCGGGGCTTGCTGCCTTCAAACGGGCCGATGAGGCCTTCCTGCTCCATCATATCAATAATCCGGGCGGAACGCGTATAACCTAAACGCAGGCGCCTTTGCAAAATAGATACCGACGCCTGGTTGCTCTCCATAATCACCCTCACTGCCTGGTCGTATAAGTCGTCTTTTTCTCCATTGACCAGGCCGGATTTCTGCTGTTCTTTTAAAATCTCCTCGTCATAAACCGGCTCTGCCTGGGATTTGATAAAGGCCACTACCCGCTCAATCTCCTTATCATTTACCAGCGAGCCCTGGGCGCGGATTAACTTTGATTCTCCCGGCCGCAAGAAAAGCATATCGCCCCGGCCTAAAAGCTTGTCCGCTCCGTTCATATCCAAGACTGTGCGCGAATCCACTTTAGAGGCCACTTTAAAAGAGATGCGCGCCGGAAAATTCGCCTTGATCACGCCGGTAATAACGTCCACCGAAGGCCTTTGCGTGGCTAAAATCAAATGTATGCCCACGGCGCGGGAAAGCTGCGCCAGGCGGGTAATCGCGCTCTCAATCTGGTCGCGCGCCACCATCATCAAATCCGCCAATTCATCCACAATTACCACAATATAAGGAATCTTCTCCTGTTTTTCATTATAGGCGTCAATATTGCGCGCGCCTACCTTAGCCAGGAGCCGGTAACG
>Ga0194111_10010211_pt1 | contig 10107 bp, 4 predicted proteins | sample TA2KigC300mmetaG_FD_146194 | JGI IMG/M metagenome (GOLD analysis project Ga0194111, IMG submission 146194) | Freshwater microbial communities from Lake Tanganyika, Tanzania - TA2015033 Kigoma Deep Cast 300m | ecosystem: Environmental > Aquatic > Freshwater > Lake | place: Tanzania: Lake... | reverse complement strand
CACGTCCCCTTCCGAGGTGAGCGGCTCCTGGGGGAGACGATCGCGAGCCCTGACTGCGTTCAGGCCCTGACGGAAGCCCTGACGCTGGGCTACGAGCGCTACGGAGAGGCCTGGGAGCGACTGCTCAGCGGCGAAACCTACCTGGAGGTCGAGCGACTCTGTGCCCAACCGCGCGGCGAGCCCAGCTTTTCCCCAGAGCTCTGGGCGCGAGTGGCCCTCGAATTTGGGGTGGTCTACAACGAGGGGGAGGGCGATCCGGACCGGATTGTGGAGGCGCTTCTCCCTCTGTTCTATGGCCGCACCGCCACCTACATACGCGAAACAGAAGGCCTCTCGCTGGAGGAACGCGAACGCATCGTTGAAGACATCGTGCAATCCTTCCTTGGCGCGCGGCCAGCCTTTAACGACCTGTGGGGCCGCAGCTTTTCCCGGCTCGGCGACGTGACGTCCTACTGGATATGACCCTTCACCAAAGGGCCCCAGGCCCCCCGCCTCTGCGGCTTGGCCTCTGGGCGCGCCTGGCGCTGGCCCTTCTCCTGTTCCTCCAGGCCTCTGGCGCGCGCGCGCATGAGCCCGAGGCGCCCATACCCAAGGCGCCGCGGCGCGTCATCGTGCGTCTTACGGCGCCGTCGCTCGCGGCTCACCTCGCGGCCGGCGAACAGCGGCCCAGCCTGACGGCAGCACAGGCGACGCGCTACCTCGAGCTGCTGAGCGATGCGCAGGCGGCGCAGGAGGCGGCCCTGCTCCGCGCCTTGCCCGGAGCGGCGGTCGAGGCGCGCTACCGCGTGACGTTCAACGGGTTCGCAGTGCGCCTGCCCGCCACGGACCCCGGGGCTGTGGACGCACTGCGGGCGCTGTCGGGGGTCTCTGCCGTCTATGAGGAGACGGCCTACGAGCCATGCCTCTATGCGGGGATTTCCGAGGTGGGCGCTCCGACCCTGTGGCAGTCGCTGGGTGGGCTGGACAAGGCCGGGGCTGGCGTCAAGATCGCCGTCATTGACGGCGGCATTGACGTGGATCACCCCATGTTTGCCAGCGACGGCCTTCGCTATCCCTCGGGCTACCCCAAAGGCGATGGGCGCTATACCACGCCCAAGGTCATCGCGGCACGGGCCTACTTCCGCCCTGGCGATCCGCCGCTCCCTGGCGAGGATGCGCCGGTGCCCGGCCTGCGCGGCTCCGGGCATGGCACGCACGTCGCCGGCATCGCCGCTGGGAGGACGGGGGTCGCGACGTATCGAGGGCTCGACATGTCCATCTCGGGGGTGGCTCCGCAGAGCTGGCTCCTCAACTACCGCGTGTTCTACCCGACGGCCGAGGGCGCGCCCGAGGTGGCTTACTCCACAGAGGTGCTGCAAGCCATCGAAGACGCGGTGACGGATGACGCCAATATCCTGTGCCTGGCGTGGGCCGATGCCTCGCCTCGCCTCTCTCTCGCTTCCCCCGTCGCTGAGGCGATAGGCGCGGCCATCAAAGCGGGACGCGTCGTCGTCGCGCCTGCGGGCGGCGCCGGGCCCGGCCCTGGGTCCGTCACGGCGATTGCGGGAGGCCAGGCTCAGGTCCTCACCGTCGGCGCAGTGACCAAGGACCGCGTGCTGGCGCACGACCTGGCCGACGTCGCCGGACCTTCGCCCGTGCCGCCCCAGCTTGTCGGCGCACCCTTTGCGCGCGCTCTCTTTGGCCCGACCATTCAGGCCCGCGTCGGACCCGCCAAGTATCAAGATGTGAGCCGTGTCGCCACAGGGTCCAGTCCCTATGCCTGTGCATCGCTCCCGGCCGGCTCGTTGTCCGGAGCCATCGCCCTGGTTCGCAGGGGCGAGTGCAACTTTGCGGACAAGGCCTACCATGCGCAGCAAGCGGGCGCGGTCGCCGCCGTCATCTACAGCGACGACGATGCCCCCACGGAGATGGGCTGCGCCGGCGACTATTGCGCCCCTGGGACGATCACGATCCCGACGGTGATGGTCGGCAAGACCTTCGCCCTGGCCGCGCTGCAATGGCTGACCGCCTATCCCGAGGCCACACTGGCTCTCGATCCCGCAGGCCGGATCGTGTCGGAGAGGTCCCGCGTCGTCGCCTCGTTCAGCGGCCGCGGCCCGGGCTTTGGCTCGGCGGTCAAGCCCGATGTCGTCGCGCCGGGGGTGAGGGTGCTCTCGGCCAGCGTGCCCTCAGAGCCGACGCACCTTCCGGCCTATGCGCAACTGAACGGCACGAGCGCGGCCTGCGCCCATGTCGCGGGCGGCGCGGCGCTGCTGCTGCAGGCCAATCCGTCCTGGGGCCCTGCCGAGGTCCTGGGCGCGCTCGTGGGGACAGCGAGCACGAACCCCGTCCTGAAACGCGAGGAAACCGGCCAGACGGCCACGGTGCTCGACCGCGGGGGCGGCCTGGTGGACCTCGCCCGTGCGGCCAGCACAACGCTCATCGCCACGCCGCCGAGCCTGGCCCTCACCGGCGCTCGACCGGGGACGTCGCGCGTGGTTCGCGCCGCGCTCCGCGATCTGCGGGCCACGGGGCCCGTGCTCCGCTTCGCGGTGACGATCGCCAGGGACCCGGGGATCACGCTGACCGGGCCGGCCGAGGTTGCCCTGCGCCCGGGAGAGACCGTCACGGTAGAGCTCGGCCTCTCGGTTGGGGCGGGCACCCCGCCGGACGACTATGAAGCCGATGTGCGGCTCACCAGCGGGAACCAGTGGCTGCACATCCCGCTCTGGGTGCAGGTGCGTGCGTCCACCCAGGCCGCGGACGTGCTGCTAATAGACAGCGACGCCTCCCACTTTGGCGAGCACCGCGACTATGCTCCCTACCTGAAGACGGCGTTGACGGCTCTCGGCTACAGCTATCACTACTGGAATGCCGACGAGCGCTTTGGCGGGCACCAGACGATACCCGACCTGGCGGAGCTGGAGCGCTATCCCACGGTGATCTGGCTCACGGGCGACAACGCCCGCCCCGATGGCTACTATCTGGTTTCCACGCCGCTGACCGCGGTGGACATGCAGCTCCTGGCCAGCTATCTCGATGGCGGCGGGCGCCTGCTGGCCACGGGCCAGAATCTCGCCGAAGCGAGCGACGTGAACCCCGACGACGATGCGACGTGGGGGCGCTCGCGGCTCTACCATGAGTACCTGGGCGCGCACTGGGTCCAGGGCAGCCTGTTCGGCCCCGGCGACGCCGCGGGGATGCCTCCCCAAGGCGGCCCCGCATTGATTGGCGTGCCTGACTCCTTTCTGGCCGGGGTGTCGCTGCACCTCGGACCGGTGGGAGATGGTGCGGGAAACCAGAACTCGGTGGATGAGGTGGCGCCGGGCGGCGCCCCGGATGGCTCGGATGCGCGCCTCGTGCAACCGCTCCTGGTCGCCGTGGGCGGCTATCCCGAAGGGAGCGGCTACGCGGCCGTCGCCAAGTCCGGCGACCCGACGCTCGAGCATCCCCAGTCCGTCATCCCCTATCGCAGCGTGTACTATGCCTTTGGCTTTGAGGGCCTCAACGACGGCTTCGGTACCACGCCGCGGGCCGCCTTGCTCAAGCGCACCCTCGATTGGCTGCATGACCGCGTCGTCGTCGCCACGCGTCCGGAACGCATCGCCTCGCTGCGCACCATGGTGCCGCTCACGTGCACAGCTTCCTCCACCCTGAGCCAGGGGATCGTGGGCTACCGCTGGCGGCTGGGGGAGGGCGACGGCGCGCGCATCGTCCGCACGACAGAGCCGACCCTCACACTCCCCTACGAGACCCACGGCGACCACCCCTACGCCGTCGAAGCGAGGGATGCCCTCGGGCACACAGCCGTGGCCAGCGGGACGGTAGCGGTCCGCCGCACGGGCGCCTCGCATATCACGGCCAGCGCATCGTCCGTGCCGCAGGGCGGGCGCCTGACTTATACAGTCCTGCTGGCGAACACCGAGGGAACGGTCGTGCCGCTGACCTGCACGCTGACGCTCCCCCCTGGCACGGAGTACGTGTCGCACATCGGCGGCGCCTACAGCGGCGGGGTCTTTGCCTTCTCCGAGCGCGTGGAGCCGGGCGGCGCCGTGGGGGCCAGCGTCACCGTGCGTGTGGCCTTTGGTCTGCCCGCGAGGACAGAGCTCGCCGCCACCGCCCAGTTCGCGTCGGACATAGACGGCCATACCCAGGTGGTGAAAGCCACGGTTCTGGCGGCCCTCCGCATCCCACTCGTCGTCAAGGGAGGACGGTGACAGGGCAACCACAGGAGGTTGCCCCTGCCTACGCCGTCGCCTCGATCGGCTCCGTCTCCAGAGCGGGTGTCAGCCCGGCCCCTGCGAACTGGCGGCGGTAGAGCCGCGCGTAGGGGCCGCCGGCTGCCAGCATCTCCTCGTGGGTCCCCTGCTCCACGATGCGCCCATCCTCGATCACGTAGATACGGTCGGCTTTCTGGATGGTGCTCAGCCGGTGGGCGATGATCACCGCCGTCCGGCCCTCCAGAAGGGTGTCCATGGCCTCCTGGACCATGCTCTCGGTCTGGCTGTCCACGCTGGATGTGGCCTCGTCGAGGATGAGGATGTCGGGGTCGGTCAGCAGCGCCCGCGCAAAGGAGATGAGCTGGCGCTGCCCCGCTGAGAGGCCCGCGCCGCGTTCTTTGACCTCGTGGGCGTAGCCCTCCTCAAAGCGCTGCACGAACTCATCTACCCGCAGCGCCCTGGCCACGCGCTGCACGTCCTCCGCGCTGGCGTCGAGCCGGCCGTAACGGATGTTCTCCTCGATCGTGCCGGAGAACAGGAACGAATCCTGCAGCACGAGCGCCATGTGCCGGCGCAGGCTGGCGATGGCGATGTCGCGCAGGTCGTGGCCATCCACCAAGACGCGTCCCTCTTGCGGGTCGTAGAAACGCATCAGCAGGTTGATGATGCTCGTCTTGCCGGCGCCCGTTGGACCCACCAGCGCCACCGTTTGGCCCGGCTCGATCTGAAAGCCGATATCCCGCAGCACATACCCCTCGCCGTCGTCGTAGCCAAAGGAGACGCCCTCAAAGCACACCTCGCCGCGCACACTCTCCAGCACGATGGGGTTGGGCGCCTCCACGATCTCGGGCTGGGTGTCCAGGTACTCAAAGATCCGCTCGGCCGAAGCCATGGCGCTGAGCACGCGGCTGTACACCCGGCTGATGGCGCTGATCGGCTCCCAGAAGCGAAAGAGATAGTCGGTGAAGGCCATGATGTAGCCGATGGTCAGCGTGCCGGCCAGCACCATGCGCGCGCCGAGCCAGATCACCAGGGAGCTTCCCAGCAGCGCAAAGACGTCCACCAACGGCCAGATGAGGATCTCGATCTTGATCGCGCGCATGAACGCGTCATAGTACTTGTCGTTCAGCTCGTCGAAGGTCCGCGTGTTGTGCGCCTCGCGGCCAAACGCCTGGGTCACGCGGATGCCGGTCACCGTCTCGTTCAGGTAGCCGCTGATGTTCGAGTTGGCCTTGCGCACGTTGCGCCAGCTCGTCTCCATCGCGGGCCGCAGTCGCGCCACGATCCATACCAGCCCAGGGATCACGGCAAAGGCCATCAGCGCCAGCCGCCAGTTGAGAGCGAACATCACAGCGACGATCCCGACCAGGCTGATGGACTGGGAAACGATGGTCACCAATCCGCCGTTGATCAGGTCGTTGATCGCCTCCACATCGTTGGTCACGCGCGCCATGATGCGCCCCACCGGCCGCCCGTCGTAGAAGCGGAGCGAGAGCCACTGGATGTGGCTGAACAGCTCCTGCCGCAGGTCGTAGAGGATGTGTTGCCCGGTCTCGTTGAGGATGCGGATGCGCAGGTGCGCCGCTACCGCTCCCGCGAGCTGGAAGGCCAGCCAGAGCGCCGCCACGCGGTTCACGACGGTCAGGTTCCCGGCCACGATGCCCTCGTCCACGGCGGTGCGCAGCAGGTAGGGCTCGAGCAGCCGAAGCACGCTGGCCACCACCATCGCCCCGATGACGAAGACCATTTTGCGGCGATAGGGGCGCGTGTAGCCCAACATCCGCCGGAGATAGGCATAGTTAAAAGGCCGCTGCTCGGCCTCCTCCAGTTCTTCGTACGGCGCGTCAGCCATCTCTCACCCCTTGACCTGTAGCGCCTGCGGACGGAGCTGCAGGTTATAGATCGCGGTGTACTCGCCGCCCCTGGCCAATAGCTCTTCGTGCGTGCCCTGCTCGGCCACCACACCGTCCTTCAGCACCACGACCTTGTCTGCGTTCCGCACGGTCGAGAGGCGCTGCGCGATGACGATGCTCGTGCGATTGCGCATCAGGTGATCCAGCGCGACCTGCAGGGCATGCTCGGTCTCGGCGTCCACGCTGGAGGTCGCCTCGTCCAGGATCAGGATGCGCGGATCGGTCAGCACGGCGCGCGCGATGGCGATGCGCTGCTTCTGTCCCCCCGAAAGGCCGATGCCCCGCTCTCCGACGCGGGTCTCGTACCCCTTGGGGAGCTTGCTCACGAACTCGTGGGCCTGCGCAGCGCGGGCCGCTGCCTCGACCTCCTCAGCGGTGGCGTCCGGGCGGCCGAAGGCAATATTGTTGCGCACCGTGTCGGAAAAGAGGAACGTCTCCTGCGGCACGATGCCGATCTGCCGCCGGAGGCTCTCCAGCGTCACGTCGCGGATGTCTATCCCGTCAATCGTGATCTGCCCGGCCTGGGCGTCGTAGAACCGCGGGATCAGGTTGATAAGCGATGACTTGCCCGAGCCCGTCCGCCCGAGTACCGCGACGATCTGCCCCGGCTCGATCTCCAAATCCAGGCCGCGCAGCACGGGCGTATCGGGGGCGTCGTCGAAGGCGAAATGCACCCCTTCCAGGCGGATGTGCCCGCGGATGGGCGGCATGCCGGCCGCGTTCGGCGCCTCGGGGATCTGCATCTGGGAGTCCAGGATAGCAAAGAGCCGCGGGCCCGCGGCTGTGGCTCGCCTGGCCAGGCTAATGAGGAATCCCAGGAAGCGGATGGGCCAGATCAACCCCCACAGATACCAGTTGAAGGCGAAAAAGGTGCCCAGCGTCATGACGCCGCCTATCACGCGGCGTCCGCCGTACCAATAGAGCAAGAGGAAGCACAGGCCGGTGATAAAGTCCAGCACGGGAAAGGTGCGCGCCTCGGTGCCAGCGCGCTGGAGGTTGGCGGACAGCGTGCTGGCGTTGCGCGCCGCGAACTTATCAATCTCGCGCCCCTCTTGCGAGAAGGACTTGACCACACGGATGCCGCTGACGTTCTCCTGCAACGTGGTGGTCAGCTTGCCCATCTCCTCGCGGATGCGCTCCCACAGCGGCCCCACGATCCCGCTGAAACGGAAGGCGAAGAACATCAGCATGGGGATCGGGGCCACCACGACCAGCGCCAACCGCCAGTCGGTGAGGAGCAGGACGGCGATCGTGCCCAGGAAGACCAGGCTGGAGCCGATCATCTCGGCCAGGCCGAAGCCGAAAAAGTCCATGATGGAATAGACGTCGCTGGTGAGGCGCGACATCTGGTCGCCGGTGGCATGCTGCGTGTGAAAGGCGAACGAGAGCCGCTGCAGCCGGACGTAGAGGTCGTGGCGCAGGGCGCGCACCACCTCCTGGCCCAGCCGTTCCTGCGAGTAGCCCTGGCCGTAGTGCGCCCCCGCGCGGGCCGCGGACACGAGGGCCAGCAGACCGGCATAGAGCACGACGGCCGACATAGAGCGCGCCGCGATGCCGCGGTCAATCACGAACGACAGCACGCGCGGCACGGTCAGGTTCGCGGCCAAGCCTCCGAGCATGCAGGCAAACAGCAGCACAAGGAGGCCCTTATATGGTCCCAGATAGGTGGCCAGGCGGCGCAGTGTAGCCATGGCTGATGCCTCTGACGCGCCAACGCGCGTCTCTAGGGTGATGCAGCGGAACGAACGGCGAACGATGGGAGGCGCGGGATGCGCCGCGCCGTACAGCGAAGCGATGCCCTGTGGCTAGCGGAGACGGTGCTCGATCATGGGGTGACGCCTCCTCCGGGTGAGGTCATGCCGCGACAGTATACACGACCGTCGCCAGGAGGCAAAAGCCGCAAGGGGCCAGTAGGGCGGTTTGGCAAACCGCCCTACCGCAGACCAAGAGATGGCCCCGCTCTACGGCTCCGCCGCGACCGGATTGCGCAGCACGCCGATGCCGTCCACCTCGATCTCGACCACGTCCCCGGGCCGCAGGAAAACCGGCGGCTTGCGCGCGAACCCGACGCCGGACGGCGTGCCCGTCATGATGACGGTCCCCGGGAGGAGGGTCATGCTGTGCGAGATGTAGGAGATCAGCTCGCGGCAGGAAAAGATGAGGTCGTTGGTGTTCGAGTCCTGCATCGTCTGGCCGTTCAGCCGCGTGCGGACGCGCGCGTTCTCGGGGTCGAGCTCCGTTTCGATCCACGGCCCGAGCGGCGCAAAGGTGTCAAAGGACTTGGCTCGCGCCCATTGCCGGTCGAGGCGGATCTGACAGTCGCGGGCGCTCACGTCGTTGCTGCACGTGTAGCCCAGCACATAGTCGAGCGCCTCGGCCTCGGAGACGTTGCGCGCGCGCCTGCCGATCACGATGGCCAGCTCGCACTCATAGTCCACTTCGTTCGGCGCCGCCTTGGGCAATACGATCGTGTCCCCCGGCCCGCAGACCGCCGTGGTGGCTTTGATGAAGAGGATCGGCCGCTCGGGAAGGCGCTCCCCGCTCTCCTCGGCATGGCCGCGATAGTTCAGCCCGATGGCAATCACGTTCGGGGGATCCACCGGCGCGAGCAGCTTGACCTCGCTGAGGGGCATGGCCTCGCCGGTGGCCTGCCATGCGCCAAAGATGTCTCCCGAGATCATCTGCAGCCGGTCTCTCTGCACCAACCCGTGCCGCACCAACCCGTCCAGCGCGCGAAAACGCGCGATTCTGGCCATGAGACGCTCCTTTTCCGCTTGATGAGCAGCGCGCCCCGATCTTGCGCTTGATCGGGGGTGCGCGACCGCAGGCATTGTACGGGTTCGCGCCATGCCGCACAAACGCGCCCTCTGCCGCAACCTTGCGGCGGCGCTCACACCCCGCCTATAATGTCCGCGGATCTGGGTGGAGAGGGTTCTATGGGCACAGCGCAACGCGAGCGCCGCTTCCTGCTAGGCGTGGATGTCGGCGGGACCGCCGTCAAGGTGGGCCTGTTCGATCTGGCGGGCCACCTGCATGGCCTGCACAGCCAGACCATCGCCGTGCACTCGCCGCACCCGGGATGGGCCGAGATAGACCCGGCCGACTGGCTGGCGGCGATCCGCGCCGGCATCCCCGAGGCGTTGCGTCAGGGAGCGGCGTTGCCTCGCGAAGTGGCCGCTCTCGGGCTGAGCAACATGATCGGCACCGTCGCGCCCCTGGACGGGGAGGGTCGTCCACTGCGGCGAGCAATCGCCTACTTGGACGCGCGGAGCGCCTCGGAGGCGGCCTGGATGCTGGAGCGCGCTCCGGACCTGCCGCGCATCACCGCGAACCGCATCACGTCGGGCAACACCAGCCTGGCCTCCATCCTCTGGCTGCGCCGACACGAGCCCCACGTCTACGAGCGCGCGCGCCTCTTTGCGCAGACGGGCACACTCCTCTACCGCTGGCTCACCGGGGAGACCCGCGTGGACCCGACCAGCGCCAGCTTTGCGGGCCTGTTCGACTACCGCGCCATGGCCTGGAGCGAGGACCTCGCCTCGCGGCTCGACGCCGACCTGGCGCGCCTGCCGCCCATCGCGCCCTCGCACGAGACGGCGCCTCTGCGGTCGGCTGTCGCCGAGGAGCTGGGCCTCTCCGCGGGTCTCCCCGTGGCCCTCGGCGGGATTGACGGCGCCATGGCCTCGCTCGGCGTGGGGGCTGTGCACATCGGCGACGCCTACGATGTCAGCGGCACGTCCGAGATGATCGCCGTCTGTCTGCCGGAGCCTGTGGCCGCCCCCGAGCTCCTGGCTCGCTGGCATGTCGTGCCCGGGGTGTGGGTGCTCATCGGGGCGATCAGCACGGCCGGCGCCTCCTGGCAATGGTTCGCCGAGCAGCTCGTCGCGCCCACGGGCATGGCCGATCGCGCCGCGCTGTTCGAGGCCATGACCGCGGAGGCGGCGGCCTCTCCGCCCGGGGCGCACGGCGTCGTCTTTCTGCCGCACATGATGGGC
>Ga0194111_10010207_pt1 | contig 10108 bp, 7 predicted proteins | sample TA2KigC300mmetaG_FD_146194 | JGI IMG/M metagenome (GOLD analysis project Ga0194111, IMG submission 146194) | Freshwater microbial communities from Lake Tanganyika, Tanzania - TA2015033 Kigoma Deep Cast 300m | ecosystem: Environmental > Aquatic > Freshwater > Lake | place: Tanzania: Lake... | reverse complement strand
CGTCCGGCTTCGGCGTCAGCGGCTCGAACCCGCCCTCCGTCACCCGCCAGGCCGCCCTAGGCTTGAGCCACGGGAGGGACGGCAGGTCGATGACCACGCCCTCTCGCGGCCGGTAGCGGAAGGCCGTCTTCTCCTGATCGTAGTCCTCATTCGCCGCAGCGATCAGCAGCGCATCCTCTCCCGCGACGAGCGTCCGCAGCCACACCTTCGCGTCGCCGCACGTCGCCAGCGCCGTCGGGTGCGCGAGCGCGACGAGCGGCGCAACCGCGTCGAAGGTCCGATAGCAGCGGCCCATCTCCCGCCAGAGGTCCGGGTAGTCCCGCGTGCCGTGGGACAGGCCTCCGCCATACCTCTCGGTGCAGTGGATGTAGTTGTACAGGCCGCGCGCGCCCGCGCCGAGAGCGTAGTGCAGGCTCAGTCGCAACTCCTCGACCGTCGGCGGGCGCGGGAAGCGCTGCTTCTCACGGGCGGCCGGATCGTCCGGCTCGGGGTGATAGGTCTCGAAGGTGAACGTCATCGGATGCGGGCCCGCGCCATAGCGCGCCGTCTCGACGACCTCCCGCACCATCTTCACGTCCGCCCCGATGGAGATCGGGTAGCAATCGGGATTCGTGACGTCGGCAAGCTGCCCGTAGATGTAGAAGTTCGCGGGCTTGTAGGTGAGGTCGAGCGTGAGAAGCGTCGGCTTCTTCGGATCGAGATTGCGGCAGACCTGACACCGACGCTCAAGCTCCATGCCATGGTAGCCGATCTTCTTCGCCGACGGCCACTCATCGGCGTGGAAGTAGTCCTGGCAGTCGGGCTCATCCATCAGGTAGTAGGCCCAGAGGCCCGGATGGTCGATCATGTAGTCGTCGGGCGGCGAGTCCCCGATGATGGTGATCCCGCGCATCAGCAGCGTCGCCTGGCTGTCGAGTTCGCCCTTGGTGGAGCGCCCGAAGTTCGCGTAGCCATTGCACCCGTTCCGCGCGAACTCCTCGTAGTTCCCGTAGCCGTAGGTGCCCAGCGGCACCCAACCGTCATACGTCCGTACGCAGCAGGCCACCTGCAGGTCATCGACCTCCACGGAGTACGTGTGATACGAGCCCTCGTCGAAGGGCTTGGGCAGCCGCACCGAGATCGGCGAGACGCCGGAGGCGAACCCGGGATCCAGGAGCTTCGCCTCGGCCGGGCGTCCGTCGATCGACAGGCGCTTGAGGCGATGGGGCTTGCGGTCGATGGCGTCCACGACGAGGAAGACCTGGTCCATCGCCTGCGTGAAGCCGACCGTCTCGATCCGCACCGGAGGAGGAGAGGGGGCGACGGTCACCTCGATGGACTCGCCGCCCTCGAAGGTCACCCTCAGCGAGGCGGGCTCAGTGAGCGGGTCGCGAAGCCGGACCGCGATCTCGCCGACGGCTCCCGGCGGCAGCGGCGTCGGCAGCAGCCGCCACCAGATCACCGAGAACTGCTCGCGGAGGTCAGCAAGGGGCGTGCCGTTCAGCGAGAAGCCGGTTGGCTCCAGCGGCCTCTCGCCCTCGTTGCGCACATAGGCCTTGATGAACCCGGCGGCGCGGTAGTCCTCCGAGAAGAAGGACTGAATCTCCTTCGCGCCCTCGAACCACGAGTACGGCGTGCCACGGTCGGGTTCCCAGTACGCGAAGAGCAGGGAGGGGAAAAAGAGGGACACCATACTAATTCCGCGAGACGTCTGCGGAATTAGTATGGTGTCCCTCTTTTTCCCTCTCCACCTACTCACTCAGCACCTCGCGCGCGGCGACGAGGACGGCCTCGTAGTTCGGTTCCTCCGCTACCTCGGAGACCAGCTGCACGTACCGCACGGTGTCGTCCGGGTCGATGATGATGACCGTGCGGGCGAGCAGGCCCAGCTCGTCGATGAGCAGGCCGTAGGCCTTGGCGAAGGAGTGGTCGTAGTAGTCCGAGGTCATCGTGAGATTCTCGACGCCCGCGGCCGCACACCAGCGCGCCTGCGCCGGCGGCAGGTCCATCGAGATCGTCACGATCGCGACGCTCTGCCCGAGGTTCGCCGCCTCCTGGTTGAAGTGACGCGTCTGCAGGTCGCAGACCGGCGTATCCAGCGAGGGCACGACATTCAGGATTCGCGTCTTCCCGGCATCACTCGCGAGCGTGTACGCGCTGTCGGGCGTCAGGCCCTTGCGCACCGTGAAGTCGGGGGCCTTGTCGCCCGGCTGGACTTGCTTGCCGAGCAGCGTCAGCGGACTGCCCTTGAAGGTGATCAGATCAGTGTGCTTCTGCGTCATCGGGGTTGCGCTCCCTTGGAGGATCGCCGGCCATCCTCGTGGCATCGGCGGCTCGCCGATGACGGCCACGGGCGTCTCATCGGCGAGCCGCCGATGCTACCCTCTTCCGTCCCACCAGAACGTCCGGAACTCCTCCATCGCGTCGCAGAGGGCGTCGATGTTCTCGGCCGGCGTGGGCGGGTAGATGCCTGCGATCATCTCTAGCCCGCCCTCGGGTGATCCGAGCTTGCGGACCTCCTCCTCAATAAGCCCCCGAATCTCCGCGCGGGTTCCGAAGGGGACGATGCTCTGCCGGTCGATGTCCAGGCGGATGCACGCCCGGCCCTTCACCTCGCGGGCGAGGTTGTCGATCCCGTTGCACAGGTCCTGGGGGTTGATGATGTCCACCCCGGCGACCAGCAGCTCATCCATGATGTCCATGATGTACCCATCGCTGTGCAGCGCGACGAGGGCGTCGGACCGCTTCGCCGGCTGCATCAGCTTCGAGTAGGCGGGCGTGATCCACCTCGCGAAGTGCTTCGGCCCAATGCACGAGGCGGTCTGCGTGCCGAGGTCCTCGGCGAACTCGATGATGTCCACACCCGCGCTCAGCCACTGGCTCACGATCACCGAGTTGTGCTCGACCACGATGTCGATGAGCCTCTGCAGGCGCGGCTCGCCGGTCGCGAGGTCCTCCATCAGGTTCTCGAAGCCTCGCAGGTAGTACAGCCGCATGAAGAGGTACCCATGGGCCGTGCCGCCGCTGGTGAGGCTCCCCGCTTCCTTCGCCTTGCGCACGTTCTCCAGCGCCGTGGGCCAGTCCACCGGGCCGCGATCGCCCTGTGTCAGCGGATCAGGCGGCCGCCATGTCTCCAGCGCGTCCCAGTCGGCGAGGGGATGCCCCGACACGATGCCCTCGAGCCCGTCGATGGGGAACTCCCATACACAGCCCCAGGCGTCCGTGATCGACGACCCGGGCGTGTAGATGACCTCCTCCTCCGCCAGCTTCGCGAAGTCGCGCTTGCCCTTCTCGAAGCCGGGGAAGAGGATCGGGTGCCTCGCGCAGACGTCCTCCAGCTCCCCCCGAAGCTGGTTCCACGTCGCGCCGGACAGGGCCACGGCGCACGGCATCCATTCCGGCCCCTCACGCCGGGCGTTGCGCAGGTAGTTCTCGCGGTGGGACAGTGCCACAGAAGCCTCCTTGGCGGGCCAGGTCCTACGACGCCCGGCTATTCCCTGCACGAGGGCGCCCGGACCTCCCGAAGCAGGGATCGCTGCTGATCCGGGGAACCTCGCCGCGACCGAGTTCTGTAGCAACTCGGGGGGGTGGGGCGGGCATTCTTGCCCGCCAAGGGGCTGTGGCGGGCAAGAATGCCCGCCCCACCGCCTCGATGTGCATCACCGACTGCGCAACACGTCCGGGGTAGGGGGATCGCACGTGAAGGTCAGGTGCCGCAAGTGCCACAAGGTCTCGAAAGTCAAGGACTACACGGTCGCCACCTGCAAGTCGTGCGGGGAGGCGCTCGATCTCAGGCACATGCCTCTGAAGGGCATGCCCCCTGTTGCTGCGACGCCGCCCGGGCCCGCGGCCCCCGGGTCGAAGGGCCGGCTCGTGGTGCGGAACTGGAAGGGCGAAATCGGGCGGGTGGCTCTTACGTTCCTGGCCTTCATCGTGCTGGCGTTCGGCTCGATCGTCGTGGTGGAGACCACGAACGCGCCGAAGGCCATCATCCTCATCGGAGGCGTCGCTGGCATCGTGGCCCTGGTATTCGCGGCAGTGTGGCTGGAGCGGCGCGCGGAGGACTACCCGATCGGCCGCGAGGAGCCGCTGCCGGGATCGACGTCAATCACGTTTCAACTGGGCGCGCGTGTGCCGCTGGCGAGCCGCGAGAAGCTGTCCCTTTGGGATGCGGGGATGGCCGTTTGGATCGAGGCGCCGGAGGGCAGCATCGCCCTCGGCGCCGGCCGGCTCCAGCTCACGGGCCGCTGGTCTCTGCCGATGATGGCAAGGGCGCTCCAGCGCGGCGCCCTCGGCCTGCTGATCGTTCGGCTGGTCCGGCGCCGGCGGGTGGAGAACATCCCGGTGGACAATGTCGAGCTGCTCATCCTCCACCGGGAGCGCAAGATCGTGACCTTCCACATTCTGCAGACGCGGGATGGGGGGATGATTGAGGTCCACGCATTCCAGGTCGGCCGCGAGCAAGACCCCGAGCCCCTCGTGGCCGCGCTGCGGTCGGTCATCCCGCCGGAGCGCGTGGTCTTCGAGGGCGACCCCGCTCCCCCCTGAATAGGAGTCCGCGATTCCCGCCGAGTCGTGCCCGTGTAGGGGCGCGATTCATCGCGCCCGAGTGTAGGGGCGCCATTCATGGCGCCCAAGGATCGATATCGCGGGTTCCCACATGGCCCGCGCCTACCGCCTCAGTACGATCGCATCCAGCCCCATGTACACCCCGCTCCCCTGCGCGGCCGGGTTCTTGCCGACCGTCCGCACCTCCAGGACGTGCTTCCCCCCGCTGAGTTCCATCCCGCCGAGCCGGACCTCCTCGGGGTGCGTGTCCGGGGCGTACATGTCGCGCGCCTCGACGAGCTTCTTCCCGTCGAGCACGATGTCCCAGACGCCGTAGTCATAGGACGCGGTCGCCAGCAGCACGGTCACGTAGCGGCCCGCCTCGGGCACCTCGAAGGGCACGCGCAGCCAGGCTTCCTCCTGCGACTGCGCGGGGAAGAAGAGCTGCGCCCCGCCCGACCACCCGCCGCCCTTCTGCACCTCGGGCTTGCGCTCGATGCCGCCGGACTCCACCGCGCCGAGGTCCGCCTCCAGCTCGATGGCGTGCTCCTTGCAGGGCATACGGTCGGCGGCCGGCGGCAGCGCGGCGAAGGCGACGTGCGGCTCGGTCTGATACCAGAACGCGGCGCTGGAGAAGCGGTCATCCCGATGGCAGTGACCGTCCCACTTCCCGTTGCGGATCGCCCAGCCGCGATGCTCGATGGTCGCGCGCAGGCTCTTCTTGAACCGCACGGGGTCCTTCAGGTGCCACCGGTACGCCGTGGCGCGGCAGCCCTCGTCCGCGCCGTCCCAGATGCTAACGCCGTAGTCGCCGCGATGCACCACGCGGAAGCCCCACGAGCTGCTGAAGTAGTCCTCGGTACCCGTGCCCTGGATGCTCGCCTGCTTCTCCCCGTCGATGTAGAACCGATCATCTCCCTCGCCCGGCCAGCCCTCCTCAATCGCCCACCACGACAGCACCGTGCCCACGTACTGCCCCCTGCCCTCGATCTCCGCGAACACGTAGTCCCGGCCATCGACCACGGGGTACTCCTGCCGGTACTGACAGTGGAAAGTCGCGAGCGGCTTCGGCGCTTCCTTCAGCTCCTCGTAATCTACGTAGTAGTAGAATGAGTCCACGAAGCCCGGGCCCTGGTTCTCGACCTCGATCCTCGCGCGCTTGCCGAAGGGCATCGGCCAGTAGCAGTTCAGCGCGCGCCCGTCCGCCGCGACCTGCACGGGCTCGGAATCCACATCCGCGTACGCCCCGTTCCCGACCGCGAAGAAGTCCCCGATCGGGCACTCGACGCTCGGCGTCTCCTCGCCATCCCACCACATCCGCAGCACCACGTTCCGGTTCGCGTACACGTCATCCCGCACGCGGTACGTGAACCACAGGTGCGTGATGAGCCCCGGCCCCTCCACATCGCAGATCGTCGCCTTCTCGCCCGCCTTCAGCCCGATGAAGTCCCAGTTGCTGTTCGGGTCAGGATTGACGCTCGACACGCGCCGCGTATGACGGTCATCCCTGACCCGCCACGCCTCATCAAGACTCGCAACTGCAGCCGCGTTCAGACCCAGCAGAAGACCGGTTCCGGGGAGCAGAAGCATTGGGGTGACACCTCCGAGGGCAGGGGGTTCGACGGAGGGGAAGGAGGGTCCTGTGTGGTGGCGGCCGTTCCTGTTCCTGGGAGCGCGGGACGTCCTCGTCCGCTGGACTGGCCCGTGGTTTGCTCCGAGGTGGAGGTCGTACGGCCTGCTCTGCGTGCCAGAGGGAGAGGCGCCCAGAGAGAGATAAACCCCACAGTCCAGGCCGTTAGGCCGGGAGTGTGGGGCTAATGGTTGCGGCGAGTATACCCGGTCCTGAGCGGCTGTCAAGGGTCTTCTTGCGCGCGCCAATCGAACAAATGTTTCACGTGAAACACTGACCGCGCGGGAGGCCTTGCGCCTTGGCGGCGTGGGCCTTGACACCTGTCCGCTGGCGAGGGATAATCGGCAGCATACGGCCATCAACGTATAGGAGCGTCCAGAATGGTTGCCGAGGTCCTGACCACAACCCAGGCGGCGGAGTTCCTGCAGCTCAGCGTACAGAGCGTCAAGGCTCGCGCTCGCGCCGGCACGCTTCCGGCGGCCCGGATAGGGCGGGAGTGGCGGTTCTCGCGAAGACAGCTGCTGGACTGGATCGAGGCGGGGGGGGATCGCTACGAGGACCTCGTGGAGCAAGGGCTTGCCCTCGCGACCGAGGAGGCAATGCCCGATCCTGACAACCAACAAGGGGTTCCGTGGGAGCAAGCCAAGCGAGGGCTGGGCCTGTGAGCTGTCGCCGCAATCCGGTTCCCCGCGTTCGCCGCAGGGATGAGTTCGTCGTGCTGGCAAGTTGATTGCAGCGCGTCGAGTGCGCGCGGAATCAGGGCGCTTGCCGGTGGCACACCGGCGGAGGATGAGAGATGCCGACAACCTTGTGGGGACTTCTCGTGTGGATAGCCGTACTACTGGTGTGGGGTGCCTTCAGGGCCTTTGCGCACCAGCGGGCACCGCGACGCGTTGCTGCCGGGCCCCTGCCGTCCGAAGAACAAGCAGGACCGACCGTGAAGGAATCAGTGGAGGCCTACAGAGCTGTACTGCGGGACAACATTGGTTGGCTCGTTACACTGCGGACGGAACTGGATGCTCTCGTATGGGCCCGGTTCCAGTACTTCCTGACGGTAGAAGCTGGCCTGTTCGGGTTGGTGGTGCTGACGCAGTCTGGACGCGACATCGCGCCGGCAGCCACTATCGCCACGGCCTTCATTGGGGCGCTCATCTCTGCCATCTGGGTTGAGTTCACCGACCGCGGTGATCGCTCGTTCTGCCTGTGGCGTGATGACCTCCGGATCCACCATGAGGAGTACCTCAGCGCACAAGGCATCGAGGCCGACGCCCGCCCCTGGTTGCGGATTGGCCAGGCTCAGTCCCCGAAGTACGACGCGGACGAAAGGGGTCCCCTTAGCGACCCAAGGCTGTGCAAATGGGTTTTCCGGCGATGGCAACCCAGGTTGCCCATGCTGGTCGAAATCGTCGCTGAGGTGTGTGCCATTGCGTGGATCGTCTGGGCGCTTGTGACTGCGGTGCCGGGCTAAGGCAAGCGCGGCGCATTGTGGACCTGGGCGCCGTGCGGCGCCCTACTGGGACGCTCCCCGGCGCGCCGTGTCAGCGCACCCATCCCTCACGGCCACCGCACCAAGTCCGCCCCAACCCTCCTCGCATCCCTTGGCTTCCACACGCGCGTCACTCCCTCTGGCAGCGGGCCGGCGACGTCGAGGCCGGTCTTCGTGAGGAGGCGGAAGCCCGTGGCGGTGCGCTCGTAGTCGATGGGCATCTGGATTGAGTGCTTGTCCTGGTCGTAGCGCGACTGCCAGTCGGCGAGGGGGTTGTTGTCGTTCCAGTTGTGGCGCATGAAGGGGGTCCAGGAGTTGTTCGCGTAGACGTTGTAGTCGGCTTGGCTGCCCATGTCCGCGCGCCAGGCGGGGTCGGTGGACATCTCGAGGGTCAGGTCTGAGCCGCGCGTGCGCGTCTGGCCGGCGTTGTAGTTGAAGATCAGCAGGTTGTTGAGGACGAAGTTGTTCTTCGGCGGCTCGTTGGCGCCGCGCGTCATGGCGACGATGCCCGAGGAGTTCTCGCAGACCGTGTTGTGCGCGACGTAGACGTTCTGCGAGCCGGAGATGTAGATGCCCCGCCCGAGGTTGCCGTAGACGAGGTTGCCGGCTATGACGCCGCCGGCCTTGTTGATCTCAAAGAAGATCCCGCAGTCCCCGTTGTCGTGGCAGATGTTGTCGAGGATGCGGATGTCCTCGTTGTCGGTGTCGAACCAGATGCCCTCGGCCTCCGTGTTGTACGCGGCCTCGCAGCGGCGGATCGTGGTGCGCTTGTTGCCGGGGATGCACTTCGTGCCGGCCGACACGCCCCAGTCCCCGTAGAAGTGCCGGTGGTTGTTCCACATGAGCGTGCAGTCTTCGACGAGGCAGTCCTCCGTCAGCCCCATCGCGAGGCCGATCGCGCCGTTGTTCGAGAGGTCGCACCGCCGGACGGTGCAGTTCTTCGAGCCCCACACGCTCAGCCCGGTGAAGTCGCCGAACTCCACCTTGCAGTCCTCCATCGTCGCGCGCTCGCAGCTGCCAATGGAAGCCAGCGGCCACTGCCCGCCGGGCTGGCGGTTGTGGCGCATCTGCAGGCCCCGGATCACCACGTCGTGCTGCTCGCTGATCGTCAGCGCGAAGGCGCGGACGCCGACCTCCATGCAGTACCAGCCCGGCTCGCCGCCGATGTTCAGGTAGAGCGTCTGGTTCGCGGGGTCAAAGAGGAATGACTGCGGGATCATGTCCTTGAGCCCAGTCCCGATCTGCACCATGCTCTGCATCTTGTCGTTCTTGTAGTTCCGGTCCGGGCCGATGAGCTGCAGCGGGTGGCGGTCCTCGAAGAAGACCTGCGAGAGCCAGCGCTGCGACTTGTCGTCATATGCGCCGGGCATGCGCGGGTCGGTGAAGAACTCGTCGCCCAGCACGATCTTCCAGCCGCGCTTGTAGGCGTGTAGGAACGGCTCGGGCGAGTCCTCCTGCTCGTTGATCCGCTTCCACGGCCCCGGCACGATCTCCGAGCCCTTGATGACCACCTTCGCGTTCGGCGCGGCAGCGAAGGTGATCGGCCGGTCCGGCTCGCCGGAGACCTTGATATCCACCCACTCGCGGTAGACCCCGGTCTTGACGAGCACCGTGTCGCCCGGCTTCAGCTCGGCGGCGGAGGCCGCGCGGCCGATGGTCTTCCACGGCGCTTGCTCCGTGCCGCCGTTGGTGTCAGCCGCGTTTGGGTTGGGGCCATCGACGACGTAGACGGCGGCGTGGGCACCGACGGCGAGCAGCAGGATGCAGACAACCCAGGCCAGCTTACGCATGTGGACCTCCCGGCAACGGCTCACCTCTCGCCACCGCCGCCGCCGAGACGCCGGCGCTCCGAGGTGTGCCGAGCATGTTCGATAGCCAGGAGGTGTAAGTCCTCTACCCAGCCTGGATGGAGGCGAAGGGTTAGCAACGCGCAAGGGCGCCCGCCGCGAGGCGGGGTCTGAAGGAAGCGTGGTGCAAAGCTGCGACCGGACGGACAGAAACCGGATACGAGGCCGTCGGCGCCGGACGAGCTTGCCTGGGAAGACGAAGTCCTCTATCCATCAGGCGTCGACCGGGTAGATCCGGCAGGGCTGCGGTGAAGGTCATCGAGCTTACCTCGGAAGGTCTGTGCCGTCTCTCCGCAAGGGGAGTGGGGGAGCCGTGAGGCGACCCGATCGCGGCGCAGAAGTCAGCAGCGGGCATAGTAGGCCCCGACGACGGGCCGAAGGCCCCAACAGTCCTCCGCGTTGAGCGGAGGCTGAGTGGCAGGGTCAGTAGCCGAGGCATCTCATGGGTCGGAAGCGGCAGCCAAGCCAGTTGGTGCTGGCCTTTCCGGAGTGCGCGAAGTGCGCCAGCGCGTCCGCGCGAGTCGCGGGCGCAGTCTGGAGCAGATCGTGCGCGGCCTCCGCGACTACCTGCGCGGCTGGCGCGCGTACTACGGCTTCAGCCAAACGCCTTCGGAGCTG
>Ga0194111_10010206_pt1 | contig 10108 bp, 4 predicted proteins | sample TA2KigC300mmetaG_FD_146194 | JGI IMG/M metagenome (GOLD analysis project Ga0194111, IMG submission 146194) | Freshwater microbial communities from Lake Tanganyika, Tanzania - TA2015033 Kigoma Deep Cast 300m | ecosystem: Environmental > Aquatic > Freshwater > Lake | place: Tanzania: Lake... | reverse complement strand
CTAAGTTCAGATTAATATTTCAGTAAAATTCAAAAATCCTATTTCTTTTAAAAAGTATTGACGTATTAACTTCACTGATTTTCTTTGACCGGTCCACGCTAATAATTTAATAGCATTGTCAAAAGTTACCCACATAAATTCAGCATGCTCATCTGATATTATTGGATTTTCCTTGGAATCAATTAACGCAGCGAAAACTGGTATGTTATAAATTGAATCATCTTGAGGAGAGTAAAATGAATTCACGTTTGGAACAACCCACATTTTTTTTGGGATTAATTTTGTTTCCTCTTTTATTTCTCTTTTTGCAGCGTTAACTGCAGTTTCATTATCGTTAATTCTACCAGTTACCATTTGCCATAATCCGGGATAGCTTCCATAATTATTTCTTTTTAATAAAAGAAATTCAACGTCATTTCCAATTTTTCTAAAAAGATGTGCTTCTATCATTGAATTTTTCATCTGCATTGATATCTCTTAAAAAAATTTATAAACTTTAAAAATATGCTCTTGCTTCGGCTCGCATTGTATGAATTACTCTGCTTTTGCCTGGAACCCGTCCTTCATAATAAAAAGTAGTTTGAATATAACTAGCAATCCGATAATCAAAATTTACTCTCCAAAAATAATTTTTCCCGATTACATTCCCTCGAGTAATTTCGAACGGAATATTTTGATTGCTTGAATTAGATATTAATTCAGTTCTCTCAGCTTCCAAGGTTAACCTACCGATATTTGTTATTGCATAATTCAACCTAACTAAAATTGAATTATTATCAATTATCGTTGGTCTTGATGGAAATTCATCTTTGCTTCTTCCAACTTGAATTTTAAAACTTGATTCAATATTTGAGAAAGGACGATATGAAAATTCAGTAGATAAATCATTTCGTTCAATACTCCGCGCTCTATTTGAGGTTATCGGAGAGATCATATTGTCTATTTGGTTATTAAACTCAGTTTGGTTGTTTATTTCTTTAACCATTTTAAAGCGAATTCTAATTCCCCGTTCTTTAAAAAATCCTTTTTCAATTCCTCCTGAATATTGATTTAAACTTCTTCTCTGAAGAAATCTAAAACGAATAGAGAACTCAGGATTAAATTGAAATAAATGCAAGTCATTTTGAAAAAGTTGGGATCCACGTATTGTAGTTGAATCATTTAAATATTTTGATAAATGAAATAAATAAATGTTACTAGTTTCTGGAGTCTTACTATTTTCTTCGATTCGCCAAGAAGTTTCTGTTGAAATCGGTTTTAGTATATTTTCTATAAATGAAGAACCAGTCGCAAATCGACTAAAATCAATTTTCCATCTTGTATTTGCCCGCAAATCAATCACTGGAAATAATTCGTCAGTCGGCACAGTAACTAAAATAAATTCACCTTCGTAAGATGTTAATTGAAATTCATTTTCTTCTTGGATTCCATTATTATTTAAGTCACCTAAATAAATATAACTACCAGTTCCTTTGGGAACCTTAGCGAATACTTTTTCAACCTTTGCACTTTGCTCAGTAGAAACCTGATAAAATAAATCACCAAGGATAAAATTATTCCAGAAATTAAATTTGCTTTGTGAAAGAAGTAAAATTGTTTCATTATCAAGAAACCCAATTTGTTTGAAGTCTTCACTATAATTTTTCTCTCTAATGTTAATATTTAATGATGAATTAATTTCTTTTATCCCTCTAAAAACAAAGGAAAACTGTTTAGTATTGCTTGTTGATTGTCTTTCCATTTTCGAATTCAATGGAAAAAATTCTTCCCGAACTGAGTAGCTTGATCTTACCATGAACGAAGAGTTTATATTATATTCTAAATATGGAACTACTTCCAGATATTTTAGACTTGATGATAAAAGAGTGTCTGAAAATAAATCTTCTCTATTTTCATAAATGTATTCAACTCCCGGCTTTAATGAACCAAACAAATAATGTGCATTACCTAACTGCCGATTCCAGTTAGACTTAATATTTATGTTCTTTGTCTGTACATAATCAATATTGTATGTAAACAGATATTTATCATCTTCACTTAATTTAAAATCAGAATAGAAACGGTCAGAGGAAAAATTATCTCCTTGTTTTAGTAAACCATACTTTGAATTAATTGCTAATTGATCATAGGGCTGATAATAGAAATCAAATTCACGTAATGTTTGATCAGATTTTTCCGATGAGGTTATATTATAATTTCTATTGAATTCGACCTCGTCAATTCGGTCTAATGTTGAATATCTATTTTGAATAAAACGGTCTTTAAAACCAAATCCAACTTTTCCAAAACTCATATCACCGATTTTTATTTCTTTCGGAGCAAACTGTATTTGAATTTTACGTGCTAGTCCAAAATTATCCGAATCATCTAAAGTTGAAAATCTATTTCGATCCCAACTGCTGCCCGATAATTCTAAATTTAGATTTATCCCTTGCATTATTTCAGAATTAGTAAAAAATGTAAATAACTTCCTTATTTCTGGCAGTGGAATAAATTTAATAGGCAAATACGAACCCTTGTTTTTCCCGACAAATTTATACTGACCAATGCTGATTTTTTGATAATCGCCATTACCAATACCAACAAAGCTAAATGCGACGTTATAGATAGAACTAATATTTCCGGGCAAATATTTGAAAAAAGAATACACTTCACCAGAAATCGTAGTATCAATTTTTGTATAGATTCCTTTAATTATCCCAAGCGAATCTTTGTCTGCTAGGCTAACTCCAGACAGTATAGCTTTATTTCTATTATCCCCGGCATTTCTCAAAATGTTTAATTCATTATCTGAAAAACTAAATTCAATTGGATTATTTTCATCATCACCTTCAGAATAAAAACTTAACCCCAAGAGGAGTTTCTCTTCGAATAATTTTGTTGAATAATTTAATCCGAAAAAATTTCTCTGGTATTTTTGATCGGTGTATTCAAAATCTACAGAAATTCTAGTTGCTGAAGTTATCACTCTTTTGGGTGAAAAATTTATTTCAGAATTTGAGTAGTCGATAACGTAATCATTATTTTCACCACGTTTTAAGAGCTCACCATTAATGTAGACTCTTTCACTTCCCGCAATTAAAATTATTTCTCTTTCGTTATTAATTCCGTAAAGACGATATGGACCTTGATTTCCATCCAAACCAGAAAATTGATTTGAATTATACTTACCACGTGAACCAGCAATAGCTATTGACGCAAGGTGATTATTATAATTTATATCACCCTTCAATCCTTGCAATTTTCTATTAATTTTTGAAAACTCATTTTTATTTTCTACAAATTCAAAATCGCCAAAAGTACCAACTGCATTTTTATGACGGACTTCAATAAAAACTTTATCTAGTTCTTCTAAAGTTTCAGTATTTCCTTCCGGTTGTATCGGAGTATTTTCATCAGACAAGGCAGCAACAATTTCCAAATCATCAGATAACTTCCCAGAGAGCTGCAACCTCAGACCGCTGTTTAATTGAAAATCTCTATTTGTTCCTACGGAAAATCCTCGTATTAAAGCTCCGCTTTTCTGAATATCACTTCCAAAAATTGATTCAGGTGTGAGTTGTGAAGGTACTATCTTAACGATTTGCGATGAATCAGTTGATTCTTTATTAAATGTATAAATTAAACTTCTTCTTTTATATTCACTTAAGAAATTTGTTTTAATGCATTCATATTTCACAATTAGTTTCTGAATTAATGTAACATTGATTGTCTCAGAAAGATTTATAATCCCCTTGTCATAGCTTATCTTATATTCATCACGGTTTAACTTTTTATCTGACAAATAAATACTTTCAGAAAAAGGAATAATATTGCTGGAAGTGATCTTGTAAAGATTTTCAATTGAAATAGAAAATGTATCTATACTTGTTTTTTTATATCTGTTTTGGGCACTTACTATGGATGTGATTATAAAAAATAGAATTAGAAAAACTATAGGTATATTATTATTTTTTTTCAAAATTCAAATTGAGTTAATTCTGTTAAAATAAATCTATACCTAAACTCCTATTGTTGCAAGTTTGAAAAGCAAACAATAAAAAACATTGTATTTCAATCAGCCCTTTTACTTTGCAAGTAGATTTGCTACTGTTTCTTTGAGAATTTTATTTGATACTGGTTTTGATAAGTAAAAATCAGCACCAGCCGCTAAAGCTTGAGTTCTATCTTTTTTATAAGCATGTGCTGTTAAACATAAAATAGGAACGTTTGAAAATTTTGGCATTGCTTTCATTTCTGAGGTCAAAGTTAAGCCATGTTTCGATCCTTTAATTGAAATATCCATAATAATTATGTCAAACTCTGTTTCAGAATATTTTGAATAAAATTCTTCAGCCGATTCTATAATTGTTATGCCAAATTTATCACTGAAAATTCTATTTAAGAATTTTATTGAAAGTTCATCATCTTCAACTATTAACATTTTTTTCATAATTTTTTATTACCTATTTGTTTTTGAAAAATTACTCGGAATGTGGAACCGATCCCCTTAGCACTTTCTACTTCAAGTTTAGCATTATTTAAGTCACAATAGTTTTTTACTAATGCTAGTCCTAATCCATTGCCTTCAAATGCTCGTGAATAACCGTGTTCTTCTTGAATGAATGGCTCAAAAAGATTTTGCATATATTCTTTGCTAATTCCTATACCAGTATCTTTAACTTCGACAACTTTATTTCCAGATTTATTATTAAATAATGAAACTTCTATCTTCCCTTTGTCGGTGTATTTAATTGCATTGTCAATTAAGTTCGCAAATATTTGCAAAGCACAATACTCATCAACAAAGTGTTTGGTATTTTTAATTTTGCATTCATAATTCAATACAAGATTTTTATTCTTTGCTAATTTATGATGCTCTTGCATAAGCGGTAAAATAATTTCCTTATCAAGATCAATTTCTTTGAGTATAGGAGTAAATGCACCCGTTTGCAATTCTGCCATATTTAGTATTAAATCAATCGTGCGGATAATCCTTTTTGATGAATATTCAATTGCATCAAACACATCAGCAAATTCATTTGATCTATCTGTTATTAACTCTTCTTTGATATAAGATGTATTTCCTAAAATTATATTTATTGGAGTTCTAATTTCATGTGACATTTGTGCAAGAAATTCTGACTTAATTTTTTCAGATGCAAGTGCTTTTTCTTTTGCAAGTATTAATTCCTCTGTCATCTTTTTTCTTTCGGTAATATCTTCTTTCATAGCAATGAAATGAGAAATTTTCCCTTCGTCGTTAACCAAAGGATAAATTGTAGCTGATTCCCAGAATAATTCTCCATTCTTTTTCTTATTTAAAAATTCACCTACCCAATTTTCTCCGGATAAAATTGTATCCCACAATTCTTTGTATTCTTGTTTTGTTTTATGACCACTGCTCAAAAACCTTGGATTCTCTCCAAACACTTCCTTAAACATGTATCCCGTTAGATCATGAAATTTCGAATTTACATATTCAATTTTACCATCAACATCAGTTATCATAATTGTAATAGGACTTTGCTCAACTCCAAGATAAAATTTTCTAATTTCTTCTTCAGCTGCTTTTATTTCTGTTATATCTGTAAACATTCCAAAGGATCCATTGTAATTTCCGAACTTATCATAAATTGGACTTGCAGAAATCATTGCCCATATAGGCATACCGTTTTTCGTTACAAGTTTTCTTTCATAGATATCTGATTTACCTTTACTTCTTTCTACATTCTTTTTAGTATAATCCTCTAACTGTTCACTTGGGATTAGTTTGCTATAATTCATATTCACCAATTCACCTTGAGAATATCCTAACATTTGTTCCATTCGGGGATTAACCCAAATCATGTTATCGTTTACATCTGTCATGCAAATCCCTTCAATTGAAGTTTCGAACATCACCCTCAATTTCTCTTCACTCTCTTTTCGCTTTTCTTCTTCAATCTTTCTGTCTGTTATATCACGTCCGATAACATAAAAACCTTTAACAATATCGCCTTCAACAATTAGGTTTGCATTTTGACCTATCCAAACAGTTTTATTATTCTTGGTCTTGAAAGGATATTCTTTATATGTGTTTTCTGTTCTAGATTTATACTGTTTCAGATAATGAAACTGGACATCTCTCTTAAATTCATCCAAAATAAAATCATAATACTTTAGTTTCGATAATTCTTCAAATGTATATCCAGAAGTTTTAAGTCCAGCCAGATTTACATAAGTAAAATATCCTTCAAGATTAATTGTAAAAATTATCTCTTTTGCCTCTTCAACTACTTGACGAAACTTTCTTTCAGATTCAAAAAGAGCATCTTCAATTGATTTTCGTTCAGTAATATCTTTCATCGATCCTAAAACGCGAGTTATTTTTCCATTATTATCAGTAATTCCGATTCCACAATCTTCAATATGAATATATTTTCCATTTTTATGCTTTACTCTATACTGAACATTGAAATTTCCACCTTTCTTAGTTAACTCTTCTTCGAATAATAATATTCGTTCTCTATCATCTAGGTGTAATAAATTAAAAAATTCTTCAACAGAGGTTTGATTATATTCTTCAGAAGAATAACCTAAAACATCTTCAATCGCGCCACCTCTATGAACAACATTTGTCCGAAGATCTCTGTCATAGACGATAGTGCCGGTCTTTTCAGTTAATATTCTGAGTCGTTCCTCACTATTTTGCAATTTAACTTCTACATTTTTTCTTTCTGTTATATCAGTTAATGAACCAACAATTAAAACTGTTTTTCCGTTCTCAACTAATGGAGCTTCTCTTACTTCGACCCAAACTTTGCTCCCAGATTTGTGTACTAATTCAAGTTCGTACGTCCCTTGAGCAATTCCAGTTTCAATAGCTTTAACAGTTTTTTCAAAACCAATTTTATTAATTGGATGGTCTGATGCTAAGTCAGTCCATTTTACTAATGCTTCATCAATTTCATAACCAAGAATTTCTTTTACTTGAGGACTTAGGTAATGCAACACATGCTTTGTATCATGAGAATAAAATAAATTTATACTATTCTCAACTAAGCTTCGAAGTTTTAATTCATTTACTTGCAAGGATTCAATTGCAATTTTTTCTTCAGTCACATCATCAATAAATCCTTCAAGTGCAATCAGTTTATCTTTTTCAAATACACCTCTTCCTCTTTCCCAAACCCACCTAACGTCATTTTTAGATGTAATGATTCTATATTCCAAAACGTATGGTTCTTTAATTACAATTGCCTTTTGAATATTTTCCCAAATCTTTTTTTGATCATCTACATGAATAATAGAATTATAAGATCGTACTTTATTATTAATAAAATCGCTTACTTTATAACCAGTAATATTTTCAATTGAATCACTTAAATATTCCATTGTCCAGTCATGGTCATTTCTGCACCTATAAACAAATCCTTTTAGATTATTAACTGTCGATCTAAATTTTCTTTGAGCCTCATAATATTCTTCGTCAATTCTTTTTTTCTCTGCAATTTCCCAGGCTGCAGTTCCAAAATATTCTGCGATTTCAATATCCTTCTCAACATAGCAATTTGGTTTGTTACCGATTCCAATTATTGCAACAACTTTATTGTTAACAATTATTGGTACAACGCATTCTCTAATAACTTCAGCGTGACCCTCTGGTAATCCTTTTTTGTGTGGGAGTGAAGCATAATCATTATGAATAACTGCCTTTTTCTCTGACATACAGTCTACCCAAACACCAGCTTCACTTATCTTATAATGCAGTCCTTCACCTTCTGCCTTGCAGAATTCCTCTTTCGTTTTTGAGGACCATGCTTGTAATTTAAGATTTTCTTGATCTTCCTCGACAAGATGATAAAAACCAATTTTACTTTCTGTTAGCTCACAAACATCATCAAGAGTTTTTGTAAGAAGTTCTGATAAACTATGTGAGATTGAATATTGTAAAAGTTCTAGCCGCGCATTTAGTAATTTATGATTTAACCGCTCTTCTGTTTGATCACGAAAAACAAGAACAACCCCAATAATATTTCCATTTTTATCTTTTATTGGTGCACCGCTATCTGCAATTGGAATTTCTTTACCATTTTTGGAAATCAACAAGGTGTGATTTGCTAATCCTACTATGAGCCCATCTTTAATTATTTTACTAACCGGATTTGTTACAGTATCGCGAGTCTCTTCATTAATAATTTTAAAAACGATTTCAAGAGGTTTATTTTTTGCATCCGTAAATGTCCATCCAGTTAATAATTGTGCAACTGGATTTAAAAACCTAACATAACCTTTTATATCAGTAGTAATAACTGCATCGCCAATACTATGAAGAGTTGTAATAAACTCTTCTTGTGTATTGTACAATGCTCTATAGATATCTCTCTGACGTCTAGAATAAATCCAAGCAAGTCCCGAAACAAGTGAGAGAATTAAAATAAATGTAAATCCAGCTGTGAAATATGCTCTTACTCTTAATTCAGCAAAAACTTCCTCACTATTCACTTTGGCTACTATAAACCAACGAGTCCCTGGGATTGGGCTCACGTAAGCTAAAACTTCATTGTCTCTATAATCTATTCCATTAACTATACCAATTTTACCAGATAAAGCTTGAACTGCTGGTAAATTACTTCTGGAAAGCGGTATTTGTAATTGCAAAGCAGTATTTTTTTGATGTCTAAGTTCATTTAAGTATAGTACATTATCTCCTTCTCTTCTAAGAATTAAAGTTTCAGCAGTTTTACTTGGTGTCGGCCATTTTTGGATAAGCGGAAATAAAAATTTATTCGGATCAACTCTAAATACTACAATAGCAATTAGATTTTCAGAATTAATAATTAATGGAATAATAATATCATAGTGTATTTTCTTTTCTTCAGTACAATAGTAAAAATCAGTAAAAGTAATTTTTCTTGTAACGGAGGCAGCTTTAATATTTTTAAAAGTTAGTTCATCATTTATTCTTTTGTTATCTAGACTTAATAAAATTTCTCCTTCTTTTGTTGTTAGCATTATCGTCTCATAACCAAATTCATTCTTGAAAGTTGTAAGGCTTTCAAGAATATTTTTTAAAAGGAGTTTGTCATTCTTATTCTTTAACCAGTCGAATACACCTTTTATAAACAAGCGGGATTTGGAGAGGACTTCAGAGTCTGCAGTTCTTTCTTTATGCCAAAGAACAATTTGATCTATTTTTAATTCAGCAACCGTTTGTAAATCATCTTCCTTTGCTTTCTGTATCGACTGAGATGTATTCTTTAAATAGAAGTAGCTTCCAATTAATAAAAAAGTTGTTACTACTATAGCAACAACAATGAAGTTTCCTTCTTTTGTAAAAAATTCCCTTAGGTTTAATCTCATTGTTATCTTCTTTCAGTTATGAAATCATATATTTCAATATTAATATAACGAGCCAATTTAAACAAGTAAAGGCGGACAAACGTATTTTAAAAATAAATAGATTTTTTAATAAACTTTTTTAGAAGGAAATAGTAATTCACTTATTCATAACGGAGAGCTTCAATAGGATCAAGGTTTGCAGCTTTATACGCTGGATATACTCCAAAGACAACGCCAACTAATGTAGTAACAGCTAAACCAATTGTAATCCACTGAATTGGAATAACAATGGACACACCAAGCCAAACAGCAACCATGTTACCACCGATTAATCCAATTATTATTCCTAGTAAACCGCCAAACCAGCTTAAGGAGATTGCTTCGATTATAAACTGAGTTAAAATTGTTTTTCTTTTTGCTCCAACAGCTTTCCTTATTCCAATTTCTTTTGTTCTTTCTGTTACACTTACAAGCATAATGTTCATTATTCCAATACCGGCGGCAATTATAGCAATAAATGCAACAACTCCAGCACCCATCTTAAAATATTTTGTTATGTCATTAAATTGTTCAATCAATTGTTCATTTGTAACAAGTTCAAAATCATTTGGACTTGATGGAGCTACTTTTCTAATTGCACGAAGAGCAGTTATTACTTCATCTTGGGTTTGCTCAATCATTTCTTTATTCTTTGCCATGACAATAAATTGTGCGCTTCTTCTTTCACCAAAGTGTTTTTCAAAAATTGTTAATGGAATGCAAATAAAATTATCTTGAGATTGACCTAAAATACTGCCGCGCTTTG
>Ga0194111_10010204_pt1 | contig 10109 bp, 1 predicted proteins | sample TA2KigC300mmetaG_FD_146194 | JGI IMG/M metagenome (GOLD analysis project Ga0194111, IMG submission 146194) | Freshwater microbial communities from Lake Tanganyika, Tanzania - TA2015033 Kigoma Deep Cast 300m | ecosystem: Environmental > Aquatic > Freshwater > Lake | place: Tanzania: Lake... | reverse complement strand
CGCGAGTGAAGCGAGGGTGGATACGATCCGTACGGTGACGATCGTAATCCGCTCGGTGGTCTCCTGGTGAGGTCGCGATTTGGATCTCGCGGCTTCATCGGCCACTTGGCCGAGCGAAATCCGCCGGTCACACACCCAGGCACTGACCAGATGCGGAGGCGATTGGCCTGCTGCCGCGTCCAACGAGCCGCGCACCGCCTTCCCGTCGATCGCGACACCATGGCCCTTCAGGGACTTGCGAAAGCGGGTTACCCAGTTGCTCATACATTCACAGGACTCCTCCGTCTTCAGCCGGGAAAACACGCGGCCGAACGTGTCGTGCGAGGGCACCCCGCTGGGCAATCGCAGGTACTGGACCGGAAACGCCCCGGGAATACCGGCCACCGGGCGACTTGCCTTTGGATGACTCACTGCAATGGCCGTTCCCCATAGGCGCGGACATGCGATTGCTCTGACGTGAGCAGTTGTCGCCTCTGCGAGCGAGTTGACAAGACAGTTGTTTCCGGATAAGACAGATGTTCGTTGAACAACATCTGGCGCACGCTAGGAGCGCGTTAATCTCGTTCGGCACTCGTCGCGTGCCACCAACGGAACATGATCGGCAATCCGCCGACACAGGAAAACCGAAGCTGCATCCGCCCAAGACGGGCACGCCCGCGAAGATCCGCGGCCGCGCGCTCGGGTGGGCGGTCTCCGTATCTTGCGTTTCCCGCACGTAGACAGCTCTGACGCGAGGATGATGCGATGCGAGGCTCGGGCTCTTCACGAAGACGGAATGCGTCCACGCGGCACGTCAAAACCCGGTGCCGCAACTCGAAGCAACATCGTCGGTGCCGCCTGCCATGGATGGAAATCCTGGAACGGCGCGACCTGCTCACGATGTCACCGGAAATCGGTGTCAGCGTGGACGGGCAAGAAGTGTATGACGACGACTACGGCAGCGGCGTGTACTTCAACAGCACGCCCGTTGGGTCACCCGTCACCAAGACGCTCGTTATCGAAAACACGGGCTCGGCCGACTTGACGCTCGTCTCGAACTCCCTCACGATGCCGCCCGGTTTCAGTGTCGTGACGCCATTCGCGCAATTGGTGGCGCCCGGCGCATCCACGTCCTTGGTCATTCAATTGAACGCCACCACCGCGGGGTTCTTCGGCGGGCAGCTGTCCTTCGCCAACAACGACGGCGACGAAAACCCGTTCGACATCTACGTCAGTGGCCAGGTGTTGGGGGCAGGCGGCGGTTGGCAGCCGGAGATCGAGGTGCTCGACGCGATGTACCTGGCGATTGCGGACGGTTCCGGGAGCGTAAATTTCGGAAACACCTCCGTCGGCACGCCGATCAGCTATTGGTTCACGATCTACAACCAGGGGCAAGCGGATCTCGCGCTGAACGCCACCTCGCTCTCCCTCCCCAGCGGCTTCAGTTTGGTTGTGCCGTTCGACGAGACGGTGATTCCCTACGGTCAAACGTACCTGGCCGTCCAGCTCGACGCGACGGCCGCAGGCAGCTATTCGGGAGAACTGTCGTTCGCCAACAATGACGCGGATGAAAACCCGTTCAACTTCACGATCGGCGGGCAAGTGACCTCCGGACCGGAACCGGAAATCGCTGTCCTTGACTCGTCGATGGCGGCGGTCGCCGACGGTACCGGCAGTGCTGACTTCGGCAGCACCCAAACGGGAATGTCGATCCAACGGACGTTCACCATCGAAAACACGGGAACCGCGACCTTGTCACTGGACACGCAGTCGCTGAGCGTGCCCGCCGGGTTCAGCGTCGTTAGTTCGTTCGCGACGATCGTCGTTCCCGGCAGTTCCACGTGGATGACCATCCAACTCGATGCGACGACGGCCGGGAGTCACAGCGGAGAACTGTCGTTCGCCAACAGCGACCCGGACGAAAATCCCTACAACTTCACGATCATTGGGAACGTCACCGCGGCGCCGGAACCGGAAATCGACGTGGTGGACGCATCGGCCGCCGCGATCGCGGATGGAACCGGGACCGCGGCATTTGGCGCCACTCCGATCGGCACGCCCGTCGAGCAGGTATTCACGATCAAGAATACGGGCACGGCAAACCTGACCCTTGACTCGAATTCGCTCTTGCTGCCCACCGGCTTCAGTCTTGTGTCTGGATTTTCCTCGCCGATTGCCCCGATGCAACAGACCTCGATGACCGTGCGGCTCAATGCGACTTCGGTCGGCACCTACGGCGGCGAGCTGTCGTTCGCCAACAACGACGGCAACGAAAACCCGTACAACTTCACCCTGACCGGCGAGGTACTGCCGACGAATTCCGCGCCGATCGTCATTCACCCGATCGGCGACGTCGCCGTGGAGGAGGGAACCGCGTCGACGGAGATCGCGCTTGCGGTGGTCTTCGATGACGTGGATATCCCCCACGGCGATAGCCTGACCTACTCGGCAAGCCATGACAATCCGGGACTTCTGTCGACGACGATCAACGGGGCGACGCTGACCTTGACCTACATCGCCGGGCAGCTCGGCACGGCGAACGTCACGTTGCGCGCCACGGACGACGAGTTGGAATTCGTTGAGGACGTGTTCGTCGTCAAAGTCATCGCTCCGCTCGAAGCTCCGGTTGCCCAGAACGACTTCTATCGAGTCAATCACGATACGACCCTGTCAATCGATCCGTCTTCCGGCACGTTGAACAACGACATCGATCCGAACGGCGACGCATTGCAGGCGATCGCAGTGACCACCGCGAATTCCGGCAGCCTCGTCCTGAATTCCAATGGATCATTCGACTACGTTCCGAACGCGGGGTTCGTCGGAACGGACTGGTTCACCTACAAGGCCACGGACGGAACCCACGAGTCGCAACCCGCCACCGTCACGATCCAAGTGGTCAACACCGCTCCTCTTGCCCTGGATGATTCGTACTCGGTCGCGGCCAACGGAACGCTGGATGTTCCGCTCGAGGATGGCGTCTTGGCGGCGGACTTCGACCTCGAAGGCGACACGCTCACCGCGACGCTCGTGGCAACCACGTCGTACGGCACGTTGAGTCTGTCGGCCAACGGGGCGTTTCTATATACGCCCAATGCGGGGTTTGAAGGAACGGACCAGTTCACGTACCGGGCGGGAGACGGATTGCAGGTCAGCGAGATCGCCACCGTCACGATCGGCGTCAACAACCGAGAGCCGGTGGCCATCGGCGATTGGTATCACGTGCGCCACGACAGCACACTCACCGTCGGCGGACCGGGCGTGCTCGAGAACGACTGGGACGCCGACGGGGATGCCTTGCAGGCGGTCCTGGTTACCCAGGCGACGCACGGCACGGCGACGCTGAATTCCAATGGGTCGTTCAGCTATGTGCCGGACGCTCAATATGAAGGCGAGGACAGTTTCAGCTATAAGGCGACCGATCCGTTCGGAGAAAGCGGCGTCGCGACCGTGACCGTGAACGTCGTGAACACGACCCCCACGGCGCGCGCGGACGGTCATGCCCTGTTGCACGACACCACCCTTTCCGTGGACGCGGCGACCGGCGTGCTCGCCAACGATTCGGATCTGGATCAGGACGCGATGACCGCCACGCTGGTCACCGGCGTGTCGAACGGGACGCTGACGTTCCATTCCGACGGGTCGTTCGACTACGCGCCAAATCCCGGCTTCGTGGGGACCGACTTCTTCAGCTACAAGGCGGCTGACGGACTCAGTGCAAGCACCGCGACAACGGTCACGTTGACCGTGACGAACGCGGATCCGATCGCCCATGATGACCGGTTCTCGGTGCACGCGGGCCAGACGCTAACCGTATCCACCGAAGGGGTATTGGCGAACGATGTGGATCTTGACGAGGAGACCTTGACCGTCGCGTTGGCATCGAATGTCTCGAACGGCACGCTTACGCTCAACCCCAACGGCACATTCTTATACACGCCCGGCGCCGGATTCGTGGGCAAGGACAGCTTCAGCTACACCAGCAGCGACGGGGCGGCCGACAGTGATCCCGCGACGGTGTCGATCGAGGTGACCAACGCCTATCCCTGGGCAGTCGATTCCCATTACGACCTGGACCACGACACGACGCTCTCGGTTGGCGCGCCGGGACTGCTCGATTTCGCGGGCGACGCGGACGAGGACCCGTTGACCGTGTCTCTTGTCCAAGGCCCCGCGTCCGGCACTCTGAACTTGAGTTCGGACGGCTCGTTCACGTACGCGCCGGATCCAGGTTTTGCCGGGAAGGCGAGCTTCCAATTTCGCGTCAACGACGGGTTCGCGGATAGCGGTCCCGCCACGGTGACGCTGGACGTGCGGAACCTGTCGCCGTTCGCCGCGGACGACTATCACCGGGTTTCGCATGATCGCGTTCTCCTCGTCGCCGCGCCGGGCGTGTTGGGAAATGACCTTGACGATGACGGCCTGTCCGTCACGAACCACGCGGCGCCGAGCCACGGAACCCTTGTCATCTTGGCCGACGGTTCGTTTACCTAACGACGCTTCAGGTGGACGCGAGTTCCGGTCTGATCGACACGGGCACCGACGCCGAGGACGATGCGCTGACGGCGACCATCATTGGAGACGTCAATCACGGAACGCTGACCGTGCAGGCCAACGGCGCCTTCTCGTACACTCCCGACGCCGGCTTCGTGGGCCGTGACAGCTTCACCTACCAACTGTCGGACTCGCTGCTTGCGAGCACCACGACGTTGGTGAGAATCGACGTGACCAATAACCCTCCGTCACCCGTCAACGACATGTACACGGTGCTTCAAAACGATACCTTGACGGTGGTGGCTCCCGGAGTCCTGGGCAACGACTCCGATTTGGACGGCGAAATCATCACCGCCAGCTTGCTCGACGGCGTGAACCAAGGCCAGCTCTCGTTCAATGCGGACGGCTCGTTCATTTACACGCCCCCGGCCGGGTACGCGGGGACGGAGTCCTTCACCTACGTGGTCAGCGATGGCGCGAGCGAGCGAACCGGTTTGGTGCGCATCGAGGTTGGGGGGACCCGCGTGGATCCGTCCGACTCGCCCGTGGCCCGCAATGACTTCTACAACGTGGCGCACGGGATGACGCTTGAGGTGGCCGAGGCAAACGGGGTGCTCGCCAACGACGTCGACCCGAACGGCGACGCCCTCACGGCAATCCTCGTCACCAATCCAAGCCATGGCTCGATCACGTGGCGTTCCGACGGTTCGTTCGATTTCGTGCCCACCAGCGCTTCGTTCGTCGGAACGGACAGCTTCACCTACCGCGCGTCGGACGGCTCGAATCAGAGTGACGTGAAGACGGTGACGATCGACGTCGCGAACACGGCCGCGACCGCGGAGAATGCCGCGTTCCAGACCCATCACGACGTGCCGTTGGGAACCGACGTGGGATCGCTCGCCGCTTCCCTGTTCGACGCCGAAAGCGACACGCTTGCCGTGAGCCTGGTGAGTGGCGTATCTCACGGAACGTTGACGCTCAATTCCGACGGAACGTTCAGCTACGCGCCCGACGCGGGGTACGTGGGAACCGACAGCTTCCGGTACAAGGCGAACGACGGAGTCGTCGACAGCAACACGGCGAAGGCTACCATTGACGTGACTAACGCGGCACCGTTCGCCGCGGATCGCGACTACCAGATCCGGCACGGCCACGTCCTGGACTACGGCGACGTTCTGACTGCCTCGGGCGACACGGACGGCGACTCGCTGAGCGCGTCCCTGCGGTCGAACCCTTCGCACGGCACCGTGTCGCTCGCGTCGGATGGCTCGTTCACGTACACGCCTGACGCGGGTTTCTCCGGCCGGGATTCCTTCACGTTCTCCGTGAGCGACGGCGCCGAGTCCAGCCCGGTCATGACCGTCGCGATCGATGTCTTGAATTCCGCGCCGGGTGCCCTCGACACCCATCATTCGCTCCCACACGACGGGTCCTTGACGGTTCAGCCGAACGCGTGGGACGCCGAGGGCGACGATCTGGTCCTTCAAATCGACGACGACGTGGATCATGGGACCCTCACGTTCGAGAACAAGATCTCGGGCGGCACCGGAGGCCAACCCGTTCGCTTCACGGGCCGAGTGACCTATGCCCCGGATGCCAGCTACGTGGGCGAGGATTCCTTCACCTTCCACGCGAACGATGGCATTCTGGACAGCCAGACGGCGACAGTCTCGTTCGAAGTGACGAACACGGTGCCGGTCGGCGCCGCATGGACCCTTCGCGGCAAACCAGCCAAAACCATCTCTCAAGCAGCGCCCGGACTTCTGCGGGACGCGTGGGATGCCGACGGCGACACGTTGACGATCTCGCTCGCGTCCACCGTGTCCCATGGTTCGCTGACCCTGGAACAACAGGGCGGCAAATACACAGGCGGATTCACCTACACGCCGGCAGCCGGTTTCTCGGGGACCGACAGCTTCACCTACCGGGTGAGTGACGGTGCCGAGACGAGCAATCCGATCACCGTCACGCTGCTGGTCGTCAACAATGCCCCTCGCGTGTTCGACACGACCGTTCGACTCCATCATTCCGAAGCCGACGCCAACGATACGTACCACTTCGAACTGGGCGGCGAAGAAAGCACGGCGTTCGACGCGGACGACCATCCGTTGACCTACACGAAGACCGGCAACCCAAGTCACGGAACCGCCGTCGTCGAATCTGACGGATCCGTGGCCTACACCCCGACCGACCCGCAATTCATCGGCGTTGACAGTTTCTCGATCAAGGTCAATGACGGTTACGAGGACAGCTTGCAGGCGACCGTTCGCGTGCGAATCGCCAACACGCGGCCGGAAGCCGCGAACCAGGAGTTCTCGACCTTGCACGGCACGCCGTTGCAGATCACCGTCGAGAAGCTGGTCGGCGACAGCCTTGATCTGGACGGCGACCAATTGACACTCGTGGACGTTTCAAACGTCACGAACGGGACGCTCGCGTTCAACTCCGCCAACCAGGCATACACGTACGATCCCGGCGCGTTCGTGGGCATCGCCACGTTCACGTTCAAGGTGAATGACGGGGCGGAAGACAGCGAACCGGCCACGGTGACCATCGACGTCATCAACACCGCCCCTTGGTCGATGGACAACAGCTACCGAGTCCGTGTGGGGGAAGTGCTGAACGTCCCCGCCTTGTCCGCACGTGGCGCGGCGTGGGATTTCGAGGACGCTCTGACCGCGCAACTTGTTGGCTTGAATCCCATCGCCCCTCAGAACTTCGCCGCCGACGGTTCGTTTCCGTTCTCGTCCACGACCGCGGGCAACTACACGGTCAGCTACCAGGTGACCGACGGCCAGTTCAACAGCGCCGTGGCGCACGTGAACATCGAGGTGTTCGCCGAGGATGAGATCCTAATTGACGAGAACGAAGAGCAATATGGCTCGTTCGTCTTTTCGGAAGTCGACACCGGCCAATACACGCGAGACTCGTACGTCTACACGGCGCCCACGATCGAAACGCTCGACGTGCCCCCGATCGCCTACGCCGACGGCATCTATCGAATCATCCACGGTCGCACGTTCACGTCGGGAACGGCAACACAGAGTCCGTCGCTGGCGGAAAACGACTATCGGCCCAGCGGAGCGACCCTCACCTACTCGCTGGCCAGCCCCGCTTCGCACGGCACGGTGACCGTCACCGCCGACGGCCATTTCACCTTTGAACCGGCCGACGACTACGTGGGCAGTGATACCTTTACCTATGCGATCAATGACGGGGTGAACCCGTCGGTGATCGGCACGGCGCATATCGCGCTGACCAACGAAGCTCCGGTGGGCTGGGCGGAGCACCACCAACTGACGCTGACGGACCCACTCCCCTATGGGCTCGATATCCCGGTCCAGGATCCGGATGGGGACAGCCTGGCCATCACCGCATCCACTTCTGGTCCCGGCAGTCTCGTGCTGGTCGGCGGAGCCTGGGGCTTTCAACCGCCCTCCGTGCCCTGGCAGGGCGTGGTGGACATCGATTGGACGGCCACGGATACCGCCGGCGCCACGACCTCGGGCGTGCTCACGCTGCACGCCTTCGTCCCGTACGAGGGCCCGGCCCTGATCGCGCGCGCGGACACGGGTCGATGGAAGTGCCACACCGCTTACGGGAACGTGCTCAGTAATGACCGTGCTTATCCTCCGGACAACTACTGGGTGAGTAATAGCGGAACGCACGCCATCGGCTTTGGCGAGCTGGTGCTTCAGCCCAACGGTGCCTATTCCTTTGCCGTGACCCCCGGGAGCGAACAGGCGTTCATTGCCGCCGGTTCCGTGGCGTTCACGTACACCATTCAGGACAGCGAGGGGAACACGGCGCAGGCCGACTTGACGATTCTTGCCACGCCGTTGCCGTCGGGCGACAGCATCAGCACGAACGGCCAGAGCCTCGCGACGGGCGGTTCGCTTCCCTATCGCAACGGGATGGGATCCGTCTGGGCTTGGTTCGAGGGCGCCACCGCGCGCGTGCGGAGCGCCGACGGCTTTACGTTCCTGATGGACGCCTCGGGCGGCGCGAACGACCCGGCCCATTTCGACTGGACCGGACCCGCCGCATATCTCGAGTTGAACGTGGACGGTAACGTCGTCTCGGACCTGGAGATCGACACCGGATACCTGCGGGCCGTGATCGGGGATAGCGCCTTGGGCGACTTGTCGGCGGACACGATCCACGTCACCGCCGGAGATCAACTGCGGAACATCAACGCGACCGAGCACGTGTTGTCGGCCTGGGCGGGCGACCGCTATGATCCCAACACGGGTCAGATCCTGGACGTGACGGCCGGCGGACACGTGTTCAACGTGTGGTCGAACCGGAACGTGGCCAGCATCATGGCGACCAGTGGCCACGTGGGAAAAGCGGCCGCCGAGTTGAACATGGGACTGGTGACGGCGGGGCTGTCGATCGGCTCGGTATACGCGGGCCAGGACATTTCCGGCAACGTCACGGCCATGGCCGGCGACGTCGGCTTCTCGCCCATTACGAACGGATTTGGCGGAATCGATCCGAGCACGGGGATACATCAGTACCCGTCCATCGGCGGCGTGTTGGCCGGCCGAGACGTGATTGGCGCCGTCAATGCCCTGGCGGGCAACGTCGCCGTGGTTCACGCTCAAGGCGACGTCGCCGGCGCGGTCAGCGCCGGCGGCTCGATCTACTTCGTTCGCGCGGACGACGGGTCGGTCAAGTCCCCGGTGACCGCCTCGCATTCGGTCGGCGTCGTGGACGCGGAGATCGACGTGGAAGCCCAGGTAGCCGGCACCAGCGGCGACGTGGGGCAAGTCCGCGCGGGCCGGGACATCCTCCAGGCCATCACGGCGGGCGCTTCGATCGCCGGCTTGTTCGCCGGAAGGACGCTCGGAGGCGCCGTCTCCGCCGCCGACGCGCTCTTGGTCGCCGCGGCCGGAAACGAGACGCTCGCGGATGGCACCAGGCGAGGGAACATCACGGGCGCATCGATCACGGCCGGCGGAAAGATCGGCTTGGTCCGTTGCGAAGCGGACCCGGGACTGGGAGGTGATATCACGGCGTCGATCGAGTCGACCGGTTCGCACATCCGCTCTGTCATCGCCGACCGCACGCTTGGCGGCACGGTCACCGCCGCCGGGTTCATCGACTCGGTGCGAGCGTCCGGCGTGAGCGCCGGCGACATCGAGCAATCGGTGACCTCCAGCGCCGGTTCCATCGGCACCGTCAGGGCGGTTGGAGGCAGCATTCTGGGAGACGTGTCGGCCGGCCTGAGCATCGAGTTGGTCGAGGCGCGCGACGACGTGGCAGGGAACGTGTCGGCCGGCGGCACCGTCCTGCGCGTGCGGGCACAGGCCGGAAACGTCGCCGGCGTGTCCGGAACCCACGGTGTCGGCAGCGTGATCGCGGGCATTGACATCACCGGGAACGTCGTCTCCTCGGCCGGCGGCATTGGCAAGGTGCTGGCCGGCGAGAATGGGTACGGTGACATCCTGGGTGCCGTGACGGCCGAGACTGATATCGCCGAGGTGACGGCCCGGGGACTCGTTCCGGACGAAGGCGATTCGTCGCACGCGATCCAGGCCGACGTGTTTCGCTGGACGTACTCCGCCGCCCTGCGCGATCCGGACATCGAGCCCGGCGACCTACCCAAGCCGCCGCGCAGGGATCGCATCCCTCAA
>Ga0194111_10010195_pt1 | contig 10113 bp, 10 predicted proteins | sample TA2KigC300mmetaG_FD_146194 | JGI IMG/M metagenome (GOLD analysis project Ga0194111, IMG submission 146194) | Freshwater microbial communities from Lake Tanganyika, Tanzania - TA2015033 Kigoma Deep Cast 300m | ecosystem: Environmental > Aquatic > Freshwater > Lake | place: Tanzania: Lake... | reverse complement strand
GGACGCAGCCTGGGTGGAGGAGCGCACCGCGGAGCTGCATTCCAGGAGCTATGACGCGGGCCACATCGACCGCATCTGCGCCGACCAGGATGCGAACTGCGCGGACCGGGAAGCGCGCTAGGCCGGCTCGGTGAAGATCGTCGGCGTCGAGGCGATCCCGCTGTCGATACCCTGTCGCTATGGCGCCGACCCCGATCCGGAGCTGATCCGCCGCTACCGGGTGGAGTAGCCAGCCATTGAAGTGGCGCGGACGGCGCGGCGGGCGGCACCACACCCCGGAACCGCCTCGTGCGCGCCGAGCATCGCTTAGGCGCCGATGGCGAGAAATCCGGCCCCGGTCAGCGTGCCGAGGGTTCGCCTCCCAAGCCGCCTGCGATGGACGCGCACTCCGGCGCGGTACTCCGGGGACCTCAGCGCTTCACCCGGATCAGGAACACCAGCGGCAGCACCACGATCGAGGTCGCGATGAAGAACATGAAGGCGTCCAGGTAGCCGATCATCGTCGCCTGGCGCGCCATCTCGCGCGACAGGGCCGCGAGGCCGCGCGTTTCCTCCAGGTTCCACGCCCCCGTCACCCAGGGCATCCAGAGGGCATGGCTGTAAGGGGTGAGGCGCTCGGCCAGCTCGGCATAGCCGGTCCGCGTCATGTGCACCGCGAGCGCGATGCTGAGCGAGATATGAATGCTCGATCCGATGTTGCGCACCATGTGGAACACCGCCGAACCCTCGGTGACGTGTTCCGGCCCGAGCGTGGAGAAGCTCACCATGGTGATCGGCACCCAGAGCACGCCGACCCCCAGGCCCTGCAGCGCCATCGGCCAGAACACCCCGGCGGTGCTCGGGTTGACGTCGAGGTGGGCGAGCTGCCAGCCGGCGACCGCCTGCAGCAGGAAGCCGAGCACGATCATGGCGCGCGGGTCGAACCGGCTGGCGAAGATCATGAGGAAGAAGCCGAGCAGGGTGCCCAGGCCGCGCGCGCTCAGCACCAAGCCGATCACCGAGTCGGGATAGCCGCTCACGCCCTGCAGCATCGGCGGCAGCAGCGTCATGGGCGTGAAGTTGAGCATGCCGAAGACGAACACCAGCACGATGCCGATGGCGAAGTTGCGGTCCGCGAGCAGGCGCGGGTCCAGGAACGGGCTCGCGGCGGTGGCGCTGTGGGCGATGAACGCGTAGAGCGCGACGCCGGCGAGCGCGGCCCAGGCGACGATCTCGGCGGAGTCGAACCAGTCGGCGCGCTCGCCCCGGTCCAGCATCAGCTGCACGCTGGCAAGCGCGGCCGACAGCAGCAGGAAGCCCAGCCAGTCCAGGCGCAGCCTGCTGCCCGCCTCGCGGTCGTGGATGAACGCCAGCGAGCCGACTAGCGCGAGCGCGGCGAACGGCACGATCATGTAGAACACCCAGCGCCAGTTGTAGGCCTCGGCCAGGTAGCCGCCGAGCACCGGGCCGACCACCGGCCCGAGCACCGAGCCCACGCCGAACAGCGCGATCGCCACGCCATGTTGGCGCTTGGCATAGGTATCGAGCACGATCGCCTGCGACAGCGGCACCAGCGGGGCGCCGGTCGCGCCCTGAAGCACGCGAAACACGACCAGCTCCTCGAGCGAATCGGCCAGCCCGCAACCCAGCGAGGCGATGCCGAAGCCGAGCACGCAGGCATTGCACAGCAGGCGGCGCCCGAAGCGCGAAGTGAGCCATCCCGCCAGCGGCGTCATCACGGCGGTGGCGACGATGTTCGCGGTCACCACCCACGCGATCTGGTCCGGGGAGGCCGACAGCGCGCCCTGCATCTGCGGCAGCGAAACGTTGGCGACGGTGACCGTCATCGCATAGAGGAAGGTGACCGCGGTGCAGGTGGCGAGGATCAGCGCGCGCTCCAGCGCCGCGCCCGCGCCTTGGGCCTCGGAAAGCGGGATGGCTGGCGTGCCCACGAGGCCGGCGGGTGCGAAAGCGCGGGCGCGTTCCCGCTAGCGGCCGAGCATGCCGCGCAGCTCGGGCAGGCCGCGGCTGCGGCCGGTGTCGATGCTGACGCTCACGGTCATGCCGGTGCGCAGCGCCGGCCGGTCAACGGCCGCTGCCGAGCCCGGCTCCTCGGTTCTCTCGATCGAGAACAGCACCGGCACGCGCTGCACCACCTTGATCCAGTTGCCGGTGGCGTTCTGGGGCGGCAGCAGCGCGAACTCGGCCCCGGTGGCGGGCGCGATCGCGCTGACTTTGGCGCGCCATTCGACGCCCGGGTAGGCGTCGGCCACGACGCGCGCCACCTGGCCGACGCGCATGCCGGCAAGCTGCGTTTCCTTGAAGTTGGCCTCGATCCAGGGCTCGCCGGCCTGGATCAGGCTGAAGGCGGGGACGCCGCGCGCGACGTTCATGCCCGGCTGCAGCCGCAGGTTGCTGACCGTGCCCGCCGCGGGCGCGCGCACGCGCGTGCGCGCCAGGTCGAGCGCCGCGGCATCGAGCGCCGCCTGGGCCTCCTGCACGCGGGGATGCTGGCCGGCGCGGATGCCAGGGTCCCCGCCCAGGCCGGCCAGCGCGCGCGCGGCGCGCTCCTGGACCGAAACCAGGCGCGCGTGCGCCGCCTGCAGGTTGTGGCGCGCCTCGTCATAGGCGTCTGCGCGCACCATGCCCTTCTCCCGGAGCAGCCGATGGCGCTCCAGCTGCAGGGCGAGGAAGCGCGTGCGCTCCTCCGCCTCGATCGCGTCGGCGAGCGCCATGCGATGCTCGGCGCGGAGCGTTTCCACCTCCACGCGCGCGTTCGCCAGTTGCGCGCTGGCGCGCGCGACCGAGGTCGCGAACGGCGCCGGGTCGATGCGAAACAGCAGCTGTCCCTGCGTCACCGCCTGGTTGTCCCGCACCGCGACTTCCGCCACGCGCCCGGTGACCTCGGCGCTCACCGCGACGATGTGGGCCTTGACGTAGGCGTTGTCCGTCTCCAGGTGGCGCCCGCCCTGGGCGTAGAAATACAGGGCGGTCGCGGCCACCGCCAGCGGCACCCCCAGCAGCAGCAGCGGGCGCACCAGCTTGCGGCTCACCGAAGATTCTCCTTGATCGCCAGCAGGGTATCGACGAAGCGCTCGCGTTCGGCGGCGCTGATCCCGGCGAGCGCGTCGCGCCGCAGTTCCGCGGCGATCGTGCGCATGGTGCGCAGTGCTGGTTCGACCTCCTCGGTGAGATGCACCCGCCACACGCGGCGGTCCTTCGCATCATGCTCGCGCCGCACCCAGCCCTTGGCCTCCAGGCGGTCAAGCAGCCGGCCGAGGCTCGGCCGCTCGATCTCCAGGGTCTCGGCCAGCTCGGACTGGGTGACGCCGTTGCCGCGGTACAGGTGCGTCAGCACCCACCACTGGGCGCGCGTCAGGCCGAGCCGGCGGATGCGCCGGTCATAGGCGGTGCGCATCAGGCGCGCGACATCGTGCAGCAGGAAGCCGAAGTTGCGCGACAGGTCCTCGCCAAGCATGGCCGCCATATTAGTTGCCTGGCTTACAATAAGCAAGTCAAATAAATCGCCTGCTACCATGCAGGCACCCTTTGACCCAGCCTGGAGGCGCCCATGCGCGGCGCAGTGTTCCTCGGCGACCGGAAGATCGAGATCCGGAGCTTTCCCGACCCCACCCCCGGCCCGGGCGAGGTGGTGATCCAGATCAAGGCCTCGGGCATGTGCGGCAGCGACCTCAAGTTCTACCGCCCGCCGCCGGGGGAGGCGCAGAAGGCGCTGGGCCTGGGCAACAACACCGAGCCCTTCATCGGCGGCCACGAGCCCTGCGGGGTGATCGTCGCGCGCGGGCCCGGGGTGTCCGAGCGCGAGGCGCCGGTGGGCCAGCGCGTCATGAACCATCACTACGCCGGGTGCGGGGTCTGCGGCCATTGCCGCGTGGGCTGGTCGCAGCTGTGCCGCGCCGGCATCGTGGTCTACGGGGTCACCGGCGACGGCGGCCACGCCGAGTACCTGAAGGCGCCGGCGCGCACCATGGTGCCGCTGCCCGAGGAGCTGTCGTTCTCCGAGGGCGCGGCGGTGTCCTGCGGCACCGGCACTGCGTTCGGCGCGCTGCGCCGCATGCGGACCCAGGGCGGCCAGACGCTGGCGGTGTTCGGGCAGGGCCCGGTGGGGCTGTCCGCGACGCTGCTGGGGGCGAAGATGGGCGCGCGCGTCATCGCGGTGGAAACCAACCAGGAGCGCCTGGCGCTGGCCAAGCAGTTCGGCGCCGAGGCGCTCGTGGACGCCTCGAAGCAAGACCTGGTGAAGGCGCTCAAGGACCTCACGCGCGGCGAGGGCGTGGATCTCTCGCTCGAGTGCAGCGGCGCGCCGGCGGCGCGGCAGGCCGCGGTGCGCGCGGTGAAGACCTGGGGCACGGCCTGCTTCGTGGGCGAGGGCGGCGAGGTGACCCTCGAGGTGTCGCCGGACCTGCTGCGCCGGCAGGTGACGCTGATCGGCTCCTGGACCTTCAGCGCCACCGGCATGGGCGAGTGCGCGCGCTTCGTCGCCGACACCGGCATCGACCTCGAGCGCATCTTCACGCACCGCTGGAAACTCGACCAGGCGGCCGAGGCCTACAAGGTGTTCGATGCCCAGTCCTCGGGCAAGGGCGTGTTCGAGTTCTAGGCCGCCCTAGAAGTGCGCCGCGCCCTGCGTGTTGACGTAGAGCGCGTAGATCGAGCTCGTCGCCGCCATGAACAGGCGGTTGCGCTGCAGGCCGCCGAAGCAGACGTTGGCGCAGCGCTCGGGCAGGTCGATGCGGCCGACCAGCGTGCCCGCCGGGTTGAAGACATGCACGCCGTCCAGGCCCGGCTCGCCCATGCCCCAGCCGCACCACAGGTTGCCGCCCACATCGAGGCGAAAGCCGTCGGGCGTCCCCCTGGGGCCGGCATCGATCAGGACGCGGCGGTTGGCGAGCGTCCTGCCCTCCACCACGTCGTAGGCGAGGATCTTGCGCGGCACCGAGCGCGACTCGACGATGTAGAGGATCTTCTCGTCCGGGGAGAAGGCAAGGCCGTTGGGCTGGTTGATGCCCTCGGCGACGACGCTCGCCTTGCCCGAGGTGTCGAGCCGGTACACGTTGGTCGGCAGTTCGGCTTGCGCCTTGGCGCCTTCGTAGTGGCCCAGGATGCCGAAGCTGGGGTCGGTGAACCAGATGGAGAGATCGGACTTGCAGACAATGTCGTTGGGCGAGTTCAGGCGCTTGCCTTCGAAGCGGTCCAGCAGGGTCACCACGCGGCCGTCGTACTCGGTGCGCGAGACCCGCCGGCCGCCGTGCTCGCAGGTGAGCAGGCGGCCGTGGCGGTCGCGCGTGTTGCCGTTGGCGTAGCCCGAGGGCGAGCGGAACACCGAGGTCTGTCCGCTCTCCTCGTCCCATCGGTGCATGCGGTTGCCCGGCACGTCGCTCCAGACCAGGCTGCGCGAATCGCCCAGCCACACCGGGCCCTCGGCCCAGCGGAATCCGGTGGCCAGGCGCTCGACCTTCGCCAGCGGCAGGCGGAGATGATTGAAGGACTCGTCCAGGACCACGACGGCCGGGTCGGGGACCCGCGAGCTGGGCTGCCAGGGGAGGGTGTTCATGGCGGCATTATTTCATCAGCCCGGGCAGCCAGAGCGAAATGGCGGGTATGTAGGTCACCAGCAGCAGCGCGGTGCACATGGCGCCGTAGAACGGCCAGAGCTCGCGCGACACCTGCTCCATGGTCACCTTGCCGATGGCGCAGCCGACGAACAGCGTCGGTCCCACCGGCGGCGTGATCAGTCCGATCCCCAAGTTGAGGATCATGATCATGCCGAAGTGCACCGGATCGATGCCCAGCTTCAGGATCACCGGCATGAAGATCGGGGTGCAGATGAGCAGCATCGGCGCCAGGTCCATGAAGGTGCCCAACAGCAGCAGCAGGATGTTCACCAGCATCAGGAAGAGGTACTTGTTCTCCGAGATGCCGAGGAAGAAACCGGTCACCTTGGCGGGGATCTGCATGATGGCCATCATGTAGCCGAAGGCCACCGAGAAGCCGATCAGCATCATCACCATGGCCACCGTCTTGACCACGCGATGCACCAGGTGCGGCAGGTCGCGCCACTTGTAGTCGCGGTAGACCAGGAACGTGGCCAGAAAGGCGTAGACGCAGGCCACCGCGGCCGATTCGGTGGGCGTGAACACGCCCGACAGGATGCCGCCGATGATGATCACCACGGTCACTAGGCCCCACAGCGCCTCGAGCACGATCTTGGGCACGTCCCGCAGCGCCACCGGTTCGCCCCTGGGCAGATCGCGCTTATGCCCGGTCCACAGGATCAGGCCCACCAGGCAGACCCCGAGCAGCAGGCCGGGGAAGATGCCGGCCAGGAACAGGTGCGCCACCGAGATGCTGCCGCCGGCGGCCAGGGAATAGATCACCGCGTTGTGCGACGGCGGGATCATCAGCGCCTGCACAGAACCGCAGATGGTGACATTGGTGGCGTAGACCCGCGGATAGCCCTGCTTCACCATCTGCGGGATCATCACCGAGCCGATGGAGGCGGTGTCCGCCACCGAAGAGCCGGAGATGCAGCCGAACAGCGCGCTCGCCAGCACGTTGACCAGCGCCAGCCCGCCGCGGATGAAGCCGACGAACACCTTGGCGAGGTTCACCAGGCGCGCGGCCATGCCGCCCTCGGCCATGATGGCGCCGGCCAGGACGAAGAACGGGATCGCGAGCAGCGCGAAGTCGTCGGTGCCGTCCGAGATCTTCAGCATCACCGCTTCCAGCGGGATGTCGATCCACAGCGCGCCGCAGATCGCCGCCAGCCCGAGCGCGTAGGCCACCGGAAGGCCGAGGGCGCACAGCAGCGCGAAGGAGCCAAGCAGGACGAGGATGTCCATGCTGCCTACTCCAGCTCTGCAGCCTGGTCGCTGTACATGACCGAGCTCTTCGGCGCCGGACCCAGCCAGACGCGCTCGATCAGGAACAGCAGCGTCAGCAGGCCGGCGACCGGGATCGGAGAATAGACCACCGCCACCGACAGGCCGGGGAACTCCGCCATGGTCTGGTGCCGCGTGATGACGCACAGATGCGCGCCGTAGCCGAGCATGAACAGGGCCATGGCGCCCATGCAGGCGTCCACGCACCAGAGCATGGCGCGGCGGGCCGTCGCAGGCACGGCGTTCAGGAGCGCCTCGACGGCGACGTGGATGTTGGCGCGGTAAACCGCGGCGCCGCCAAGGAACGAGAACATCACCATCAGCACCACAGAGGCCGGCTCGGGCCAGGACATCGGGTTGTTCATGACATAGCGCATGAACACGCCGGCCGGGATGAACAGGGTGATGGCCACCAGCGCCGCGCCCGAGACCGCGACGCAGGCGAGGTACAGCGCCTCCATGGCGCCGCGATACTGCTTCTTCACGAAAAAAGACGGGCCGCGGTGCGGCCCGTCGTTCCCCTGGCGCCGGCTACTTGGTGTCCGCGATGCGCTTGAGCAGCGCCGCGTACTTGGAGCCGTACTTGTCGCGCACCGGCTGAGTCGCCTTGTAGAAGGCGTCCTTGTCGGCGGTGACGAACTGGATGCCGGCGGCCTTGAGCTTCTTCTCGGCTTCGCCGACGTAGTCGTCCCACAGCTTGCGCTGCTCCATCTGCGCCTCGCGCGAGAGCTTGCGCACCAGCACCTGGTCCTCCTTCGACAGGCCGTCCCAGGTGCGCTTCGAGAACACGAAGATCTCCGGGATGATGAGGTGGCCGGTCAGGCTGTAGACCTTGCTCACCTGGTAGTGGTTCTGCGCCAGCAGGGTCGGCGGGTTGTTCTCCGCGCCGTCCACCACGCCGGTCTGCAGCGCGCCGAACAGTTCGTTGAACCCCATCGCCACGCCGTTGCCGCCCATGGCGTTCATGGTCTCGACGAACAGCGGATTTCCCATCATGCGGATCTTCATGCCCTTCAGGTCGGCGGGCTTGGCGGCCGGCTTGTTGGCGTAGACGTTGCGGGTGCCGGCGTCCATCCAGCCCAGCACGATCAGGCGCGACTGCGGCGAGGCCGAGACGCGGTCGAGCAGCTCCTGGCCGATGGCGCCGTCGATCACCTTGCGCATGTGCGCCTCATCGCGGAACACGAACGGCAGGTTGAAGACGTTGAGGTCGTCCACCACCGGGCCCATCGCGCCCACCGAGATGCGGGCGATCTGCAGCGCGCCGACCTGCGCCTGCTCGATCATCTCCTTCTCGCCGCCCAGCTGCATCGAAGGGAACATCTGGATCGAGATCCGGCCGCCGGTCTGTGCCTCCAGCTTCTTGCCCATGCGTTGGATCGCCTCCACCGTGGGGTAGCCCAGCGGATGGACGTCGGATGCCTTCCAGACCTGCTTTTGCTGCGCCTGCGCCGGGGCCGCCGCGGCCAGCGCCGCGAGCACCGCTGCCGCCGCGCTCAAGCGTGCGAATTTGCGCCGATTCATGTTTGACTCCTACTCAGCTGTTGGGAATACTGGCTAGTTGTATGACAACTAAACGTGCGCCGATGGTAGCGGCCCGCCAGAGCCTTGGCAAGGCGGGCGCGGGGCGGTTCGCGGCACTGGGTCGCTCGCCTCGCCGCTCAAGCTCACCGGCGCGCTGACCGTGCGCCTTGCCGCCGACATCATCAGCGGCTCGCCGCCGAGCGCGCCACGCCGGCGGCGGTGCGGCGGATTGGCGCAGCCATTGCTGCCATCGACCGTGCCATCGCGCGTGGCGGCCAGGGGGTGGACGAGGACTTACGCTTCCACCGCGAGATCGCAGCCCTCACCGGCAATGGCCAGCTGCTGCGCTTTCTCGATTTCCTGGGGCGGCTGGTGATTCCGCGGCACACCACCCGCATCGCCGGCGACGGCAAGGCCGCGCAGCGCGCCTATCTGGAGAAAGTGCACCGTGAGCACCGGGTGATCTTCGAAGCCATCCGCGACCGCTCGCCCCAGGCGGCAGGTGATGCCATGCGCCGGCACCTGGAGAACAGCTGCGCGCGCTATCGCCGGCTGGCCGGCGAGAGCAGGTGAGCGCGTAGTTGGCCCAGATTCTTCTCACGCATTCGCCGGCGGCGCTGCGCAGCTATTACGGCGCGCGCGCCCTGGCCGGTCTGCGGGCGCTCGCTGAGGTCAAGCTGCACCCGGGCGCCGAGCCACTGGAGGGCGAAGCGCTGGTCCGCGCCGCCGCCGATTGCGACCTGATCGTCTCCTACCGTCAGTCTCCGGCGCCGGCGGCGCTGTTCGCGGCGCTGCCGCGCCTGGTCGCGTTCCAGCGCTGCGCCGTGGACATCCGCAACGTCGATATCGCCGCCGCCAGCGGCGCCGGCGTGCTGGTGACGCAGGCGAGCGCCGGGTTCGTTGCGGCGGTCACCGAACTGGTGCTCGGCTTCATGGTGGATCTGGCGCGCGGCGTCAGTGCGAGCGCCCTGGTCTATCGCGCTGGCGGCATGCCGATACCCTCCACTGGCCGGCAGCTGGCCGGCAGCACGCTGGGGGTGATCGGCTACGGCGCCATCGGTCGGCGCCTTGCCATGACCGGCGTGGCGCTGGGCATGCGCGTGCTGGTGAGCGATCCGTATGTCCAGGCCGACGAGCCCGGCGTGGAGCAGGTGCCCTTGGAGCAGCTCCTGCATGGCGCGGACTTTGTGGTGCCACTGGCGGTGGCGAGGCCGGAAACCGAGAACCTGATGGGCGAATCGCAGTTCGCGCAGATGAAGTCCGGCGCCTTCTTCATCAACGTTTCGCGCGGCAACCTCGTCGATGAAGCCGCGCTCGCGCGCGCGCTCGATTCCGGCCGCATCGGCGGTTGCGCCATGGACGTGGGTCGTGCGCCGGACCAGATGCCGACGCCCGCTCTCGCCGCGCGCGCCGGGGTCATCGCCACGCCCCACCTGGGCGGGCTGACGCTGCAGGCCATCGAGCACCAGTCGCTGGAAACCGTGGCGCAGGCCGCGGAAATCCTCAAGGGCCGCGCGCCCAAGGGCGCGGTCAACGCCGAACGCTGGACACGCAAGGAGCTGCTGCAACCATGAACAAGACCATCCTCATCACCGGCGCCTCGGGCGATGTCGGCACCCACCTGCGCCGGGAGCTGGCGCAAACCTACAACATCCGCGCCTCCGACCTGCGGCCATTGAAGAAGGTCGGACGAGAGACCTTCATGCGC
>Ga0194111_10010191_pt1 | contig 10115 bp, 5 predicted proteins | sample TA2KigC300mmetaG_FD_146194 | JGI IMG/M metagenome (GOLD analysis project Ga0194111, IMG submission 146194) | Freshwater microbial communities from Lake Tanganyika, Tanzania - TA2015033 Kigoma Deep Cast 300m | ecosystem: Environmental > Aquatic > Freshwater > Lake | place: Tanzania: Lake... | reverse complement strand
CCCCGATCGGGAAACCACTGAACCGGACTGGGGCACAAAGCCGTCGTCCGCGGTGAAGAACTTCCCGTCTGGCCCAGCCGGACTGCTTGCGTTCGTGAACTGGGGGTCCGCGGAAATGTTCTGTCCCGCGATCTTCGGGTCGTCAGAGGGGCGGAACGGAGACGCGTAGTCGGGACGGTTGCCATGGAAGTCGTTCTGGGTGATTGTGTACGTGGCCCGGCCCCATCCGCTGATGCCCGACGCGTTGCCCATGAAGATGTTGTTCTTCACCTGAAGATGGGTGATCGTCCCGCCGGGGTTGACGCCTACAACGAGGCCTGCCCCACGGTTGCCATACACCGTATTGCTCACGATGAGGGTGTCCGCGACGGGCTTGCCGGAGTCACTGCTCATATTGACGCCCGATTTCGCGTTGCTGAAGATGAGGTTGCCGCGAATCACAGCCCCCGCGAACCCGCTTCCCCAGTAGGTGCCGAAGGAGATGCCGTGGCCGGCCACGCTGTAGATCACGTTCCTCTCCGCCGTGAACTGCGAGAGTGAACTGATGCCTGCCGCGTTCCCGCCTTGAGTGTGGTGGCACGTGTTGTTGCGGATCGTCACGTGGGTCAGCCCGTCCTTGATGTCAATGCAGTCTCCCTCGCCGCCCCGGTTCCCGACGTTGTAGATGACGTTGCCCTCGATCAGAACACCGGAATGCGACGGATACACCTTGCCGGTCGCCGGGTCGCGGGTGTTCCCGGACCCGCCGATGTAGATCGCCTCGCCAAAGGTGTCGTGAATCACGTTGTTGCGAATGCTGATGTCGGTGCAGCCGCCGTTCTGTCTAGTTCCGCGTTCGTTCCAGGCGTAGCCAAACTGCACGCACGCGCCATGCTTGGCCGACGGGTCGTGAGTGAACTCGCAGTTCTCGATGAGGACATGGCTGCCGCCCCAGTACACCAAGGCTTGGCCGCCGTAGCCAGCATATCCGCCGATGGCCTTGAAGCCGCGGATCGTGACGTGGTCCTGATTGGCGCCGGGCGTGTGAGCGGAGAGGGGATAGCCGTAGCGAATCTCCAGCCGGCTCGAGCCGCGATACTCGGCCCAACTCGGTGCGGCATCGTTGGCGTTGTACTTCGACATGCCATCCAGGGTCAGCCGGTGAGGCGACGTGTCGGTTCTGGCGAGGTTCACTCCAAAGGTTGAAATCTGATTGGTGTCGTCGGCTGCGTTTCGGGCGGAGAAGTAGACCGTGACGTCCTGGGCCGCCAACGCGCCATTGATCGCGGCCCAGACGGCCCCCGTGGGAGAAGCATCCAGGCGCGTCCAAGGAGTTGCGGCCGAGCCGTTCTTGACCGCGCCGCCGTAGTCCGGGTCCACATAGAACTCCGTGGGCTGGGCCGCTTGGGCGAGCGCCGCGGCCACCAGCGCCAACGTAAAGGTGCGGACGAACAACGGTTTCATGGTTTCTACTCCATGCGCGGGTCAAGAGGCCAGGCGCAAGCTATACGCCAACGCCGAACTCGGCCCGGAACTCGCGCCAGACCTCAGGCGGAACCGGAATGAGCGCCTCACGGCAGACTTCGGCGACGTGCTCGGGCGTGCCAGGGCCGATGAGCACGATGCCGTCAATCGGCGCAGCGAGCGCGAAGTGCAGCGCCAGTTGGCGGATGCTCACGCCGCGCTTCTGGCACCACGACCATATCGCGTGAGCGCCCGGGTTGTCCTTCGGTTCCTTGCCCGACAGCGGCCCGGACCAGCAGCCGAACACGCTGGCGAGCTGGATGCCCACGTCGTACCGCTTGGCCAGCGGCAGCGTGGTCTTGGCCGCGGACTGGTCGAGCAGCGTATAGTCCAGGTACGTCAGCACGATGTCCAGATGGCCGGTCTCGATGGCGCGCCGGTGGAAGTCGTGCTGGCGGCAGCCGAGGCCGACGTGGCCGATGAGTCCCCTGTCCTTAATCTTCAGCAGCTCGTCGAGCGCGTGGCCGGGGGCCAGCGGCACGGCGATGTCCGCGGGGTCGTGGATCAGCACCGCATCCAGATAGTCCGTCTTGAGCAGCCGCAGGCTGTTCTCCACGCTCCAGCGCGTGCCCTCGGCCGAGTAATCCCCGCGCCGGTCACGGTGCGTGCCCGTCTTGGTCTGCAGATAGACTTTATCCCGCCACCCGCCTTCGAGCGCCAGGCCGACCCGCCGTTCGCTCTCGCCGTAGCCCGCGGACGTGTCGAGGTAGTTGATGCCGAACTCGATGCCGCACCGAATCGCCTTGATCGCATTCTCATCCGTCCGCTCGGCCATGCCCATCCGTGCGCAGCCCAAGCCGATGGCGCTCGCGCGAATCTCCGTCCGCCCCAGTCGTCTCAGTCCGAATTGGCTCATCAGGTCGTTCTCCGTGTGTATGAATGAGGCGCGCATAGCGTACCCATCTTCGCCTGGCGAATCAAGCCCTCCATCGCACCGGGCGCTCGCAGGGATTGCCCTTGACCGGCCATGGAAGCGGGATAGAATGGCCCGCCGACACTACCCGCAAGAGGCAATGCCATGGCCTATCATCTTCTCTGGGGCGATCTGCACAACCACAACAGCGTCGGGCTGTTCCATTACTCGAAAGGCTCTCTGGAGCGCACCATCGAGATCGCCCGAAGCCATCTCGACTTTTTCGCGTTCACCGGCCACGCGCACTGGCACGACATGCCCGTCATGCCGAACGACGGCCACCTCAAGTGGCGTGAAGGCTTTGAGCATCACACGCGCATGTGGCCAAAGGTGAAGGAACTCATCGCGGCCGCCAACCGCGACGGCGAGTTCCCGGCCATCCTCGGCTACGAGTGGCACTCGGCTGAGTTCGGGGATCGGTGCGTTCTCTATCCGAATGACGATGGTGAGCTTTGCCTGCCGACTCACATCGCTAACCTGACCGGCCATGCGAAGCGGACGGGTGCCATTCTGTGCCCGCACCACCTGGGCTACAAGAGCGGCCTGCCCGGCCGAGGGGCCAACTGGGATGCGGTTGACGAGTCCGTCTCGCCCGTCATCGAGATTTACTCGGAGCACGGCGGGGCCGAACGCGATCGGGGGCCGTGGCCTTACGTCCGCCACACCAATGGCCCGCGAACCACCTTCAACGCCCTTCAGCACGCGCTGGCGCTCGGAAAACGTTTCGGCGTGGTGGCGGGCACGGACGACCACTTCGGCTATCCCGGCGCGTATGGCGAGGGGCTGGCGGCCGTCTATGCGACGGCACGGACCCGGGCAGCCCTTTTCGAGGCCCTGCGCGCGCGTCGAACCTACGCGGTGACGGGCGACCGCATCGAACTCCTGTTCACCGTGAACGGCGCGATGATGGGAAGCGTCCTGCCGCCGACCCGCGAGCGCCGTATCGAGATCGCCGTGCGTGGGTGGGACGACCTCGCGATGATCGAGCTTCTGAAAGACAACCGGGTTGTTCATCGCCATTTCCCGGAAGACCAGGCCGACTCGTGCCGTCCGTTCGCCGGGCCGGTGAAGTGCCGAATCGAGTTCGGCTGGGGGCCGTGGACGGCCCTCGGCATCCCGCGCACGGCCGATTGGCTGATGGCGGCGCGGCTGGAGCGCGCGCAGTTCCGCAGCCACATGCCTTGCTTCCAGAGCGGCCCGATGGACGAGCACCGTCGAAACAAGGTTCTGGAGTTCAGCCCGAACGTGTGCCGATGGCAGTCCTACACGTCACGAGAGGGTTGTTTCGCCGAGACGCCGACGAACGCCGTCGTCTTTGAGATTATGGGCGAGCCAGACTCCACGTTGACCCTTGAACTCGAATCCCCGGTGCGAAAGGCGTTTCGTTACGCTCTGGGCGATCTGGCGAAGTCCTCGGCTATCGAATTCACCGCCACGTTCCCCTGCGAGTCCCTCATCATCCACCGCCTGGTTCCCGAGGCGATGTATGCCGCTCAGTGCAGCCTGACCGACGTCGGTTCAGGCGGAGATTTCTACTACGTCCGAGTGACCCAGGCGAACGGACACATGGCCTGGTCGAGTCCGATCTGGGTCGAGGGCCGTCCCTGTTCGGCGGCGCAAGCCACATCATTGCGGACTTCATGAAGTCCGCAATGATTGTGTGATCCGCGCGACACAAAGGGTTGTCGCCGGCGTCTATAGCCGGCAAGACGACGGATGGAGATCGTGCTCGTCGTCGGCCGTTCAAACGCCCGAGTGCGAGTACGACGACGAGTACGAGTACGATTTTCGAGGAGACGATCCCATGATCGAAGCGACAGGCAAACTGGCAATCCAGGGCGGCCCCAAAGCCAAGCCCACGCAGTTTAGCACCTCCAATCGCTACGGCGAAGAGGAGCTTGCGCAACTCAAGGCGGTCATTGAGTCGGGGAAGCTGATGGGGCCGGACGGCAAGGTGAGAGAGTTTGAGGAAGCGGTTGCGAAGGCGTTCGGCGTGAAGCACGTCATCATGGTCACTTCGGGCACGGCCGCGCTGCACACGGCGCTGGCCGCGCTGGGCGTGAGCGAAGGAGACGAGGTCATCACCACGCCCATGACCGACATCGGCACCGTGTCCGCCATTCTCGCGCTTCACGCGGTCCCCGTGTTCGCGGACATTGACCTCGCCACGCGACTCATCAGCCCCGAAAGCGCCCGGCAGCGCCTCACGAAGCGAACGAAGGTGGTCATCACGGTGCACATGGCCGGCTTGCCGTGCGACCTGGACGCGTTCATGAAGCTCGGCGCGGAGACGGGCGTGAGGATTCTGGAGGACTGCGCCCAGGCGCATGGCGGCACTCACAAAGGCCGTTTCCTCGGCGCCATCGGCCACGCCGCCGGGTTCAGCATGAATGAGTCCAAGCAGATGACCACCGGGGACGGCGGGTTCGTGGCCACAAACGACGACGCGACCGCCAGGATCGCGAACCTGTTCCGGGACAAGACCTACATCCGCGACGGCTCAGTCGGCCGCGGCGGCCAGCCCATCCCCTTCTTCGGGCTGAACTACCGTCCAACCTGCCTGCAAGCGGCCGTGGGCATCGCGCAGCTTCAGAAGCTCAACCGGGTCGTGTCGCGCCGCGACGAGATCGTCCAACGGTACTATCGCGAGCTGACGGGGCTCAGGCATCTCGAACTGCCTCGGATCGTGGACGGCGGCCGACCGTCGTGGTGGCCCCTGCCCGCCCGCTACATCGGCACGGCACCCACGCGGGACGAGATCGTGAGCGCCCTGACCGCCGAAGGCATCCCCATCAGCACCGGCATGTCGCCGGCCAACAACATCCTCCGCACCGAGCTGTTCGCCAGGAAGAAATACTACCCCTTGTCCGACAAGGTGCCGAGCTTCTGGCGCGAGGCCGTGTATGATCCCGACTCCTGCCCCAACGTGGATGAACTCCAGCGCACCGTGATGCGGCTCCCCGTGGACCAGCGTTACACGGACGAGGACATTGACCAGACCATCGCGGCCTTCAGGAAGGTCTGGCGGCACTACTTCGGCACGCCCTGAGTCCGCCTGCAGCGGAGGAATCGTGCTCGCCATCGAACTCGCACTCGGCCGTTGAGTCGTTCGATGGCGACTTCGAGTGCGAGTTCGATGGCGATTTCCCGAGGAGGCCCCGATGAACCTGTCTCTGAGCATCTCGGACGTTGGCATTACGCTTCGGACGGGCGAGGACATCTGGCAGGCGGCGCGGGCGCTGCTCTGGAAGCACGGGATTGCGTTGGGGTATCGGCGGCTGCTGAGCGACCTCGCGGGCAAGCCGGGGCTGCGCATCGGGGGCGGGCGGGTGCGGATTGAGCCGGACCTGTTCGAGCGCCACTTCCCATCGCCGATGACCTCGAACGCGCAGCGGAAGCCGTCACCGGCAAGACCGCGTAAAGTGGCCTCGTCGGACGTGAAGATCATGGCCGGTGGCTACTCGATGGACGTGGTGGACTGGCGCACGGGCGAGCTGCGGCCCGCCACGGGCCGCGACTTGGCCGAGTCCGTCCGCGTCGTGGAGGCCTCCGGCTCCACAGGCCCCTACTCAGTGACCGTGATGGATGTGCCGCCTCTCCTGAGCGACATCGCCACGTACAAGCTGTGCTTCGAGAACGCGCGCTCCATCCGGGGGGCTTACTATTCCTCGCCCCGGCAGGCGCCGTTCCTCGCGCGGATGCACGAGGTCATGGGCGAGCCGTTCTCGGTGATCCTGGGGGCCGTGTCGCCTCTGAAGCTGGCGGAACCGGACCTCGACACGCTCTATGCCGCGGCGGACGCCGGGCACAACTACCGGATTCGGATTGTCGGCTACGGCGTGCCCGGAGTCGGCAGCCCCGCGCGCCTCGCCCAGTCCGCGGCCCTCGTCATGGCGGAGAACTACGGCGCGAAGCTGCTCCTTGCGTTGGCGCTGCCCGGCTGGACGGCGTCCTGCGGATGCCACGCCGGCTGGGCGACGGATTTCCGTTACTGCAACTACGCGTTTGGCGCGCCGCACGACTTTGCCTACCGGGTTATCAACGCGCACCTGTCGTCGGCCATTCAGGGCATTGACCCGACGGCGGAGCCGCCCGCGGTCGCGGCGGTTCTCGGCACGGGCGCGTGCGTGCCCGACGAACAGGCCGCGGCCGAGAAGAGCGCTTCCGCCCTGCTCGGCGCGCTCCTGGGCACGAGGGACTTCGACGGCGCAGGCAACCTGTGCGTGGACGACGTGTTCAGCCTGGAGCAGTTCGTGCTAGACTGCGAGATTGCGCAGCAGGCGGTCAAAATGGTGGAAGCCGGGGCCGCGTCCAAGCTCATGGCCGACATGAGCGGCTTCGACGAGGAAATGGCGAGCATCCTGAGCGGCGACGAGTTCCTGTCCCTCCCCTCCACAGTCGAGGTGATGCGCGCCTTCTATCGTCCCAGCCTGCTCTTCGAGCACATGAAGCTGCGGACGTGGCAGGGCAAAGGCTGCCCCGACCTCCACGCGGAGGCCAAGAAACGAGTGAAGCAGAAGCTGGCCGAATCCACGTTCCAACTGGACGCCGACAAGGGGAAGGAACTCGCCCGCATCTACCAGGAAGCCGAGAAAGCGCTGGCATGAACCGGGCGACGCCCCTTGAGCTTTGAGCCGCCCTGACTCACGGCTTGCTGGCCTCGATCTTCCACGCGCCCTCGTAGCCTTTCAGGCCAATCTTCTCCACGGGAATCGGCTGGAAGCCGAGCTTGAGGGCGGGCGAGTCGGGCTTGAGACGATAGTCGTCCTTCGTGGGGTCGAGGAAGAGCGGGTCGGCGATGAGCGAGTGCGCGTCCATGCCCAGGGCCAGCCAGTCTTCCCAGGGCCGGCGCTGCGCGCCTGATGTCAGCACGTCCAGCTTGCCGCCGACGCGGAAGAAGAGGTTGTGGTCCGACTCCACAAAGTCCTTGCGCCACTGAAGCAGGTGGAGCGCAGAACCGTCCGGGGCAGCATAGCAGACGATGTTGCGCTGGAATTTGTTGCCTTTCCCCTCGGGGCGGCTGTCGTAGAACTCGACCTGGCTCGTCGTGGCCTCGACGAAGATGTTGTTGGCGATGACGTTCTCGCTGCCCGCGCCGACCATGATGCCGCCGCGATAGTTGCGGAACACGATGTTCTGGGTCACGGTCGCGTGGCTCGTATACCCGTCCAGGTAGATACCCCAGCAGAAGAACGGCGTCTGGAATTGGCCGTCGGGCGTGGTCTTGAGGCCGACCGTGTCCGCGATGAGGTTGCCGCGGATGACGCTCGGCTTGCGGTTCAGGTAGTGCTCGATGCCGCCGGTGTCATTTGTCTCCAGGTTCGTGCGCCGCACCTCGTTGAACTCAATGACGTTGTGGGCGCAGTCATACTTGACGGAGATGGCGTAGCGGGGCACGTCGTGGATGAGGTTGTGCGACACGATGTTCTCGTCCGCGTGGCTGATGTAAACGCCCGCCACGTGCTTGTAGATGGCCCCGGCGTGGTGGATGTAGTTGCCGGAGACCTGATTTCGGCGGGGGCGGAGCGCTGGCGGGCCGCTCTGCTGCGGGTTCTCCGCCTTGCCGCCGTCAATGAACACCCCGCCCTGGCCCGGCGACGCCACCTCGTTGCCCACGATCTGGCTGTCGTGGCTGCCGGAGGCGATGATGACGGCGTAGCCGCCGACATGGCGGAACTGGCACTGGGTCACTCGGCAGTGGCTCGCGCCCGTGAGCCAGACCGCCGCGTTGCACGGGAAGTACCAGGACTTGACCACCGGCGAGTAGGTCGTGTCGCAGATCGTGAAGCCGCTGAACGTGATGTGGCTGACCCAGCGATCCTTGTCCGGGTCGCCGCAGAACTCGATGACCCGGTCCATCACCGCAGCCACGACTTCGGACTGGTCAAAGGACTGAGGCGGCCGCAGGTAGAGGTCACCCGTGTCTCGATCCAGATACCACTCGCCCGGCGCGTCGAGTTCCTCGAACACGTTCTCGACGAAGAAGCGATTGCCCGCCCACACCTTTTCAGGCCAGTCCTCGGCGAGCCGCAGCATGGAGCGGTCGGGGTCGAAGCCGACGACGGGCACGATGCCGTTGACCCAGCCGTAGCGCGGGCAGATGTGGATTTCGGCCTCACGGGACTCCGGCCACAGCTTGAACGCGCCGCGATCCACATACAGCTCGGTCTTGGTCTCCAGCGCCTTCCCCGTGTCGAGCTTCATCTGCGGGCCGTGGGCCTTGACGTGCGCCTCGGCCTGCACGACGAGCAGATGACGGCCCGCGGCCACGGCCGGCAGCTTGGTGTCGGTCGGATTCCAGTTCAAATCGTCGGTGAGCGCGAACGCGTCGAAGTTGATGCCGCCGCCCTTGAGGTTCTCCCAGCGCAGCCGGTGGCGGCCCTGGCTGAGATGCACGCGCGCAGCCTTGCGCCACTGGAACGCATGCCAGTCGCCCGTGTCGGCCATGTTCATCAGCGGCACCGGCTCGCCGCCGTCCACCGTGATGGCGGTCTTGCCTGAGATGTCCGCGGTCGTATGCGGCTGGTTCTTCATCGCCACGTAGGCCCAGTAGTCGTAGTCCGCGGTCGCCGGCGCGTCAATCTCATACTCCAGGTAGTCGCCCACGTTGTGGATGGCGGCCACGGACGTGCCGAATCCGCCTTGCCACTCAGGCGGCTTGCGCGCGAACAGCCAACCGCCCTGGATGGGGTTCTGCGGGTCGTAGTTCGGATAGCGCGCCCGAATCAGCGGCTGCTCGCCTGAGCGCAGCAGGCGGAAATACAGCTTGCCCTGCTTGACCTCCGGCACGTGCGCGGTGAAGACCTGGCCGTCCTTCGTGGCCCAGCCCGTGATTCGTCTGCCGCCGCTGAGCGCCACCTTCTCGCCGGGATAGGCCGTGTAGGTGATGGGGCATTGACCCGTGCCTGAGTCCTCAGGCGTGAACCGCAACGGCTCGGACAGGTAGTAAGTCCCCGCTCGGAGCATGACCGTCACGGGCGCCGTCAGTCCCTTTGCGCCCTTCGCGGCCCGCACTGCGTCCCGCGCGCGGCCCAGCGTGGCGAACGGGCCGTCCGTCTTCGCCCCATTCGGCGCAGGCAGCGTGCCCGACCAGGCGTCGTTGCCGTTGGTCGCTACGTAGAACGCAGCCCCTGACAGTTTTTCAGTCATCTTCTCCGCCTCCGCACATGAAAGAGCCAGCAAAACGGCAACCGCCACGTCCAAGCATTTCCGCATCGCTCTACCTCGACATATCGCCAGATTCGGCCCTTCGTTGCCCACGGGGGCTGAAGTCTGGCGACTTCAGCTACACTCGATGCGTAGCCGAATTCGCCAGAGACGGGTATCGTGAATTCTCATGTCAGTGCTCAAGACGCTCCGCCTCGGCAGCAACCTCACTCCCCGCCCTTGACGGGCGGGGCTGGGGGCGGGTGATTCTCACGAGCGCGCTTGTCGCTTCATTGTGCGAAGCGATTCTGGCGGTCGTGACAATCACCCCCACCCAGCCTCCCCCATCGAGGGGGCGGGGAAGGGCTGCTGTGCGTTCGCGGCCACATAACATGAGGATTCTGGATACCCATCTCGCCAGAATTCGGGGCGACGCTGAAGTCTGGCGACTTCAGCTACTGATCGTCACTTCGCCAGCGTGGCCCGTGCGACGCGCAGCACGTTCCCGCCCAGAATCTTCTGGATGTCCGCGTCCGAATGGCCGCGCTGCGCC
>Ga0194111_10010187_pt1 | contig 10116 bp, 8 predicted proteins | sample TA2KigC300mmetaG_FD_146194 | JGI IMG/M metagenome (GOLD analysis project Ga0194111, IMG submission 146194) | Freshwater microbial communities from Lake Tanganyika, Tanzania - TA2015033 Kigoma Deep Cast 300m | ecosystem: Environmental > Aquatic > Freshwater > Lake | place: Tanzania: Lake... | reverse complement strand
TCCTGCGAAGCCGCTCGTCAAGGACTGGGGCAATGGATAAAAATCGCTTTTTTATTAATCCTGTTTTCATGCGCTAACATTAGCACAGAATTCCTAATGTTGATAGACTTATTTTATGACAGGCCCTTAGTGTTTGGGGGTTATATGCAAAATCAGAGTGCTACCACCGTTATGGTTGAAGACACCGATCAATAAAATATGGTTGTTGAAAAAGATAGCTAACGCTAAGTGTAATTCTAACCTCTAACCCCTGAAACCTGAAACCTGAAACCTGAAACCTGCTTCACTGGGTAATTTCCACCAACATCTCCCCCTTGCGGTAAGCCGCTTTAACGGTCAACTTCCGGGTAACCTTGCCGGCATTTACCAGAATCGCGCTCTTCCCGGCCTTCTTTATAGTAAGCTTCACCTGCCGGCCTTGCCCGGGAGAGAGGTCCACCATGGCCGGGTTGCTGGCCGTCCAGGTGGCGTCCACGGCAACCTGCTTTCCCTGGGAATCCAGTCCCACGGCCTTCAGATCGTGGGTGAAGGTGCGCCCTCCCCGATTGCGTTGGAATCGGTCCAGATCATTCCACACTTCTCCCAGGTATGAGCCTTGGGGAGTGATAAATTCGTTTTTGTACCAGACTCTCAGGGAGGCGAGTTGGGGCTGCTGCGGCTCTGCACCCATGGCCATAAGGGGGCATAAGCTAATAATCCACCAAACTAAAAAGCTTATTTTTCTACCCATCATTTTACCCTGTCTCCTTTAATTTCCTGACAAAAGTTCGGGACGGCGAGGGTTTTACCGAAAACCGAAAATCGCCTTTAAGCGGTGAACTTAAATTCTCCCCGGCCCAGGAGGTCATGGAGGTGGACGATGCCCTGAACCCGTCCTGCCTCCACCACGGGCAGCACGGTGATGGCGTGTTGTTCCATGAGTTCCAGGGCCTGGGAGGCCCTGGCCCCGGGACTAATGGCCCGGGGGTGGGGGGTCATGACCTCTTTGGCCTTTTTCCCCAGGATGTTGCCCCACTTTTTCAAGGCCCGGCGGAGATCCCCGTCGGTGATGATGCCTTGGAGGACCCCTCGCCGGTCGACGACCAGGGTGGCCCCCAGTCTTTTCTGGTCCATCTCTTGGATGGCCGCCTCCAGGGTGTCGTTCGGCCGGGTCAGGGGAATGCGCTCGCCGGTGAGCATCACTTCTGAGATGGCCAGGGCCAGGCGTTCCCCCAGGCCGCCCCCGGGGTGAAAGCGGCGGAAATCCGCGGCCTTAAAGCCCCGCTTGGTGAGAAGCACCACGGCCAGGGCGTCTCCCATGGCCAACATGGCGGTGGTGCTGGCCGTGGGGGCCAGCCCCAGGGGACAGGCCTCCCGGGGCACCCCGGTGTCGATGGCCACCTGGCTGTGCCGGGCCAGGGTGGATTGGAGGCGCCCGGTGAAGGCAATGACCGGCACTTCCAGGCGCTTCAGGCTGGGAAGCAGGATGGTGAGCTCCTTGGTCTCGCCGCTGTTGGACAGGGCCAGCACCACATCATCCCGGGAGACCATGCCCAGATCGCCGTGCATGGCTTCCACCGGGTGGAGGAACAGGGCCGGGGCGCCGGTGGAGTTGAAGGTGGCCACCAGTTTGCGGCCCACGATGCCCGATTTCCCCACCCCGGTGACAATGACCCGCCCCTTGGCCCGGTAGATCAAATCCACGGCCTTGATGAAGCCGGCATCCAGCTTCTTGATCAGGGTGGCGATGCCTTCGGCCTCGATGGTCAGAACTTCCCGGGCCAGGTCTAGCAGATTGCTCATGGTCAGGTGTCAGGTGTCAGGTTAAGGTTCAAAGTTCAAGGTTCAAGGTTCAAGGTTTTAGGTCAAGGTTCAAGTTCAAGGTTCAAGATTTCAGGGTTATTTTCCCTATTCCCTATTCCCTGATACCACGTCGCAACCAAACGGCAAGGGGCGTGATTTATCACGCCCGCCTTTACGGGCGCAATAAATTGCGCCCCTACGACAATAGCCTTTTGAATGCACCTTGGTATGAAACCTGCAACCTGCCCCCTGCCCCTAAACCGCTGCCGGAGTTAAGTCCTTCCCTACCATGATGCAGTCTTTGCCCCGGCCCTTGCTGGTGAACATGGCCCGGTCGGCGATGGCCAGCAAAGTTTCCCGGTCCCGGGCGTCCTCGGGCAGGGTGGCGATGCCATAACTGGCGGTGAGGTGGAGGTTGACTCCTTCTTCCTGGAGAAAAACCGTGGCGTTGATGGCCCGGCGCATTCGGCGCACCAGCTCCAGGGACTCAGCCTGGGACAGGCTGGGGAGCAATATGATAAACTCGTCACCGCCATAGCGCACCAGGCTGTCGTCAGGTCCCAATACGGTATTAATCACCCGGGCCACTTCCGCCAGCACCTTGCTGCCCAGAAGATGGCCATGGGCGTCCACGATATCTTTAAAATTGTCCAAATCCAGGAAGGCCATGGAATAACGGGAGCCCCGCTTCATTACTTCCGGGATCTGGCGGTCCAGCTTGCACAACAGGTAACGGGTATTATAAAAGCCGGTAATATCGTCGATGTAAGCCCGGGCCTGGAGTTTCTGAAAATTGTGGACGTTGTCCACGGCAATGGCCACGTAATCCGCCAGGATGGTGAGCAGGGGGATGAATTTTTCCCGGAAAAAGTCTTGGTTCTCCACATTCACCACTTCAAAGACGCCGATGACCTCCCCCCGGACAAAGAGGGGAAGGGCCATGATGGAGCGGGTTTTAAATCCCGTGGCCGCGTCCACCCGCTGAGTGAACCGTTTATCGTGACCAACGTCCTTAACGAAAATGGGCTGGCCTTCCTGAGCCACGACTCCGGCGATGCCTTCTCCGAGGGTCAAGCGGATGCCTTTCACCGACTCCGGGTCCACCCCCACCACCACGGCGAAGTAAAGTTCCCGGGTCTGGGGGTCGATGAGCAGCAGGGACCAGTTGTGAGCCGGGATGAGTCCGTTGATCTGCTCCAGGATGGCGGTGAGGAGCCCTTCCATGTCATAGATGCCCACCAGGGCCTTGGAAAACTCGATACAGGCCAACAGCCGCTCTATCTGCCCGGTGTCGGCAAGGATCGGGGGGTATCCGGGGACTGGGACCATATTCCTTCCCCTCCTTATGAAAATTCTATGGTCAAGCATCCGGGTTTGCAAGGAAAAAGCAGACCGCAGCAGCCAGCCTCGGGCTCAAAAAGCTATGGATAAAGGGGAAAAGGGAAAAGGTTGGGAGAAAAATAATTTTTACCACTTCGTTTTTTTTCTATGAAACAATGTGCCACCATAAGCCGCGGAAACCTGTTGCACTATTAATAACAGGTGATTACCTTTGAATTTGAGAACCACACAGGAGGCTGATATGGCTCAAAATATTCTTGTGGCGCTGGACGGTTCGGAAGGAGCCTGGCGCGCGGTGGAATATGCCGCGCAAGCTTTCGGCAGCGCTCCTGAGGTGAAAATAACCCTCCTTCATATCCTGACGGGGCTGCCCCCGGCCTTCTGGGATGACGGCCACATTCTCAAAGACAAGGAACGGGAGGCCCGGCAGCGGTTGGTGGCCAACTGGCAGCGGGACCAGGAAAAGCGGTGGGAGGATTTGGTGGCCCGGGCCCGGGGGCGCCTGGTGGCGGCGGGAATGTCTGAGGCCGCGGTGGTCAGCAAATTCAAGACCAAATACTTTGACGTGGCGGAAGATATCCTCAATGAGGCGGGGGCCGGGGCCAGTCAGACCATCATCATGGGCCGCCGGGGCCTGGGCAAGGCCAAAACCCTGCTCCTGGGCAGCGTCACCAGCAAGGTGGTGCAAAATGCCAAGGGCATCGCCGTGACTATTGTAGGGTAGGGGAAGGAGAACTGGTAGAATCCAGGCCAGGCAGGGCCGGATGACTTCGGCTCTGCCTGGCGCCTCGAAGGCATCCCTTACCCAAGTCACGAAAAGTGCCGATGGCACAGGCTTTCTATCCTTTGGTGAACCGGACTTCGATATAGTTGTCATTGAGGATGCGGGCCAGGTCGAACTCCCGGGACACTTCCTCTTTGCCAATGATAATCCCCTTATCGGTGAGCTCTTTCGCGGTTAAGGCCGGATCGTGCCGGGCAAAGATGCGGCGGACCACCTGGTGCATGGTGGATGAGGCCGCGTTTCCCCGGGGCGGCACCCCCCGGGGCAAATCGTTATGGATCCGCTGGAAGAAAAAATCCAACTGGTAGTCTCCCGCCTGGCTGGCGAACCGCACCACTTTCTCTCCTTCGGCGCCTTCATTGAGGATTTCCTGGGGCACGTACCGGTGCAGGATTCGGTCGGTGAGATTCTGCTGGGCCAGGTACAGGATGGAAACCACATCGAAGTGGTCCAATCGGCGCTGCTCTTCCTGTTCCACCCGGGTGGTGCCGAACTTGTGAAATCGGTATTCCGGGGTGTTGGGGTGCCGGTTCACCACCATGTCCACCCCCACGGTGCCCACGGAGCAGGAGAGGTTGAGCTGGTTCTCATCTTCGATGGGAACCCCGTTGTTCCGCAGCTTATCCAGGACCAACCCATGGCGGTGGCCGCAGAGAATGCGGCGGATCAGGGCCTGCATTAAGTGGGGGGTGGCCTGGTATTTGTGGGACACGGCCAGGGAAGTCAAAGATTCAATGGTCATTTCCACGTAATGATTTTCCAGGCTCAACGGCAGGTTGATCTTTCCCGGGGCGCCGCCGGGACTATAGCGCCGCCAGAGTTCTTTCCAGTCGGATTCCCGTACCAGGCCCAACGCGGTAATCAGGTCATAGGAATCCAGTTCCCGGCCTTCCATCTCTTCCACCAGACACTTGGCGCGCATAAGACGACCCCCTTCCTGTTTTGATTTTTTTAAAATAATCATGGCGGGTGGGGGATGCAATATTACGGGGAATAGGGAATAGGGAATAGCTGTCAGGCATCAGCTTTCAGCTAAAGAAATTTTTTGCCAACTGCCAACTGCCAACTGCCAACTGCTGCCTGCTACCTGCCAACAGCTAACTGCTGACCACTGGCTAAGGCTCACAGTTCATTGACTCTCCGCCCTTGCCTTTTGCTTCAGGATGATTATTTTTTACCATAATCACCATGGGAGGCCCCAGGGCCTTAACCAAGAAAGGGAGCAAATATGGCCGTAGAGATCTGCTGGCTCGACGACCTGGCCAAGGCTCACCAAACCGCCAGGCAACTAAATAAACCCATCCTCCTGGATTTTTACAACCCCATGTGACTGGGCTGCCAACAGTTGGGTGCAGTTACGTACCCCGACGAGCGCGTCGCCAAGTTTCTGTCTCTCAATTATGTCCCGGTGCAGATTCAGACTACCAATGCGGAGCTGATGTCCAAATATTCGGTGTCTTGGACCCCCACCCTCTTGGTGCTGGACGCCGACGGCAAGGAACATTACCGGGCCGTGGGTTTTTTCACCCCCGATGACCTGATCGCCACCTTCATGACGGCCAAGGGCCGGTGGGCGCTGGATACGGACCAACTGGCCGACGCCCGGGCCTTGTTCGAAGAAGTCATCGCCGGCTATCCCGACAAGGACGCGGCCGCGGAGGCCACCTTCTTCCTGGGAGTGGTCAAGTATAAGATAACCCATGACCCCAAGGCCTTGCGGGAGGGTTACGACTTCCTGAAGGAAAAGTTCCCCCACAGCACCTGGACCAAACAGGCGGACCATTATCGGCTTATCAGCAAATGAGGGTTTCCGGTCTTCGGTTTTCGTTAATTGCCGGAATGGTGGTTCACGAGTCTTAACCACCTCACAGGACTTTGAAAATATAGGGGCGCGGCGTGCCGCGCCCCCGCGCACTTCCTTCAACTCCTTATACTTTATTCCCTTTCAAATGCAACAAATACAATTTGTAACTTATTGGTATTCCAGGTTTTCCTAACCGAAAACCGAAAACCGAAAACCGAAAACCGAAAACGGTATTACCCCTGGGAGGCCGATGCCATGCAGGTCAAATTAGGCCAATCCGTCCTGGAAATCGTGGAAGGGGACCTCACCCGGCAGGACACCGACGCCCTGGTCAATGCCGCCAACCCCTCGCTGCGGGGCGGGGGCGGAGTGGACGGGGCCATCCACCGGGCCGGAGGCCCGAAAATCCTGGAGGAGTGCCTCCAAATCGGCGGCTGCCCCACCGGGGAGGCCCGCCTCACCACCGGCGGCAACCTGAAGGCGCGCTACGTCATCCACACCGTGGGGCCGGTATATAAGGACGGGTCCCATGGGGAGCCCCAGCTTCTGGCCTCCTGCTACCGGGAAAGCCTGAAGCTGGCCTCGGCCAAGGGGATCAAAACCGTGGCCTTTCCCTCCATCTCCACCGGCGCCTACGGCTATCCCCTCAAAGAGGCGGCCCGCATCGCGCTTCAGACCGTGAAGGAGTATCTCGCCCAACACCCGGAAATCACCCTGGTGCGCTTCGTGCTTTTCGAGAAGACCGCTTATGAGGAGTATGAGGAAGCGCTGAAGAGCGTTTAATACTTGATTTCGTTTCAAATGCACAAAATACAGAGCCTCTTGCAAAATTCATTTTGAGGCTGTGATTTTCCCATGTTGCTTAAAGAAATATCCGGTAGCACAGGCTTTCCAGCCTGTGGCGGCGCAGGCTGAAGCCAGCGGCTACATAATTTTGCAAGAGGCTCTACAATTTGTAAGTTTTTGGTGTTTCAGGTTTTCCTAACCGAAAACCGAAAACCGAAAACCGAAAACGGTACAATTGGTGCAATCTGAGTAATCTGTGGATTAAAAAAGACTTGCAGGATCGATATCCACGCTTAAGTCTATTCTGGAGCGGCGGGGAGGCGACCATAGCCGGCGCAGATGTTCCAGGGTCCGGGCCAGGGGGCCGCGGCCATAGCTCTTGAGCAGGATCTGCCAGCGGTAGCGGCCCTTGAGGCGAGCCAGCCCCGCGGGTGCGGGACCCAGGATGCGGACCCGGGCCGCCAGGTCCTGGTTCCGGGACACCTCGTATTGCAGAGATTCGACAACTCTCTTGGCCTCCCGCTTCACCCCGTCTTCGGATAATCCGCTGAGGCGCGCCAGGGCCAGCCGGGTGAAAGGGGGATAGCCTGCGAGGCGCCGGACTTCGATTTCCTGACGGTAAAACCCCTCATAATCCAAGGTCTTAACCGCCTGGAAGACATAGTGCTCCGGGTGGCGGGTTTGGATGAGTACCCGGCCCCGGGCTTGTCCCCGTCCGGCCCGCCCGGCCACCTGGGCCAGGAGCTGAAAGGTGCGCTCCCCCGCGTGATATTCGGGAAAAAACAGGCTCAGGTCCGCTTCCATCGCGCCCACCAGGGTGACCCGGGGAAAGTGGTGGCCCTTGGTGATCATCTGGGTGCCCACCAGAATGTCCAGGTCTCCCGCGGCAAACCGGTCAAAGACTTCCACGGCCCGGCCGCTATGGGGCGCGGTGTCCCGGTCCAGCCGGGCCACCCGGGCGGCGGGCAGCAGGCGTCGGACTTCGGCTTCCACCCGCTCGGTGCCCACCCCGTAGTGCTTCACCGCCACGGAGGTGCATTGGGGGCAGCGCTCCGGAGCCTCTTGCCCATAGCCGCAATAATGGCAGACCAGCCGGCCCCAAACCTGGTGGTGGGTGAGGGCTACGGAGCAGCTCCGGCACTGGAAGACGTGGCCGCAGAACAAACAGAACAGCACCCGGGAATAGCCCCGGCGGTTTAAAAAGAGCAGCGCCTGTTCTCCCCGGGTTAGAACCTCTTCCAGGGACTGGGCCAGGGGCCGGGAGATTATCCGTTCATCCTTGTCCCGCCGCCGCCGCAAATCCACCAGGTGCACTTCCGGCACGGCCTGGGGGGTGACCCGGCGGGCCAGGTTGACATAGCGGTATTGCCTTTCCTGGGCGCGATGGAAGGTGGAGACCTGGGGGGTGGCCGAGACCAGGACCACCGTGGCCTGGGCCAGCTTCCCCCGGTATAGGGCCACGTCCCGGGCCTGGTAAAGAAATCCCCCCTCCTGCTTGTAAGAGGGGTCATGCTCCTCGTCCACCACGATGAGGCCCGGTCGAGGAAGAGGCGCGAAGACCGCGGAGCGTGCCCCCACCACCACATCTACCTGGCCCAGCACGATGCGGCGCCACTGGTCCAGGCGGGCCGCCTGGGAAAGCCCGCTGTGCAGCACCGTGACCCGCTCCCCGAAGCGGCGACGGAAGGCCAGGCCCACGGGGTGGGCCAGGGCGATCTCCGGCAGCAGCACCAGCACCTGGCGGTTCCGGGCCAGGACGGCCGCGGCCGCGGTGAGGTAAACCTCGGTCTTGCCGCTGGCCGTCACTCCATGGAGCAGAAAAGGCGAGAATTTGCCGCTTTTGATGCCTTGGACCAGGGCGGCGCGGGCCTTTTGCTGATCCGGGGCCAGGGTTAGTGGCTCCTCAGACTCTAAGAAATGCCCCTCCAGGGGGTCCCGCCAGGCGGGGCGCGGCTCCAGCCGCACCAGGCCCCGGGCCGCCAGGCGCTTCAGAATGGGCCGGCAACCGGGAAAGGGGATGGCCAGTTCCTTAACCGGGGAAGGCCCGCTATCCCGGAGGCGCTCCCACAACGCCTGGGCTTTGGGCCCTAGACGTTGAGGCGGCGCCGCTCCTTCAGGCAGTTCTGAAGCCGCGGCCCAGGTTTCCTGGCGGGGGTTGGAAATCCGGCTGCCGCCGGGAATGATCTGGCCCAGGGCCTCTCCCAGGGGATACTGGTAATAGTCCGCGGCCCAGCGAAACAGCTCCACCATTTCACGGCCGAAGCGGGGGACCTCATCCAGGATTCGGCGGATGTCCTTGATGGCCACCGGCGGGACTTCCCGGGCTGGACCCAGGAGATAGCCGGTAACCACCCGGCGGCCCACCGGGACCAGCGCCGGGCTGCCCACCTGGGCGCGGCCGGCCAACTCCGGGGGCAGCCGGTACGTGAGGGTTTGATTGAGAGGCAGGGCCGCGGCCACTTCCCACAGGGCGTTGGATTCCGGGGTATGGTGGGCGCGTCCCAAATTTGTTCTCCCGCGGCCGGCTATCAGTAATCAAGTAATTATACCGTGTCCGCTTTCAGGTGCAACAAACTCAACCTGTAACTTATTGATAAATCTTATTTATTTTAACCGAAAACCGAAGACCGAAAACCGAAAACGGTATTATTGGCCAGTACCCGGCGGTTAGCGGTTAGCAAAAATATTTTCGATTATTGCCTTTGCTCCGAAAAAGCTCAAGGCTTAGATTTTTCGGCGCTCAGAGGTGACCAAACCGGGTATGACTTCAGGGCGGCTGCCGTTGCACCATCTGGGCGAACAGGTCTTCCAAACCCGGCTCCGCGGGGGCCACGCTCACCCGGCTCAGCCCGGCCCCTTCCAGGGCCTCCTGCATGGGCCATTGGGCCTGGACCTGGCTGTCCACCGTGACCATGAGCCGGTCTCCCATGGCCAGGAGATAGCGGGCCAGGGGAAAATCGGCGAGAAGCTTTTTGGCGGCGTGCAGGTCGTCGGCCCGGACTTCCAGCAGTTCACCCTGGTATCGGGCCTTGAGATTGGGCAAATGGTCCGCCACCAGCAGCCGTCCCCGGTGCATCAGCCCCACCCGGTGGGCCCGTTCCGCCTCGTCCAGGTAGGCCGTGGTCAGGAAAATGGTCATTCCCCCACCCAGGAGTCGGTAAAGAATCTGCCAGAATTCCCGGCGGGATATGGGGTCCACCCCGAAGGTGGGCTCATCCAGAAACAGGACTTGGGGCGTATGGATGAGGGCGCAGGCCAGGCCTAACTTCTGGCGCATGCCCCCGGAAAGGTTCCCCGCCAGGCGGTCCTGGAAGAGGGTAAGGTTGGAGAAGCCCAGCAGCTCCGGGAGCCGGCCCTCCCGGGCGGCCTGGGGCACCCCGTAGATGTCGCCATAAAAAATCAGGTTTTCCAGAACGGTGAGGTCGTCGTACAGCCCGAAGCGCTGGGGCATGTAACCGATCTGCTCTTTGAGGCGCTCCGAGTCCTTCACGGTGTCGAAGCCCAGCACTTCCGCCCGGCCGCCGTCGGGGTCCATGATGCCCACCAGCATCCGCATGGCGGTGGTCTTGCCGGCCCCGTCCGGCCCCACCAGAGCGAAGGCCTCGCCCGGGGCCACCTC
>Ga0194111_10010184_pt1 | contig 10117 bp, 12 predicted proteins | sample TA2KigC300mmetaG_FD_146194 | JGI IMG/M metagenome (GOLD analysis project Ga0194111, IMG submission 146194) | Freshwater microbial communities from Lake Tanganyika, Tanzania - TA2015033 Kigoma Deep Cast 300m | ecosystem: Environmental > Aquatic > Freshwater > Lake | place: Tanzania: Lake... | reverse complement strand
GGGACAAATCAAAAGAAACAAATCAGCTGCTTGGATGAGGCGATTAAAAATCTCCTCAATCTCAGGGCGCTTTTAAACGCGGAAAAACAGAAAAAATTGGATGTTTATATTAATCAGTCAAACGGCCTGAAAGACTTGGTGGCTCAGGATTTATACGGCAATAACATCGCGATTAACCGCCGGAATGCCGAACAGCTCAGGAGAAACATCCTGAAGGATTTCTCTTATAATAAAATAAAAAATTATTTATAGTGATTTTAGAGACTATTTGTGTCGGTCCATTCCAGGTCAATTGCTATGTCCTGGCTGCCGCAGACAACAGCCAGGCGATAATCATTGACCCCGGCAGCGACGCGGCTAAAATAAGGCGGGCCTTGAAGAAACACAGGCTGGAGCCCGGCCTGATTATTAATACCCACGGCCATTGCGACCATATCGGCGCGGACGATGAATTTGGCGTGCCCATATATGTCCACCGCGCCGACGCGGCGTTATTAAGGGACCCGAAGCTTAACCTGTCGCCCCTTATTATTTTAGCGGCCTATAGCGTGAAATCCGAAGTAAAGAGCCTGGAGGAAAAGGACAAGATTGAGCTGGGCCGGGTGCAATTAGAGGTAATTCATACCCCCGGCCATACCCCGGGAGGGATTTGCCTTTTAATGCGCCGGCCCCAAGATAACATCCTGTTTAGCGGCGATACCTTATTTTATCAGGGCGTGGGCAGGACCGATTTTGCCGGGGCAGATGGGCAGCAGCTGATAAAATCCATAAAGGAAAAGTTATTGAAATTGCCCGATGGCACAATTGTCTATCCGGGGCATGGGCCGTCTTCCACAATAGGAGAGGAAAAAAAGAATAATCCTTTCCTGTCCTGACGTGAAAGAATTCATTGACGGTTTTTTAAATTATTTATCGGTGGAGCGCGGCCTGGCCGGCAATACCATTATTTCCTACAAGAGAGACCTTAATTATTACATTGATTTTCTTAACAGCCGCTCAATAGACGCTTTATCCAAGGCCAATAAGAACGATGTGGTAAATTTTATGCTCTTTCAGAAAGATAAAGGCTTGGCGGCGAACTCTATTGCCAGGCGCCTGGCGGCAGTAAAAGTATTCCACAGGTTCCTGGTCAGGGAGAGGATTTTAAAGGCCGACCCTACCAGCCTGATTGACTCGCCTAAATTGTGGAAAAAAATTCCCGAGACGCTTTCCGCGAACGAAGTGGATATCCTGCTCAACCAGCCGAATATCCGGGAAAAACTCGGCGCCAGGGACAAGGCAATTTTAGAAACTCTTTATGCCACGGGCATGCGCGTGTCCGAGGCGGTAAATTTAAGGCTGGATAATGTCAATTTAGATATCGGATTCCTGCGTTGTATCGGCAAGGGTAATAAAGAACGGGTAGTGCCTATCGGTAAAAAAGCAGTGGCCAGCATTAAGCGTTATTTAGAATCCAGCCGGCTGCAGTTATTAAGGAATAAGGAATCTGAATTTTTATTCGTCAGCCGCTTCGGCAAGAAGATTTCCCGGCAGTCTTTTTGGAAGCTCATCAAAAAATATGCCCGGTCCGCCAGGATTAAAAAGCCGATCCGGCCGCATATCTTAAGGCATTCTTTTGCCACGCATTTATTAGAGCGGGGGGCGGATATCCGTTCGGTTCAGGAGATGCTCGGGCATTCCAATATCTCCACGACCCAGATTTATACGCATATAAATAAAGACAGGTTAAAGACGATACACAAGATGTTTCATCCCAGGCCTTAAGAGTAATTAGTAGTTAGTAATTAGTAATTAGGAGGAGGTTGGAGTTTTTGATGAGAGAATATTTAAGGAAATTACCGCGGGAGACGCAGGATTTAATAGGCCTGGCCGGCGAGATCGCCTCTGTTAATAATATGCGGGCGTACCTGGTGGGCGGATTTGCGCGGGATTTAATTTTAGGCGTAAAAAATTTAGATTTAGATATAGTGGTGGAAGGCGACGGGATAAAATTTGCCGAAGATTTCGCGCGCGCGACAAAGGCAGCGTTGACTCGGCATAAGAGGTTTGGGACGGCTACGGCAAGGCTGGCGCATAATCTTAAAATTGACATTGCCACCGCCCGCCAGGAAACCTATCCTTTTCCGGCCAGCCTGCCGCAAGTCAGGCGCGGGACATTGAGGGACGATTTGGCCAGGCGGGATTTCACGATAAATGCCATGGCGATTAGCATAGGGGGGCGGGATTTTGGCAGGCTTATTGATTTCTTCTCCGGAAAAAAGGACCTGGCTGATAAAAAAATACGCGTTTTGCATGAATTAAGTTTCATTGATGACCCTACGCGGATATTAAGGGCGGTCCGTTTTGAAAAAAGATATAACTTCAGGATAGAGCCCCAGACGCTCCTTTTCTTGAAGGGCGCGGTGCGCCTTAAAATGTTAGAAAAAGTCCAGCCGCAAAGGTTGCGCGATGAAATAATTTTAATCTTAAAAGAAGGACGCCCCTTAAAGGAGCTCAGGCGCATCCGGGAATTGGCGGGTTATGGCTTTATCAGCCCGCGCCTGGCTGTTTCAAAATCAACAGATCAATTATTAACTTCAATCGGAAATTGTATCGGCTGGTTCGAGGGCGCGTATCCCCGGCGCCGGCAGCTTGACAGCTGGTTGATTTATTTTATGGGCCTGCTAGATTCTCTTAGCCTTAGCGATACCAGGGCGGTCTGCAGGAAATTTGTTTTCTCAAGGGGCGAAGAGAAAAGGTTATTAAGCTCTAAGGGCCTGGAACGCAAATTCGCCGCCAGCTTAGGCAAGGCTAAGGTTAAGCCCTCGGTAATCTTTAACCTGCTTGAGCCTTTGTCTTATGAAACGATTATCCTGTTCAAGGCAAAATATAAGAATCGCCATATCCAGAAATACATTGAAGATTTTTTTGATATTTATAACGGGATGCGCATTGAAATTCGCGGAGATGACCTGCACAAGTTGGGGGTTATGCCCGGCCCGCGCTATAAGAAAATTTTTACCGGAGTTTTGCAGGCAAAGCTGGACGGCCTGGTCAAGACAAAGGCCGAGGAACTAGTCTTGATTAAAAAATTAATTGAAAGGAAACTTTGATGGCAAGATGCGAAAAGGTTGCGGAGGCGATAAAGAAAGAGGTCAGCCTGATTATCCACGATGAGCTTAAAGACCCGCGCCTGGGTTTTATTACCATTACCAGGGTGGAAGTGACCGCGGATTTAAGGCAGGCCAAGATATTTTTTAGCGTTTTAGGCAAGGACGAAGATTATAAAAAGAGCAAAGACGCGCTGGATTCGGCTTTGGGTTTTATCCGCCGGTTAATCGGCCAGAGAATCAGTTTAAGATTTGTGCCTGAGATTATGTTCCGCGAAGACAGGTCCAGCGAATACAGCATTCGCATCCAAAAGGTATTGGATGAAATCAAAGGGCTGGATGAGGCCAGGGGTCAAATAAGAAAGGAAGTGCGGCGTGGGCCTAAAAGAGGTCGTAAAGTGCGTAAAAAGAAATAAATATTTTTTAATCACCGCGCATACCAACCTGGAAGGCGATGCCCTGGGCGCGGAATTGGCCTTTTGCCGGATTTTAAAGAAATTGGGCAAATCCGGCACCATTGTCAATGAAGATGAACTGCCCGGCGGTTATACATTCTTGCCCGATACAGGAAAAATAAAGAAATATAAACCGAACCTTAAAGGCGTAAGGTTTGACTGTTTTGTCGTTTTGGATTGCTCTGATTTAAAGAGGACAGGAGAGGTTTACCGGATGAGCGCCGCCAATAAAACCGTCCTCAATATTGACCACCATATCAGCAATGAGAAATTCGGCGATGTGAATTGGGTGGAGCCGCATTGCTCGTCCTGCTGCGAAATGGTTTACCGGCTTTATAAAAAATTAGGCCTGGCCCTGGATAGAAACGCGGCCGTTTTTCTCTATACCGGGATGCTGGCGGATACCGGGTCATTCCGTTATTCCAACACCGCCGCTTCCACTCACCAGACAGTAGCGGAGTTATTGAGATATAATCTGGATGTCCCGCAGATTTATAAAAAGATATACGAAGACGTGCCTTTTGCCGATATGCAGTTATTGGCCCGCATTTTACCGCGTATGAAACGCCAGGCAGGCGGCAGGATTATCTGGTTCCAGGTGAAGAAGGATATGCTGAAAAATAAAAGTTTTTCCTTTGATTTAAGCGAACATATTTTGAGTTTTGGCCGGGCGGTAAAGGGCGCGGAGGCCGTGGTTTTATTCAAGGAGAATTTAGGCGTAAAAGATGAGATAAGGGTAAATTTCCGCTCGCAGGGCAAGGTTGACGTGAATAAGGTTGCCGCCTATTTCGGCGGCGGCGGCCATAAAACCGCCTCCGGCGCCACCATCCACGGCCGGCTCGATAAAGTGCGCAGAGAAGTCTTAGCCAAAATCCAGGAAGCGCTTAATAAGATATAAATTTTTATTTGCTTCGGGTATTTGCTCGCGCGCTGAAAATTTTTGCCGTGCGCTACGGTTTACTCCTCGTTCGCCTGCGGAAATTCGGTGACCTGCGGTTATGATCGTCAGTTTCCGCGCTCTCTCGTCGTAAATCCTTGCGCACTTTTGCCAAAAATTTTCTAATGCGCGCTCACAAACACCCTCGCAAAATTTAACTGGGCTCAAAACATGCCTCGCCACCCGCAAAAATTTAGAGCGTAAGTTTCTTTGCTGCCCGTTGGGTGGTGGGGTTAAAAATCGACATCCGCTCGCAACCTTGGACAGAGGCATTAAGCAGGCAACATGCTTTGTTATCTAAAAAAATCCTGTTAGATTTTGCCACCCTTTACGTCTATTGTTAGTAGAAAGCCAAGATTGACTTTAAATGAGAGGGTGGTAAAATATGGATGAAAATACAAACCAGGTTCACCCCGCCTTTAATATGCCTACATTAACACAAGTAAGAATTAACCGCAAAAGAGGTATTTTTGAGTTAGTCAATAATATTCCGCATAAACCTTATTTTGAAGACAAGAAAAGCAATATTGTTTTATTTCTTGAAGACTGCTTTAACGTATTGCCGCATATCCAGGAAAATTCGGTTGATATGGTTTTTGCTGACCCGCCGTACTTTTTATCTAATGGTGGAATCACCTGTCACGCCGGAAAAATGGTTTCTGTAAATAAAGGTAAGTGGGATATTTCCAAGGGGCTGGAAGAAAATTTTCATTTTACTTTGAGGTGGCTAAGGGAATGTCAAAGAATTTTAACTCCAAACGGTACAATTTGGGTTTCTGGCACCGCGCATATAATTTATACTATCGGCTCAGCTATGCAGAGCTTAGGGTATAAGATACTAAATGATATTGCCTGGTTTAAAGTAAATCCGCCGCCGAATCTAAGCTGCCGTTATTTTACGCACTCAACCGAAACCATTATCTGGGCCGCTAAGAATAAGAGTAGTAAACATTATTTTAATTATGATCTGATGAGAAAGATGAATAATGGTAAACAAATGCTTAGCCTGTGGTCTATTAAGGCCACCGGCCCCTTAGAAAAAATATATGGTAAGCATCCCACACAGAAGCCATTGGAGTTATTAAATAGAATTGTGTTAGCTTCCACAAAGCCGGGAGATATAGTATTGGATCCTTTTAGTGGCAGCAGCACAACCGGTATTGCGGCTTTCCGCGAAAGAAGACAGTTTATAGGCGTCGAGCTCGAGGAGGAATACTTGAAAGTTTCCTTAAAAAGGCTTAAAGACGCGTTCCGGGAGAGAAATAATGATTAGAGGCGGTAAGGGGGGAGCTAAAACTACAGCGTCTGGCTTAAGATTTGAATCGAGGATTACCTTAAAGAATGCTTTTAACTCTCTATCGGGGTATAAGATAATTGATGATAACGTTTATTTTAAAAATGATAAGGTTGCGGAATTATACCAAAAACATAAACTTTATAAGAATCTACTCGAACCCAATAATATCGATTATTCAGAAATTATTTCCAAGAAGTTAATACCAGATGACGCAATTTTTATCATCAAAGATAAGACGCTTTATATTATTGAAATTAAATTTCAGGCGGTAACCGGATCTGTTGACGAAAAACTGCAGACGTGTGATTTTAAAAATAAGCAATATCAGAGGCTCCTTGCGCCCTTAGGGATTTCAGTGAAATATGTCTATATTTTAAACGACTGGTTTAAAAAAGAAGAATATCAAGACGTGCTAGAATATGTTAAGTTGGTAGACTGTTATTATTTCTTTTATGAATTACCATTGGGCTTTTTAGGCTTGCCCGAACCCGCTAAATAGTTTCTACTGCAGCAAGATGCTCCATGAGGTTACATTAGGCAAAATCTCCACTTTTTGATACAGTAAATATCGCTAATGGGTGGCGAGGCGGACTTGAAAATGCCGCTGGCGGATTTCGAGCGAATGTTCGATTTTAGCAAAAGCAGCTTGAGCTGCGAAAGACCTTTTGCGGCCCGAAGGGTAAAATCGAACTAGCGAGAAAGCCGACAGGGGCATTAACTGATATGATGAAAGTTATCTACGGAATTAACAGGATTAGGGGATTTAAGAAGCCGGTGGTGGCGATGGGGGTATTTGACGGGCTGCATTTGGGGCATCGCCAGATATTGCAGGCGGCAGCCAGGAAGGCGCGCGCTATTGGAGGCACCAGCGTAGTTTTGACTTTCTGGCCGCATCCGCAAAAAAAAGAAAGCCTCTATTCCCTGGAACACCGCCTAAGATTAATCGCGGGGCTGGGCATAGATGTTTGCGTTGTCATCAATTTTAATCAGAAGTTTGCCCGGCTTTCTGCGGAAGATTTTATTAAGCGCGTTTTAGCGGGAAAGATTAAGGCGCGCTATATATTTGTGGGCAGGAATTTCCGGTTCGGGAGAAATGCCCGCGGCGGACGCCAAACTCTGAAAAAATTTTCCCGCCTTTATAATTTTAAATTAAAGTTATTCAGTATGCTTAAGACAAAGAATAAGCCCATCAGCAGCACCTACATCCGCGCCATGATTAAGAGGGGAGATATTGCCAGGGCCGGGGCATTGCTGGGCCGGCCGGTAAGCATTCTCGGCACGGTGATTAAGGGGAGTTCTTTGGGCGCAAGATTAGGTTTTCCCACGGCAAATATCAATCCGCACCACGAGGTTATCCCCCAAGACGGAATATACGCGGTAAAGATTATTTATAACAAGCAGAAATTTCCCGGGGTATGCAGTATCGGAACCAAGCCGACATTTACGGCGCAGCAAAAGAAATATATTGAAGCGCACATTTTTAATTTTAGAAAAAATATCTACGGCCGGTACCTGGAGATTCAGTTTATCAAAAGAATAAGGGGCCAGAAAAAATTCGCTTCTTCTTGTGCCTTAACTAGGCAAGTCAAAAAAGATATAGTTTTCGCCAAACGCTTATTTTCCCGCCTTTAAAACCACCACAATAGCTGCCCTATATATCTTGTTTATACCACTACTCCTTGTATTTTAGCCAGTTAGGAAAATTTTTATCTTGACAAGGGGGGCGTTTTTATCTATACTTGGGCTACAAAGTGGTTAAAAGTGGAGTAAAGTGGTTGAGGCCACAACTTATGGAGTGAACACCCGGCTGTATCGGAACAGCCGGTGTGCCGCTTGTGCGGCAAGCGAACATAAGTTGTTTGGCCGAAACCACCCAGCACTAATTTTTCAAAAGCTTTATTTCTATTTGATAGAGGTTGTCGATACAACTCCTATGAGGTAGTTTTCAGCGTTGCATAAAATTAGTGCTGGGTAAATTCACAGACGCCCTACGGGCTGCAACTTACGTCGCAAGACGTAAATCGGTGCTCCGTAAGTTGTCTGTTCATTTATGTTTTACGGCGAATATTTACATTCCATAGACCGTAAGGGTCGCCTCATATTGCCTGCCAAGTTTCGCGAAGTAGCCAAGGCCAATTTTATTGAAAAATTTTTTGTTACCCGCGGCCTGGATAAATGTCTTTTTATGTTTGCGGAAGAAGAATGGCGTTCGCAGGAAGCCAAGTTTAAGGCCATATCTTTTACTAAGGCCGAGGCGCGCAGGTTTAACCGCCTGTATTTTTCCGGTGCGGGAGAGGTTTTGCCGGATAAGCAGGGAAGGATTTTATTGCCGCAGTACCTGAAGGATTTTGCCGAGATAAAAAGGGAAGTGGTTATCGTCGGCGTTTCTAACCGCGTTGAGATTTGGGCGAAAGACAAGTGGCATGAGTTTTATGGAACTTCGCGTCCATCTTTTGAAGAAATCGCCGAAAAGTTAATGGACGCATAATAATATAGAACGGGATTTTTAAAGTGGGACACCAGTTGCATACCCCCGTAATGGTTACGGAAATTATAGATTATTTGAATTTAAGCCCGGGCAAAACTATAGTTGATGCCACTGTCGGCACCGGCGGGCATAGCAGGCAGATAATAGAGAAGATTATGCCGGGCGGCCGGCTAATCGGTATTGACCGCGACCAGGAATCGTTAGCTGTCGCCAAGGAAGAATTGCGCCAATATGGCGATGCCTGCCAGTTTATCTACGGAAATTTTTGCGACATAGATAGTATCTTGGCAGGATTAAAAATTAAAAAGATAGACGGCATAGTTTTTGATTTAGGGATTTCTTCTTTTCAGCTGGGGGACCCGAACCGGGGGTTTAGTTTCCAGCGGGAAGGCCCGTTAGACATGCGCCTGGACAGGAATAGTTATATTTCCGCGTATGACCTGGTAAATAACCTTAACGAAGAGGAAATCTCGGCGTTACTTTGGAACTTTGGCCAGGAAAGATGGCATAACCGCATTGCCCATCTTTTAGTGGAAGAAAGACAAAGCCAGCCGATCGCGACTACCGCGCAGCTGGCCAATATTGTCGTGCGCGCCGTGCCGCAGCGGTACAGGTATAGATATTATCATATTCACCCGGCAACCAGGACTTTTTTAGGCATCCGCATTGCCGTGAACAGAGAATTAGAGACCCTGGAGAAAGCGATAAATAAGGCCGTTGAGTGCCTTAACCGGCAGGCGCGGATTTGTGTGCTTTCTTTTCATTCGTTGGAAGACCGGATAGTAAAATTAAATTTCCGCAGGATGGCGCAAGAGCAGAAAACAGAGCTCATTACGCCTAAGCCGCTGGCGCCTAATTTCGCGGAAGTAAAAACCAATCCCCTCAGCCGCAGCGCCAAGCTGAGGGTTGCGCAAAGGCTCTAAAAAATGAGATTATCTAAATTCTTATCTATCATCGGTGCCGTTACCTTTTTATCCTGCCTTTATGTTTATCAGCAATCAGAGATTTTACGCCTCGCCTATGTCGGCCAGAAACAAAGAGCGGCCTTTGAGGATTTGCTTGATAAAAACAGTTTTTTGAGATATAATTTAGAAAAAGGCATCTCTTTGGTAAGTATTGGCGATCGGGTCTCCAAGGCATCTGGTTTTCAAATGCCTGATGCTTACCGATTAGTAAGACTGGAGAGCCGGCAGCAAAACTTAAGGCAAAAGGCGCAGCAAGGGCCTACTGCTAACAGGAATAATATAGTAGCCCGCCTATTTGGCATCAAGAGACAGGCCGAGGCAAAAACTATCAATCCTTAACACGGATAAGATTACTTTACAAAGCAGCTGTAGGAAATCCGTGTATATCCCTGATTAATTGTGTATATAAGCAATTATCGCCGCAAAGTTGATGCGGTGTTTCTGTTTTTTGTCCTTTTTTTAATCCTTTGCATCGCCCGCCTGTTATTTATCCAATTTTTCCGTTCAAATTATTTAGCCGGCCTCGCCAAGAGACAGCACAGCCTGTTTGTGGAATTAGAGCCCCGCCGGGGGGCTATCTATGATGCCAACCTAAAGCCCCAGGCCGCGAATATAGCCGTAGATTCAGTCTTTGCCTGCCCTAAAGATATCCCCGATAAACAAAAAGAAGCTATTATCAGAAAACTGGCGCCTATCTTAAATTTAAATTACGCCTACTTGAAGGACAGGTTGTATCGCAAGAAATCTTTTGTCTGGATTAGCCGCAAGATTAGCCCCAGGCAGGCCGCGCAGATAAAAGACCTGAAGATAAAAGGCATTGATTTTATCAAAGAGAGCAAGCGTTGCTATCCTAACGGATACCTCGCCAGCCAGGTAATCGGTTTTG
>Ga0194111_10010180_pt1 | contig 10118 bp, 8 predicted proteins | sample TA2KigC300mmetaG_FD_146194 | JGI IMG/M metagenome (GOLD analysis project Ga0194111, IMG submission 146194) | Freshwater microbial communities from Lake Tanganyika, Tanzania - TA2015033 Kigoma Deep Cast 300m | ecosystem: Environmental > Aquatic > Freshwater > Lake | place: Tanzania: Lake... | reverse complement strand
TGTCCCCGGAAATCCTGTCCCTGGCCGAATCCTACCTGGACCAGGAAAATATCCGGGCCTACCGGCTGCTGGCGGAAGTGGAAGCGGCCCAGCAGCACCTGGCCCTGAAAGAAGCGGAACTGGCGGAAAACCGGCAGGAGTTGGAACGCCGGCGTCATGAATTGGAGACGGCGCGTCAAGAACTTGAAACGCAGCGCCGCCGCCTGGAGGAAGAGGTCCGGGCCCAGGCCCAGGCCGCCATCCAGGCTGCGGAGCGGGATTTCAAAGAGATCGTCAAGCGCCTGCGCCGGGGGGAGGAATCCTGGGGCAAGATGAGACAGGAATTTTCGGAGTGCCAGGCCCGCCTGCTGGCCCAAATCCTGCCCGAAGCCGCCCCGGCCCCGCCGGAGATCCCGGAATTCCACCTGGGCCAGAAAATTTTCCTCCCCGCCCTGGGACTCACCGGCGAAATTTTGGAAATCAACCCCCGGGACGGCCGCCTCACGGTGCAGGTGCGCAACGTCAAGCTGCGCATCAGTCCCGAGGAGATCACCCCCACTCCTGAAACCGGCGTAGCCCGGCCCCAGACCGCGCCCCATTACCACGTCCCCCGGGAACATCTCCCCAGCCTCAACGTAGTGGGTTTGCGAGTGGATGAAGCTTTGCCCCTGGTGGACCGCTTATTGGACCAGGCCGCGCTCCACGGCCAGGAGCGGGTGGACATCATCCACGGCCTGGGCACCGGCCGCCTGAAGCAGGCTGTTAGAGAACATCTAAAACATCACCCTCTGGTGAAAGCGATTCACGGGGAGGTCAATCCGGGGGTGACGGAAGTCGAGTTAAGGGAGTGAGTCAATTTTGTTATTAAAAAGAAGGCTCTAAATATTTTGAAAATAATATAAATTTAAGAGGAGAATTGTATTGAAGATATTTATTATAATCCTTTTATTATTTAATCTATTTAGTTGTAACGATGATAGTAACCTAATGAATAAATTTAAGGAGGTAAAGATATATAATAGATAGAGTAGAAGACGAAATGACTATATTCATTAATCGATATAGTAGAAGTTTTTTTAGTAAAAGCGAATTATACGATCATGAAGATAAATTTTTGTCTAAATTTGAAGATATGTTAGGTAAGCTACTTAATTTTGATAAATTTATAGAAAAAAATAAGTCATCCTTAGCACGTATAGGAATTAATACAAATAAAGAAATTAATGATTCCCACCATAAAATAGTTAAATTATTTAATATTAGTAAAGCTATAAAAGATAGGAGAGAAAAGCAAAGATAATAATGAGATTCACATAGTGGAGCGCAGAACTATAACCTATTTTGAAACATAATCCGAGTCTCTAATTTGACTTTTCGATTCTGGTTCCCAAGCTGCGCTTGGGAACTTCACTTGGCTGCCAAGTTTTACTTGGCGAAGATATGCGGCAGGTTCACTTTATAAATCTTTTTCAGCGATGAACTGCCCAAGCACAGCTTGGGCCACCAAGGCGTTCCTAAGTGCAACTTGGGAATGAGGTGGAGAAACTTTAATGAAGGTTAAATTGATAGATATTTTAAAAATGTACACCATGGAAAAAGACAAACGCTATTGGAGATACACCATAAAAGAAGTAGATTATTTTTTAATGATAAGAAAAACTATAATATCTTATACTTTGATAGTTTCATTATTATCAATTATAGTTATAGCAATTAATTATAAAATACCATTTTTAAAATCAATTATAGCCCCATTTCCTTTAGATGAATTTTGGCAAATAGTAAAAATTAACAAAAATATTTATTTATTTGTAGGAATTAAAAATTTATCTATTGGCATAGCTTTATTTAATATAATGGATGTAATAGGAGATCATTTTCACGGAGAAGGAGGTTTATTTTTCCTTGTGTTTTGCTTTGCGATGATTGGAACAATTATTAGTGGGCCTTATTATCTGATCAGGTGGATTGTCCTATTATTCATGAAATAACAATAAATTGCGATTTTGATTGATATTATAATTATTTATTTTATATTACTACGCATACGATGTAATTAAACTGAGTTTCATGTTATAACTATGAGGTAATTTTATGGATGAATATTTATACTATAAGTTAGGTATTAAAGCAAAATACAGAGAAAATGCAGTTATTATATGGAGTTCTTCATCAATATTATTGCATTTAGTTTTTGGGGGATTTAATTATTTATTGACGTGGAAGGCAGTTGGATTTTTATCTATTGGTGCATGTTTCGCGGCGATTATCTTAAGCAATATTTACTATGGATTATTCTTTACGATGATTAAATTAACGACAAAAGGATATTCTTCACTTAGCGATTCAATGAAACAGAAAAAAGTTAAGAGAGATAGAGTTATTTTATTAGTATTGCAAATTGTCTTTGGTTTTATCATTACATTATTTTCTTTTAATTTATTTTATAGATATCCAATCAATTTTTAAAATTGGTTGTTAATGGTCTTTTCCCTGGGAAATAAAAATAGGAACAAGAAGGAAACCTGTGTCACACGGGATGGCGGGCGCGGCGGCCCGCCCCACCGATAATGCCGGTGGCCAAGCTGGAGCTTGGCCGGAAAATGGCGTTCCCAAGTGCAACTTGGGAACGAGAAGGAATGTAGCCGCAGGCTTTAGCCTGCGCCAGCACAGGCTGGAAAGCCTGTGCCACCAAAATAAAGATGGCGGGCGCGGCGTACTGCCCCCCCCAAAAATTGATTTTTCTGGTTCCCAAGCTGCGCTTGGGAACCCAAATGGAAGCCAAGTTTTACTTGGCGAAGAATTGCACAGGTTAATTTTATAGCTTTTCAGCGGAGGTGAACTGCCCAAGCCCAGCTTGGGCCGTAAAGTGCGTTCCCAAGTGCAACTTGGGAACGAGAAGGAATGTAGCCGCAGGCTTTAGCCTGCGCCAGCACAGGCTTGAAAGCCTGTGCCACCAAAATAAAGATGGCGGGCGCGGCGTACTGCCCCCCCCAAAAATTGATTTTTCTGGTTCCCAAGCTGAGCTTGGGAACCCAATTGGATGCCAAGTTTTACTTGGCGCATAATTGCACAGGTTAATTTTATAGGTCTTCATCGGCAATTAACTGCCCAAGCCAAGCTTGGGCCACAAGTGCGTTCCCAAGTGCAACTTGGGAACGAGAAGGAATGTAGCCGCAGGCTTTAGCCTGCGTCGGCACAGGCTAGAAAGCCTGTGCTACCAACATAAGGACGGCGGGCGCGGCGGCCCGCCCCACCAAATGAGCCAAATGAGCAAAATGATTTTTTTAACTGAAAACTGAAAACTGAAAACTGAAAACTGTTTTTGAAATGTTGATCCCCGACGACAAGCTCCTGGAAATCAAGGACGCGGCTTCCATCGCGGAGGTGGTGGGCCAGTACGTCAAATTGACCCAGAAGGGGCGGAATCTGTTGGGGCTGTGTCCCTTTCACTCGGAGACCAAGCCGTCGTTCACCGTGTCGCCGGACAAGGGCATCTTTTACTGTTTCGGCTGCCAGGCGGGGGGCAACGTCATTTCCTTCATGATGCTCTACCACCGCCTGAGCTTCCCCGAGGCGGCCCAGGAACTGGCCCGGCGCTACGGCATCCCCATCACCTTTAAAGACCTGGGGCCGGAAGGGGCGCAGAGGGCCAAAAAGCGCCAGTCGTTACAAGACCTCCTGACCCAGGCGGCGCACTTTTACGCCGCCACTCTGAAGGCCCCGGAAGGCAAGGCCGGCCGGGATTACCTGGAAAAACGCCAATTGACCCCGGAGGTCATCCGGGACTTTCATCTGGGCTTCGCCCCGGATGAATGGGACGGCTTGAAGCGCCACCTCCAGAACCGGGGCCTGTCTTTGGAGTTGGCCCAGGACGCGGGCCTCCTCGTGCCCAAGGCCCAGGGGGGCTTTTACGACCGGTTCCGCAGCCGCGTCATGTTCCCCATCCTGGACCGCCACGGCAAGGTGGTGGCCTTCGGCGGCCGCATCGTGGGGGAGGGGGAGCCTAAATATCTCAATTCGCCGGAAAGCCCCCTGTACACCAAGGGCCGCCACCTTTACGGCGCGCCCCAGGCCCAGGAGGCTTTGCGGAAAACCGAAACCGCCCTGGTGGTGGAGGGCTACCTGGACCTGCTGGCCCTGCGGGTGCACGGGGTAGCCAACGTGGTGGCCACCCTGGGCACCGCGCTCACCCGGGAGCAGGTGCGCCTGCTCAAGAATCTGGCCCCCAGGGCGGTCATGGTCTTTGACGGCGACGCCGCCGGCAGCCGGGCCATGCGCCGGGCCTTCCCGCTCTTCGCCCAGGAGGGCCTGCCGGTGCGGGTGCTCCCCTTGCCCGCGGGGATGGACCCGGACACCTACGTCTTCGCCCACGGCCCGGGACTGTTTGCTCAGCCTTGGGACGCGGCCCAGCCCTGGTTCGCCTATCTTTTGGAGGAACTGGTGAAAGAGCACGGCCCGGACATCGAAGGCCGGGTTAAGATCTCCGAAGAGCTGCGCCCCTATTTTCAGGCGGTGGCCGACCCCGTGGAGCAGGCCCTGTGGCTGCGGCACGCGGCGGAGCGCCTGGAAGTGGACGAAACCGCGCTGCGGCGCAGCCTGGCCAGCCTTTCCCCCATCACCCGGGGCGGCCTCAGCCCCGTGAAGCTGGACGTCAGCCTGGAAAAGCGGCTCCTCAAGTGGGTGCTAAACCACCCCGGCGCGGTGCCGGTGGAGGAATTGGAGGATTGGGCCTTGGACCTGGAGGATGGGGACCTCCGGGAAATCATGGCCCTGGTAATCCGCAGTTTCCGGGAGCACGGGGTTCTGGACCACGGCCTGCTGATTCAGCAGGCGGACGCGGAACCCCTGCGCCGGCAAATCTGCGCCCTCACTCTGGGGGAAGAAAAAGAGTTCAGCCGCACCTCCCAGGATTTTGCCGCAGAATGGCGCCGGAATTTTTGCGTGCGGCGGCTGAAGAAAGCCCAACAGGCTTTGATAGCCAAACAAAACCAAAATCCAAACGGCGAAGACCTGGTGGCCCTGCAGGCCCAGCAGCAGGAGATCTACCGCCAACTGGAAGCCTTGAAGCAGGCTTCCCCGGCCAAAGGAGAAGATGGATGAACAAGGGTATGGGAATTAGCGGGTTTCCGGAATTGATGCCCATGGGGGACGACGACAGCCTCATTTCCGTGGACGACCTGAACGACTCCATGTCTCCGGATGTATTGTTAACGGACCAGATGAAGGACATCTTCATCTTTGACGACCTGGAACTATCGCCTCCGGAGGTTTCCAGCCTGGTCATGGCCGTTCCCCTGGAATTGGGGGAGGGGGAAGGCGACTTGGTGCTGGACGCGGAAGCGGCCAAGTTGGACGACCCGGTGCGCCTCTACCTCAGGGAGATGGGCCTGGTTTCCCTGCTTACCCGGGAAGGCGAGGTGGAAATCGCCAAGCGCATCGAGGAAGGGGAAAAGGAGGTGCTCCACTCCCTCTTGGAAGTGCCTTTATCCTACTTCCAGGTTCTGGCCCTGGCCTACAAGATGGAGCAGGAAAAGCTTTCACCCACGGGCCTCCTGGAGGATTTTGACGAAGACGCGCCGGACCTGGATCTCAGCACGCATAAGACCCGCCTGCTCAAGATTCTTCAGAAGGTGCGCCTCTTTGAAGAAAAAATCAAGCAAGGTTACAAGGAAATGGCGGCCCACCCTTACCGCAGCGAGGGCTACCTCCAGCAGGAGCAGCGCCTGGGCACGCTGCGCCGCCGGTTGGCGGACCTGCTGAAAAATATGCGTCTGGATCGCCATTACCTGGAAGGGATTCTCAACCAACTCCGGGGCTACGGCTTCCTGGTGCGGGAATGCCAGCGAAAATTGGAGCGCTGCCAGGCGGCCGCGGGCCTGTCCCTGACCAAGCTGCGCAGCCTGTTACGGGAGCGGAAGAAAAATCCGGGAATGCCCATATTGTCCAAATTGACCCCCCAGCGCCTGGCGGAAGTGGAAGAGCTCTGGTATCAGACCCACCGCCACCTGAAAAAGCTGGGCCAGGACGTGGGCGTGCCCGGCGGGCGCCTGCTGGCCATTCTGACCAAGGCCGAGAAAGGGGAGTACCAGGCCCTCAGGGCCAAACGGGAGCTGGTGGAGGCCAATCTGCGCCTGGTGGTATCCATCGCCAAAAAATACACCAACCGGGGCCTCCAATTCCTGGACCTTATTCAGGAAGGCAACATCGGCCTCATGAAAGCCGTGGAAAAATTCGAATACGAACGGGGTTACAAGTTCAGCACTTACGCCACCTGGTGGATCCGCCAGGCCATCACCCGGGCCATCGCCGACCAGGCCCGGACCATCCGCATCCCGGTGCACATGATTGAGACCATCAACAAGCTCATCCGCACTTCCCGGTATCTGGTCCAGGAAATCGGCCGGGAACCCACCCCGGAAGAAATCGCGGAGAAGATGGAGTTTCCCCTGGAAAAAGTGCGCAAAGTCCTGAAAATCGCCAAAGAGCCCCTGTCCCTGGAGACTCCCATCGGCGACGAAGAAGACAGCCACCTGGGCGACTTCATCGAAGATAAGAAGATTTCCACGCCCATGGAGGCGGTGGCCAACCTCAATCTGGCGGACCAGACCTGCAAGATGCTGGCCACTCTCACCCCCAGGGAGGAAAAAGTGCTGCGCAAGCGCTTCGGCATCGGGGAAAAGACGGATCACACCCTGGAAGAAGTGGGCCGGGACTTCGAGGTCACCCGGGAGCGCATCCGCCAAATCGAGGCCAAGGCCCTGCGCAAACTCCGGCATCCTTCCCGGAGCACCCGGCTGAAAAGCTTCATCGAATATTGACTCGGTTCTTGAAATATTATGAAATAATTCATAAAATAAAGATGAAGCGGGCTTCCGGGTTTGGAATCCCCGACAATTCCTCGTGAGGAGCGGGCCCATAGCTCAGCGGTCAGAGCAACCGGCTCATAACCGGACGGTCCCTGGTTCAAATCCGGGTGGGCCCACCACCTTTTTCGGGAGGTTTAAAATAACACCCCAACGACAAGGACTTTGGAAGTCCTCCGGAAATTGACCCAAAGGGGGGTGCTGTGTGCGCACCCCCCTTTTTATGTCCTATGGCCGTACTTTTACAAGAGATTATAAAGCTTCTGGACGAGCATTACTCCTTTAACTGGGCCGTGTCCGGCGACCGGGTGGGGCTGGAGATCGGTGACCCCCGGACCCCGGTGTCCCAGGTTCTGGTGGCCCTGGAGGCCACCCCGGAAGTGGTGGCCCAGGCCCGGGGAAAAAGAGCGCAGCTCCTCCTCACTCATCATCCGCTCCTGTATCAGCCGCTCCGGGAAGTGCGCGAAGATCAACCTCAAGGCCGGCTGTTGGCCCAAATAGTCCGGGCCCGCTTGGCCGTGGTTGCCTGTCATACTAATCTGGATGTGGCGCCCCGGGGCCTCAACGATTTTCTGGCTCATCTCCTGGAACTTAAGGACGTGGAAATCTTATCCGCCACCGGCGCCGACGCCTGGTGCAAGCTCACCGTTTTCACGCCCCTGGGTTATGAAGACCCGGTGCGCCAGGCTCTGGCGGAAGAGGGCCTGGGGGTCATCGGCCGCTATTCCCATTGTTCTTTTGCCGGCCGGGGGGAAGGGACCTTTGTTCCCCTGGAGGGCGCCCGGCCATTTAGGAGTGAAGCGGCCCGGCTTTCCCGGGTCGTAGAATCCCGCCTGGAGATGGTGGCTCCGGAGAGCCGCCTCAATGCCGCCCTGGCCCGCCTGAAGAAGATTCATCCTTACGAAGAAGTGGCCTATGACCTTTATCCCTTGAAGAATCAAGGCCTCACCCTGGGATTGGGCCGGGTGGGCTGCTGGCCGACGCCCCGGGCTTTTACGGAAATAATTTCCCGGATCAAAGAGGTCTTCGGGGTTAGCCAGGTGCGGATTTGGGGCCGGCCTCCGGGGGAAGCGCGGCAAGTGGCGGTGTGCGGCGGCAGCGGCGGGGAGTTCATCGGCGCGGCCCGGGAGAAAGGAGCTCAATTGTACCTTACCGGGGAAGTGCGCCACCATCAGGTTCCTCCGGGGATGGAGGACTTCGTCGTCCTGGAAGTGGGCCACTACGCCAGCGAGGTGGTGTTTATGGAGCCTTGGGCCGCAGACCTCCGAGCCCGGTTCCGGGAAGCGGGATGGGAATTGGAGGTGGAAGCCGCCACCCCGGCAGCCCCGCCGTGTCATTACCGGTGAATAATGGAAAAGGTCACCCACCGGGGCCTTTTATCTTAACCATAACCATACGACAAGCCACGATGGAGGTTTAATCTTGTTACCGGAGTTAAAAGGGCTGGTAGACTTGCAGGAACTGGATAAGGTCATCCGCGGCATTGCCCAGGAAATGGAGAAGCTCCCGGAGTTTCTGGAGACGGAAACCGCCCGGCTCCAGGAAATGAAGGCGGAATACGCCGCCGCGGCCCAAGAGCTGGAAGACCTGAAAAGCCAGCGTCGCGCCACAGAAGGAGATATCGCCGAACTGGAGGAGAGCATCAAGAAAAGCCGCCAGCGACTCATGGAGATCAAGAGCAACATCGAATACCGGGCCATGCTCAAGGAGATCGCCTATAAGGAAGACCAGCGGGACAAGACCGAAACCCGCCTGCTGGAGGGACTGGAGCTCCTGGAGGCCAAAACCAAGGCCCTGGCGGCGCTGGACCAGGAAATCCTGGAGCAGCAGGCCATATTGGCCCAGGAAGACGAAAAGATAAAGGCCCAGTTGAAGGAGCTGAAGAAGGAACTGGCCGGCCTGGAAAAGAAACGCGGTGTGCTGCGCAAGGTGGTGCCATCCCAGTTGCTGAAGCGTTATGAGTTTATCCGGGAACGGCGCAACGGCACCGCCATCGCCGCGGTGCGGGAAGGGGTCTGCCTGGGCTGCAATATGAATATCCTGCCCCAGCAGTTCATTGATCTTCAGAAAGGCGAAGAGATCCTGCAATGCCCTCACTGCCAGCGGATGCTGTACTGGCTGGATGAGATGGCCGAAGAAGCTGTCAATTAAAGGCGGTCTTTGGTTTTCGGTCTTCGGTTTTCGGTAAGGGGCGGTGGGCCCTGATTTAAGACCGCTGCGAAATACCTAATTGAACAGCGATTTCTTAAAATCCCCTCCCCCTTGATGGGGGAGGGTTGGGGTGGGGGTGGCAAAATCTTTTTCTAATTAAAGCATGTTAATTCAGTTATCCCCCCTCACCTCAACTCCCGCTGTTTTTTTGCCTAAGTTCCGGCCCTGAAAATGTAACCGCAGGCTTCAGCCTGCGCCGGGCAACCCCCCGCCGGGACGCCCTTACTGGGTGGGGCGAGCCTCTGTGCCCGCCAAATTTTTCCCCCCGGAATGACACCATGTCGCAACCAAACGGCAAATTGGGGCGTGATTTATCACGCCCGCCTCTACGGGCGCAATAAATTGCGCCACTCCGACAATAGCCTTTTGAATGCACCTTGGTATGGGTTGCTAAGCCGGGCATCCAACTGCGCAACCCAAGAACAGCCAGAGCGGCTGCTCATTTTCATGGGTTATGGGGCGAGCCGAAGGCTCATGTTCAACTGCTTGCCCTATTGAGAGAATACCAACGCTAAGGGGGCAGGGGGGCGCCCTGCCTGAAAGGATGGCGATTGCAACCCGACGGCGCGGCGATTTTCCAGGCCCTGGCGGAAGGGCAAGACATCTCCCGGGTTATGGAAGAGTTCCAGATAACCCGGGAGCAACTCAACAATATGTTCGCGGCAGCTGCCGCCCATTACCGTCAACTGGAGCAAGGCCGGTGGACCCTTTACTCAGATGGCGCCTCTTCCGGCAATCCCGGCCCGGCCGGCGCCGGGTTCGTCCTCATTGACCCTCAAGGTGAAACCCGCCTGAAAATGGGCGACTATCTGGGAGAGGCCACCAGCAACGTGGCCGAATACCGGGCGCTCCTCCTGGGCCTCCAAGCCGCCCGCAACCTGGGGGTCCAAAAGCTTCAGATCTTCTCCGATTCGGAGCTCCTGGTGCGCCAACTCACCGGCCTTTACCGGGTGAAGACGCCCCATCTTATCCCCCTTTACCGGGAAGTCCGAAAAGAGTTGCAAAACTTCCGGGCCTATGCTATCTCCCATGTGCCCCGGGATGGCAATCAAGAGGCCGACC
>Ga0194111_10010178_pt1 | contig 10119 bp, 8 predicted proteins | sample TA2KigC300mmetaG_FD_146194 | JGI IMG/M metagenome (GOLD analysis project Ga0194111, IMG submission 146194) | Freshwater microbial communities from Lake Tanganyika, Tanzania - TA2015033 Kigoma Deep Cast 300m | ecosystem: Environmental > Aquatic > Freshwater > Lake | place: Tanzania: Lake... | reverse complement strand
CCGACGAGATGTGCTGCCACAGGTTGGGGGCGGGCACCCCGTTCTCGTGGAACATGACCTTCAGGCGCTTGAAGTACTCGCGCTCGCCGAGATACGAGTAGCCGGGCTGGAGCCGTGCCGGCCCATCGTGGGCGGGGCGTCCCTGCCCCGCGTCCTTGAAGTATGCGCCGCCCGTGAGGAAGTTCTTGTCAACCCCCAGGTAATTCTCGTCCACGTAGAGGCCGCGGAAGCCGGCGTCGCGCACCCACTTCTGGTAGTGCCACACGCGGAAGTCGTTCGGCCCCTTGCCTTGCGTGGTGTTGCCGTTCGAGAAGTCGCCCGGCGTCTCGCCCCAGTCCACCACGTAGCCGGGGAACTCGTGTCCCGCGTAGTCGCGGTAGCGTGCGATGGCGTGGGCGATGGAGCCGACCATCGGCCGGTGGTCGGTGCGGACGGGGATTTGGTCGTATGCCTTCTTCGACTTCTCGAGGCTCCAGGGATAGGGGGAGGAGTAATAGGGCCAGAGCACCGCCCAGTCGGCCTGGCTGTCGAACCAGAAGTAGGTGTTGCGTGCGCCGAGCAGGTCGCCTTTGCGGTTCGCGCAGATGATCGAGCGCCAGCCGGGGGGCAGGGGGCGCGAGGGGAAAGTCTGGTAGGCCCACTTGATGGTCGTCGGCTGCTTGAAGTCGGTCGGCACCTCGACGAAGTGGATGCGGAGGGTCACAGTGCCATCCTTGCGGATGATCTCCTGGGTGGGGTGCGAGCGGTCGGTCTCCGTGCCCCAGCCCTTGTCGTTGTCGGCGACCCAGATGAAGGCGCGGTCGGAGTTGGTGAGCCAGATGTAGGGCACGAAGTCGCCCAGCAGCATGCCCGAGCCGGTCTGCTGGCTCGACCAGTAGGCAGGCGTGACGTCGTGGGTCGCCGCCCAGCCGCCCGCCGTGGTGCAGAAGTGCGTGGCCTCCTCTTCTGGGAAAACGATTTCGAGCGTGAGCTTCTCCGCCTTGCCGCTGAGGGTCCATTCGTTGATCGTGAAGCCGTCGAACTCCACGCGGGTCTTCGCCTCGACCTTGATGCCGCCCCCTTCGCCCGTGCCTGTGGTGTCCACCTGGGCATCCACGTGGCGGACAAGGCTCGGCGCCGAAGGCATGACTTCCACTGCCTTGCCGCCGCTGACCGCCACGAGCCGCATATTCCGGAGTTGGCCAACTCCGGGACCGCCACCCCGCTCGAGTGGCCGGGCGGCGCTCGGTCCATTCCGGAGTTGGCCAACTCCGGAATGAACAGCCTGCTTCAGCAGACCCAGGCCGTTCATGTGCAGCGAGCGGTTCCAGACGCCCACGGCGCCGTCCTTCCAGGTCATCGGCGTCCAGGGCGGGATCACCTTGTCGGTGATGCCCACCGAGTTGTCGGACCACTCGAACTTGTGGCGGAGGAGGCCCACCTCCTTCGTCTCGGCCTTGAGCGGCTTGCCCTCGGCATCCTTCACCGTCAGCTCGACGAGCAGCTTGAGCGGCTCGGGCGTGGGCAGGGGCTTGAGTTCGGCCGGCTTCTTCCCCTCTTTCTCCAGCTTGCGGTTCTGCTCCTCGATGCGGGCGTTCTCGGCCTTCACTTGGTCAATGCGGGGCCAGTCGGCCACGGGGATGCGGAGCTTGTCGAGTGCGAAGTGGGTCGAGGAGTAGCAGTGGCGGAAGGGCTGCATGGGGAAGGCCATCAGCTCCTTGTTGTTCTGCGCGGGATCGAGGAGGCGAATGCCTCCCCCCGCAACCTTGGCCCGGCCGGGCAGGTCAATGATGTCGGCGCGAACGATCATCACATTGGATTCCGGGCCGTACATGGCGCGGAAGTCGAGTTCCTTTACCTCCGCCTTCTCGGGCCGCACGGGCTTGGGGCTGGGCGCCCAGCCATCCACGACGAAGGGGAAGCTCTGGCGGAAGATGACGGTGTCCTTCTTTGTGGGCGGGACGTCCCCGTCCCGCGGCTGTGGGCGGGATGTCTCATCCCGCGTATCGCGGCGTGGGGACACGCCACCCACAATCTGCGTTGCTGTGATGGTGAAGTGGCCCGCCTTCTTGGCGTTCATCGCCTCGGGCGGGACAGCGCCGGCGAACTCGAATGCCTTGCGCTCGCCGGCGTTGAGGGTGAATGTCTGCTTCTCGACCTTGTCGCCGTCGGCAAAGGTTGGCTCCTTGTGCCAGCGCAGCTCGACGGCGACCTCGGCCTTTGCTTTGTCGGGCGCCACGATCGTGATCGGGAATCGGTAGTTCCCTGTGAACACGCTCGTGACGTTGAAGAGCTGCACCACGGCCGAGTCGTCCACGAGGTGGACCCGCGGGTGCTGGGGGATTTCGCTGAACGCCTGGGTGACTGACCACGATGCCTGCGCCCGCGGCTTGGCGCCATGCGCCGTGCGGCACATGAGGAACCGCCAGGCTGTGGGCGGAGTTGTGGGCGGGACGTCCCCGTCCCGCGATTGTGGGCGGGATGTCTCATCCCGCGTACCGCGGCGTGGGGACACGCCGCCCGCATCCACGCCCTCGAAGCCAAAGTCCTTGATCGGGATGCTGGCCTCGAGGACGTAGTGCGTCTCGCTCTCGGCCACGGCGGTGGTCCAATTGCCCTTCCAGCCCTGGGCCACGTAGCCGCGGGTGGGGATCATCTTCTGGTCGAGGACCGCGGGGAAGGTGTTGATGATGTTCTGATAGGTTTCGGGCACGAGGGTTGGCGGCGTGACCCATATCTCGACCGACGGGTCGCCGTAGTCGTAGTCGTCATTCTCCCGCACTGCCTTCCTCAGATACCATTCGGCATCGGTCCGGCGGCAGTTGAACAGGAAGTAGAAGCACCGCTCGTCGTAGCCGAGGGCCATCGTGGTCTCGGCGGTCTGAAGCTCGTGCTCGAAGGGGGCGATCATGCCGGAGGTCGTGAACGCCTTGTCCCATTCGCCCGGCTCGATCTTCCCGTCAATCTTCGGTGGCGGGGCGAGCTTGCGTGCCGTGAACTCGCCGATGGCCAGCCTGGGCTTCTGGGCGGCGAGCGCCCAGGAGCCTGTCGCAAGGAAACCGAGCGCGACCGACACGAGGCGAAGCGGTCTCATCTGGCAGCCCCTCTCAAACGGTGAAGTGGGTCGCTGTGTAATATAGCAGAGAGGCGTGGAACTTCAAGGAGCGGTTGATGCGCTGCGCCGGGTAACGGCTCCCGCCCCTTCGGGACTGCGGGTCTGCCGCCATCTTTGGGGTGGCCGGCTCAGGCGTTGAGGCGGGCCCTGAGCTCGGGGAGGAGGCGCTCGAGGTCGGCGATGATGCGGGGGAGGCCGACCGGCTCGTTGCGGGCGCGGGGGATGCGGATGGTGTACTTGGTGGGGTAGATGCCGATGCGGACGCCGTGGTCGAAGGCCATGATGCTCCGCGACACGCCAGGGGCCTGGGTGGGCGGGCGCAGGAGGGCGTCCACGCGCGTCCGCAGCTCGCGGGTGGACATGCCGCGCTCGACGGCGGCAAGGTAGAGGGCGTGCTGGGCGTCCCCAGGCTGGAGCCGGGCGAGCTCCTCGAGGTGGGTGAGCGACACGGCGGAGGGGGGCTGGGTGCGGACGTGCTCCTGGACCCGCGGGTCGAGGTTGAGGAGGCGGAGCTTGTGGTTGACGCGGGTGCGGTGGACGCCGACGAGGGCGGCGATCTCGCCCTGGTTGGCGGCGTAGCCGTCGTCGAGGATGCGGCGGTAGGCGGCCGCTTCATCGAGTGGATTGAGGTCCTCGCGGGCGACGTTTTCGGCCACGGAGAGGAGGAAGGCCTCGCGGTCGTCGAGCTTGCGGATGATGCAGGGGAGGGTCTGAAGCCCAGCGCGGCCCGCCGCGGAGTAGCGCCGCTCGCCGACGACGACCTCGAAGGCCTCCGGCTCGTCGGGCACTGGGCGGACGAGGAGGGGCTGTATGACGCCACGCGCGCGGATGGACTCGACGAGTTCGGCGAGGGCCTCCTCGTCGAGCGCCTTGCGCGGCTGGAGGGGGTTTGGGCGGAGTTGGGCGAGGGCGAGCTGCCGGACCTCGGCCTCGGCCAGGCGCGGCGGCAGGCCGGGCGCGCGGCGGTTCAGGCTCAGCAGGCGCTCCATTGCGGTCAGCTCGCGGTCGGAGGCGGCGACGGCGGACTTGGCTTGCATGGGGTTCTCCTGTGGGCCAATCGAATCGAGCGAATCGAGCGAATCGAGCGGGCAACCGCGGCCTCACGCGGGCACCGCGGCAAACACGGCCTCGCGCTCGACGCAGTGGTCCACGACCTCGCGGTCCACGATGTCGCGCTCGTTGAGGACGATGTGTTCGAGGGCGTTGTGGCAGAGCATGGTGATGGGCCTCGGGAGGCCGCCCGTGGCCTCGTAGATGGCGTGGATGGCGTCCTCGGTGAACAACTGCTTCTCGCCCTGGTAGCCGGCGACCGTGAGGCGGTAGTTGATCATGTCCGCCACCTCGTGCTCCTGGAGCGGGTTGAGGATGTAGCGGAGGGCGATGCGGTCGAGGAAGTTCCGCCGCGCCCGCAGGCGTTCGAGGAGCTCGATCTGCGCGAAGATGACGAGCTGGAGGAGCTTGAACTTGTCGGTCTCGAAGTTCAGGAACATGCGGATCATTTCCAGGATGGGCGGCGGGAGGATCTGCCCCTCGTCAATGAGGAGGATGGGGGTCTGGCCCTTCTCGACCAGCTCGAGGAGGAAGTTGCGGAAGCACTCCTTGAAGTCGTAGCCGGACCGCCCCTGGCGCGGCACCCCGAAGGCGTGGAGGAGGTAGGCCATGAACTGGAACTCAGAGCGGAAGGAAGGGTCGTCCACGACGCGGATGACGTAGCCCTCCTCGCGGGCGATTTCGTCGTAGAGCTTTCGGCAGAGGGTGGTCTTGCCGACGCCGATGTCGCCGATGATGACGTTGAGGCCGCGGCGCTGCCGCAGCGAGAGCTGGAGGCGGAGGAGCGCCTCGCGGTGCTCCTGCGAGGCATACATGAAAGCGGGGTCAGCCGTCGTGGAGAACGGCTCCTGCGCGAGCCCGAGCGCGCTGTAGAGGTCCACGGCTGCACGTGTCCTTTGACGGGGAGAAAGCCTCTGCGGGGATGTCCCTAGTATAGCAGCCCGGAGCGAACTGTCAAGCGAAATTCGCCAGTTTCCTTGCGGGTGTTCATCTGCGCCGTCGTTCGTCCTCGTCCTCGTCCTCGTCCTCGTCCTCGAATCGTCTTCTCTCCCGCAGCCGCCCACGCCATGTGCGTCGCCATAAGCCATTGGGCCTAAAGCACTTACGCCATTGGTCTCTATGCTCGCAAAAAAAACGCCCGGAACCGCAAAAAAGCTATTGACAACTCGCCCGTTGTGCGCTTCATTGTCTTGCCGCACGGCGAGTAGGCCGGGCCGAAGTGATTCCCTAGCCTGATTGCGCGGCGCGCAGCGCGCGGCACGTCCAGAAGGAGGCGGCTCTATGACGAAGTGGCGTTGCACCCTCTGCGGCTACATCTACGACCCCGACGACGGCGACCCGGAGAACGACGTGCCCCGCGGCACCCCCTTCGAGGACCTCCCCGAGGAATGGGTCTGCCCCGACTGCGGCGCGAGCAAAGAGGACTTCGAAGAGCTGGATGTTGACGAGGAGGAATGAGCGCTCGTCTCCGCCCTCCCACAGGCTGGAGGCCTGTGCCACCGCCATCCTCAGGAGGAACCCCTTCACGACCTCTCCCCTTGTTCCTGTCGACGCGCAGTGCGCCGCCGGTAGAGCCGCTCCGTGAAGCCGCCGTGCCGCTCGAAGGCGTCGGCCTGCGCCCCCAACTGGCGGCCCAGGTGATGAATGCAGAGGTTCAGGAGAGAAAGCGCCCCGTTAGCCACGAGCATCGCGGGGAGATCGCGCAGCGACACGGACAAACACGGACTGACACGGACACCCTCCGGGGCAGCATCTTGCGTCCGTGTCTGTCCGTGTGCGTCCGTGTTCTTCCTCGCCAGCCGCACCTCTTCGGCCACCCAAGCGCGGAACTCATCGAGTGTAGCGCATCGCCGCGCCTTGAAGCGCTGGAGCACCGGGTGGTTCGGCCCCAACTCAGGCAAGCTGCGCTGCCGCAGAAAGGCCCGGTAGTCGAGGCGGAGCTCCTCCAGGCTGCCTCTGGCCACGCCTGTGAGCTTCATCTCCATCTTCTTCGATGTGGCTGAATCCATGCTCCCCTCGGAGATGTTCCGGCTCCCGCTCCGCGCTGCCTGCACCATCTGATCGAACGTGCGGCTCCTGGGATTGATGAACATCTCGCAGAACCGAACCGTCACATCATAGATCAGCTCTGCAAGCCGAAACGTCATGAGATTGCGGAACCCGCCATGCCGCGGGATCAGCCCCTCGTCTTCCGTCCGTGTCTGTCCGTGTCCGTCCGTGTTCTTCATGTAACAACCACTATCGCCTCCGTGAACTGTGGCAGGTCCCACGTGCCATAGCGCACATCCACAGGCACAATGTAACGCCCAGGCTTCGCTGTGGCAGGCACGCGTAGCGAGAGCTTCACCTCGCCATCCGCCTTGGGCTTGATTGTGGCCTTCGACCAGTCGGTGGTCCCCCCGCCCCACGCCGAGGGCAACACGGCGCGGCACGACGCCTCCCGCGCCTCCGCTGAGTGATTGGTGAAGACGACGCGGAAAAAGACGCCGCGGTGGATTCCCGGCCCGCCCCCGAACTTCTGCTCGTAGGGGAAGCAGCGGCACCATTGCTCGTCCATCCCGTAGTTCGCGTGGTCCCAGGGCACGAGCTCGCCGAAGAGCTTCTCGCGCTCGGCCAGATTCGCCCTCATGAAGGCGATCTCTTCGCCCGTGAAATCGAAGGCGGGGTCCACGTGCTCGTTGAAGATGTGGGTGGGCTTGAGCTTGCGGGTGAGCTCGAGGCAATAGTCGAAGCCGAGGCCCTTCCCCAGCCAGTTGCGGTTGTGGGCGCAGTAGTCGTCTATGCCCGACATCGTGTAGGAGTCGCCGACGAAGAGCATCCGCAGGTCGCCCTGCTCGACGAGCAGCCCGCTGTGGTAGAGGGTCTGGCCAGGGAAATGGTAGGCGGTCATCTTGAACTCGTGCCATTGCCACGTCTCGCCGTCCTTCGTCGGGTGATCAACCTTCACCTGGACTGGCGATAGGCACGTGAGCCGCCAGCCGAGCGGGTTCGACACCACGTCGGCCACGTGGCTGTCGGTCATCACCGGGCAGTTGTAGACCTTCACCAGGTCGGGGATGCCCTCCATGTGGTCGTAGTGGTAGTGGGTGATCCAGATGGCCTCGACCCATCTGATGTCGCCCTTCTCGACCATCTTCTGGATGTTCTTCGCCGTGTTGGGGCTGCAAACGTCAATCACGAACGCCGCCTTGTCCTTCGAGACGATCATCCAGGTGGTGTCGAGGTGTCGGAGGCAGGCGGGCACCTCCTTGCCCTTGCGGATGGGCATGTGGCCCGGGCGGCCGTCGTAGGCCTCGAACATCTTGGGGAAGTAGTAGCGGAGGGCCGAGATGGCGACGTATTTGTCGTAGCACCGGTCGAGCCGCTCCGCCAGCAGGCCAATCGCCTTCGCCGGGTCGCGCATCAGGTTGCCGTGCGACGGAACAAGGATGCTCGGCTTCGCCTCCTTCACGCGATTCAGCCCCGCGATGAGCGCCTCGCGCGTGCCCAGGAAGCCGTGGTAGTCGCCCACGAACTTGCCCCCCTTCTGCATGCTGTGGATGTCGTAGACCTGTCCCTCGTCGTAGATGGCATCGCCCACGAACGCGGCGCGGAGGCCGTCAACCTCCACGATATAGCTCGCCGAGCCGTCCGTGTGGCCTGGCGTCGCGAGCATCGCGATCTTCGCCGGCCCCCACGCGAACGATTCGCCATCCCTATACGCCTTGTCCACCCGAATCGGCTCCGCCAGCACATGTCTGAATGGATGGAAATCGGTCAGCCCCCAGCGGCTCTTCCTATCAGCCCAATAGGCATCCACCTTCGCCAGATTCGGCACCTCCGCCTCCGGCGCCCCGATTCGCACGCCCTTGTCGAGCAGCGCAAACCCGCACACCTGGTCCCGGTGATGGTGCGACAGCACCACCGTATCAACCGCCTTGATGCCCATCTCCTTCAGCGCCGCCAGCACCGAGCCATCCCCCAGTTCCACCAGCAGCGCCTTCTCCCCATCCCGGATGATCCCCACATTGATATGCCCGCGCCAGACCGACAGATGCTGGCTGAGCTTCACGATGCTCTCGGCCATGTCGTGCTTCCTTCTCTCAAAGGGGATGAATGGAGGAATGGGCGATTGCATGATTGCCCGACACCCAACCATTCATCCATCCATGCACCCATGCAACTCATTGTTCCCCATCCTAGCCGAGTCCCCTGCCCGCTGCAAGTGCGCCGCCCTTGACAATGCCGGGGTGAACCGCTAGCATGGCTGTGCGCGGTGAGCGCTGTTCCTTGCTGTCTGGCAGCGGAGGAACCGCATCACCCCAAGGGACGCCAGGCAGAGGTCGGAGGCGGCGTGGTGCGCTTCGAGTGGGACGCGAACAAGGCTGCCTCGAATCTCGCAAAGCATCGCGTCTCGTTCGATGAGGCCGTCACCGTCTTCTACGATCCATTTTCTGCCACCTTTGGCGACCCCGACCACTCGCAGGACGAAGAACGCTTCGTAACCGTGGGGCATTCGGCACAAGGTAGGCTGCTTGTTGTATGCCACACCGAACGAGGCGGAGCCGTCCGGGTGATCAGCGCGCGACGTGCGACGCCTCGTGAAAGGAAACGTCATGAAGGCTAGGAACCGAAGGATAGCGGACGACATGCGGCCCGAGTACGAATTTGACTACTCGACTGCCGTCCGGGGCAAATACTGCCGCCGCCTCCTGAAGGAAGGTGCCAACGTCGTGGTCCTCGACCCCGACGTAGCGAGAGCATTTCGCAACTCGGTCGCAGTCAACGAAGCGCTCCGTTCCCTCCTCCGGATGTCCGAGGAGACGCGACGCCTCACCTCGCGTTCCGGTGCCCTCGCCACGAGCGTCCGCGATTGACGCCGGCATCGCGAATTGAGTAAGGTGTGACCGGAAATACAAGTACGGAAAGGAGGATGCCTTAATGGGTGGCCTCGAGAGTGAACAGTTGCCGGATGTCATCACGAACTCCATAGGGATGAGACTCAAACTCATCCCCGCCGGCAGGTTTCTGATGGGTTCTAACATGGGCTACGAGTGGGAAAGGCCGGTCCACGAGGTGACCATCGCCAAGCCCTTCTATATCGGTGTCTACCCCGTCACCCAGGCTGAGGCCAAGCGGGTCTTCAAGCCCTTTGACAGCGCTGGTCATGTGGGCACCGTGGACAAGGACGGCGTGGTGATTGAGATGGGAAAAGGCATCGACTTCGAAACTGCGAGAAAGCCGGTCGTGGGTATCGCCTGGTGCTATGCTGTGGAGCAGTTCTGCGGTAGGCTCTCTGAAATGGAGCAACGCACTTATAGACTGCCCACCGAGGCAGAGTGGGAGTATGCATGCCGTGCTGGTACGACCACCGAGTACTGCTTCGGGGATGGCGATATCAAGTGGAGCGACGGCTTCATGCAAGACGTCACCTTCGCCGATCGCGATGCCGAGCTTGGCGAGTACGCCTGGATCGGCATCGACGCCTACGAGACGCACGATGTTGGCAAGAAGAACCCCAACGCGTGGGGTCTCCACGACATGCACGGCAACGTCTGGGAATGGTGCGAGGACCTCTGGCACGACAACTACACAGGAGCTCCGACAGATGGCTCGGCCTGGGTCACAGGGACCATAAGGGGCGTTGCCGAGACGGGCTTCCGCGTGATACGCGGCGGCCCCCTTGGCATGTTGTACTTACCTGGGGCCTCGTGCCGTTCGGCCTGCCGTAACACGCATCCCGCATGGATGGGCGATAGAGCCGTCGGTTTTCGTGTTGTCAGGTCACTGGGGCCAGGTCTTCATTAGAGGCCGGTGGTCTCCGGGGTCAGATCTACATTCTACACGATAGGCTCAGGGGGGCACCTTAGGGGCGGCGCGGCAGGGTCAGGGACGGGCGGCGGGGGGCCTTTTGCGGGCCTGTTTGCGGATGAGGTCGGCGAGGGGGCGAAGGGCGTGGTTGACGAAATGGAGGACTGGCGCTGCATGCTCTCTTG
>Ga0194111_10010175_pt1 | contig 10120 bp, 6 predicted proteins | sample TA2KigC300mmetaG_FD_146194 | JGI IMG/M metagenome (GOLD analysis project Ga0194111, IMG submission 146194) | Freshwater microbial communities from Lake Tanganyika, Tanzania - TA2015033 Kigoma Deep Cast 300m | ecosystem: Environmental > Aquatic > Freshwater > Lake | place: Tanzania: Lake... | reverse complement strand
GTAGGCGCAGCAGCGCCGCTCGCAGCGCCGCGCATCGAATAGCGGGCATAGTCTAATACCGAGACCCATAGAACCGCTGACAGACCCAGCGCCAGCGCCAGCGCGCCGCCCCAATGCATCCCGAATCGCAGCCATTCCCGGATAGCCTTCCGCTTGACCGCGCCGACTAAATGGTAAAGTAGATAGACGCCCATCAGCAAAGCCCCATAGGCTGCGACCTGCGGGTGCAGCGCTAAAACCTGAATTGCAAAGATCGACCCGAGCGCCGCCATCCGGCTTATATTCGGCTTGAGACGCAGCCGGTCGATGAGCAGCCATATCAGCGGCAGCCAGGTCATCGCCATCAACTTCGAGCCGTGTCCGACATCGGTCAGGACGATTAACTGCGGTGAAAAGGCATACGCCGCGCCGGACAGCCAAGCCGCAATGCGACCGGCGCCCAAATGACGGGCTAATAGATAGGTGAAGATGCCGGCTAACAGATAGTGAAACAGCCAAATCCGATAGTCGCCGCCGCCGAAAATGTGGCTGAACAGACGGATGATATATTCCGGCGGATAGACGAACAAAGCGTATTGCAGGCTGGCGAACATCGGCAAGCCGCAGAACAGTGTCGGATTCCACAGCGGAAAATGCCCGTCGGCGACGGCTCCCTCGCCTATTCGATACATTCCGGCGGCCGCTATCATATCGGCAGCCGGCGACAGTTCTTTGCCCTCAAATACAATCGGACCAAAGAAAATCGCCAGCCACAAATAGAGCGCCAGCGCCGCTGACAAGCCCCAGCGGTAACGCTGCCAGAACCTCCTAATGGGCGTCATTTCAGACACAGCCGCAGGTTTCTGGACTGCCCGGCGGTCGGGCGTGCTTACCCGTTCCTGTTTTCCTTTTGTCATATATGTGCCGATGGTATTCGGTTTATTTTCGTTATGCGAATGAGTCGGCTCTTGGCAGGTGGGAACAATCCCGCCCCTAAGACTGGTTTGTGAATTATATTAATGGGTGCAGAATATTGTGACTATCTATGCCAAACACAAGGTTCGCCCGCACGGGCGATGTTTGGCATCGCCCCAAATTGTATCTTCAAGAGCAACTCTTTTCCATACTCATTAATAAATTTAATATTTTTTTTATTTAATCGGAATTTAAAATTTACGCTGCCATAATAACTTTTGATTTATCTGAAATTAAACTGTCGTTTTTTAAGTCTCAACACTGCTGGCCGGTCGGCATAGTCTTTTTAGTGAAACAAATTGGTTGCATTAGGATGCTTTTCGTTTGTATATTAATAAATCAATCATCAAAGGAGGTAAAAATGCCTAAAGCAGAATTTAAGGAGCAACTTAAGCGCGGGCTGAAAGAATTGGGCGCCAAAGCCGGCGAATTGACCATTGCCGCGGCGGATTTCATCGAGGAGCAAGCTCAGGTCGGCAAATTAAAGTTCGACATCCTGACGCTTAAGCGGCAAATCGACCGTGATCTGCGCTCAATCGGCGAAGTGGTTTTGAATATCTCACGCTCGCCGAAGCCCGTCAATCCGCTCGAAGATAAAGGCATAAAACAGAGTTTGAAACAAATCGACAACCTCGAACGCCAAATTGAGAATAAGCGCACTGAAATTGCCAAGGTCGTCGAAGCAGCCCGGCTGCGGCGTATGGAACGGGCTGAAAAGAAAGCTGAACCTACTCCGCCACCGCCGCCTGAAGCCGAGATACCCGCTAAAAAAACTGTTCAGCGAAAAGCCGCGCCCAAATCCAAATCCGCTAAAAAAGTCGTCATTCCCAAAGAAATGAAAATTTGATGTCTGCTGTCAATTCAATTTTGAATAAACATTGATCTAAGCAATGGATTGCAGCAATGCAGCCCGGCTTCTCCGAAGCCGGGACAAAGACATTGATTGAGAGGTTCACTTGCCAGACGGGAACTTGTGACTGAAGTTAAGCGTCAAAGAGATGTTTAGTCGGGCGGATATCCGCCGGACGGATATTTTCTTTAACCAGAGCTAATTGTAAAAGTTATGAATAATCCAGAAAATTCAGACATGGCAAGGCGGACGCCTTCGTCCGCCGAAAACCAAGCCAAGCATAGAATGCGGCGGACGAGGGCGTCCGCCTTGCCATCAGTTAATAAATCCAACACTTTTACAATTACCTCATAAGTAAAGACTTATAAAATAGTATGTTGAAAAGAGATTCACAGGGGCGCCGGGCTTTGTATGCCGCCATATTCGCTGTAATATGTTTCGGCGCCGGCTTTATGCTGGCTTCAAGTTGGGAGACGCCGGCGCGGTTGACAGCCGGACCTCCGGTAACCGGCGGCGCCAGAAGTTCGTCCAGTCAAACAGTTCAGGCGCCGGTTCTCGATGCCGAAGGCCACAGCCCGTTCGTCGGCGTGGCTGAAGCCGTGAAGCCGACGGTCGTGAATATTACGGCTGAAAAAACCCTTAAAAATCAGCCGGGAATTCCTTTTGATATTTTCGATTGGGGTCCGTTTTTCAATGAACCGCCGCGGGGACGCAGCCGTGGCCGCCGCACGCCGAGCGTTACCGCCGGTGGCTCTGGCATCATCGTCGATAATAGTGGTTATATACTGACTAATAATCATGTCATCGCTGACGCCAGTGAAATAACTGTTAAATTTGCCGATAAGACATCCCGCATCGCCAAAGTGGTGGGCGCCGACCACGAGACCGATGTGGCGCTTCTCAAGGTCGATGGCGACATTCCGCCCGAAATGTTAGCCCGAATGGGCGACAGCGATGACATCCGCATCGGCGATTGGGCGATTGCCATCGGCAATCCGTTCGGACTCGATTGGACGGTTACGGTCGGTGTCATCTCGGCGCGCGGCCGGTCAAACCTCAACATCAGCGGCGACGAAGGTCCATCCTATCAAGATTTTATTCAGACCGATGCTTCAATCAATTACGGCAATTCCGGCGGACCGCTGGTGAACATCCGCGGCGAAGTCATCGGCATCAATACGGCTATCAATGCACAAGGTCAAGGCATCGGCTTCGCTATACCCATCAACTTAGCCCGCAAGATTATGGGACAGTTGCTCGCCAGCGGTGAAGTCAAACGTGGCTATCTTGGCGTCGTGCCGAATGAACTGGACGATATGAAACGTGAGGCGTTAGGTTTGGAGCCGGCACGTAAAGGCGTATTCGTCGAAGATGTGCAGGTCGGGACGCCGGCCGACAAAGGCGGACTTAAAGGCGGCGATGTCATCGTCGAATTAGACGGTAAACCGGTCGAAGATGTCAGCGATTTCCGTTTCCGCATCGCCGACCATCCGCCCGGCGATGAGTTGCGGATGACCATCCTGCGTGGCGGCAAAACGATGAAAATGGGTTTCAAACTTGCCGACCGCAAGGAGTTTGTCGGCGTAACCAAAGCGCCGGGCTTGAAGGGCGGTCAGTTCTGGCTCGGCATCGAAGTCGCGCCAACCGACAGTAAATTGGGGCGGCAGTGGGGACTGGACGAACTCAAAGGCGCGCTGGTCATCTCGGTGCAGCCCGATTCGCCGGCTGAAGGCTTGATTGAGCCGGGTGATATCATCGTCGAAGTCGGCGCGATGGAAGTAGAATCAGTCGAAGAATATAAGAAAGCCATCGAAAGCCTCCAGGACCGTAAAAAAGCCATCCCATTCTGGGTCATTCGCAATGGCAGACGCACTTTCATTCCGGTGCGTCCGGCGCCATAATAGTGCTTGAGCGCCTAAGCGCTTGAGTGGTTGTAGCAAAACATAGCCGACTGATAAGCGGGGAAGGCTCGATAATTTCTCAATATTGGTCGCCCTGAAGCTGCTGACCATAGCGGGTCGGCAGCAGGAAATTTACGATTGGCAATGGAAGGCTTGTGGAGTAACGGCGGCGCTTTTAAAATCCTCAACGCCATCAAATATATCTGCCTGTGGAACAAACTAAAGAATTAATATTATCCTGGTGGTGGAATTTGGGCATCGTCGGGGCCGGCTTTATAGTCGGCGTCTTTGTCGATGTGGTCATTTTTCGCCAATTGAAGCGGCTTGCCGTCAAGACGGAATGGCCCGGCGATGAACTTATCTGGAGCGCCTTAGCCAAGAAGATGCCATTTTGGGGATTGCTGGTGGGATTTGCCATCAGCATTCCTTTTATGCCTATAAGCCCGAAATTAGCCGTCGGGATAAGCCGCGCGACTTATGTTGTTTTAATCCTGTCGGTTACCTGGGTTTTAGCCAAGTTAGCCGCCGACCTCATCGAACTATCTTCGCAGAGCGGTTCGGGGACGGTATCGACGACCATCTTTAAAGTGCTGGCAAAAATCGGCGTCTGGGGCATCGGCATCGCTGTTCTACTGCATCATTTGGGCGTATCCATTGCGCCGGTGTTGACGGCATTCGGCGTTGGCGGTCTGGCGGTAGCCCTGGCGCTGCAAGACACGCTGTCGAATCTGTTCGCCGGCATCCAGATTATCCTTGCCAAACAGGTCAAGGTCGGCGATTACATCAAAATCGACGAACTAAACGAAGGCTTCGTCACCGATATCAACTGGCGCAACACGACCATCCGCGCCTTGTCGAACAATCAAATCGTCATCCCGAATTCCAAACTGGCTTCGACGATTGCGGTGAATTACAATATGCCGGAGAAGGTTTTATCGGTTATAGTTCAAGTCGGCGTGGCTTACGACAGCGACCTTGAGAAGGTGGAACGGGCAGCCATCGAGACGGCGGCGGATGTAATGCAGAATGTTCCTGGAGGCGTGGCGGAGCATCAACCTTTCATTCGCTATCATACCCTGGCGGATTCAAGTATCAATTTTTCAGTGATTTTGCGTGCGAAGGAGTTCACTGACCAATATCTCATAAGGCATGAGTTCATTAAACGGTTGATTAAACGATTTAATGAGGAAAATATACAGATTCCTTTTCCGCAGCGAGTTGTGCATTATGCGGAAACAAATACGGTATTTAATACGGAAATTGATACGAAAAAGTCAAAAAACTATAGTTCAAATAATTTCAGCCGATAACCAACTCCAACTCGTCGAAGAAAATTTCATTCTCATCCGGCAAGGCTATCGATACGCGGATGTATTCCTTCAGACCGTAGCCGTCCATAGGTCTGACTACAACGCCACGTTTTAATAACTGTTGGAAGACCTCTCGTCCGAGCAGCGGGTTGGCTGCCGAGCGGCCGCGCGGGTTAACCTTGATGAGAACGAAATTGGCTTCCGACGGGACATACTCCAGCCCCAACCGATTTAATTCCTTATAAAAAAATCTCTTGCCGTCGGCGTTCATCTGCCGGCCTTTGGCAATATAGTCGGCATCTTCGAGTGCGGCGATGGCGGCAACCTGCCCCAGCGAGTTGACATTGAAGACTTCCCGCACGGTATTCAGCGCTTTGGCAATTTCCGGCGTAGTGATAGCATAGCCGATGCGCAGCCCTGCCAGTCCGTAAATTTTAGAAAAGGTGCGCAGGATGACCACATTTCGACCGTCTTTGACATATTGCAGCGTGTTGGGATACAGGTCGATGTTGCGGTATTCCCAGTAGGCTTCGTCGAAAACCGTGATGACATTCAGCGGGATGCGTTCCATCAGCCAATCGGTCTCGTCGATGGTCAGCATTGTGCCGGTTGGATTATTGGGGTTGGCGATGAATATCAACTTCGTGCGATCATCGCCTTTAAAATACAATGCCTGCGGGTCGTAGTTCAGACCGGGCATTGCCGCCCATTGAATCAAGCCGTTCATTATCTGCATTGTGATGCGGTATTTGAAGTATTCGTAGATACCGATGACTGCGCCGTCGCCGGGGCTGATGAAGGCTTCGCAGATGAGTTCAATGAGTTCCGACGAGCCGTTGCCCAGCACAATCATATTGTCCGGTATGTTGAAGCGTTCGGAAATTTTCCGCCGCAGATAGTATCCTGCGCCATCCGGATAGAACTTCAAGTCCGGCAGTGCATTTTTGATGGCTTCCAGCGCTTTAGGCGATGGACCTAATGGATTTTCATTGGAGGCTAATTTGATTACATTGTCGAGTCTATATTCGCGTTGAACTTCGCTGATGGGTTTGCCCGGTTCATAAGGCACGATTTGTGAAATTATAGGCCGCGCTAACGGCGATATTTCGGTATATGGCATTCTATATTATTGTATATACTGATGTTGTAGAATATTGTGGATTATTGTAGCATAATAATAATTCAGAATTATAAAAACAATCTAATTCGGCAAAATAATTGCCAATAAATTGAGTAAATTGCAAAAGTGATGATTAATCTAGTGCTATGTCAAGCGTAAAATGTCGTCATCCTCAAAGTATGCGAACTGAATTATGACGTTGTGTAAGTTAATTCTGGGACTGAACACTAGTGCCTCGTTGTAGAAGAAACTGGCATCATAGTATAGACAGGAGGACAGGCGTCCCTGCCTGTCCACTTTGTGGTCATATCTTCCGGGACAGGCAGGGACGCCTGTCCACTTTGCGGTCATATCTTCCGGGACAGGCAGGGACGCCTGTCCTCCTGTCCGATGCAAGTAGATACTAGCCTGTGCGAAATATGCGCCTTTGTGTCGATTATTTTCCCTTTGCCATCCACCAGACCATAGCGCCGGCGACGAGCAAGGCGCATAGCAGCCACAGCCAGAGTCGCCAACTTTGGCTGTCCGGTTCGATATCCGGCGCGTAATCCGCATCGAAGACTTCCAGGTCCCAGCCTTTCTGCAGCGCGACGATAACCGGCGGCGGATTGTATTTGGATTCAGCGTAAATCATCTTGGTCGGATCGAAGGTTTTGCCGTGGCGGTAGAAGACTTCGCCGTCGGCGTTCAGGATGCGGAAAGCGATGCTGCCTTGACGCGCAATTTGCGAGCCGGTTAGTTCCGACTCGAAAGGCACCAAGGGAAAACGCGGCCGTGTTGCGAACTCGTCCAAAAGCCGCGGCACATCATTGTTGAGATATTCCTCGAACGAGAAGAAAACGCCTGCCATCTGAATCGGTATGTATGACCCAATCGGAATGGGCAGAAATCCGAGCCACCAGCGCTGTTCGTCGGCTTTGAAAGCGCTGATGTAAAGCTGCCCGCCGGGATTGGGCTTGTTCAGCGCGTCACGTAGTTCGACGCTCAACTTTTCAAGCACAAACGGCGAGGTTGGGTGGTCGAGTTGCAATTTTGAGCCATTGGTCTGCCAGACGAAGCAGGTTGGCAGGCGGTCGTCTGGCGCCCATTTGGTCAGCATATCGACGCTGACTTCATGTTGGCCCGGGTGCCGCGCTAGGAAGTTGGCGAGCCTTTCCAGCGGTGCGAAGTAAGGGTCGGTGAGCGCTTGATGCACGGCGGTGGCGACGGCTTTGCCGAGTGCGACGGCTGACGCGTCGATTTGAGACGAACTCTTGCGTGCAGCCTTTGGACGGACTATGACGAATAGTCCGGTTATGACTGCCGTGATGACTAAGAAACCGATGATGTGGCGCAAAATGACACTTGGGTTAGAAGTTTCTTATAAGTTAAACCTGAATTCCTGCAAAACAAAGTCGAAAGTGAAGATATTTAACAATGGATGAAGCGGATACTTAAGTTTAAGTTTTATTTCATCCGTTTAATCCGCCATGAATTAAACCACTAAATTATCTCGATATTTCTAACTTAGCGGGCAAATCGCTTGACAAAGGTTTGATTGGTTTTATATTGCAAAATGAAGACGTAATGTTAACTTATACCAATTTGCATTCAAATGAATAATAAAGGGATGCAAAATTAACAACGGATCAAACGGATAGAACGGATAACATAGCGGCTTTACAGGATTATCCGTTTCATCCGTTTAATCTGTTGTGAATTTGTTTTGACATTTATCATCCGATTGATTGCGACTTGGTATTAGTTTAGTATATACGGTAGATTTTACGCGCCGTCCAGTCGAAGTCATCGATAATGTAATATCGTCCATTTCTGAAGTTTTTCACTTCTATCTGAGTTAATTATTAGAAAATATTTGAAAGTCGGGGGAGGGGGGAGGGAGATGTTTTGGGCTTCCCGCCCGACCGTTATATCAATCCACACGGACAGCGGAAATTTGCCTGTTGCCCGCAGCCAACGCCTCTATCCTTTTTTCATATCCCTTTCTTCCCGCCGACAAAGCCTTATCCAGCCGAATCTTTACATATATCCCGGTTTCAGACCGACATTTTCATTCACCCAAAGTCAGCCGCGCTCCGCCTTTGATGTTTCGACCATCTTCGAGGGGGGGATTTAAACATTTTCACGGCTGGAGTTCACGCTTTATACATAAGATTCTAAAAAAAGAAGTTTGGACTCTTGAGCAATCTATTTTAAAACCTAAATTTTCGGAGTCTAAAATGAAAAAAAGAACTATCATCTCGATTATAGCCGGGCTAGTGATATTGGTGGTGGTCGTTGCGGCGGGGGTGCATATTTTGCATAAGAAGGCTTATGCGATGTATGTTTATAAAGTATTCTGCTATGCAGAATCAGAACAAAATCCTTACTTTCCCGCAGGCGGTGTAACAGTCAGAATCAAACTCGACTGCTACCAGTTTGGAGTTATGGGTGAGACTGATGATGGCGGCGTCTTTGTTTATGAAAGTGAGGATTGTTCTAGTTGGGAAGCAACCGTCTATAACAATCTAATTTGGGAATTAGTCGAAGGCGAGATAAATCCGAAAAGGATGGAATCTGGTCCTGGAGCGCTTAATTTCCAAATGGAGAGAGTAGATAATTGAAATTAATAGCGGCACGGACGGCTCAGGTCTGTGCCGCATAATTTCCTTACACCAGGAATAATGATGAAGAATCAACTGTTTCTTTTTCTTTTTGCGCCTATTATGGCAGTTGCTCAGCCGCGCGCGGATTGGATCCAATATATCGACCTGAAACCTTATGATATTACGACTGACATATATCAATGTGCCGAAGGTGATTTTGTTGTATGCGGTTCAAGTCAGGATAGATATGTTGCTTATGATCTATCAAGCGATGTTTTAATCGCGCGCTTAAATCCGATGGGGGAATTATTATGGGCTAATAATTATGGCGCGGCTAATCAATATGATTGCGTAAATTCAATTATTGAGACCGACCAAAATGACCTTGTTGCAGCAGGCCAGTCAACGGGGCAAGATATGAACTTGGGAGTTTTGGTAATCAAAGTAGATGCAGAAGGCAACGAGATTTGGCATAATCTTTATCCCCACGGTGCGGCTGAGGTAATAATTGAATTAAAAAACGGGAATTACCTTATTGCCGGCCGAAGGGCCTTCATTAGAGGTAATGTTACGGATAACCAAGGAATGTTGCTTTGTATATCGTCCGACGGCGACTCTTTGTGGCGGCGGTATTATGGCGACGAGAATAATCGCTGGGAAGAATTTTATACAATGCGTGAGACTGAAGGCGGCGTCATTGTCGCCGGTTACAAATCTCCATCGATTTGGGCTGTTAAGGTCGATTTTGAGGGAGAGGTATTATGGGAGCAAACATATAGTCCCCGCAATCGACAGAAATGTTATTCGATGGTTTCCGTCGGTAATGGAAATTATGCTTTAACAGGTGAGATGGATGATAGTTATTATCTTATGGTTATTAATTCACATGGTGGAATGGAATGGTATAGATATTACGAACTCCCGCGATATGATATTTATCGCTCTCGCGCATATGGCATCGCTCGGCATTGGGATGGCGGATTCGCTATAGTTGGTTCATCCGGCGATGGTCCGGCGATGCTTCGTATCGATGCATCCGGCGATGAGCAATGGCGCCGGATTTATAATAATGGCATTTATGGTTTTTCCAGAGGGAGTAGCTTTGGCTCGGTTGTGCTCAGTGCAGACGGTGGATTTGCAGCCTCAGGCTCAACCTGGCGAAATGGACTTGACGGCATCATCCTCAAACTTATCCCTGAGGTTTCCGGTCCGATAGTTTTAGATTTTTATCCGCGCAATCCGCTGCAGGATAGGTATTCGCAGACGCTTAATGTCCTGCGCGGCGACACGGCGCGGTTCTGGGTGCGCGCCATCGACCTGCAGAATGACACCATCCGCTACCGCTGGACGCTGGGCGACAGCCTAGTCGGACAGGATTCAGCCGTCATCCTGCCGTTCCC
>Ga0194111_10010157_pt1 | contig 10129 bp, 10 predicted proteins | sample TA2KigC300mmetaG_FD_146194 | JGI IMG/M metagenome (GOLD analysis project Ga0194111, IMG submission 146194) | Freshwater microbial communities from Lake Tanganyika, Tanzania - TA2015033 Kigoma Deep Cast 300m | ecosystem: Environmental > Aquatic > Freshwater > Lake | place: Tanzania: Lake... | reverse complement strand
GGATGCTAGGGTTCACGCTCTTCAACTTTCAGTACCGCTTCTCGAAGATGAAGGCAGAAATGAACAAGGGCCTGGAGGATAATCCGTTTCGGGGCCTCGCAGATCTAGCGGTCCAATCCGTCCAAATGCAGTGGGGCTGGGCTGTGTTGCTTGTTGGCGGAGTCATGCTGCTGATCGCGGCCGGGATGAGGGAAGGCGTCGATGGCCAGCAGCAAGCCAACCCGCCGCCCCAGCCGCCGGCGAGCCGGTAGGCCAGGTGGTAATCCAGAGTGCGGGCTCGTCAGCCGCGGCTGAGCGGCAGCGTTCGACGCAAAGCCAGCCCACGCCACAAGAGCGTTCGAAGGAGGTCAGTATGAAGGGTTCGGGAAGCACCGGAGTCGGCGGGACTTGGTTCTCGGCAAGCTGGTTCACCGTCCTCACACTCGCCTTGCTGCCCCCCCTCGGGGTCACTCTGATGTGGCGCTACCGGACCTGGAGGACCCCGGCCAAGCTCCTTCTCTCGACATGGGGCCTGTGTTGGACCCTGGCCGTCATCCTGCCCAAGGACGAGCCCGTCCGACAGACATCGGATGCGCTTCTATCGGACCAAACTCAACCAGACCAAGTGCCGACTCAGACAAGCAGGAGCGACAACCGAATCATCGCGGCCCAGCAGGCCGCAGAGCGCGAGCGGCTGCAGGCGGCGGAAGCCGAACGCGAGAGGAAGGAGGCTGCCGCTCTTGCCGCCGAGGCGCAGCGTAAGGCCGGCGAGGAGTACGAGGTGGATGGCCTGGTCCTGCTGCTGAAGACGCTAAAGGGAAGCACTGAAGAGTACGGCGGCGAAATCACAGGCGTTGTGGTCAATCGCCGGAACCGGGAGGTTGGGTACGCGCAGATCTCGTTCAACCTGTACGACGCGTCGGGAGCGCAGGTCGGGTCAGCATTCGACAACATCACCAACTTGGAAGCCGGCGGCAAATGGCGCTTCAAGGCCAACGCATTCGGAACCGATTTCGTTCGCTTCAGGTTTGCCGAGTTGACAGGGTACTGACCATGGACTCGTCGAACAAAGCTATGAACCCGTTGGCCGCCGCTTCGCGTCGCCCACGGGTTATAGCCGGCGTTAGGCATGCCGAACGGACTGGAACCACGAATGTCTGATCCGACTGTTCTCAAGCCGTCACGAAGACGAGGATGGTTGTGGCTCTTCGTGGCCACTCCTCTCGTGGCATTGCTGTTCATCTGGGTCCTCAATTACCAACTCGTAGGGCACCCGGTTCAAACGAAGCTCAGTGCCGACCCCAGGAACCAGGGCTACTCGCTCAGTGCGCACTTTCGCTACTACGTCGATCCAAGTGTGTTGGTGCTCGACCTGCGCGCTGTAGAGAGTGCTGCGCCAGTGGACCTGTTTCGAGCTCTGTTCCAGTCCGCCGAAGCGCTTCACGAGTCGGGGCGGCGGTTTGATAGGGTGGTGCTCGCAAGAGCTGGAAGCCCCGTGTTCCTAATGGAGGGCGAGGCATTCTCCACAATCGGAGCCGAGTTCAGTGCAGGACAGAATCCCGCCTATCTGATTCGGACGCTTCCCGAGAAGCTCTTTCGCCCGAGTGGCCAGCCTGCATTTGATCGCTGGGAAGGTGGATGGCTCGGGGTGCTGGGAGAGCAGATGGAAGATGCGAACCAGGCCGCCCACCAGTGGGCATCTGCCAGTGAACAACGCCTAACAACCGGTTCCAGCGGCGGGCGCTGCGTCCCGCCGCTGAACCGGAGAGTTAGCGGGACCGAAGGAGAAGTAATCTGAACACGTTGGAAACAGACCGGCTGACGTCGAGACCGTTCGAAGAGAGGGATACCGAGGCTGCACTCGAGTGGTTTGGCGACTCGGTCGTCATGAAGTAGATACCCAGCGGGCCGGACTTGGACCTGACGGACACGCAGCGGCGAATCGCGGTGTACCGCAACCACCAGGCAACGCACGGCTTCAGCAAGTGGGTCGTCGTCGAACCGGATTCGGGCTCACCAGTGGGTGATGCTGGCCTGATGGTGCTGGAGCAGCAAGGTTGGATCGATCGCCGATGGGAACATCCATCGCGCCTTCCCCCGCTTCGGTCACCCGCGAACAATCTATAGACCCTGGGAGAAGCGCTCAAGGCGACGATGCACGCTGGCCCTCGGCCTCCTCCCTCCTCTGCCCTGCCCTCCCGCAGCTCAAAGCCGCCCTCGGCTCCAGGAAATCACCCCCACGCGACATCGACAGGATTGGCTCCGCCCCTCATGCTCGCCTGACGAGCCCCACAGGCTCCGCGGATCCCCTCCTTCCGCCGATCGCTCCTGCCACCCGAACGATCCGGCTCCGCATCCCGCAGACCACTCCCCTCACTTCCCTCAAGGCGGTGCCCGAGCGGGAAGCGGTTCGAAACGCCGCAAGGTAGCCTGGTTCGTCGCATGACGCGGGTTTAGGAAGACGAGGGCGGCCGGCCACGGGAATGTTGACAGCACCACCGCGCCGTCACGTTCGTCAACGTTCGTCCCCGATCCTCCCGGCTCCCAGACGGACGCGGGCCTCGCTCGCGTTCGCGCCGGGACCTCCGTGGCCGGACGAAACGTCTCATCATCCGGGCTCCCGCCTTTCCCTGTAACATCCCGCGCCTTCCCGCATAGATCAGGCGAAAGACACTTCTGGAAAGGAAGGCGCCGTGCCCGAACCCGTTGTCTCCCTCCTGCAGGTCTCCAAGCGATACCCACGCTTCGTTCTGGACCCTTTCGATCTCGAGGTTGGCCCGAACCGGCTGGTCGGCCTGGTCGGTCCTAACGGATCCGGGAAGTCGACCCTCTTGCGCATCCTCGTCGGCCTCGTGCGCCCGGATTCGGGCCAGGTCCGCATCTGCGGACATCCCGTACCCCAAAGGCAAGCCGACGCCAAGCAGGAGATCGGCTTCGTCTCCGAGGACATGCGCCTCCACGCCGGGGCCACCTTGCGCTGGCATGCCCGGCTGGTCCGCTCCCTCTGTCCCGCCTGGGATGAGAACCGGGCGAACAACCTCGCCGAGCGCCTTGGTCTGTCTTGGGACCAGCGCGCCGGCTCGCTGTCGCGCGGGCAGACGGCCAAGGCGATGCTCCTGCTCGCCCTCGCCCGCCGCCCGCGCCTGCTGCTGCTGGACGAGGCCACGGCGGCACTGGACTCGGAGGCGCGCGAGGATGTGTTGGGCGAGCTCGGGCGGCTCGTGAGCCGGGAAGGGGTGACCGTCCTGCTCTCTTCCCACCACGCCGCCGATCTCGCCGGTCGAGCAGACGAGGTGTTCCAGCTTCCGGAGGGGCGCTGGGAGGCCTTCGCACCATCGCCCATTCGATCGGCCGTCTCTTTGCGCTGAAAGGAACACTCTCATGAACCTCCGATCGATCCTCGTTCTCGCGCGGGCGGACCTGTCGCTGAACCGGACCCCGGGCCTGCTCTACGCGGGAGCCGCGGCGGCGGGCGCGGTCATCGCCTGCACCCCGACCGGTCCCCTGCGCGGAGTTGGCGTCTCCCTCGTGATGTGCGTGCTCATCGGGTTGTGCTTCCACCTTCCGATCGTCACGGTCTTTCAGGAGGTCGCGCGCGGAACGCGAGCCTTCACCCTGTCGCTTCCCGTGACCCCGGGCGAGTACGCCGCGGGGAAGCTCGCGGCCGGCGCCCTGCTCTTCCTCCTGCCCGCGGGAGCTGCGGTCCTCATCGCGCTTCTCATGCCCGCATCCAGGCGCCTGTTCCCGACACCAATGGTGTTGCTCGCCCTGCTCGGCGGGCTCATCTTCTTCATGCAGAACATCGGGATCGCGCTCGTCACGGAATCGATGGGGGTATCGATGACCATCCTGCTCGGACAGATCTTCGTACTGGGAAACGGAATCCCGCGGCTGGGGCCGCACCTGCCGGGATGGTTCCGGTTCTGGGAAGAGCTGCACACGGGAGGCCCGTGGCGCGAGGCCGCCTTCGCCCTGTTGGTCCTCGAGCTGGTCCTCACCGTGGCCGTCGTCCTCCATCTCATGGGCCGAAAGCGCAGCTTCGTGTGAGCGGCGCCGCGCCGGACATGATGGACTTCACGACCCTCTACCGGCGCCACTCGGAGGACGTCTTCCGCTTCGCCTTCTACCTTTGCGGAGACCGAGCCACCGCCGAGGACATCGTCGCCGAGACCTTCGTGCGCGTCTGGGGAGCGCGGGACCGGGTCGAGATCGCGACCGTGCGCGGTTACCTCCTGGCCATCGCCCGCAACCAGTACCTGCAAGGCCGGCGCCGCGGGCAGCGGGACGCGATCCTGGATGAGGCGCTCCCCGACCCGGCGCGGCCGGTGGACGAGGCGCGCGAAGCCAAGCAGGAGCTGGCGCGTGTCCTGGCGTTGCTCCAGGAACTCCCCGAGATCGATCGCGCCGCGCTGCTCATGCGCGCGGAGGAGAACCTTTCCTACGAGGAGATCGCCGCCGCCCTGCGCCTCACGCCGGCGGCGGCGCGAGTGAAAGTCCACCGTGCCCGCGCCAGACTGGCCGCGGCCCGAGAGGAGCCCACCCGATGAAGATCACCGACGATGTCATCCGTGACCTGCTGCCGCTCTATCACGCCGGCGAAGTCCGCGCGGACACCCGGGCGCTGGTGGAGGCCTGGCTGCAAGAGCACCCCGCTCTGGCGGAGGAGGCGCTCCGGGAGAGCGCCTGGTCGCTCCCCGTGATTACCCGGACGGGCGCGGACGCGGAGGAGCGGGAGGCGTTGCGGCGCACCAAGGCTCTCCTCGCAAGGCGATCCTGGGCGCTCGGCATCGCGATCTTCTTCACCGCCCTGCCGCTCTCGTTCGGCGGCGGCGACCGGACCGGCTTCCACTGGTTCTTCTGGCCGGACCACGCCCTGGCGGCTTCGCTCAGTCTCGCCCTGGGGGCTGTCGCGTGGATCGCCTATGCGATCAATCACCGGAGGCTGAGGCCGAAGGGGTTCTGACCGTCGAGGAATCGCAGGCGGGTGCTCACCATGCAGATGCGAGAGCAACACGCAACGAACAGGGGGGCCGCGGTGAAGAGCCGATAGGAAGATCCATTGCGTCTTCCCCCGCTTCGATCACCCGCGAACGATTCTAGCGACTCCGGGAGAAGCGCTTCCCGCCCGGGTTCGACCTGGGATCATGGGAGGACGCGAGCGACCGCGGCGCCCGGCGACTCTCCGGCCACACCCCTCGACGGCCGCCCGTAACTCCGGCGTAACGGCCTTCCGTCATCCTTCTTTCATGTTCCGGAATCGGACACCCAAAGGAGGAAGGAATCATGCGCGCACTGCTGCTCGCAATCCTGGGCTTGGTCTTGTTGACCGCCGTCGCCGGCGCACAGGCGGAGTGGGAGTGGATCGGGCCTTCGAGCACACGTACCGACGTGCTTGCGGTCGACGCCGAGGGAGCCATCTTCATCGGCGGTGACTTCTCGAATATGCAGGTCACCGAGGACGAAGGCCTGACATGGACAGAGCTTTCCGGTCCCTTTCGCCTGGCGAGCGCGGTGGCTGCGCCTGCCGGCACGCTGGTCTGCTCAGATTCCCGGGCCGACGGGCTCTGGGTAACAGCCGACAAGGGCGTGACATGGTCGCGCGTCTCCGTGCATCAGCCCGAGGAGTGGGTCGCGGTCCTCGCCCTCCACCCGCAGACCGCGGACATCTTCGCCACCGTGCAGTTCGTCAACCTCTTCTACTCACAGGATGGCGGCTACTCCTGGCAGCCGGTGGCCGCTCCGCTGAACTGTATCGACTACTGGGACCTGGCGTTCGCCGAGAACGGGAGCATCTGGGTGAAGGGAGACGCTAGCCTCTGGCGCTCCGACGACTACGGCGCGAGCTGGACGGATCTGGCCATGCCATCGGAGTGCGCCTACGGAGGCGGCCTCTTCGTCGCGCCCGGACCGGTGCTCTTCCTTTGGGGCCAGGACAGGGTGGCTTACCGTTTCAGCCTCCTGCGCTCCACCGACCTCGGCGTGACGTGGGAGCCGCTGTCCGACGGCCTACCAGCGCCCCCGTACCGTCAATTCACGGCGATGGAAGATGGCGACGACGGAACACTGTTGCTGGCCGACATACTCAATGGGGTCTTCCGCTCTACCGACCAGGGAGGATCCTGGGAGCCCTACTCACAGGGCCTCGATGGACCAGAAACCAATATCACATGTCTGGCCGACCGACCGGGAGGTGGGTACTACGCGGCATCGCTCTACGACGGAGTCTTCCGGCGTCCTCACGACGTCGAAGCCGTTCCGGTTTCAAGCGAAGTACCGGGATTGACTTCGCTGAAGGTCAGCCCGAATCCCATCCGGGAGGAAACAGCCGTGGCCTTCACCCTGGCGGCGGAAGGACCGGCCCGCATATCTCTGTACGACGCGCGGGGTCGATGCCTCCACACCCTTGCGGCGGGCGACTTCGGCAGCGGAGAGCATCGCCTCCGCCTGGACGTCCGAGACCTCGCGGGCGGCGTGTACTTCTGCCGGCTCGAGGGAGTCGGCGCGCGACTGAGCCGGAGGTTGATCATGGTGAGGTGAACGGTTCATGTGGACGGCAACCCCACGGCTGTACCAACAGCGTCTCCATGCCCGAGGAGTTCTTGCAGAAACGCGAAGATCTCACGGACAAAGATACTACAGCCGCTTAAGGACCAGCACCGCGGAGGCCACGGTCGCCACGGCGATCCCGACCGAAAGGAGCACGCTGATCGCGTTCTGCACGGGCCCGTTCGTCCTCTCCCCCATGATCCTCTTGTCGTTGACGAGAATCAGCATGAAGACGAGGACGACGGGCAGGAGGATCCCGTTGACGACCTGGCTCGCGTACATGATCCCGAGAAGGGACACGCCGGGCAGTAGGATCATCCCCGCCCCCAGGACGATCAGGGCCGTGTAGAGGACGTAGAACTGCCGCGCCTCGGCGTAGCCCTTGTCGACGCCCGATTCCCACCCGAAGGCCTCGCAGATCGTGTACGAGGTGGACAGGGGCAGGATGCTCGCGGCGAAGACCGACGCGTTGAGCAGTCCGAAGGCGAAGAGCCACGACGCGTATGGGCCCGCGAGGGGAGCAAGTGACCGCGCCGCGTCGGCGGCCGACTCGATCCGAACCCCGTGCGCGTGGAGGTTCGTCGCGCATACGGTGACGATGAAGACGGCGACGATCGTGACCGACGCGCAGCCGATCAGGGTGTCGAGCCTCGAGAGCGCATAGTCCTCGATCCGGACATTCTTCTCGGCCACGGCGGCCTGTTGGTAGAACTGCATCCAGGGGGCGATCGTCGTGCCCACCAGGGCGATCAGCATGATCAGGTAGCCGGAGTCGGGCTCGAGCCGGGGAAAGGCGAGAGCGCGCGCGATCTCGCCGCCTTCAGGCGGGCGCAGGAGGCCCGCGATGATGTAGCTCACATAGAAGAGGCATGCCGCGAGGAAGACCTTCTCGACCGTGCGATAGGTCGCCCGCAGGACGATCCCCCACACGAAGAGGGCGGCAAGGGGAACGCTCAGCCACCGCGGGGCTCCGAAGATCTCCCCGGCGGCGGCGACGCCGGCGAACTCCGCCAGGATGTTCCCGAAGTTGGTCGCGAGCAGAAGGAGCATCAGCCAGAAGGTGATCCTCACGCCGAACCGCTCCCGGATCAGGTCCGAAAGCCCCTTGCCGCTCACGACCCCCATCCGGTTGGACATCTCCTGGACGACGATCAGGCCGAGGCACAGAGGGGCGAAGATCCAGAGGGTCGCGAGACCGTAGCGGGCGCCGGCCTGCGAGTAGGTGGTGATCCCCCCGGCGTCGTTGTCGACGTTGGCCGTGATGATCCCCGGACCGAGGATCGCGAGGAAGAGCCTCAGGCGCAGGATGGCGCGCCGCAGCTTCGCGCGCCAGAGCCGCATCAGGCGCGGGCCTCCCGCTTGAACTCGGGCAGCAGGTCGTCGAAGGCGTGCTTGATCAGGATGACCCCCATCATCCGCGTCTCTTCATCCACCACGGGGCATCCGAGGAAGGAGTACTTCTGGAAGACCTCCGCGACCTCTCCCCTCTCCTCGTCGGGGCCGACCGTGACGAGGCGCGTCTCCATGATCTCGCTGACCTTCTGCTCCGCTCCCGCCCGGAACAGGCTGCGGAGCGTCGTAACTCCCTTGAGCCTGCGTTCGGAGTCGAGCACATAGACGTAGTAGATCGCCTCGATCTCCGGCGCCATCCGCCGGACCTCGTCCAGCACCTGAGCGACCGTCGCCTCGGGCCCCACGGAGACGAACTCCGGCGTCATCAGGGCGGCGGCCGTCTTCTCCTCGTACTCGATCAGGCGCTTGATCTGCGCCCTCTCGGACGGCTCGACCTCGGCGATGATCTCCTCGCTCTGGACGTCGGGCAGGCTCGTCAGGATGTCGGCCGCCTCACCGGGGTCCATCTCCTCCAGGATGTCGGCCGCGACGGAGGGGGCGAGCTGCGAGATCACGGCGGCCTGGACATCCTCTTCCGTCTCCTCGAGAACATCCGCGGCCGTCTCCGGATCCAGGCTGTGGACGATCATCGTCCGCTCGTCCTTCCCAAGATCCTCGAGGATGTCGGCCAGCTCTCCAGGGTGGAGCTTGCGGATGTTTCCGTGGGTAACCTTGAGGCGAAGGGGCACGCCGACGGACGCTTCCTCGGCGAGCGGCTGCACGAACTTCCAGGAGATCAGCTCGTCGCGCAGCGCCTTGCCGAAGAGCCCGACCAGACGGCGGACGGCGCGCTCGGCCTTCATCCGCCGGAGCAGGCCGGTGAAGCCGACGTCCACATGGACGATCCAGACGCGATCGGTGAAGAGCAGGTGGACGTCGTTCACCCTTTCGACCTTCGCGCCCTGGACATCGACGATCTGCTTGTCGAGGAGCAGGTCCGAGACGAGGAACTCGGTCCCCTCGAGGTGAAGGCTCCGCAGCGCGGCGGGATCGATTGCGATCGCCTGTCCGGGGCGCAGGCGCTGCAGATTCTCCGCGGGGATCCCCGCGACCTTTCGCTCCCCGGCGCTGCGGCGAATCACGAGCCCCGTGACGGCCGGGTAGAGGTCTCCGGGCGAGGCGACGAGATCGGAGACGCGGCCGATCGCCCGCCCCTCCTGATCGACCACGCGCCGCCCGAGGATCTCGGACACATAGAGGAAGGCGAAGGCATGATCCCCGTTCATGGCCCCTCCTCTCGCGGGCGCGGAGTCCCAGCGGGGCTCCCCCGGCCGGTCTCCTCCTCCCACACGCGCAGGAACAGCTCGATCGACCCGGGGGCGAATCCCGCGTAATGGTTGTTGAAGTAGGCGTAGAGATCCCCCACGCCCGACGCGACCCTCTGGAGGACCGGGACCCACTCCCTCATCTCGCTCGCGCGATCGACGACGAGTTCGTCCCAGTCGCGGCTCTTTCCTCCTCCCTCCCTCTTGTGCGCGACCAGATTGTCCATGGCGTGATGGTCCCCGAGGAACCGGACATAGGAGAAGTCCGCCGTGATCGGATCGCACAGCTCGAACCACCTGGCCGGCCTCGGCATCGTCACGTGGTCCACCAGGGCCAGGGCGATCCCCCGCGATCGGAGCAGATCCATGAGCGGCGGCCGGAGCCACGTCTCGTTGCGGATCTCCACCACATACCTGCCCCTGTCGGGCAGGAGCGGCAGGAATGCTTCGAGACGCCGCAGGAACTTCTCTCCAGTCTTGTGCTCCTCGGCGTCCTGGCGCTTCGGGAAGTACTTGAACTGGAAGAGCAACGGCCCCAGCTTGCCTCCCAGCCGTTCCATCGTCTCCAGGAAGCGCTCCCAGTCCTCCCTGCAGTTCTCGAGATGCTTCTCGTGGGTGATGACCTTGGGCACCTTCGCCGCGAAGACGAAGCCCTCGGGGACCTTCCTTTCCCATGCGTCGACCGTTCGCGCCCCGGGCATGAAATGCCACGTCGCGTCGATCTCCACCGTCCGGAAGACCTTCGCGTAGTGGGAGAGGAACTCGTGCTGCGGGAGATCGGCGGGATAGAACGACCCGCACCAGTCGGTCGTGCTGAAGGATGAGGTCCCCAGGTGGAATCTCTCGGGCAGGCGGCTCAAGTCGAATCGCACTTCGCTCTCCCTCCGTCGGTCCGGCCGAGTGGCGTCTCTTCCTCTCATCCAGGAGGAGCACGGGATCTGGATGTC
>Ga0194111_10010155_pt1 | contig 10132 bp, 7 predicted proteins | sample TA2KigC300mmetaG_FD_146194 | JGI IMG/M metagenome (GOLD analysis project Ga0194111, IMG submission 146194) | Freshwater microbial communities from Lake Tanganyika, Tanzania - TA2015033 Kigoma Deep Cast 300m | ecosystem: Environmental > Aquatic > Freshwater > Lake | place: Tanzania: Lake... | reverse complement strand
CCCGCCGATGAAGGTCGGCGAGATGACGGCGTCGGCCCCGGCCTTTTTCATCTTGGGGTGGGACTTGACGTCGGTCCCCTTGGCCACGATCCGGAGTCCGGGATTCAGCCCGCGGGCCGTGACCGTAACGAACAAATTGGCCTCGTCGGTCGGGAGGGAGCAGATGATCCCCTTGGCCCGCTCGATGCCCGCCCGGCGGAGGACTTCGTCGTCGGACGGGTCCGCCTCGACGGACAGGACGTCCCCGAGGTCCTTCAGCCTGGCCAGGCGCTCGGCCGAGGCGTCGACGACGACGAAGGGCTTCCGGGTGGCGATGAGCTCCCGGACGATCGTCTGGGCGGTTTCGTCGCCGCCGCAGACGATGTAGTGGCCGCTGAGCCTGGCGATGGCTTTCTCCATCTTGCGCCTCCCAAGGATGTTCCGGAGCTCCCCCTCGACGACGAAGGCCGTGATCGAAGAGACGGCATAGGCGATCGTCCCCAGGCAGAGGAAGATGTAGACCGTGGTGAAGATCCGGGCCGCCGGGTTGGCGCTCAGGTCCCGGATCTCCCCGTAGCCTACCGTGGCGATGGTGATGGCCGTCATATAGACGCTGTCGAGGATCGACCAGGCCCGGCCGCCGAGGACCTTGAACCCCGCGACCCCGAGGCCGAAGACGACGGCAAATATCGTCAGCGAGGTCAAGATTCGGTTGCGGGCGCCCATTGGGATGTGAGCTGGCGTGCCTGAGAGGATTCGAACCTCCGACCTACGGCTCCGGAGGCCGTCGCTCTATCCAACTGAGCTACAGGCACGCCTCCGGAATGCGCCTCATTTATAGCCTAATCGAGGCCCGAAGGCAAGGGCCGACATCCCCGGCATCCCTCTTGCCTCATGGAAAAAAATGGAAGAAAATCCCGTCCCTGAGGTCTAAAGGATGATTGCCATGAAGGAGGAGTCCATCATGCCGAAGCGTCTCGTCCCCGGTCTTCTGGTCTTCGCCCTCGTCTTCACCCTGGGGGCCCAACAGCCGCCCCAGCAGGCCCCCTTGAAGCTTGAAGACGTCCAGAAGGCCCTCTCCCTGGTCGACAAACCCCAACCCGTGCCCGAAAAGTACAAGGCCGGGTTCGAGGCCATCAACGCCAAAGACACGATGGCCATGCTGTCTTTCGTGGCCTCCGACTGGACGGAAGGCCGCGATACGGGCTCGAAGGGCTACGTGCTGGCCTCGGATTACGTCGCCTCCCTCTATAAGATGTGGGGCATCAAGCCCGGCGGCGACATGCCCGCGGCCGGCTTCGGCCAGAGGGGCGGCGGCCAGCGCGGCGCGGCCCCGGCGGCCCCCCGGGAACGGAGCTACTTTCAGGAATTCGCCCTGAGGCTGACCTCGGACGTCCGGAGCACGGCCTGTCTCGAAGTCCAGAGGGGCGGTTCGGTCAAGAAACGGGAATTCCAACCGGGCGTCGATTTCCAGGCCGGTTTCGGCCGAGGCGGCGGGAGCCCCGAGACGGTCACCGCCCCGGTCGTCTTCGTCGGCTACGGCATCCAGGAACCGGGGGCCAAGTTCGAGGAGCTCAAGGGGCTCAGCCTCGCCGGCAAAGTCGTCCTGATGCTGACCGAGGCCCCGGGGCGCGACGACCCCAAGTCGCCCTTCAACGCCGTGAAAGAGCTCAAGGAGAAATACTTTCCGGCGATGCCGGCCGGAGACATGATGATCATGATGATGGCCCAGCGCGGCGGCCCGGCCCGGTTCAACAAGCTGACCGAGATCCAAAAGCTCAGGCCGGCGGCCGTTCTCCAGGTCCAAAACACCGGCAAGGACTTCGACATGTACCGGGCGATGTCCGTCCCCCCCATCGTCCATGTCAACGACGACCGGCCGATCATCAACCGCCCCCGGGGGGGAAGCTTCTCGATCCCGGGCGCGGCCGGCGGCGACGGGCCGATGGGCGGGCCGGCCGTTCCGGCCCTGACGATCACCCGCGACATGGCCAACGCCATCCTGGAGGCTTCGGGCAAGACGATCGACGACCTGAAAAAACAGATCGAGACGACCTACAAGCCCGCCTCGATGGACCTCCCCGGGACCAAATTCACCATGACGACGGAGGCCAAGACCTCCCTCGTCCGGGTGGCCAACGTCATCGGCTACATCGAAGGCTCCGACCCCCAGCTCAAGGACGAGTATTTCGTCGTCGGGGCCCATTTCGACCACACGGGCCGCTGGGAGGACTACATCTGGAACGGGGCGGACGACAACGCCTCGGGCTCGGTCGGGGTCATGAACATCGCCAAGGCCATGGCCGCCAATCCCGTCAAGCCGAAACGGACGGTCGTCTTCGCCCTCTGGACGGGCGAGGAAAAGGGCCTCCTCGGCAGCCGGTACTACACCTTGAACCCGGTTTTCCCGATGGACAAAACGGTCGGATATCTCAACTACGACATGATCAGCCGTCCGTATGACGAAACGACGATCGCCCGGGTGAAGACCCGCTACGGAGTCGCCGGAGCCGAGGATTTGGTCAAGAAAATCCGTCCTCCCTGGTTCGCCACGGTCAACCTGACCGAGGGGACGCCGTTCGCCGAAATCACCCGCGAGATGAACGCGTACGTCGGCCTCGACCTGGCCATGCAGTTCAATCCCCTCGGCGTCGGAGGCGGCGGATCGGACCACGCCTCGTTCGCCCGGGTCAACAAACCGTACGTCTACTACATGGCGGCCATGACCGCGGACTACCATCAGCCGAGCGACAGCGTCGAGAAGGTCTCCGGAGAGCTGATCGCCAAGATCAGCCGGATGGGCTACCTGACGGTCTTCGAGTTCGTCGACAGGTAAGCCGAAAGAAAAACGGGGATATATGCGCGATGTGTCCCCGTACTATTTGTCTGCCGTTCCGGCTTTCTGGATCCGGGCCCACGTGTCGCGGAGGGTGACTGTCCGATTGAAGACGGGCGCGCCGGGACGCGCCTCCTTCGTATCGACGCAGAAATAGCCCAGCCGCTCGAACTGCCAGCGGCTTCCGGGCGCCGCCTCGGCGAGCATCGGCTCGAGCTTGGCTCCCCGGACGGCGTCGAGGGACTTCGGATTGAGATTCGACTTCCAATCCTGCCCCTCCTCGACGGCCGAGGGATCGCGGACCGTGAACAGCGTGTCATAGAGCCGGACCTCGGCCTCGACGGCATGTTCGGCCGAGACCCAGTGGAGCGTCGCCTTGGGGCTCCGCCCGTCGGGGGAGTCTCCGCCCCGCGTCGCGGGATCGTAGGTGCAGCGGAGCTCCGTGATTTCACCCGTGGCCGGATCCTTGACGACCTCCCGGCAGGTGATGAAATAGGCATAGCGGAGGCGGACCTCGCGGCCGGGGGACAGCCGGAAAAATTTCTTTGGTGGGTTCTCCATGAAGTCTTCGGCCTCGAGATAGAGGACTCTCGAGAAAGGCACGCGGCGCGTCCCGGCGGCGGGATCCTCGGGATTGTTGACGCAGTCGAGAAGCTCGGTCTTCCCCTCGGGATAGTTCGTCAGAACGATCCGGAGCGGCCGGAGGACGGCCATGGCTCGGAGAGAAGCCTTATTCAAGTCCTCGCGGACGCAGCTCTCGAGAAAGGCCATGTCGACGATGCTCTGGACCTTGGCCACGCCGATGAGGTCGGCGAAGCGGTGGATGGAGGCGGGCGTGTATCCCCTCCGCCGGAAGCCCGAAATCGTCGGCATCCGGGGGTCGTCCCAGCCGTCCACGATCCCGTCCCGGACGAGCTCGAGGAGCTTGCGCTTGCTGAGGACGGTGTGGCTCAGATTCAGGCGAGCGAATTCGATCTGCCGGGGGCGATGGATGCCGAGCTGGATAAGGAACCAATCGTACAGGGGGCGGTGGACCTCGAACTCCAGGGTGCAGATGGAATGGGTGATCCCCTCGATCGAGTCGGATTGGCCGTGGGCCCAGTCATAGGTCGGGTATACGCACCAGGCGTCGCCGCGGCGGTAATGGTGGGCCCGCCGGATCCGGTACATGACCGGGTCGCGGAGGAGAAGGTTGGGGTCGGCCATGTCGATCTTGGCCCGGAGGGTCTTCGCGCCGTCGGGAAACTCCCCCTTCCGCATCCGCTCGAAGAGGTCGAGGTTCTCTTCGACGGAGCGGTTCCGCCAAGGGCTCTCCTTGCCCGGCTGGGTCAGCGTGCCGCGGTAGGCGGTCACTTCCTCCGCGCTCAAGTCGCAGACGTAGGCCTTCCCTTTCCGGATGAGGTCGACGGCGAACTCGTGGAGCTTCTCGTAGTAGTCCGAGGCGTAGAATTCCCGGTCCTCCCAGTCGAAGCCCAGCCAGCGAATGTCCTCCTTGAAGGCCCGGACGTATTCCTCCTCCTCGGTCTCGGGATTCGTGTCGTCGAAGCGGAGGTTGCAGACGCCGTGGTAATCGGCCGCCAGGCCGAAATTGAGGCAGATCGACTTCGCGTGGCCGATGTGGCCGTAGCCGTTCGGCTCCGGGGGAAAGCGGGTCAAGACCCGGCCGCCGTTCTTCCCCCGGCGAACGTCCTCTTCGACGATCTCCCGGATGAAGTTGTCCCTGGATTTCATTTCGCTCATGCGGCGCATCCTCTCAACCGCCGGAGGACGGTCTCCTTGCCCAGAAGCTCCATCATTTCGAAAAGTCCCGCCCCCTTGGTTTTGCCGCTCACGGCCAGGCGGGCCGGATGGATGAGGTCGGCGGCCTTGAGTCCCTGGACCGCGGCCATCTCCCGGGCGGCCGCCTCGAGGCCCTCGCGGACGAACGGGTCCACGGCCGCGAGCCGCTCGGCCAGCTCGGCCAGGCGGGCCCGGCTCTCGGCCGAGCCGAGATATTTCCGCCGCCCTTCCTCGTCGACGGCGAAATCCTCCTTGAAGAAGGCGTCGGCGAGCTCGCCGAATTCTCCGAGGGTCTTGATCCGGATCTTATAGAGGTCGACGACCCGGGCGAGATAGCCGTCCTCGACGGCCGCCAGGTCGAAGCCGTCGCGGGCCATCCGGCCGCGAAGGAGGGGGACGAGGTCGGCCGTCGGCTTCTTCATGATGTATTCGCCGTTCACCCATTTGAGCTTCTGGAGGTCGAACCTGGCCTGGACGTCGTTCATCTGGGCGATGTCGAAGATCCCGGCGGCCTCATCGAGGGTCAGGATCTCGACGCCTCCGGGCGGCGTCCAACCGAGGAGGATGAGATAATTGGCCAGGGCCTCGGGGAGGAAGCCTTCGTTCTTGTATTCCGTGATCGACACCCCGCCGTGGCGCTTGGAGAGCTTGGCCCCGTCGGCCCCCATGATGAGGGGCATGTGGCCGAAGCGCGGCCGGGAGAGGCCCAGGGCCTCGTAAAAAAGGATCTGCTTGGGCGTGTTGGAGATATGGTCGTCGCCGCGGAGGATGTGGGTGACGCCCAGCTCGACGTCGTCGACGACACAGGCGAAATTGTAGGCCGGCGAGCCGTCGGACTTGATCAGGACCTGGTCTTTGACCGTCTCGGTCGCGACCTCGATCCGGCCGTGGATCATATCCTCGTAAGCGACCGTCCCCCCCGGCTCGACCCGGAAGAGGATCGCCTCCCCGTCGCGATAGGCCTTGCCGGAGGCGACGAGGCCCTCGGCTCTTTCCCGGTAAAGGGCGAAGCGCCGGCTCTGGAAGATGGGCTCGCCGTCCCAGTCCAGCCCCAGCCAGCGAAGGCCTCCCAGAATCTCGTCGAGAAACCGGTCCTCCGACCGGAGACGGTCCGTATCCTCGATCCTGAGGAGGAACAGGCCCCCGGCGCGGCGGGCGGCCAGCCAGTTGAAGAGCGCCGTCCGGGCGCTCCCGAGATGGAGGAATCCCGTCGGGCTGGGGGCGAAACGGACGACCATTCTTTCGGACACGGGAATCCTCGCTCGAACTTCGGGGAGATTGTATAGCATACGCCCTGCCTGTGGTCAAACGGCCGGCCTCCGGATATAATAGCCGGTCATGCTGATCCGCGAACCCTCGGCCGAGGATTGGCCCGGACTCCGGGCCTTGGCCCGTTCGCTCGGGCTCGAGTACGAGGATATGGAAGCCGACCGTTTCTGGGCGGCCAAGGAGGGCGGCCGGGTCGTCGGCCTCGTCGGCCTGAAGCGCCACCCGGATTGCCTCGAGCTCGTCTCTTTGGGCGTCGAACCGGGCTTCCGATCCGCCGGCCTCGGCCGGAGGCTCCTCGAAACCCTCGCCGCCGCCGCCGGGGCCGACATCTACCTGGCGACGGTCATCCCCGATTATTTCGAGCGGTGCGGGTTCCGAAGGGTGAAGGCCGCCCCGGCCGGAATGGCCAAGGATCCTACCTGGTGCGAGGGATGTCCCAAGGAGAGGTGCACGACCCTGGTGAGGCCCTCCCCTTGAGCCTGCCCGAATACCCCGACATGAGGCCGCTAGCCCTCGAGGACCGGGACGACGTCCAGGCGTTCTTCTCGCGCTTCCCGGCCGAGGCCAACGAGGGCTGCTTCGGCAATCACTACATCTGGCGCCACTACGACCGTCCCCGGGTTGCGGTTCTCAACGGCAACCTCGTCCTGTTCTTCACGCCGCCCCATGAACCGGCGTATTTCCTGCCCCCGGTCGGGGAAACGGACATCCCGGGGACGATCGAGGCCTGCCTCGCCCATACCCCCCGGCTGTCCCGCGTCCCGGCCGCCTTCGCCGAAAAGTACTGTCCCGGATTCCGCTGCGCCCCCGACCGGAACGACTTCGACTACGTCTACGCCACGGCCGATCTGGCCGAGCTCAAAGGCAAGCGTTACGACGGCAAGCGCAACCGCATCCGGAAGCTCGAGCGCGAGCACTCTTGGGCCTATCGGGCCTTGACCGCCGACCTTCTGCCCGACTGCCGCCGGCTGTTCGAAGAGTGGCTGGCCGAGCAGGGCGAGCCGACGCCGATGAGTTCGGCCCAGGGCAAAGTCATCCGGGAGGCCCTGCTCCACTACGAGGCCCTCGAGCTGACCGGCGGGGCGATCGAGATCGACGGACAGATCGCGGCCATCTCGATCGGGGAGCGGCTGAATCCCTCGACGGCCGTCATCCACATCGAAATCGCGAGCCCCTGCTGCGAGGGCCTGGCCCAGTTAATGAACCGCGAATTCGTCCGGAACGCCTGGCCCGACACGGACTTCATCAACCGCGAATCCGACCTCGGCCTGCCCGGCTTGCGCAAGGCCAAGCTGTCCTACCACCCCCACCACATGGTCGAGAAATTCCACATCTGGAAATAGCCGTCGGCCGGGGACGGGCGGAGAGGGAAGGTCAGCCTTCGAGGACGGCCTCGGCGGCCAGTTCGGCCGTCTGGAAAGCGGTCGGGACGCCGCCATAGACGAGCTCCCGGGCGGCATAAATCCCGACGGCCAGGAGATTCGGGACGGGCGTCCTGACGAGATAGGGCCCGTCGAGGCCGGCCTCGGCCGTCCATGTCCAGCTGGCGATGGATCCCAAGCGGCGTCGGCCCCAATCTTGGTAAGTCAACGGCGTCGCCGTTTCGATAACCTCGACGCTCCGGGAAAGGCCGGGGAGGACGCTCTCGACGGTCTCGATGAGCTTCCCCGCCAAGCCGGCCTTGTATTCCCTGTAGCCTTCCCTTCGGACCCTGTCTCCCTTCCGCCAGGGCGCGACCCGGTCGTAGGGAAAAGGCACGCGGAGGACGAGGGCCTCGCGCCCCTCCGGAGCGGCATCCGTCAGATTCTCCGACCAGCGGCAGATCTCGATGTCCATGTTGTCGAAATCCTCGGGCTCGCCCGTCCCGGGGCGCTCCTCCCGTCGATAAAAGAGATGGGTGGCCCGCATCCGGCGGAGGTCCGCCTTTCCCGCCTCGATCCCGAGATAGACGCAGAACTCCGAACCCGTGTAAGGCACCCGGCTCACGGCCCGTAGAAAAGCGGCCGGCGCAGCCTCGGCGGGAAGCAGGTCGAGAAAGGTCGTCTTGTAGTCGACGTTCGAAACAACCCAATCGGCCCGGAGGAGGCCGCCGTCGGGGATGCGCACCCCGACCGCCCGGCCGTTCTCGACAGCGATGCCCTCGACGCCGCAGCCGAGCCTGACCTCGCCGTCCCCTTCGACGACCGTTTTTTCGAGCATCCGGCAAAGGCCGTCGATCCCCCCCTCGGGAAACCAGATGCCGACATCGGCCATAACCCGCCACATGACGGCCAGATTGAGGAGGGACATCGTGGGAGGCTCCGTTCCCATGGCGCCGAGAAGGGCCCGGAGGCGGGGGTCGCGGAGGCCGCAGCGGTCGAGAAGACTCGCCGCCGGAGCCGCCGCCCAAGCCTGGCGCTCTTCGGGGGAAAGGTCTCCCCCGCCCAAGGAGGCGATCATCCCCCTGAGATCGGAAAAGAAATGATCGATTCCCGGGGATTCCCGGGGGAATGCCTTCGCCAGATCGTCCCGGAGTTCGTCGAACTCCCGTGAAAAGACGATATCGAGGCCGGGCGAGATGAGCTGGAAATGGTTGCGGCGGAAGGCGGGCCCTTGTCCGAGGCCGATCCCTTCCAGGAACCGGCCGACGCGTCCGGGAAAGCTGAAAGACAACGGCCCCATGGGGAACCTAAAGGGGCCCCGGCGGAAGACATCGCTCGTCCCGCCGATGTGGCCGTTCTTCTCGAGAACGAGAACCTGCAGGCCGGCCCGGGCGAGCTTGGCCGCGCAGGCCAGACCGCCCAGGCCGGAGCCGATGACGATGACGTCGCTCATCCGCCGCTCCCCGGGAACGCTTCTTATAAGAAAGTCCGCCCTCTTAAAATAATCGAACCGCGGCGGCGGATCAAGCCGGCCGGCTTTCGAGCTCCGCGACTCGGCGGACGTACTGGTCGATATCGAACTTCCGCCGGAGCCCCTTGTCGTTCATGTAACGGACATGGCCGAAAATCCTGCGCTCCTGCCATGGGCGGTCGTGCTTGCCGAAGCACCAGGCCACGCCGGCGAACCCGTTGGGGTCCCTTCCGTCGAGCTCGTACTTGTTGTTGAGGGCCAGGGCGGCGGCGAAGGCCTCCTCCGGCGTCGGGCTCCATTCCAGGATTTTCTTCCCCCAGTACATCCTCATATAGCCGTGCATCTTGCCGGTCACGACCATCTCCCTCTGGGCGGCGTTCCAATAGGGGTCGTGCGTCTTTCCGGCTTCGAGCTCCCCCAGGGAATACACGGACGGCCGCTCGTCGGCTCGATGGGCCTGAAGGGTTTTTCGGGCCCAAGACGGGACGGCCTCGAAGGCGTCATAGCCGGGGTTGTAGTGGACGAAATTCAGGGCGAGTTCGCGGCGGACGACGAGCTCCTCGAGAAAAGCCTCCCGCCCGGGGCTCGCCGTCGCCGCCGCGGACAGGGCGACATCGAGGGGAGAGATCTGGCCGAAATGGAGGTACGGGCTCAGGTGGGAGAGATAATCGAGAGAGGGATTGTTCCGCAAGTCGTGGAAATGGTCGAGCTTGTCCCGAAGAAAACCCTTCAGCCGGCGTCTCGCTTCGGCCGCCCCGCCGCGGTGGAAGGGCGAAGGCGGAACGGTCCGGTCGACGTCCAGGGCTCGAAGGACGCCCTCGGGCTCCTCGAGGTCGAGGGATTCGAACTCGAGCCCGAGCGAATCCTTGATGGGCTTGCGCTCGCGGAGGGGGACGAGGTATTCGGCCAGGAGCTTCCGGATTTTCGGCCGGAAGCTGGCCGCGGCCCACTCCTCCTTGGGCGAGGCGGTTTCGACGGGAACGACGGCCTCGGTCTCGACTTGAATGAGGGGACAGTCGAGGGCCCGGGCCGCCTTTTCGCGCCACGTTTTCTGGATCCGGAGATAACCCCGGTCGACGACGACCAGGGAAGCCCGGCCGGCCAGATCGAGGACGCCCTTCTCGGGGGAAACGTTCCGCACGACCAGTCCGATCCCCTTGGCGGCCAGGTTTCGCCGGGTTTCGCGAAGGCCTTCGAGGAGGAAGGCGTAATGCCGGGCGTTCGCCTCGGGAAAGCGGCCGGTGAGCCCGAAGAAGGCCAGGCACGGCTTCCGCTGTTCGTTGGCCCGACGGACGGCGAACTCCAGGGCATGATTGCCCGCGGCCCGGGCCGAGGCTTGCATCCAGTAGAGGACGTAATCTCCCGGGCGAATGTCCTTGGCGTTCAGGGATTTAACGCGCTGAGGCTGGATCATGGATCCTTCCTTCGGCGCCATTG
>Ga0194111_10010153_pt1 | contig 10132 bp, 7 predicted proteins | sample TA2KigC300mmetaG_FD_146194 | JGI IMG/M metagenome (GOLD analysis project Ga0194111, IMG submission 146194) | Freshwater microbial communities from Lake Tanganyika, Tanzania - TA2015033 Kigoma Deep Cast 300m | ecosystem: Environmental > Aquatic > Freshwater > Lake | place: Tanzania: Lake... | reverse complement strand
AGCGCGACGCTGATCCCCCAGGCCTTCGCCGTGGCCGCCACCGGGAACCCGGGCCTGATGCGCCGCTCGGGCGAGACCAGCATCTTCCAGGCGCGGATTCACACTTGGTGAGCCCGCAGGAATCAGCGCGGCGCGGGGTCGTGGGAGACGCGCTGGGTCACAGCGGGCAGCCTGGCGTCGGTGAAGGCCACCACCTCGGCTTCGAAATCGACGTAGGTGCGATACGTGCCGCGGTACCACAGCACAAAGGTCTTGCCCGGATGGCCCGCCGGCACGATGGGCCGCAGGTTGTCGCGGGTCGAGTTGGCGGTGAGGGCCTGCCAGGTCCAGGACTTGCCGCCGTCGCCGGTCTCGCCCCGGTAGATCTCCCGATGGCCGCTGGTGTTGGGCTGCCCGTTGTGGATGTTGACATCCGAAGAGAGGTAGACCACGCTGATGTTGTCGGGGTCCAGGCAGATGCCGCCCGAGTAGTAGGCTTCGCGCTCGTAGAGCCGCTTGCCGGCGTAGGCGATCTGGTGATCCTCCCACGCTGCGCCGTTCCAGCGGGCGTAGCGATAGCGATGGTCGGTCGAGCTGGGGTGCGAGGTGTACACGATCACCGGACGCCGCGCGGGATCCAGATGGATGTCCCACACCCAGGCCTCGCCGGCGGGACCAGTGCCGTCGTAGATGCGGGTGGCCTCGGTGGTCTTCACCGGGCCGTCAGCGAGTTTGTGGAGAAACGTCCCGTCGCTGCGGTAGAGCCCGCCCTGCCGGTAGCAGGCGTGATAGAGGTTGTTCAGGAAGGGGCGGTTGGGGTGCCCGTCTGTGAAGGCGAAGTGGATGGTGTCGCGGCCGTCGGAGGCATACTTCACGTATGGCCGGTCGCCCTTCTGGTAGTAGATGTGGTTGCGCCCATCGCTCCAGGTCTTGCCGTCGTCGTCGGAGGCCGACCAGGTGGGGTTGAAGTCCAGGTTCCGGTAGAAGAAGTAGATGCGCCGGCCTTCGCGGGACAACTGGAAGGGGTTGGCGTAGGTGAAGCGCGTCTTCAGGCCGGCGTCGAAGCTCAGCTCCGGTTCCCAGGCGGTGGCGTCAAAGGGTTTGGCGGAGGTGCGGTGGTACATGCGCTGGCCGCCGTGCTCGGTGTAGAAGGCCATCAGGCGGCCGTCGCGGCGGAGGAGGAAGCCGGGGACGTTGTGGTCATCCACCTGGAACTTCGCGCGCAGCGTGGCGATGCCGACGCGGCCGCGCTTCAACTCCCAGGTGGTGGCCTGCACGTCGCCCTGGCGGCTGATGGAGCCTACCGTCAGTTTGTCCCGGTAGATGAGCGCCCGCTCGTCCTGGAACCAGCACCAGGCGCCGTCGGGGTTGAGCACGACCTCGGTTCCGTGGGGCCGGCCTTCAGCCGGCCGGGCCTGCCCCTGCGCAGGCGAAACCGCCTGCGCCACGGTGAGAATCAACGCCAGCAGCACCAGCATGGTCGTGCCTCCTACCTGCCCGCCAAGCCCAACTCAGTCAGCAGCTTTTCGGCGCGGTAGATCCGGCGCAGCGCCTCGACGATGCCTTGCGCGGCCACCAGCACCGCGCGGGCCTGAGCATCGTCGTAGAGGAAGCGGTTGGGCATGGCTTCCAGATTGCCGTCGAAGATGACGCCCACGATCTCGCCCCGGGTGTTGACGGCGGGGCTGCCGGAGTTGCCGCCGATGATGTCGGCGGTGCTGACGAAGTTGAAGGGGGTCTTGAGGTCGAGGGTCGACTTCAGCTTGAGCCAGCGTTCCGGAAGGCGATAGGGTTCCTGGCCGGTGGCGCGGGCGTATAGCCCGGTGAAGTCGGTGGCGAAGGCCACCGGCTGGCCTTGAGCGTTGCGATAGCCCTTCACCGCGCCGAAGGAAAGCCGCAGGGTGCCGGTGGCGTCGGGGTATTCGGCGGCGCCGAACAGGGCGAAGCGGGCGCGTGCAACGCGAGGGGCGGCGGCGGTCTCAACGGCCACCACGCCGTCTTCGTAGGCTTTGCGCACGGCGCGGGCCGCCGGGTCCACGAGCCGCGCCAGGCGCACCATGCCGTCCTGGGAGGATTTCACCGCATCGAGGCTCGCGGCCAGGCGCTTGCGCTCGGCGAGGTCCTTCAGCCGGGTGGCGCCGACGTAGAGTTGAGCCGCCTGCTCGGGGGTGCGGCCGCCGAGCACGGCATTGACGGTCTCATGGCCCGCGCCGAGGTGCTGCTCGATGAAGCGCAGCCAGGTGGCCAGCACCGTGACTTCCACCGACTCGGTGATGGGCGTCTGGGCATACAGATCCACTTCGAGTGAAGCAAGAGCAGCGTCGTTGTACTCCCGGAGGCGCTGGCCGTTCGGCTTGGCCTTTTCCTCGGGCAAGCGCACCACGTGGCGGGCGATGCGGAACAGGTCGGAGTAGAGAGGACCGCGCTCCAGGCTCTGGTATTCCTTGTACCGGGGCGCCCACTGCTGGTAGGCGGCGGCGATGTCCTCGAAGGCGCTGCCCACGGACTGACGGAGCTGCGCATCTTTCCGGATGCGGTCGCGCAGGGCCTGCTCGCGCTGGCGCTTGCGCTGGAGGAGCGAAGCCTCGCGCAGTCCCTTAAGCTCCCAAGTGCGTGCCTTCAGGCTGTTCTCGGCGCGGAAGACCTTGTCGCGAGCCACGCGGGCGTTCTCCGCGCTGTGCGCGCCGTAGGTCTTCAGCGCGGCGATGGCCGCTTCCCAGTACGCAATCGAGAGCGGGTAAGAGGTGTCGCGCAGGTACTCGACCTGCGCCAGAGTGATGAAGCGGTCAGTGGAACCGGGATGGCCGGAGACGAACACCGTCTCGCCGTCCCGGGCTCCCTGGCGGCTCCACTGGAGGTAGCGCGGAGTCTGGGCGGGCCGGCCATTCTCGTACGCCCGCAGAAACGTGACGTCCAGGCAGTAGCGCGGGTAGGTGAAGTTGTCCGGATCGCCGCCGAAGAAAGCGATGTCGAATTCGGGAGCGAACACCAGGCGGACGTCGGTGTACTTCCTGGATTCGTAGAGGTGGTAGAGCGCGCCGGAGTAGAGAGTAACTACGTCGCAGCGATTGCCGGCCGCTGCGGCGCACTCCTTCTCGACAGCGGACATCGCGGCGCGACGCTGCTCGTTGGCCTCGGGAGTGCCCGGCCTGGCTTGGACGCCGGCGTTGACCCGGGCGGTGACGTCCTGGATGCGCAAGAGCACGGTGACCTCCATGCCGGGGCACCTCAGCTCGTCGGACTCTCGCGCCGCGTGAAACCCGCCGGCCATGTAGTTGTGCCGGGCCGAGCTGAGCCGCTGGATGCAGCCGGAAGCCACGTGGTGGTTGGTGAAGATAAGGCCGTTGGGGGAAACGATCGAGGCCGAGGCCCCCGGGGTCTTCACCGACGCCAGGCGGAGCTGATCCAGGAAGGCGCCGGTCAACTCGAAGCCGTAGCGATGCATGATCTGGTCCTTGGGGGCCTGGTTGAACAGCCACATGCCCTCGTCGGCCAGTAAGGCGGCCACGGCCAGGGTGAGGGTTAGCCCGCAGACGCATTTGAGAAGTCGGTACATGGTCCCTCCGCGCCAGTCCTCAGCATAGCACCCGGGGAGGGTTCCGCAGGGGGCCCCGCAAGGGCCTGCGGCAAAAATCTGCGCTGGCCGTATCTTGCTGAAATTACAGGACTTACCTGAAAAACACCGATCGGTTCTTCCCCTTTGTGGACCCCCTGTGGGATACTGAAAGAAGAAGTCCCTGGAAGTAAGTCAGAATGACCCAGTTAGAGGAGGCGGTAGCTCGCTACCACAAGATCCTGGAGGCCGAGCCCTTCAAGCGTATGGCCTGGGCCCAGGCTCTTTCCGAGCGGATGCAGGCGGAGCATCTCACCCAGGCGGGCCGGCCGGTGTGCCCCTTCCTGCGGCCGCACTTCATCACGCGCCGGCAGTACGAGTCTCTAGTGCGCGCCGCCGAGGCGCTGTTCTCGGCCATTGACCGGATCAAGCAGATGGCTCTGGCCAACCCGGCCTTGCTGTCGCGCATGGAACTTCTGCCAGCCGAGAAGATGCTGGCCACGGTGGACCCGGGCTATCCCATTCTGGCGGTCACTTCGCTGCTGGACACGCGGCTGACCAATGGGTCGCTGTACTTTGTCGAGTACAACGCGGATACGGCGGTGGGAGTGGCGTACGGGGAAGCGCTGGCGGACTTGTTCTACGACTGCCCGCCGGTCAAGGAATTCCGCAAGCGCTACGCGCTGGAGAAACTGGGCGGCAAGAAGCACCTGCTGACGGCCATGCTGAAGGCCTATAAGCAATTCGGGGGCAAGCGCCAGCCGCGCATCGGCATTCTGGAGTTCCGGCAAGCCTTCCAAACGCCCGACCAGGGCGAGTACGTGTTGCTGCGCGAGTTCTTCCGCGGCGAAGGCTACGAGGCGGAGATCGTCTGGCCGGACCAGCTCGAGTACCGCGGCGGCGTGTTGCGCAGCGGCAGGTTCGAGATCGACCTGATCTGTCGCCGGGTGAAGGTGCAGGAGTTCCTGCTGCGGTTTGACTTGTCGCACCCGCTGGTGCGGGCCTACCGCGACAAGAAGGTATGCGTGGTGAACAGCTTTCGCTCGGAGCTGGCGCACAAGAAGGCCATCTTTGACTTGCTGACCGACGAAACCCTCACCGCCACGTTCCCCGCCGCCGAGCGCAAGGCCATCCGCCAGTACATCCCTTGGACGCGGGTGGTGCGCCCGGTGAAGACCAGCTACCAGGACCAGACCGTCGATCTGTTGGAGTTCATCCTGAAGAACCGCGAGAAGCTGGTGCTCAAGCCCAACGACGGCGTGGGCGAGCAGCACCTGGTGCGGGGCTGGGAATCCGACGACAGCGGCTGGGAGCGTTCGCTGCGGCGAGCCTTGCGGACGCCCTTCGTGGTGCAGGAGCGGGTCGAATCTAACTTCGCCACCTTCCCGCTGTTGCGCTACGGGCAACTGGAGATGAGGACCATGCAGGTGGACCTGCACCCGCACGCTTACCTGGGCAAGGTGCAGGGCTGTTCAAGCTGGCTGACCACCGGCGAGAGTGGCTTCTCCAGCCTGGCTGGCGTGGCGCCCACCTTCATCCTGGAGCCCAAGGGCTAACCCCAGCGCCGTAAGCTCTGCGCGATTCAGACCGCTCGCTGACGCTCGCGGCTCGGTTACCGGTTTCGGCGCAAGCTACCCAGCCGCGACCGTGAGGGAGCGGTCAAGGAGTCTCAGGCTGGTTCGTTCGCTCGACGCTGACCCGCGCCCGCAAATTGGCCACTCCGGCAGTGTAGCGTTCATCCGCCACCGTGAAGGCCACCGCGTCCTCCAGCCAGTCGTGCCAGACGCCGTCGGGATCGTGCGAGGCGGCCGTGAGCGTGTACTCGCGCGGGCACAGGTCGCAAGGGAAGCAGAAGGTCACCCGCAGTGTCTCGCCCGCCTGGCAAGGGCCCAGCGGGAGGCCTTCCAGTTCGGTATTGGTGCCGTAGACTTCGAAGCCGATGCGGGTGCGAATCATGATGCCGACCACCGGGTCGGCCACGGCGCGCTCGAAGCGGACCTTAACAGCCACGCTCACCGGACGGCCGCTGTGCCAGACCTGGGTGGGGCGGACGTTCTCGTCGAGCGTTTCAAGCGACAGGATCCGGGCACGGCCGTCGCCGCGGCGCAGCGCGGGCGCCAGCGGGGCAGGCTCGCCGGCGCCCCAGGCCACGAGACGCCGGGCTACGTGGCGGCGATAGCGGGCCAGCACCTCGCGCGGGTCGCCGCGGCCGGCCAGGCGCCCCTGATCCAGCCACCACACCTCGTCGCAGAGTTGCGCCAGCAGCTCCTCCTCGTTGGAAACCAGCAGGACGGTCGAGCCGGCGCGGCGCAGGCGCTCGATGGCGACAGTGGCGCGGGCGCGCTCGAGGGCGTCGCGCTGCGCCAGCGCGTGATCCAGCAACAGGAGCGCGCCATCCAGTTCGAGAGGGTCGGCGGGGCCTAGCAGCCGCGCGGGCGCCGTGACGCGCACCTGCCCGGCGACCGGTCTTTCAAAGCCCGCCGCCAGCCGCAGCAGTACGCCCTGGCCCGCCCCGGTCTCGCCGATGATCCCGATCACCGCACCATCCGGCGCCGCCGCGCTGAAACGCTCGAGCGGCGGCGCGCTCACCTCTCGGAACTCGATAGCCATCCCTGATAGAGTAGTGGATTCGATGAACGCATTCGAGCCCCGAACCCCGCAAGAACTCGCAGAGGCCCTGGGCGAGGCGGCCGCCGCGGGCCGCACCATCACCCTGGGCGGGCAATTCACGAAACAAGGCATGGGCGGACCGCTGGCGGAGGCCGCCGTCACCGTTTCGACCGCCGGGCTGGCGCGCGTGCTGGCGTACGAGCCGCGCGATCTCACGGTGAGCGTAGAGGCCGGGCTGCGCTACGCCGAGTTGCGCGAGCTGCTGGCGCGGGATCGTCTGATGCTCCCGCTGGACCCGCCCTTCGGTAAGCGGGCCACTGTGGGCGGCGTGGTCGCCACCGGCACGTGCGGACCGCGGCGGCGACTTTACGGCACGCCGCGCGACGTGGTGATCGGCATGCAGTTCGCCACGCTGGAGGGAAAGCTCATACAGTCCGGCGGCATGGTGGTGAAGAACGTGGCGGGCCTGGACCTGGGCAAGCTGCTGATCGGCTCGTTCGGGACGCTGGCGGCCATCGCCGTGGTGAATTTCAAGCTGTTTCCCGTGCCGCTGTGCGCGCGGACCTTCCTGCTGCGTTTCGCGCGGCTGGAGGAGGCCGCACGGGCGCGCGACGGCGTGCTCGAGAGCGTGCTCACGCCCGCGGCGATGGACCTCGTCAGCCCGCCGGCCGCGGCGCAAGTGGGCCGCGAAGGCTGGCTGCTGGCGGTGCAGGCCGGGGGCAACCCGGCAGTGATCGAGCGTTACGGGCGGGAGCTGCCCGGCGCCGAGGCACTGGAGCAAGAGGCTGAAGAGGCGTTCTGGAACGGTGTCCGGGAGTTCACTCCGCGGTTCCTGGCGGCGCATCCCGATGGGGCGGTGGTGCGGGTCTCGGCGACGCTGGCGCAGATGCCTGCGGTGGTGGAGGCGCTGGGCGTGCCCGTGGTGGCGCGGGCAGGCACGGGCGTCTGCTACGGCTACTTCGGTGCATGCGCGGCGGCGGAGGCCTGGATAAAAGGCGTGTGCCTCGCGGCGGGCTGGAAAGCGGTCATCGAGTCCGCACCGCCGGAGAAGAAGCCGGGAATGGAACTGTGGCCCCGTCCGGGTCCGGACCTGGAAGTGATGCGCCGGATCAAGCGGATGTTCGACCCGGGCAACCTGCTCAATCCCGGGAGGCTGTATGGGCGCATCTGATAGCGCCGCGGCCGGGCCGCGAACCTTCGACCTGGACCGCTGCGTACACTGCGGCCTGTGCCTGAACGCTTGTCCGACCTACCGGGAGCTGGGCCTGGAGATGGACTCACCGCGCGGGCGGGTCCACTACATGATCCAGGCCGCCGAAGGCGCCATGCCCATCGGCCCCGCCTATGTCAAGCATTTGGAATTGTGCCTGGCGTGCCGGGCGTGCGAGTCCTCCTGTCCGTCGGGCGTGCCTTACGGGCGGCTGATCGAAGCGGCGCGCGAGCTGATCGAGCGGACTGTCCGCCGGCCGTGGCGGGCGCGGCTGGCGCGCTGGTTCCTGCTGGAACACCTGATGGTATCGCCGTTCTGGCTGCGGCTGGCGGGGACGCTGCTGTACCTGTATCAGGCCAGCGGGATCCAGAAGCTGCTGCGTTCCTCGGGTGTGCTGAAGGGATTGGGCGCGCTGGGCGAGTTGGAGCGGCTGGCGCCGGTCATGGAGCGGCCTTTCTTCTACCGTCACATTGGCAAGACGTTTCCAGCGGAAGGTCAGCGGCGGCATCGGGTGGCGTTTCTGGCCGGCTGCGTGGCCAACGTGTGCATGGCGCGGCTGAACGAAGCCACCATCCGGGTGCTCCAGAAAAACGGCTGCGAGGTGGAGGTTCCGGCGGGGCAGACCTGTTGCGGCGCGCTGCACGTACACCTGGGGTTGCGCGAGCAGGCCCGGCGCCTGGCCCGGCGCAACCTCGAGGTCTTCCTCGAAGGCGGCTACGACGCCATCATCACGAATGCGGCGGGCTGCGGCTCGACCATGAAGGAGTATCCCGAGCTGTTCGAGGGCGATGCCGCGGGCCGCGAGCGCGCCGAGCGTTTCGCCCGGCTCACCAAGGACGTGAGCGAGTTTCTGGCGTCGATCGAGCTGAACCGTGCCCTGCGCCCGCTGCCGCTGACGGTGACTTACCAGGATTCCTGCCATCTGGCGCACGGGCAGAAGATCCGGCAGGCGCCGCGGCAACTGCTGGCGGCGGTGCCGGAGCTGCGCTTCAAGGAGATGCCGCTGGCGGATATGTGCTGCGGCAGCGCGGGCGTATACAACGCGGTGCACCGCGAGATGGCGGCGTCCATCCTGGGCAAGAAGCTGGACTGCGCCGAGAGCACCGGGGCCGAAGTGATCGCCACGGCCAATCCGGGTTGCCTGCTGCAACTGCGCGCGGGGGTGGCGGCGCGCGGCAACCGGCAGCGCGTGGTGCACGTCGTCGAGCTGCTCGACGAGGCCTACCGCAACGGCAGGCCGTAGCGTCAGTCCGCGGAAAACCCGGGACAGGCTTGGGTGTCCCCCGTGGACACCCCGGCCTGTCCCAGGGTTTTCATGCTCGCGCGTGGCGGGGACCGCCATGGCTCAAACTGTCCCCGGGTTTCAGTCCGCGGCGCAGGCGGAGACCGGAATCTCCAGGCGGCGCATGACCACGTCCAGGGCCTCCAGCAGGCGTGCCACGTGGGACTCGTCGTGAGCCGCGGTGACGGAGATGCGCAGCAGGTTGTGCTTGGCGGCGGGGCGCATTACGGGGTTGGCGTACACGCCTTCGTCCAGCAGGCAACTGCACAGGCGGAACAGGGCGATGGCGTCGGGCACCACGATGGGCACGATGGGAGTCTCGCCGTCCAGCACCCAGTAGCCGCGGGCGCGCAGCTCCTGGCGCAGATGCCGCGCCACGCGGTGCATGCGCTGGCGCCGCTCCGGCTCGGCACGCATCACTTCCAGGGCCGCCAGCACCGCGGCCACCGAGGCGGGCGGCAGGCTGGCGGAGAAGACGAAGGGCCGGGCGGTGTGCTTGAGGTACTCGATCACCGGGCGGGTGGAGGCAACGAAGCCTCCCACCGAGGCCAGCGATTTCGAGAACGTGCCCATGATGATGTCCATGCCGTCGAGCACGCCCAGTTCCTCGGCCAGGCCCCCGCCGCCGGGGCCGAAGACGCCGATGCCGTGGGCCTCGTCCACGAAGACGCGCGCCTGATAGCGGCGGGCCAGCCCGGCGGTTCCCGCCAGGTCGGCGGTGTCGCCTTCCATGCTGAAGACGCTCTCAGTGACGATGAGCACCTTCTCGTCCGGCGCGCAGCTCTCCAGGCAGGCCGCCAGGTGGTCCATGTCGTTGTGCCGGAACCGCACGATGCGCGCCGGGGAGCGCAAGGCGCCGTCCACCAGGCTGGCGTGCAGGTTGTGATCGCACACCAGCACGTCGCCCTTTTCGGTGACGCCGGCCAGAGCTGCGTAGTTGGTCTGAAAGCCGGTGCCGAAGGTCATGGCGTCTTCCTTGCGCACCAGGGCCGCCAGTTCGGCTTCCGCGCGCACGTGCAGGTCGAGCGTGCCGTTGAGCAGCCGCGAGCCGCTCGAGCCGGTGCCGTACCGGCGAATGGCGGCCGCGGCCGCTTCCTTCACCTTGGGATGGTTGGTCAGGTCCAGGTAGTCGTTGCACCCGAACATGAGGATCCTGCGATCCCCCATCCAGATCTCGCCGGGAGGACACCCGTCGTGCCCAGTGAAGGTATGGAAGTACACGTACAAGCCCGCGGCCTGGGCATCGCAGGGGCGCACGAACTGGCCGCCCAGGTTGCGGCCATAGTTCTGGCACTTGGCCAGGATGTCCCCGCGGACGCCCTGTCCGCCCTGGGCATTGCGTGAGGATGAAGCGCGCATGATTCTAGTTCCACTCGTAGATGCGGTAGGTCTTGTAGCGCCTGGCGCTCAGGGCCTCCAGCGACCGGTTCATCAGGACGTTGTCCTCCAGCACCCAGGACATCTCGGCTTCCCGATAGCCTTGCTCGATGCCGCGCCG
>Ga0194111_10010148_pt1 | contig 10135 bp, 10 predicted proteins | sample TA2KigC300mmetaG_FD_146194 | JGI IMG/M metagenome (GOLD analysis project Ga0194111, IMG submission 146194) | Freshwater microbial communities from Lake Tanganyika, Tanzania - TA2015033 Kigoma Deep Cast 300m | ecosystem: Environmental > Aquatic > Freshwater > Lake | place: Tanzania: Lake... | reverse complement strand
TTGCTGTACTGCCTTCGAGACAAGTTCATGACCCTCTTCTCCTCCGTTCGATGAAAATTGGGTCTTAACCAGTTGTCTCAAAAACGGGGCCCAGTCCAGTTCCGTTGCCGCTGCCCGGACTTCCCGAGGTGATCGCCAGCCAGCCCGCGTTGCTGGAGGCTGTCCACGCGCAGCCCGCGCCAGCAATCACATTGACACTGCCCGTCATCCCCGCGGCCGGCGCTGGCGCGCTGGTGGCATTGAGGCGGTAAGAACAAGCGGGCGCCGAGATGGTGTAGTTGAGCGACAAGAGGAGCGTGCCGTTGTGGGTAACCCGCACCATCCAAGTCCCGGGCAGGGTGGCAGGCGCCGCCCCGGCGATCTGGAACGCACTATCCAGGAAGCAACGATTGCCGTCTTGAGCCAGCGGCGGCCACTCCCCGCTGGTCGGGGCGTAGAGCTGACCGCCCGGCGTGTAGTATTGGCTGGGGAAGCGGTCCCCGGCTTTGGCGCCCGTCACGTAGAAGAACAGGTAAGCTTCCTTGGTCAGTAGTGAGGAAACTGGTGGCCGCCGCGGGCGGATTGGCGGGATCGCAGACCGTCGGCTTGGTCTTGGTCATCACGGCCAGCTCAAGCTTGGCCGCCGAAGCCACGCTTCCAGATACCGCGAGAAGCATCACACCGCCGAGAACGGTTTCGAGTCTCCTCAACTTGGACCTCCCAGCCAGGCTTGCGTTTCGAGACCTGGCGTCGCGGCAAGGCAGCAAGAGGAATTGTACGTGAATCACCGTCATCAAGGCTAGAGGGGGCGAGGCTCCGGCGCCGGCAACTTGCGGCAGGCGCGGCTGGGTGGAGGTTGCTGTGGCAAGTGATGACGCCGGTCTTCGAGCCGTGGTTCAGCGAGCATAGCTACGGGTTTCGAGCGGGGCGCAGCGCGCACGATGCCGTGGTAGCGGCCCAACGGTACGCCGAACAGGGCCAGGACTGGGCGGTGGATCTGAACACTGCCCAGTTGTTCGACCCTGTCAACCATGACCTGCTGCTGGGAGGGATAGCTCCGGTGATCCGCGACACGCGGGGGTTGCGGTTGAGGGGGAGGTATCTGCGGCGCGGCGCCTGGTTCATGGCGGCGACCTCGACGATGCACTCCGGGCGGTCCAAGGCCGTGCCGTGGCGGTATGGGTTTCCAGCGCCATCGGACCTTGCGGCCAGCCGTCAGGGCCGCCGCGTTCAACCGCCGGATGCGGAAAACCGCACGTCCGGTGGTGTGGGAGGGTGGCCGGGCGCAATCCCGGTCACCCGACCCGATCGGGGCGGCATGGTCAGCGCATTTGCGAGACAGCACTGTAGAATGACAGCCATGTACCGCATGACTGCGCTTGGCCTGGGCCTGGTCCTGATGGTGGCGGCCCAAGACCGCCCCTTGAAGCTGGGCCTGGCCGAGTATGAGGACCGCGTGCGCGGGGCCTGGCTCGGCCAGATCATCGGGACGCTGGCCGGTTTCCAGTTCGAGGGCAAGGTGGCCTCCAGCCCGCTGGTGTTGGTGGACCGGTATCCGAAGGAGTACCCGGCCGCGCCGGTGGATGACGACTACTACTATGAGCTGGTGGCCCTGCGGGCCTTCGAGAAGTACGGCCTCAACCTGACGCTCGACGAGCTGGGCCGGCAGTGGAAGGAGAACTCGGCGGGCACCTGGGGATCCAGCGAGCAGACACGGCTGGCGCTGGCCCGGGGCGTTCCTGGCAGCCAGGCCGGCCATCCGCGCCACAACCGGCTGTGGTGGACCATCGGCCCGCAGTTCAGCGCGGACCTGTACGGGATGGTGGCTGCGGGGGATCCGAACCTGGCTGGGCGGCTGGCCCGCGCCTACGGGAAGATCAACGGGCACGCCGAGGCGGTGGACGGCGCAGTGTTCGTCGCGGGCATGGTCAGCCTGGCCTTCCGAGAGACGGATTCGCGGCGCATCGTCCGCGAGGCGGCCCGGCTGGTGGACCCCGCCTCGCCCTGCCGCCAGTGCCTGGACCTGGTGATCTCGATGGCCGAGCAGGGCCGCCCGGCCGCGGAGGTGTTCCAGGCGGTCGAGGACCGGTGGCACACCGAGTATCCCACCGTGAACAATGCCGTGGCTAACGGAGGGCTGGTGGCGGCCAGCGTCTGGTTCGGCGGCGGCGACTTCCTCACGACCCTGAACCTGGCCTGGCGCGCCGCGGACTACTCGGACGCGGACTGCAACGCCGCGAACTGCGGCGCGGTGGTCGGCGCCATGCGTGGCGGCCGGGCACTGCCGCCGCAACTGGTGGAGCCGCTCGGCGACCGCATGCAAGGGGCGAAGCTGGGGAATGTAGAGTTGACGCCCCGGGTGGATGAGCGCATCTCCGATGTGGTCCGCCGCATAGTGGCCCTGGGGCGGCGGATGCTGGCCGCCAACGGCTCCACGGTGACCGGGGAGGCGGTCACGGTTCCCTATCGAGCGATCGCAACGCAGCCGCCGGAGCTGTTCCGGCTGGCGGATCTGACGAAGTACTGGAATCCGGAATGGACGCTCGAGCGCGCCGGATTCGGCGGCAACCCCGGACCGGGCATCGGCGGCCCGCGTTGCGCGCGCATGACCTACCTGGATGGCGATACGCTGGCCACCTGGCCGCGGGACGAGATCCGTGGCGCCGTGCTGCGGCGGAGGGTGAAGCTCGGCGCCAGCCCGCGTCTGGAAATGGAAGTGGCCGCCGACCGGGGCTGCGGCTGGCGGCTGGAGGTTTTCGTCAACAACACCAATGTGCTGGGGCGGCTGGTGGAAGGCGCCGGGGGTGAGAGGAGCTGGCAGAAGGTGGCGCTGGATCTGGCGGCCTTCAGCGGGCAGGAGGTCGAGATCCGGGTGTACCAGCGGACCCTGCTGGCGGACCGGGTGGCCGGCAACGCGTACTGGCGCGGTGTGCGGGTGGAGTGACGAGGTAGCGGGGCCGCTGTGCGGGGCAGGCGTACGATGGCGCGAAGGGGGGTGGAGGATCACCCACCGATGGAGAACTGAATCTCCTGGGTGTTGGCCACAAGCCGGGAGGCGCCGAGGATCTCGAAACGCACGACTCCCCCGTCATAGCCGAAGTCGGCGATCACACCGGGGCGGACCTCATCGCTCTCCTTGATGCGCTCGTCGCGGAGCGTAATGACCAGCGAGTCGGTTTGCTTGTCGTAGCGGATCTTCACGGCTGTACCTCCCGCAGGTACCTCTCCAGTGGCGAGGTCTTGAACACCGTCACTACCACCGTCTCCTCTATTGTCTCTTCGGTGACCACGCAGAGCAACATGTCCTGATTCAGGGTGCGATCGGGATAGCGGCGCAGGCGCATGGTTCGGGAAAGGTGCGTGGGCCGCGTGCAGTCAGGGTGCAGAAGAGCCTGCTGCGCTTCCTTGGGATCGATTTCGCGAGCGGCGAGGTTATCCAAGGCGTGAGGCGTCCAACGGACGGGCTTCATGCAACGAGGAGCATAGCACAGTAGCCGCACTTGGCCCCCGGCTCCGGCATCCGGCGACCCCGCGCGCGATTCTCTTTCCCCCGCCTTTTCAGCCACCTGGCATACACCGCCCGCTGCTTACAACCCGCCTCCCGTTACACTGTAGCCGGAGGCGTACTATGCCCGGCAACAAGAAAACCCACGCCGACAGCCCCAACGCCCAGCTCAGCATCGGCCCTGTGGGCGTGTTCCCGGGAGCCGCCGGAATACAAAAAATTCCAGAACAAACCCAACTCGCCCCGCACTCCCTCCTCTCGGCACCCGCTCGCCCTGCCCCCGGCGCCCCGGCGCCTGCGCTAGGATGGCATCCATGACCAAGCGCGCCCTGGAGGAGAGCTATGCTGCGGCGCATTAAGATTCGCGGGTACAAGTCGCTGGCCGATGTCAGCCTGGAGCTTCAGCCGCTCACCGTGTTATTCGGGCCCAACGCGGCCGGCAAGAGCAATTTCCTGGATGCGCTGCAACTGCTGTCGCGCACCGCGGTGAGCCACAACCTGAAGGCCGCCTTCGAGCCGCCCTACCGGGGCACGCCGCTGGAGTCGTTCACCTTCCCGCGCGACGGGGTGCGGGGCCTGTTGAAGCGGGAGTCGGCCTCCTTCGGCATTGAAGTGGACGTCGAACTGTCGCCCGCGGCGGCGCGGACTGTGGACCGGCAGGTGCGGGAGATGAAGCGGGGGCGCAGCGCGGAGGAGAGCGAAGGCCAGAGGGAGCACAGCTTCGTGCGGCGCAAGCTGATGCGCTACCGGCTGGAGCTGGAGATTCTTCCGAAGTCCGGCATTCTGCGCGTGGCCGACGAGTACCTGGCGGCCCTCACGCCCCAGGGGGAGCCCACCAGGAGTCCCATGCCGTTCCTGGAGCGGGTGGGCGAGAAGCTGCACCTGCGCATGGAGCGCCAGGCGCACCCCACCTACTACGACCGTTGCCTGGACCACACCATCCTGTCGCGGCCGCTGTATCCGCCTCACTACCCGCACCTGGTGGCCATGCGGCAGGAACTGGCCAGTTGGCTGTTCTTCTACTTCGAGCCGCGGGAGCGGATGCGGGCGGCCAGTCCGGTCAAGGAGGTGGGCCACATAGGGCTGATGGGGGAGGATCTGGCCTGCTACCTGAACACTTTGCGGGCGGTGGACGAGGGGCAGTTCCGCACGCTGGAGAAGACGCTTCAGAGCATCATCCCGTCGGTGACCGGGATTGACGTGGGGGTGAGCAGCGCGGGCGAGGTGGAGCTGAGGCTGCTGGAGGGCGGGATGCCGGTGCCCTCGCGAGTGCTATCGGAAGGCACCTTGCGGGTGCTGGGGCTGCTGGCGCTGGGCGGGGCCAAGGAGCCGCCGGGGCTGATCGGTTTCGAGGAACCGGAGAACGGCGTGCATCCCGGGCGCATACGCCGCATTGCGGAGCTGTTGACGGCGCGCGCCGGGACGGGCGAGACGCAGTTGGTGGTGACCACGCACTCGCCCATCCTGCCCGACATGATTCCGGATCCGTTTCTCTACGTGTGCCGCCGGGTGCAGGGCCAGACGGGGATTGAGCCCTTCTCCTCGTGGGGCGCGCTGGGGCGCAAGCCGGACATCGACCGTGTGCTGGACACGGAGGAGGAGGCGCTGCCGGTTTCGCAGCGCATACTGAGAGGGGATTTCGACGAGGCGGGGGGGTGAAGGCGCAAGGGTCCACACGAGTGTGGACTCCGCAGGCTGAAGCCTGCGCCACGGGAGGCATGGCCGCAGGCGAAACGGCGAGCTGAAGCTCGCCGCGGCACGCTGAAGCGTGCGCCACGGTCAGGGAGTGGGCGGGGGCATGGTGGGTTTCCAGTCGCCCCAGGGGCTGACGCAGGCGCCCGGCGGGGTATTGACCTCGCGGTAGTGCCCCAGTCCCGCGCGCTCGACGTAGCGCTGACCGGGAAGGAAGTCGTCCTTCAGTCGCCGCAGCGTGGCCTCCAGGGTCTGATCGAGCTTCTTCTGGAGGGCCGCGTGTTCCGGGCGGCCGCACAGGTTGCGCAGTTGGCAGGGATCCGCCTGGTTGTCGTAGAGCAGCCAGGGGCCGTGAATCGAGCGGACGTAGGTGTGCCGCAGGGTGCGCAGGCCGCGGTATTCGGCGAAGCCGCAACGGCGCGCCTGCACGAAAGACACCGGCAGGTTGAGAAACGCGGCGGCGTCCGGGCCGGTTTTTTCGCGGCCGGAAGCGAGGCGGGAGAAATCGCTGCCTTGGACAGAGGCAGGGATGGGCAGGCCGGCCAGCCCGAGCAGGGTGGGCATGATGTCCGGCGCGTTGATGGGCTGGCGGATGACGCGGCCTGGGGCGCCCAGCTTGCGGGGATAGCGAAGCAGAAAAGGGACGCGGATGGATTCCTCCCAGGGATGCTGCTTGAGCTGGAGCCCCTGCGAGCCCAGCATGTCGCCGTGGTCGGAGGTGAACAGGAAGATGGTGTCTTCAGCAGCTCCGCCGCGCTCGACAGCGGCCAGCAGCCTGGCGACGCAGTCATCGAGCGCGGCGATGTGCGCGTAGTAGCCGCGCAGGTCGCGGGTGGCGGCCTCGTGCTGCGCGGCGGGGACGTTGGGGCGCAGGCGGATGGGGGTCTTCTCGTACGCCGCGCGATAGCGCTCGGGGGCGGTGTCGTAGGGATTGTGCGGGGGGCCGAGCGAGAGCGTCAGAAAGAAGGGATCGGCCGCCCAGGCGTGGCGCTGGATGAACTGGCAGGCGTCTTCGGTTTGGGCGATGGCGTCGTAGCCGTCCCAGAAGCGCTGGGTGGTGTCGTCGCCATCGTGGTAAGGGGAACGGTTGTAGTTGTGCGTGCACTCGCAGGCCTTCCAGTAGTCGAAACCGCAGCGGTGGTCCTTGGGGATGAAGGCCGTGCGGCGGCCGTACTTGCCGTCGGGGCTGCCGTAGAGGTGCCACTTGCCGATGTAGGCGGTGCGGTAACCGGCGGAGGCGAAGGCCTGAGGCAGAGTGGTTCCGCTGGGGACCAGTGGGACATCGTTGATGAAGACGCCGTGGGTGAGCGGGTGCTGCCCGGTCATGACGCTGCCGCGATAGGGGCTGCACACGGCGCAGCCGGAAACGGCAAGGTCGAAGTTGGCGCTCTGTGCGGCGAGGCGATCCAGGGCGGGCGTGCGGGCGTTGGCGTCGCCGGCGTACCCGGCGGCCTGCGCGCGCCACTGATCGACGATTACGAAAACCACGTTGGGCTGCTTGGCGCGCGGCGCTCCCAGCAACGCGGGGACGCCCAGAGCGCCACAGAACTCTCTCCTATTCAGGCTGCGCATGTGTCGATGATACCGCCAGAGCGGGCCGGAGGTTCGGAGTAGAATGGTCCAACCATGAAGCCCCGAGGGCGCGTGTGAGGCAACGTCACCGGCTCCTGGCACTGCTGGTCGGGCTGGGAGCGATCACGTTCCTGGACCGGCTGGCGATGGCGGCCCTGGCGCCGCGGATACAGGATGATCTGGGGATTCCGCCGGAGCGGTGGGGATGGGTGGCCGGGGCGTTCGCGCTGTCCTACGCGGTGTTTCAGGTTCCGCTGGGGACACTGGGGGACCGGCTGGGACAGCGCAAAGTGCTGACCGCGCTGGTGCTGTGGTGGTCGCTGTTCACGGCGCTGACGGGAGCGGCACCGGGATTCACGGTCCTGGTGCTGACGCAGTTGCTGTTCGGGGCGGGCGAGGCGGGGGCGTATCCTTGCATCTCGGGCGTCATTGCGCGCTGGTATCCGGCGGCGGAGCGGGCGCGGGCGCAGGGTTTCGTCTGGGGCGCCAGCCGCATCGGAGGGGCGCTGTGCCCGTTGCTGGTGGCGCCGCTGGCCGGTGGCTGGGGCTGGCGGGGAGCGCTGTTCGCGCTGGCGGGAGTGGGGCTGATGTGGTCGGCGTCGTGGTGGTGGTGGCACCGCGACTATCCCGGATTGAAGCGCGGCATCACGCCGGCTGAACTCGCCGAGATCGGGACGCCGCGTGCGCTGCCGGCGGCCGTGCCCTGGAGCCGCATTCTGCGCCAGCGCCAGTTCTGGCTGATTCTGGGGATGTACTGGTGCTACGTGTGGGGGTCGTGGTTCTACTTCTCCTGGCTGCACACGTACCTGGTGAGAGGGCGCGGATTCAGCCTGGAGGAGATGGCGATCTACTCGGCCGCGCCGTTCGTGATGGGCCTGTGCGGCAACCTGGCGGGCGGGTTCCTCAGCGATCATCTTGCGACGCGCTATGGGTTGCGGATGGGGCGGCGGCTGACCGGCTCGCTGGGTCTCGGGGGAGCGGCCCTGCTGCTGGTTTCCGCGGCGCTGACTCCGGGCAAGGCGGCGGTGGTGGCGCTGCTGTCGCTGGGGTACGGCGTCATGGACGTGTTCCTGCCATCGGCCTGGGCGGTCTGCCTGGATGTGGCTCCGCGGCACGCCGGCGCGGTCAGCGGCGCGATGAACACCGCCGGCGCCCTGGGCGGGTTCGCTTGCGCGATGCTGTTCGGGTACCTGGTCAGGTGGAGCGGCAGCTATGATGCTCCGCTGATCGTTATCGCCGCCATGCTGATGACCGGCTCGCTGCTTTTCGCGAGAATCGATCCGACGAGGGCGCTGGTGAAGGAGGAAGCCTGACGGCGATCAGCGGCGGCGCGCCAGGCGGTCGCGCAGGGCGTTGAGAGAACGCTGGAGCCAGAGGCCGTCTTCGCGGACGTCGGTCTCGAAGTCGCCGGTGGCGGGCGTCCAGTTCTCGACGAAGATCTCGGGGGCATCGGTGTGCGCGAAGATGCGGTCGAGGACGCCGTCCAGATCGAGCCTTCCTTCACCCAAGGGCGCGCCGCCGACGCGGAAACCGAGCTTGTCGCCCTCGACGCGAAAATCTTTGAGGTGATAGCAGAAGGCGCGCGCGCCGAGCAAGTCGAGCACTTCCTCGGGCGGCTCGAAGTTGCGCAGCGAATTGGCGGTGTCGATGCAGAATCCGACCTGGGCGGCGGGATACGGCGCTACGGCCTGGGCGAGGACCTCGGAAGCCACGTCAAAGTGGTTTTCGATAGCCAGGCGGAGGCCGTGCGACTCGATGAGGGGCCAGGCGCCGGCCAGAAAGGCGTCCACGTCCGTACGCGTGGGCGCGGGACCTTCCTCCCACTCGAGCACCAGGCGGAGCAGGCGCGCGGGCAGGCGGGCGGCGCGCGCGGCACAGGCGCGGAAGACTTCGAGGTCCACGGTCTTGCAGCCGAGCTGGAGTTCGAGGCCCGTCTCGGCGGCGCGCGCGACCACGGCTTCCCACGCGGCATCGCCCAATTCCATGGGCCGGGCGTTTTCGCAGATCTGGAGCGCGTCCAGGCCCAGCGCGCACGCCCGCTCGATGAGGCTCTCCAGCGAGGGCGCGCGCGCCGGGTCCCGCAGCAGGTAGCGGAAGCCAAAGGTGGTTGTGCCGATCTTCATCAGCCCACCTGGCGCGCGGCAAACAGGTACGGCTCCATCATCTTGCGCACGGAGACGAAATCGTCGCGCTCGAGGCACTCGCGGATCTGATGGCGATCCACGTGATCCAGCCAGGCCCACAGTTGCGCGGTGAAGCGGGCGTTGAGGGCGAAGATCTCGGAGGGGTCCTGGCGGAAGGGCGCCACGTCGGAGGTGATCCAGCCGTCGTAGCCGAGCTCCTTGAGGTAGAAGAGGAATTCGAGGAACTCGAAGACGTTGCAGGCGCCCGCCAGCAGGTCCCAGTCCCACTTGCCGTTGTTGTCGTTGGTGTGCACGTAGAAGGGCAGGCCGGCGGCGGCCACCAGCATGAGCGAATCGGCGGGCGCTTCACCGCCGAAGGTGGAGTGGCCGATGTCGATGGTCACGCCGAGGTTGCCGCCGGCGGCCTGGCAGACCAGGATGGTCTTGGCGGCGGAAGTGAGCAGGCCGTGGACGCGGGTCTCAAAGGGCTTGTATTCGAGGCACAGGGTGATCTGGGGCAAATGGCGGGCCGCCTCGCGAACGGCGTCCACCATGCGTTCCCATTGCGCGCCGTAGTGGGCGTGGAAGGGGTAGTCGTAGCCGTCGGCCAGCGGGCAGCAGGTGACGCGCTGGGCGCCCAGAGCCACGGCGGCCTCCTTGCCGCGCTTGAGGTAGTCCACCGCTTTGCGCCGCACGGCCGCGTCCGGCGAGCCGAGCGCGCCGCGGACGAACTCGGGGTCGGACTTGACGTTGACGTTGACCGCGGCCACTTCCAGCTTGAGCCGCGCCAGGGTGGCCTGCACATCGGTGAGGTCGCGCAGCTCCTGGGGGTAGACGATCTCGACGCCGTCCACGCCGGGCACGGCGGCGATGCGCTCCAGCCGCTGGGTGACGCTGAGATCCTCGCCGTACTCACAGAAGCGGTCGCGCAGCCGGCCGAAGAACGGGCAAATGATGGCTTGTTTCATGCCGCACCTGGACTCCCCGCCAGTATACGGCTTTCGCGGTCCGGAATGAGTAGACTGCAAGGAGAGCAACCGGGCGAGGGCGATTCCGGTGACCGGTGTCGCCCTGCCGAAAGGAAGGTGCGGTGATGAGATTCGCTCTAGCTTTGATGCTGCTGGCGGGGTGTGGGCACGCCCAGGACCAGCGCATCACGGTGCGTCCCAAGGACACTGGCGTGGCGCTGGTCAATCCCGGCATGGGATGGGCGCTGCATCACTACGACAACGACATCCGGCGGTACACGGTCGCTCTCGATCCC
>Ga0194111_10010141_pt1 | contig 10139 bp, 11 predicted proteins | sample TA2KigC300mmetaG_FD_146194 | JGI IMG/M metagenome (GOLD analysis project Ga0194111, IMG submission 146194) | Freshwater microbial communities from Lake Tanganyika, Tanzania - TA2015033 Kigoma Deep Cast 300m | ecosystem: Environmental > Aquatic > Freshwater > Lake | place: Tanzania: Lake... | reverse complement strand
GTCCACGTCGCCCATAAGTTCGATGGTCTTCACGGCTGCCCTTGTTGTAGCGCGGCCAGGCAGGCTGGAAGCCTACCCTACGGCTACAGGTTCACCGCCAGGGTGTCTTCGAAGACCGCGGGGGGCAGCTTGATGCCGGCCACGCGCAGGCGGTCCAGCACCCGCGGCGCGACGCCGGCGCCGTGGAAGCGGCCCTGCACCTTGCCCGCGTCGGTGACGCCCACGCGGTCAAAGGTGAAGATCTCCTGCATCTGGATGCGCTCGTCCTTGACCCCGGTCACCTCGGCGATGCTGAGGATCTTGCGCGAGCCGTCCTGAAGGCGGGAGAGCTGCACCACCACCTTGATGGCGCTGGCGAGCTGCTGGATGACGACCCGGCTGGGCATCTCCAGGTCGGCCATCAGCACCATGGCTTCCAGCCGCGAGAAGGCGTCGCGGGGGCTGTTGGCGTGGACCGTGCTCATGGAGCCCTCGACGCCGGTGTTCATGGCCTGTAGCATGTCCAGGGCTTCGGGGCCGCGGCACTCGCCCACGATGATGCGGTCGGGGCGCATGCGCAGCGCGGTGCGCACGAGCTGCCGCTGGTTGATGGCGCCCTCCTTGTTGACGCTGGCGGGGCGCGTCTCCATCTTCACCACGTGGCGCTGCTGGAGCTGAAGCTCGGCGGTGTCCTCGATGGTGATGATGCGCTCCTCCTCGGGGATGAAGCGGGAGAGCGCGTTGAGCATGGTGGTCTTGCCCGAGCCGGTGCCGCCGGAGATCAGGACGGTGACCCGGGCCTCGACGCAGGCAGCCAGAAACTGAAGCATGCCCTGAGTGAGCGTGTGGTTGCCGAGCATCTCCTCGGAGGTGATTACGTGCCGGCCGAAGCGGCGGATGGAGAGCGCCGGGCCGTCCAGGGCCAGCGGCGGGATGATGGCGTTGACGCGCGAGCCGTCGGGCAGGCGCGCGTCCACGATGGGTTGCGCCTCGTCGATGCGGCGGCCCACCTGGGAGACGATCTTCTCGATGATGTGCAGCAGGTGGGCGTTGTCGCGGAAGCGCACCGCGGTCAGGGCCAGCTTGCCGTTGCGCTCGATGTACACCTTGCCGCTGCCGTTGACCAGGATGTCGGAGATGGACGGCTCCTTGAGCAGCGGCTCCAGCGGCCCCAGCCCCAGCACCTCGTCGAGCACTTCCTCGACGATCTTGTTCTGCTCGGCGGTGGTCATGGGCACCCGCTCGTCCTCGAGCAGGCGCTCGACCACGCGGCCGATCTCGGCGCGCACCCGCTCCTTGGGGATCGACGACACGCGCTCCATGTTGAGCACGCCGATGAGCTTGCGGTGAATCTCCCCCTTCAGCTCGAAGTAGCGGTCCGCCGTGCGCGACGGCGCCGGCGTGCCCCCACCGCGGAAGGGCGGCTGCGGACGGTAGTTGGTTCCCACCTCGTGCCTATTATAGCTCCCGGGCGGCGCTCAGGGCCGGCGTAGCGCCGCCTTCAGCCGGGCCTTCACCTGATCGAATGCGGAACTGCTCACCACGCATTCCGGCGTGCCTCGGAGGAGGTCGTCCAGCCGCTCCTGGAATCCCGCCGGCGGCGCAGTCCCGTACGAGCGGGCGGCTGGGAGCCGCAGAAGACCGCTGGCCAATCCGCGAGGGTCGTACCGCGTGTGGTGAAGGTACTCCAGCGCCATCCAGTCGGCTTCGTCTTCAAACGCGCGCGCAAAACGCCCATGCGTCTCCGGCACAACGGAACCGGACCCCAATCGCAGGCAGACCCCGCCCACGCCGCCCAGCAAGACGATGGAAATGACACTGTCAGGCCCCTGGCTACGGGCGGCCCGCCGCATCCAATGACGTGCCGCGATGTGGGCCACCGCGTGGGCCATGACACCGGCCAGTTCCGCTTCGGTCTCCATCGTTGTGATCAGCCCCGCGCTGAGATAGAGAAAGCCGCCGGGCAGGACGATGCCGTAGGGTTCCTGGCTGCCGGTGACCTGGACAGTGACGGGGGCGGCCGTCGCGGCGACGCGAGCCAGGCGCTCCCCGAGCTGCGTGACGTAAGCGCCGGCTTCCGGGTCGTCCAGCATGGGGAACTGGCGCTCAATCCGCGCCGCGAGGTCCTTGCCAATCGCGAGTTCCTTTTCGAGCGATTCGGCGCGGCGCTGAGATGGGGACGTCTGGGCCCCACCGCCCGCACTCCAGAGGAAAACGGCTAGTGCCAAACCGACGCGCGCGGTCAGACGTGACATGCGCCTCCTCCATCCCCGAACGCTGCCCCCGCGGGCGGCTACCATTTGGACGCAGCGGCGCGGCTGAGGTTTCAACCTTGCGAGCTCTGGTCCGACAAGGAACGTCGGGGCGAACCGCCTCACAGGTCACGGTAGGCCCGGCCGCGCGGGTTGACGGATACCACGTAGACGGCGTGCTCTTCCCCCCGGAGAACGTAAAGGATCCGCCAGCCCCCCACACGCGAGGACCTGAGCTTGCGGGCGCCCTTCAGCGGCTTTGCGATGCGGGGATCGAACGGGTCCACGCCCAATTCGCGGAGCCGCCGGATGATACGCTCTCGCGTGGCGCGGTCGAGTGTCCCGAGTTTCTTCGCGGCGGGAGGCTCGAGCCGTACCTCGAAGCTCACAGACCGTACTTTCGTTCCAGCGCTTCCAGCGTGACGTGCTCGCCGCGCCTCATGGCTTGCAGGCTGGCCTCGACGTCGGCCAGTTCTTCAGCCGAGAGCGGCTCCTCGTCGTACTCGACTTCCGGCCTCCGCCCCATGAGGTACCGGTCCAGAGCCTCCAGGGGCACTCGCCAAACCCTCCCGATCTTGACGGCCCTCAGCTCCCGGCGCTTCAGCAGCGCGTAGACGGTCCTTATCTCGACCTGGAGCCGCTCGGCCACCTCGGCCACGGTGAGGGCCTTGAGCCTGTCCTCGATCAGATGCGCCATTTGATTTGAGTATACATCAAGTGACGTTTGATGCGGCCCTGGTGTCGCCTGATTCGCCCGCGTCAGCCCCTACTCCCCCACCACCGTCACGGTGACTTCGCGCTCGCGCGCGTGGTCGTCGAAGTCGCACAGCACGATCTGCTGCCAGGTGCCCAGGTGCAGCGAGCCGTTGCGCAGGGGATAGCTCTTGGCCGTGCCCAGCAGGGCGCTGCGCAAGTGCGCGTAGCCGTTGTCGTCGCCCCAGCGGGCGTTGTGCGCATAGTCACTGTTGGTGGGCGCGATCTTCTCGAGTGCCCGCGCCAGGTCGGAGACGGCCCCAGGCTCATACTCGATGGTGGTGACGGCCAGCGTCGAGCCCATGCCGGAGACGTTCACAATGCCGTTCTTCAGCTTGGATTCGGCCAGGATGCGCCCCACCTGGGAGGTGATGTCGAGCACGTCGCAGCGGCCTCGGGTGGATATCCGAAAGCTCTTCTGAAAGACGGTCATACTCCCCTCACGCGCGGAAGATGGGATCCAGGCTCGCGGTCGAGGCCAGCAGCTTCTCGCGCTCGCCAGTCGAAAGGGGCTTGAAGCCGGCGGCCAGGTCCAGGGCCATCTCGTAGATCTTCTCATCACCCGGCGGGATGGCGGCGGTGATGTCCTCCGACAGGGTGAAGCGCAGGGCCTGCCGGGCCAGCGCGGGATCAGCCACGGGCTTGTACCAGCACTTGGGGTGGCCGGTCTCCTTGCGATTTGTGCCTTTGGGCCACGGCGTGTGGGCCAGCGCCTTCAACGCCAGCCGCGCCACGCCTTTCTCCTTGGCGCGCGCCAGCACCTGTGGTCCGAAGTTGCCCTGGCCGTAGCAGACGAAGTTGAAGGGGAACAGAATCGAGTCGAGCGCGAAGCGGTCCATCATGGCCAGGGCGGCCTCCACCGAGTGCGCCGAGCAGCCCAGGTAGCGCACCTTGCCCTCCTGGCGGGCCTTGAGGAACGTCTCCGCCGCGCCGCCGGGGCCGAGGATCTGCTCGACGTCCTTCATACTGGTGACGGCGTGGAACTGATAGAGGTCGAAGCGATCGGTGTGCAGGCGCTGGAGCGACTGCTCAAGCTCCGTCCGGGCGCCGGCGGCGTCGCGCTTCTGGGTTTTGCAGGCCAGGAAGACCTTGTCGCGCAAGGGGCGCAAAGCCAGCCCCAGCTTCAGCTCCGCTTCGCCGTCCCAGTAGCTGGGGGCGACGTCGAAGTAGTTCACGCCGCGGTCGAAGGAAGCCTTCACCCTGCGATCGGCCTCGCTCTGCTCCATGCCCACGATCACTATGCCGCCGAAGCCGATGATGGACAGCGCGACGTCGTCGCGATAGCGCCGGCGGGGAATCGGGCGGGCCGCCGCGGCTCTGGACGCCATCCCCCCAGCCACAGCCGACTTCAGGAAATCCCTCCGCTGCACTTGCCACCTCCCAGTGCCGTGTTGCCTACCCGACCAGTGTACACCGGGATACAATTGCCTACTAAGATGACCGACCCCGGGCGATTGGAATTGAGCCGCGACGAGATGCGCGCGCTCGGCTACCTGGTGGTGGACACGCTGGTCGAGCACTTCGAGAGGATGGGGGAGATCTCTCCGGCAGGCCGGGGCGAGCGCGCCGAGTTGGAGTCCCTGTTGCGCGAGCCGCCGCCGGAGCAGGGAACTGACCCGGCGGACCTGGTGCGCTTTCTGCGCGAGCAGGTCTTCACGCGCATTCTGCACGTGGACCACCCGCGCTTCTTCGCCTTCGTGCCCAGCCCCAGCAACTTCGTCGCGGTCATGGCGGACGCGCTGGCCAGCGGATTCAACGGCTTTGTAGGTTCGTGGTTTTCCGGCTCGGGCATGGCGCAGGTGGAGCTGGTCGTAGTGGACTGGCTGCGGCAGTTCTGCGGGCTGCCCGAGGGAGCGGGCGGGCTGTTCGTGAGCGGCGGGTCGATGGCCAATCTGACCTGCCTGGCCGTGGCGCGCCACGTGCGGCTGGAAGACCGCATGGCCGGCGCGGTGGTGTACTTCTCCGACCAGACGCACTCGTCGGTCGAGCGCGCCCTGCGAGTGCTGGGCTGGGCAGGCGAGCAACTCACTCGGCTCCCCTCCGGTGAGGACTTCCGTCTCGATCTGGAGACCTTGCGGCGGGCGGTGGCGGAGGACCGCGCGGCGGGCCGCAGGCCTTTCTGCGTGGTGGCCAATGCCGGCACCACCAACACCGGCGCGGTGGACCCGCTGGCTGATCTGGCGCGCTTCTGCCGCGCCGAGGATCTGTGGCTGCACGTGGACGGAGCCTACGGCGCGTCCGCCGCGCTCGCCCCGGAAGCGCGGGCGGCGCTCGCGGGCCTGGAGGAGGTTGATTCGCTGTCGCTGGATCCGCACAAGTGGCTGTTTCAGCCCTTCGAGATTGGCTGCGCGCTGGTGCGCGAGGAGCGCTGGCTCGTGGAGACGTTCCGCATTCTGCCCGAGTACCTGCGCGACGTGCACCGCTCCGAGGAGGAAGTCAACTTCTGCGACCGCGGCGTGCAGTTGACGCGCAACTTCCGCGCGCTGAAACTGTGGATGTCGTTGAAGGCATTCGGAGCGGCGGCTTTCCGGGAGGCCATCTCGCGGGGCCTGCGCCTGGCGGAGGTGGCCGAGCGGCGGCTGCGCGAGAGCGGCTGCTTCGAAGTCGTGACGCCGGCGCAGTTGGGGGTGGTGTCGTTCCGCTATGCGCCGCCGGACCTGGCGGCGGAAGAGGCGGAGGCCATCAACCAGCGCCTGGTGGGCGCGATGCTGGCGGATGGCTATGCGGTGGTGACGTCCACGCTGCTGCGCGGGCGGACCGTGCTGCGGCTGTGCACCATAAACCCGCGCACCACCGACCAAGAGATCGCCGAGACCGTGCGCCGGCTGGCCCGGCTGGGGGAGAATCTTCCCGGCTGAGGGTGCTACACTGAGGCGGGGTTGAGTTGTGAACCGGGCGGCGGACTGGCTAAGACAGGCGGAGCGGGACCTGGCGGCGGCTGAAAATGCGGCCGGCGCCGGGTACCACGAGTGGGCGGCTTTCGGGGCGCAGCAAAGCGCCGAGAAGGCGGTCAAGGCCCTGGTTGAGTCCCGCCACGGCAGCGCGCGGGGGCACTCGATCCTCAGCATTCTGAGCCAGTGCGCCCTGGAAGTCCCCGAGCCGGTGGTCGAGGCGGCGCGCGAGCTGGACCAGGTGTACGTTACAGCGCGCTACCCCAACGGGTTTGCGGCCGGGGCCCCGGCCGACTACTTCAGTGCGAGAACGAGCGAGCGTCTTCTCGCCAATGCCAGGAGCATCGTTGATTTCTGCCGAAGTGCGGTTCCTTGATCGCGCCGCGGTGCTCGACGAGTTGCGGCGAGCGGCCACGGCGGCGCGCCGCGCGCATCCCGAAATCCTGCGGGTCTTGCTGGTTGGCTCGCTGGCGCGGGGCGACTGGACGGCGGACAGCGACGCAGACCTTGTCGCGGTGGTGGACCGGGAGTTTCCCGGCCTCCTCGAACGCAGCCGGTACCAAGTCCACACGGCGGTGATCCCCACCGACACGCTGGTGTACTCACGGGATGAATTCGAGGCGCTGGCCGCGGACCCGCGCAGCCCGCTCAGCGAGAGCCTGGCCTACGCCGTGGAACTCTGAGAGGCGGCCCCGGGGACAGCCAGCGGTCCCGTCAGCGCAGGATCTTGATCCTCAGGTTGCGGAACTGCGCTTCCATGGCCGGTCCGCGGTGGAGCTGGAGGGCGATGACGCCGGTCATGCGTACCGTATCGCGCAGCTCGGCGGTGAGCAGGCCGTTCACCTTGAGCTGGATGAGATCGCCGTCGCAGATGACCTCGTAGTCGTTCCAGTCGTTCGCCCGCACAACCTCTTCGGCCTTGCCGGTCCAGCCGTTGACCATGATGCCGCGTTTGCCCCGCTCGTCGTACACCGAGCCCCAGTGGTTGTTCTCGGCCATGTCCCCCTGTAGCCCGCGCACCACCCAGCCCGGGAGCGCCTCGCTGCGGAACTGAATGCCGCTGTTGTGGTTGCGCAGCTTGACCTGGGCCTTGAGGTGGAAATCGCCGAAGGTCCGTCTGGTGGTCAAAAACGAATTGGCCGCCAGCGTCACGCCCTCCGTCGAGCCTGCGATGACGCCGTCCGCTACCCGCCACAAGCGCGGGTCGCCGTCCCAGCCGTCGAGGTCCCGGCCGTTGAAGAGAGGCCGGAAGCCTTCCTTGGCTTCTTGATCGGCGGCGTCGAGGGCCGCTATGGCGGCAACCTGGTGCGTGGCCGCGTCGCGTACGGGCTTGGGTGAATCCGCGCGAGCCAGCGCCTCCAGAAGAGCAAGGGCCTGCTTGCGCTGGCCCTGCTTGAGGAGCCCTTCGGCGCACACCAGCCCCGCTCCGGCCACGGCTGGGCGGACAGGCGGCTTCGTGCGGCTCAGCCCCTCCTGGAGCGTTTTGGCAGCCTGAAGACTACCGATGCGTCCCAGCGCCGCCGCGGATGCCTGGGCGGCCTCGCTGTCGGCGTCATAGAGCAGCCTGGTGAGCGCCCCCACCGCCTTGGCGTCCCGGCGATGCCCAATGGAGTTGACAGCGCCCACCAGCAGGGGTCCCTTGAGTTTCTTCAGCGCATCGCGCAGAGCGTCATCCGCCGAGGGATCGGGAAGCGGCTCCAGGCCGAAGCGGGCGTAATGCGACAGTTGCGGATCCGCCAGCAGCGCCGCCAGGGCCGGCACGGCGGACTTGTCGCCCACCACCGCCAGTTGCTGGCAGGCTTTGGCCTTGGCGTACGCCGAGGCCCCCGGATCTTTCAGAATCGCCGTCAGTCTGGCGGGCGGCAGCGCCATGATCTCCGCCGCGCTGCCGTAGGCGGGGTCCACCATCGGGGGAATCTCTTTGCGCTCGGGTTGTGGCTTGGCTTGAGGCATGTTCCGGGTCTCCTTCTCAAATCCGCCAGGGTTCGCGCATGGCGCGCGACCGCATGCGGTTGGCCTCCGCGTCGCCGGCGAATGTGTCGATGGCCGGATCGAAGGCCAGCTTGCGGCCGAGCTGGAAGGCGATGTAGGCGGCGTGACTGGCGATATGCGCCTGGCATGCGGCCAGGGCGTTCGAGCGCGGCTGCCGCCGGCTCTTGACGCAATTGAGGAAGTCGCGCACGTGGTTGGGCACGGCGGCCTGGGCATCCTGCGGCGAGACGGCCGGCAACTCGGCGCGCAGGTTCTCGGATGCCTCCATCTTTCCGCCGTCGGCCGTCTCGACCCAGCCGTCCGGGCCTTCGAAGCGGATGTGGCAGGTCCCCAGGCCCATGAAGCCGCTGTCACGCATAACCAGCTTCTGGCCGTTGGCGTAGCGGCAGTCTATCGAGTACGGGGTGTGGGAGCCCATGCCATGGGGCACGTACTCGATGGGCGCGGTGGTGTCCAGATCGCCGGCCCAGTGGCACAGATCGACCGTGTGGGAGCCCCACTCCAGGATGCCGCCGCCGTGGAAGTCGAAGTAGCCGCGCCAGCGGCCCTGTACGTACTGGGGGTGGTAGGGCCGCCAGGGCGCCGGCCCCAGCCAGCGGTCCCAGTCGCACACCTGCTTGGGCGGCTCCGGCTCGCCGGGCAGCCAGGCATGGGTGGTCTTGGGCGCCCAGCGGTTTCCAGGTCCGACCTCGGCGTGCAGCGTGGGCAGCTTGCCCAGCTTGCCGCTGCGGGCCAGCATGACCGCGTGCACGAAGTTCGGCCCGTTGCGCCGCTGCGTGCCAGCCTGATAGATGCGGCCCAGGCGCTGGAAGGTGTCGGCCAGCGCCCGGCTTTCGGCAATGGTCATCGAGCAGGGCTTTTCGCAGAAGACGTCCTTGCCGGACTGGGCCGAGCCTATCGACAGCAGGGTGTGCCAGCGGTCACCGGTGGCGATCAGCACCGCGTCGATGTCCTGGCGGGCCCACAGCTCGAACTGATCGCTGTACATGGCGCAGTCGTTGTTCCCGTACTTCCGGTCGGCCTGCGACTTGATGGATTCGCGCCGGTCGTTGCGGACGTCGCAAATCGCCAGGAACTGAACGTCCGGTTGTTCGAAGAAAAACCGCAGCACGTAGGAGCCGCGGCTGCCGATCCCCAGGCCGCCCACAGTGATGCGGTCGCTGGGCGGCGTCGCCCCGTTCTTGCCCAGCACCGAGCCGGGGATAACCAGGGGCGCGGCGGCCAACGCGCCGGTCCCCGCCGCGGTCTTCAGCAGCCGCCGCCGTGAAATGAGTTCTTTTCCACTTGCCATCGTTGTTCTCCTCTGCGGGGCCTAACCCCCGCGCATCATCTCGTCCCAGCTCACCTCGCGGCGCAGCTCGACCGCCATGCGTCCCAGGATCGAGGTCAGCGTGCTGTCGGCCGCGTCCTTCACCATGCTGAAGGGTTTCTTGTCCGCGATGCTCTTGAAGAACGCCTCCACGGCGTCAACGGTGATCTCGCGCTTGGAGTCCACGCGGGTGGCCTTGTTCTTGCCGGCCTCCTGCCAGGAGTAGTAGCTGCGCGCCACCTCGATGACGCCCTGGGTGCCGAAGAACTGCTCCTTGACGTCCCAGTACGCGCGCGGCGGAAGCTGCGTGCCCAGCAGCCAGCCGCGCAGTCCGCCCGGGTAGATGTAGCTGACATTCACGTGGTCCGAGTTGTCGCCCGCGGTCCGCCTGTAGCGCCCCCCGTCGCCGTAGGCCTTCTCCGGATGCGCCAGCGCGAACCAGTTGAGGATGTCCACCCCGTGGCAGTCCTGCTCGACGATGAAGTCGCCGCAAGTGTCCTTCCAGCGGCCCCACTGGCGGATGCGCTCCATCTCATCCGTGGGGCGCACGTTGGGACCTGGCGCCGGCGTGAAGGCGGAGCCGCCCCAGATCCAGTAGCTGATCATGAGAGTCATCTCCCCGAGCTGGCCGCTGCGGATCATGCGTTCGGCGGCCAGGTACTCGGGACTGAAGCGCTGCTGGAAACCGAAACCCACGGTCTTGGACGGGCCCAGGCGCTCGGCGGCGCGCAGCAGGCGCTTGACGCCAGCCACGTCCACGCCGGCGGGCTTCTCGATGTAGATGTGCTTGCCCGCCGCGGCGGCTATCTCGAAGTGTTCGGGGTGCAGATAGACCGGGGTGGCGATGAGCACGGCGTCGATGTCGGCCCGGGCCAGCAGGTCCTTCATGTCCCGGTAGGACTTCACCTTGTCGGCGCCCGGGATCTCGGTCTGCGCGGCGTCGATGCGCTCGGGCCGTATGTC
>Ga0194111_10010135_pt1 | contig 10142 bp, 10 predicted proteins | sample TA2KigC300mmetaG_FD_146194 | JGI IMG/M metagenome (GOLD analysis project Ga0194111, IMG submission 146194) | Freshwater microbial communities from Lake Tanganyika, Tanzania - TA2015033 Kigoma Deep Cast 300m | ecosystem: Environmental > Aquatic > Freshwater > Lake | place: Tanzania: Lake... | reverse complement strand
CCATTGTTGGAAAAATTGGCGTCAAATCTCGATGGATTTAAGGGAACCGCCACGCAAGAGATTGTTACAATTAGATATTTTGGAAACCCTGTCAATTTTCAAATGATCCTTAAGTTAGCGCTTATGCCCTAGCCCCCTCCCTCCATAATTGCTTCCCGGTCAGCGGCGCACCAGCCCCAATTCCCTGGTTATCAGCAAAAAAAGGGGAATGGCGCCTAGTTGTATGGCCACGGAGAAGAAAATGAGCGCGGTCAGGGAGTAATCATACAAAACACCCATAAGGGCGCTGCCCAGGAACCAGCAAAGCCCGAAGCCGGTGTGAAAGAGGCCGTAGCCGGTGGCCCGGCGCTCTCGGGGGACCATGTCCGCCAGGGCCGCCTTCATGATGGATTCCAGCGCCCCCATGCCGATACCCCAAAGGACCATGCCCCCCAAGGCTCCCGCAAAGCCCCCCCCAAACACCAGAGGCGCAAAAGGCGCCGAAATTAGGGGGACCGCCAGGAGCACCGCCAGGCCCAGGCGATCAAAAAGCCGACCCCAGATGAGCGCCGCCAGGGCGTCCACCCCCATGGCCACGGCGTAAAATATGGGAATCCACTGGGCCGGGACCGTCCCCGCTTGGCGGAAATGAAAGGCAACGAGGGGAAAATCGGCATAGCCGGCGCCCATGAGCCCCCACCGCGGCCACATAGAGCCAGTAGGGGCGCTTAAATCCGCCGGTTTCCAGTCTGGGGACGCCCAACTCTAAATGCTGAGGGTGGGGATAGAGGCGGGCGGCAATAATAATCACCACCAGCGCCAACAGGGCGGGGCCCAATAAGACGGCAAAGCCGGTGCGATAACCTCCTTGAAAATATAATACCACCGCGATGATAAGCGGCCCCAAGACCGCCCCCACCTGATCCATTGCTTCATGAAAGCCAAATCCCCGGCCCCGCCCCACTTCCGCGGCGGCATGGGAGAGCATGGCATCCCGGGCCGGGGTGCGAATGGCCTTGCCCAGCCGCTCCAGCAAAAGGAGCAGGGCCGCCATTTCCCAACTGCCGGCCAAAGCCAGCAAAGGAACGGCAAACAGGTTAACAGCATAGCCCCAAAAGGTTATGAGCCAGTATTTCCCCAGGCGGTCGGTAAGGTAGCCGGAGGCCAGGCGCAGGGCATAGCCGATGAACTCCCCCAGGCCGGCCACCACCCCCACCACCGTGGCGCTGGCCTGGAGGCTGCCCAGGAAGGGACCGCTGATACTCCGGGCCCCTTCGTAGGTCATGTCGCTAAAGAGGCTGACCACCCCCACCAGGATGATAAACTGCCAGGCTCCGGCCTGGTTGAGATCCCTGGCTGCCATGGTATGGGTTACTCTCCCAGGACCTCCCAGTATTTCTCAAAGGAAAAATCCCCCGGGGTATAGCGGTGGCTCATGGTTTTTCCCTTACCCGGGGCCTGGTCCTCTTGGACTTTCCAGAAGCGGAGGTAAATGGCCGGCACCAGGTGGGTCGGGCCGCCGGCCTCTTTGGGTTGATCCATCCAGAGCTCCTTTTCTTCGATGACCTTCCAGACGGTGCCGTGGCGCCGATGGCGCACCCGCTCCCCCACCCGGGGCAGCCTCAAGGACTCATGGAGGACCTCGAAGCGGTAGATATTGACCTCTTCCTTTTCCAGGACCTTTTCCCCCAGCAAGGAGATGACGATGGCCCCCGGCGGCGACGTGACCAGGACGGAGAGCACCGCCAGGGCCAGAATGATCTCGCCTCCGGGCACCCCCGCCTCCAGGGGCAGGGCGCCAATGGCCGCCTGCACCGTAGCCTTGGGAATATAAGACATGACACAGAACATCTTTTCCCGTAAATTGAGGCCGGCTCCCAGGACCGAGAGGTAGGTCCCCAGGGAACGGAAGACCAGGCCGATGGCGATTATGGCCAGACCCGCGGCCCCGGCGCCCCAGGCCACTTTGGGATTTACCTGGGCCCCCACCAGCACGAAGAGCAAGAGTTCGGCAAAGACCCAGAGTCGTTGCAATTTCTGAGCAATGAGATGTCCCAGGCCCTCGGCCTTTTCCAGAATGACCAGGCCCATAGCCAGGACCCCCAACAGGGAGGCGATGGGGACCACGTCTTTGGCCACATCGCCGATCCAGGTGAGGGAAATGGCCACCCCCAGCACCAGGATGGTGCGCCGGGGGCTGGCCAACTCGAAGCGACTGAAAAACAGGTAGAGCAGATAGCCGGCCACCAGCCCCAGGAAAGTTCCCAGGATAACCGCGATGGGGATATTGGCCAGATCCCGCAGGATACTCCCCTGGATGCCCTGATAAAGGGCCAGGAACTGGGTAAAGACGACAATGGCAAAGACATTGTCCAGGGCGGACCCGGCCAGCAAAAAGGTGGGAATGCCTTTCTTGGCGCCCTTGCCCTGCTCCATGAAGTAAATCATCATGGGGATTACCACCGCGGGAGACACTGCCCCCAAAATTGCCCCCAACATCGCCGCCTGGAGCCAGGAAAAAGAAAGGAGATAAGTTGCCGCCAGGGTGACCCCGGCAATCTCGCAGGAGGCCGGGATAAAGGACATGAGCAGGGCCGGGCGGGCGGTGCGGTTCAGGGTCTCCCGGCGCAAGGTAAACCCGGCTCGAAGTAGGATGACAATCAGGGCGATTCGGCGAAAGTCGGCGGAAACCGCCATCATTTCGGGCTGGAGCAAGCCCAGGACATGCGGGCCCACCAGGATGCCCACCAGCAGCATACCCACCAGACCCGGCAATTTCATCCGGCGGAACAGGTAATCCGCCGCCAACCCCAGGATGATGATGATTGCTAAACTGACGGCCATGATTCCTCCCCAAAATCTAGCCGTGGAGGAGGCCAATAAAAAAAGCCCCTGACCGTACCCAGCGAGATCAGGAGCCATCAGCGTTTCCGCGGTTCGGGCGTAGACTACTCCGCCCCGGCGGACCCCATCGCCTTATCGTGTTCCTTATACCACGGCCAGGGGTGGAGTTCAAGAATTATTGTCAGAAAGGGGAATGGTTATTCAGGTATAATATCAATTATGACTCATTTTCGACAGTTGGCAAAAAATAGTTTTGGGTTATCAAGGGGTTAAGGCTTGTGAACAAAGCTTTACCACCACGCGCCACTGACGTCAGGGTCGGGCACTGGGCTCAAAATTTGTTTGCTGTTCAATTTCGGGAAACCTAAAGTCGAAATTAAACGCAATACTGTTCACTTAAACACCCCTTTAGGGGCGAGGTCTCCTCGCCCGTGTTTAAAAATGCTAATTTATCGGGCGGGGAAACCTCGCTGCGACAAATAGCAATCGCCGATGCTTAAGTGAAGAGCATTGAAATTAAACGTATTGTTTTATAATTATTATCCGTGTTAATCTGTGCTAATAACCCTGGGATTCTTGTTTTTTGGCAAAGAATTTGCTTGCAAGATGCTGATTTGAATAAGTAATCAGTTCAATTTTTCAGTTTGGTTGCGGCCATCGGCCGCGATGTGTTCATCTGTGGTGCAAAAATTGGAGCATAGGGATGCAAGTGCCGAGCGGCTCAACAGAAGACATTATTTTCCGCCCCTGCGCCCGGGCTTTTTTTGTTTATTATGTGGCCCTGGCCATCTTTTTCATCGGACCCCTTATTAACCCGGCAGTGGGCCTGCCCATATGGTTGGGATTTATCATGGGGGCATTGGTGGTGGCCGCCGTGGCCTACATGCGAGGCCAGGCGTACCACATTTCCTCCCAGGGTCTGAGCAAGACCTGGCGCTGGCCGGTTCGGCGTCAGGACCTGCCCTGGGCGAACCTGGGTGAAGTCCAGGTGCGCCGGGGCCTCACCCAGACCCTCCTTCGGGTGGGCAACCTTTACATTATTGACCAGGTCCGGGGGGATAACATGTTCTGGTTCGGCCTGGCGGACCCCAAAGCGGTTAAAGAACTCATCGAAGGAAGGCGGCCATGAACCTGGGAGAAGAACTGGCGGCTCCGGCCGGATCCGGCGAACCGGCAAGCCTCAAACCTCTTGCCTGGGAAGACCCGGAGGAGCCCTCCTGGGCCGGATTCTGGCGCACCCTTCGGGAGGCCCTGTTTCACCCTGGGAGGCTTTTTCAGGCCCCGGGGCAACGCTGGCAGGAACCCCTGGCCTTCGGGCTCATCACCGGCGTTGCGGGCCTGTTGGCGGCCCTTTACTGGCAGTTGCTCCTGTCCCTGGCCATCTCCCGGCTGGGAGATGGAATGGCGAGCGGCGTGGCCCTCGTTTTACCTGGAAAAATGAAATTTTTTCTGGCCCTAATGGTCCTGGCCCCGATAATGACCCTGGCCAACCTGGGGTTAAACGGCCTCTGCCTGTGGGGGGCGGCAAGTCTCACCGGCTGCCGGCCGGCATTTCTTCCCGTCTGGCGCATCACCGGCTATGCCCAGGCGGGCATGGTGGCGGCCCTGCTCCCCTTCCTGGGTGGGCTGGCGGCCGGGGTGTGGGTGCTCTGCTTAACTTACCAAGGGATAAAAACCGTGTTTGGGTTGAGCCGGGGCCGGGTCTGGGCCACCCTGCTCATCTTCCTGTTCCTGGAGATAATGGCGCTGCTGGTGCTGGCGGGATGCCTAGTGGGGTTCCTGGGCCTGATGGGGCTCATGCTCCTCTGGGGTTTGACCTGATTCGGCTTCAGCTTGGCGCTTCTTCTTAATCCTAAAAACGTGGGCCACCCAACCGGCCGCGAAACCCATGAGCAAGCAGACATAGACGAGCAGAAAGGTGGGGAAGACCATCAGGTCAAAACCGAAAAGTTTGAGGGGAGGGGCCGGCTGTTTATTGTCCCAGGCAAACACCGACGCCAGGACAAGCAGGGACAGGATTAACAAACCTTTGGTCTTGGACATTTCCGGGCCTTTTATAGCTTAATCTTTCAGATACCGTCTCACCGCGGACTTGAGGTCCTCCAGGTCCGAAGACTTCACCAGGTACTCATCGGAAGCCCAGGTGGCGAAGTCCTGCCGGTATTCTCCATAGGCGGTGCTGAGGAGCACCGGCAGGTCCGGCCTTCTTTCCTTGATCTGGCGCAGGGCTTCAATACCGTCCATTTCCGGCATCTTAATGTCCAGGATCACCAGGTCCAAGGGGATGCGGTCCACGATTTCCAGGGCCTCCCGGCCATTGGCGGCCAGGTACACCTCATAGCCTTCTTCTTTGAGTTCTTCGCTGTAAAGGAGGCGAATGCTCATCTCATCGTCAGCCACCAGGATCTTTTTCATTCACGTCCTCCTTTGGAAACCTTCAACGTTGCGGCCTGGACCGCACCCTGGCCCCTTTCTTTCACCAGGCAATACTTGGCCACCGGCAGGGTGACGATAAAGGTCACACCTTTACCCATTTCATTGTTGACCTCGATCTGGCCATAATGGCGGGAAATGATGCGCTGGGCAATGGCCAGACCCAGGCCGGTGCCGTAATCCTTGGTGGAAAAGAAGGGGTTGAAGATGTTGTGCAACACCTCCAAGGGAATACCGCCCCCGGTGTCGGAGATGGCGGCCGCGGCGTAAATGCCGTCTTCCTTATCCAGGGGGAAGGTGCGGATAGTCAAGGTGCCTCCCAGGTGCATGACCTGGAGGGCGTTCTGGAAGAGGTTGTAGAAGACTTGTTTCATCTGCCGGTCATCGCAGTGAAGCCGGGGCAAGGGGGTGAATTCTTTGACTACCTTGATTTTATAGCCGTCCAGGTCCCGCTGCACCAGGATAAGGGTTTCTTCGATAATCTTGCTGAGGTCGTGGTCTCCGTAATAACTGAGGTTTTCCCCCGTAAAGTCCAGGATTTCCCGGAGCAGCTTCTCCAGGCGGGTAACCTCTTCCTGGATGACATCCACATAACCCCGCAAGGGGGATTTCTCCTCCACCAGTTTGGAGATGCGGCGGGCAAAGCCACCGATGGACACCAGAGGGTTGCGGATTTCATGGGCCATACCCGAAGCCAGGCTGCTCAGGGCCGCCAGCCGGTCGGATTCCAGCATCCTTTCCCGAATGAGCAAGAGTTCCCGGTTATTGGCCTCAATGGTGGAATAAAGCCGGGCGTTTTCTATGACCAGGGCGGCCTCGGTGGTGCACATCTGCAAGGATTCCAGAGATTCCGGGGCCAGGGAGCGGCCCGAAGCCTCGTTGTCCACCAGGATCACTCCGGTAACCCGGTCTTTTACCACGAGGGGGACCATGGAGAACTCCGGGGGAGAATAGTATTTCCGAAGCTCCGGTGACAGTTCCTGGACCTGGCCCGCATGGTGGTGGTAAGGGCGTTTATGCAAGGCCGCAGTGATCATGGGACCCTGGGCCTGAAGGGGAATTTCCCAGGCGGCCACCGGTATTTCCTGGGATAGTGGGAGCAGCAGGCCCTCCCGCAAAGGGAGATCCTGCAGGAGGGGGGTGCGTTGCGCGGCCCGGGCGCCTTTTAAGGTTTGGTCAGCTTCATCTACCAGCATGACCATGGCCCGGTCAAATCCCAGACCGTGTTCCAGGGTGAGGCCCTGGAGGATGATTCCCAAAATCTTATCGGTCTGGACCGTGGTCAGCAGGGCCTGGGAGATTTCCTGGAGCGCGGTGAGGTTTTTCACCATGCGCTGGTTCTTCTCTGCCAGTTCCTCCACCTGCTGGTAAGTGAGGGCATTTTCGATGGCGCTGACGATGAGCCCGGCCATGGTGTACAACAGTTGGCGGTTTTCCGGGTCAAAGGGCAGATAGTCGCCGTTGAGGGCAAACTTGTCATAGACGCACAGGGCGCCGCGCAGCTGGCCTTTGAAGATGAGGGGCACCGCCAGACAGTAATGGGTGTGGCCCTGGGAGTCGGCTGCCTGGGCCTCAAAGTGAGGCGCCGTCCCCGGCCCCCCGGGACCGGGAAAGTCCGGTGGCGGAAACGGCCCTTCCGGGGGGATCCGGCCATAACGGGAAGAGACCCGGACTTCTCCGGTTACCGCGTCGACTATTTGCAAGGAGGCGCCCCGGGCGGTGATGACTTTGGCGGTGGTGCTGACAATGCGTTCCAGCAAAACCTCCAGCTCCACCGTCGAAGACAGGGCCTTGCCCACCTCGAAGAGGACGGAGAGTTCGGCGATGCGCTTCTTGGCCTCGTCCTGAAGGATGGCCTGGCGCAGCGTCCCAGCCAGCATCAAGCAGGCAAGTTGCACGCTCTGGCGTTCCGCATGGGTGATGCTGCGGTCCTCCCGATCCATCAACAGCAAGACCCCGTAAAGGAAGTTGTCGTCGGCCACCGGAAAGGAGGCCAAAGTCTGGTAGGCGGGGTGAAGCTTGGCCAGGGGCGCATCGACGGGCAGGACCGGGCGATGGTTCCGGTGTATCACCTTGATCTTGCGGGTGACGGCCGTCTCGCCCACCACTCCCTGGCCCACGGGGAATTCCACCCGCAGATGGGGGGGCACTGGTCCTTGACTGCTGATATTTAAGAATAAGGTCTCCTTGGCCTTGTCCAGGGCGAAGTAAAGGGCCAGTTCCACTTTCAGGTTCCGGCCCAGGAGGTGGACCATGTTGTTGAGGCGCTCCCCAAAGCTCACGGTGGAGGTGAAAACCTCCACCATCTGATTGAGAAACGCAGTCCGTTCACCTGCCATAAAGATTTAACCCGCCAACAGGCGCTGCCGTTTGTCAGCGACTTTCTGATAAAGGTCAACGTATTTGGGGGCCACGGTTTCCCAAGAAAAGTCCAGGGTCATGTTCTGGCGCATGAGGGCTTCCCAAGCCGGCCGATTCTTATAAAGGGTTAAGGCCCGATTAAGAGCACCCAGGAATTCCGCGGGGGTATAGCCGGTGAATTTAAAACCGTTCCCCCGACCGGTTTCCGGGTCGTATTCCTGGATGGTTTCGTCCAGCCCGCCGGTGGCCCGCACCACGGGGATGGCGCCGTAGCGCAGGCAATAAAGTTGATCCAGGCCGCAGGGTTCGTAACGGGAGGGCATGGTAAAGATATCCACCCCGGCAATGAGACGGTGGGCTAATTCATAGCTGTAACCCACCACCAGGCCCATTTTGTCCGGATGGCGCTGGCTGATCTCCCGGAGGAGATACTCGTGCCGCTCTTCTCCGGAGCCCTGGATGACAAAGCCCACGTCGGCCTGGAGCAGTTCATCCAGGGTATTTTCCACCAAATCGATACCCTTGCGTTCAAAGAAGCGGGTGGTCATGCCGATGAGAGGGCGGTCAAGGGGCAAGGCCAGGTTAAACTGCCCCAGCAACGCGGCTTTGCAAGCCTTCTTGCCCTCCAGATTCTCCTGGTCGTATTGGCCCGCGATATAAGGGCACCGGCTGGGGTTCCACCACTGGTAATCCACCCCTTCCACTATGCCGAAAAGCTCGGAGGCCCGCTCCTGGAAAAGCCCCTCCAGGCCGAAGCCGTATTCCGGAGTCTGAATTTCTTCCCGGTACTTGGCGCTCACGGTGCTCAAGAGGTCGGCAAAGACCAGGCCCCCTTTCATAAAATTGATCCGGCCGTAAAACTCCAGGGCCTTGGGGGAGAACAGCTCCCAGCCCAACCCGGTGAGGGGCAGGTCAAAGGAGGAAAAAATGCCCTGGTAACCCACGTTGTGCACCGTGTAGAGCACCGGCAGGCGCCGGCACCGGGGGCGGTCGTGGTATAGGGTGCGCAGGTACACGGGCACCAACCCAGTCTGCCATTCATGGGCGTGGCAGACGTCGGCTTCCAGTTCCAGGGCCTCCTGCATCTCCACCACCGCCCGGCAGAAGAAGATGAAGCGCTCGGAATTGTCCTCGAAGGAGCCGTAGGTGGTGCCGTACAGTCCTTCCCGGTTAAAGAGGCTGTCCTGGGCGATGAAATAATAGTTGACCCCGTCATCCGAGGCCTGGAAGAGCTCCGCGTCAAGAGTCTTCCAGGACAGGGGGATGGTGAGCGTGCGGCCGGTGGGGGTGAGTTCCCGCCCCGATTCCCTGACCTGCCGGTACAAGGGCAGCACCGTCGTTACCTGGTGTCCCAGGTTCACCAGGGCCCGGGACAGACCCTGGATCACTTCCGCCAGACCGCCGCTGGCCGCAAAGGGGTTGGCCTCGGGCGTTACCATCAGGATGTGCATAAGACCTCGTCCAGCTTCACCTCCCGGAGATACTGGGCCGCATCTTCCGGAGGGGTGGGATTGATGAAAAAACCCGAACCCCACTCAAACCCCGCCATCAGGGTGAGCTTGGGCATGATCTCAAAATGCCAGTGGTAATGGGGCAAAACCGGCTCTCGCAGCGGCGCGGTGTGCAGGATGAAATTGTAAGGCGCCTTGCCCAGGGACTTTTCCAGGCGCTTCAGGGTCGCGGAAAAGATTTCCGCCAATTGCCGCCGGGAGGCGTCGCCAAGGTCCATATAGCTGGAATGATGGGTCTTGGGCAGAATCCAGACTTCAAAGGGGGAGCGGGGGGCGAAGGGGCACACCGCCAGGAACTCCTGGTTTTCCAGGACCACCCGCAACTGCTGCTGCAGTTCCTGGCGAATCATGTCGCAAAAGACGCAGCGCTCTTTCCACTTGTAGTAAAGCTTGCTGCCCTGAATCTCTTCCTGGACCAACTCCGGGACGATGGGCAGTCCGATGAGCTGACTGTGGGTATGCTCTAAAGAGGCGCCAGCGGCCCGGCCCCAGTTTTTAAAGATAAGCACATATTGATACCGATGGTCCTGGGCCAGGCTCACCATGCGCTCCTGGTAAGCCTCCAGCACCAGAATGAACTCCTCAATGGTGATGTTGGTGAGCAGGGCATGGTGATCGGGATGTTCGATGATAACCTCATGGGTGCCGATGCCGTTCATCTTGTCGAACATGCCCTCGCCCTGACGGTTGAGCAGGTCCTCGGGCCGCATCACCAGGGCGGGGAATTTGTTGTTCACCACCCTCAGACGCCAGCCCGCGGTATTGGGCTCAGTGCCCGGGTCCCGGATGGAAAAAACCTCCGGAGGGGTGGTGTGCTCGTTACCCGAATCAAAAGGACAAAACCCCCCTTTAACCGCTTCGGGTTCAATGACAAAGTCGTGGGGCCGCTTGCCCCGTTCGGTGGCGATGATCACCCAGCGGTCAATAATGGGGTCTTTGCGCAGTTCCGGCATATGTCCACCTCCCTCATGCCCTTGGGGTTAAGGGAGCGGTTTTCCTTACATATCCAATAAT